>Ga0302323_100002211_pt1 | contig 15790 bp, 15 predicted proteins | sample Fen_T0_3_FD_201950 | JGI IMG/M metagenome (GOLD analysis project Ga0302323, IMG submission 201950) | Peat permafrost microbial communities from Stordalen Mire near Abisko, Sweden - Fen_T0_3 | ecosystem: Environmental > Terrestrial > Soil > Wetlands > Permafrost | place: Sweden: Abisko... | reverse complement strand
CCGGGCGCAAGAACTGGGTGAGCGGAGCTCGGCACGTGTAGAAACTCGTGGACGGATCGCTGGGCAATGTTCCTCTGCGAACCGACGTTGGCGCTCCAAACACAGGTGGGTTCTCGGTAGCCTCGGAAAACCCTGTCTATGTTCAAGGCGACTACAACAGCAATTCCACCGACACTACCTGGACGACGGTTACGGATGTAGTGGGGCACTCTGCCGCTGCCGTAATTGCAGACTCGGTTTCCGTTCTATCAAACAGCTGGAACGATCTGAACAGCTTCACCACGCCAACGAGTATGGCCAGCCGCGTAGCGACAAATACGTATTACCGTTTGGCCATCGCAGGTGGTAAGAACGTCAACTTCCCAAGACCCACTTGGGGCGCAAGCCAGGACTTTGGCACCGACGGTGGCGCACACAACTTCCTGCGCTACCTAGAAAACTGGGGTGGCAAAACCCTGAATTACAAAGGATCGATGGTAAGCATGTACTACTCAACCTACGACACTGGGATTTTCAAGTGCTGCACCATCGTTTACTCGCCACCAACCCGTAACTACTATTTCGACTCGGACTTCACGCTCCCGTCCGGTTTACCTCCGGGCACGCCCTTGTTCCGCGACGTCAATACGCTGGGCTACCGGCAGATGCTGACAACTCGAACGGCTGGACAGTAGTCGATCGCTAGAAGGGCTGATAGACAAATCCCCGATCCGAGAGGATCGGGGCTCTTTTTTGCCACGATGACTCTCTACCGAGGTTTGCGTGGCGGTTGAGGCTCATTCCCCTTCCGCACTACGCTTTCGGCGACCGGCCCAGCAGTCACGGACAAATCTGACGCCCAGCAGTCCGCCAATATCTTCCACGTGCCCGCAGCCTGTCGTACAAGAATGACGAGATACTTGCCGCGCTCTTCGCGGCGTTTGCCCATGGCCACGGGAACGAGCATTTTGCATCGTCCCATGTCCATCGCAATCTCCCCCATTACTTCCAGTTTGAGAGACTCCATCTCAACATCGCCCAACCCAGCCTCCAGCATAGAGAGCAGGAACTCTCGAATTGCAGGCAGGCTTCGAACGGGAGGAATGCTCGAACGGATCAGCGTGGCATCTGCAGCGTAGAGTTCCACTAAGTCATCTATGTGCCGGGTATTACAGGCCTGAGCCCAGTCCTGCACGACCTGCCGTGCCGTCAGTTCCGCGCGGCCGCCTGGTGCTGGCCCCGTAGTACCTGGGGCGCGCCCCTTCGGAGCGGAGTTCTCCGCCTCTGGGAGCAGCTGCGGAGGCGCTGCGTGCCCCGAAACCGTGTGGTGATAATGGTGATGAACATGATGTTGCGCTGAAACACCATTCAGCCGGCTTGCCGTAGTCGTGCCCTCACCGCCCCGTGGAAGTCCGCACCACACACAAAAGCGCGCTCCCATCGGCAAGGCCCCTTGGCATCCGGTGCAAACGTCGGTCCCTTCTGCCACTGGCTGCGATGACTCCGACGAGGACGCAGCCAGATCCTCCGCTACCTGAGCACCCCCAGACATGCGCTGAATAGCTTCCACCGCCGCCGCGACGGCTTCGGGATTGGGCTTTGGCCAGCGGAAATTGGAGGGCAAACGATGAAAGAACTCCTCCATTTCCTGGTTGTCAACGGGCTTGTCGTCCGCGGGATCAAGAGGGTCGGAATTATCGGTCAAGGCAACCTCACCGCAATTATTGTAAGGGGATTTGCTAGCTATTGGATGCTGAATCGTACACGTGCTTCCGAATCGGTGGGAACGCCGTTGCAAAGCGCAGGACGGTACCGCCACCGCAAAACCGTTCTCACAACAAGATCGTCCTCGTCCGGACCACCGCTGTTTAAGACGAAAGCGCTATGGACGTGACCGTCCGCGCCGACAATAAAACTCACACGCACCGGCAAGTCTTTTGCTTGGGCAGGCATAAGTGGATCCGGCGTGAGCAACGCCTCAGGTGGACGCGTGTCTCCGCATTTTGACAACGCCAGCGGTTCGCTTACTGGGCTGAACTCGGAGATGTGCGCGGGTACCCGTCGAAGACGACGTTCTCCCTCGGCAAGCCCGTCGCGTCCGGAGGAAATTCGTTGCGGTACAACTAGAAGAGAACTTGCCAACGCTACACTCGCTGATGCGACGACAAGAAGACGGAAAAGCGCTCTCGCGATCAAAAAAGGAGACGCAGGTGCGTTCGACAACCCGAAACCTGAAGTTTCGCGCGCTCGCGTGCTCGGCCAGAGACACTGCATCAGGTACTACCACAGCAATTTGCCCTCCAGCAAACGACGCCCATAACGCTTGCTTTATCAATATTTTACAGGCACTCTACATTCCTGCAAATTCCCTACGAGTGCAATTGATTGCCGAGTTCCGCGGAACTACTGGAGTGCCTCTCCCCGGTTGAGGGCTAGTGATCTTGCCGACTCGCGTCTGTGAGCTACGTCACTGGGCTCCGGCAGTTTTCGGCGCAAAATTAGGTGGAGTTTTGGCACCGTGTATGGAGGCAAGACCGGTTTCCTGGAGGAAGTCATGTTTGAGCAAGAGCTAGAGTTGGAAAAGAAGAGTTCGTCCATAATCCCCCTGCTTCTGATCGTGTCCTTGATCGTAGCGATTGCGGGAGTATCACTATATTTTGTACTCGAGAGCCGCAAGGTTCTGACCACGGCAGAGGCGACTCCCATCGTGACCGCGGTGATGGAGCACCAAGGTCCGGCTGTTCTGCATTTCGCGACGGGCTCACTAAAGTACGACCAGAAACCGCGTGATCCGAACTATCGCTTACTGGAAAAGGAAGGCTATCTCACGATCGGAAAGGATCAGGGATCGAAGACGCCTGTGGCGTTGACGAAAAAGGGACAGACATGGCTGGCGGAACTCGCAGGCGTGAAGGAAGCGGAAAACAAGGACGGCTATCAAGAGTACGCCGTACCGCTGGCGCAGCGGAAGCTTACCGAAATCGGAAAGATTACGATGCTTAGTCCCTCCCGGGCGACCGTAGAGTATTCGTGGCAATGGGAAACGAATAAGGCAGGAGAACTTCTCGATGCCAGTGGACCCGCTGTGAAGGCATTCAACACCTGGGACCGCTCAACTCTAATCGATAAGTACGGCGCTAATTTTTATCACGGCGCACCGACGAAGGTTACCGTGATGCTGGTGAAGAGCGACAAAGGATGGGCTCTCTCGAACGAGTAGTCGCGGAAAGATCCCCGTCAACCAACGGGAAGAAAAGGCCCCGCTCCAGGTTCCTGAACCTGCAGCGGGGCCTTTTCAGTTTCACAAAACCGCCGATCAATCGTGAACGAAACCTATTGCAGGCCGTTCTGGGTCAGCTTGTAAGCGATGTTCGACCTTTCAGCGGTGAAATAAATGCTCGAAGCTTGCGCCGCCGTACTGTAATTATCCACGACAATCGCGCTGGGCCCCCCGTTGATGGGGGCGGTCACGATTGAATTGCCGAATATTTCCACCACGCAACCCGAAGTACCGGTGCCGGTGCAGTCCTGAGTCAGACCGAAGAAGAAGAAATCTGTTCCCGATACAGGTCCGATGTTGGGATTGAAGAACTCCGTCCACCCGGTGCACCGGGCAGCAGTCGACGTGAGAAGTTGGCGGGAGGTAGTTGCCGTCGTTTGCATCGTTCGCCCGGTAAACCCGAATGAGTACTGCCACGGGCTAGTATCGGCTGCGCCAGTACCACAGAGACTCACCGTTCCTGTTGAAGGAGTGGTGTAGTAACGGTTGCTGAAAGTGGGCTCATACAGAGTCATGCCCGTCCCGCTCTTGGCACCAATGCCAATGCGAGCCTTCGCCAACTGGGTCAGCGTGGCCGTGTCCACTTCAACGAGCACTGCCGAAGTACCATCATTCGCACTGACTACAAAGGTAGTGCCGTTGGTCACATCAACGATCGGTGCGCCCAGGACGCCAGGTGTAGTACCGCCCTTTGCGCCTACCACTAGTGTGGAGAACGCTCCGGTGGTGGTGTTGATCTGATAAAGGTTGCCGTCGCGACCGCCAATCATCAATCGGTTGAGGCGATTGTCCAGAACCGGCGGGCTCAGAGAAAGGGCGCTGATTTTTACAGGCCACGGTGCCCCTGCTAGTGCCGGCGTACCCTTGAAAACTCCCGTGATTTTGTAGACGTTGCCATTATCGGCGCCAACGTATGCAGTATCGCTACCGTAGTCAACCCAAGGCGACGAAGTGGTGATCGTGGAAGTGCCAAAAGGCAGAGACGTCATTGCAGTCGGAGCAGCAGCGGCTGCAATTGTGCCCTGACCCGCCGTCCATTTCAGCACGTGAAAAACCGCCGAAGTACCGAGACTCTCAATGAATGCGATCTTAGTACCATCCAGGGAAATCACGGAAGAAGTTAAAACCGTGCCGCCCGCGACGGACGATACGTTGTAGGCAAACATCACTGTCGGGGACGCTCCACATAGTCCGCCAGTACCGGCATAGAGGTTGTTGAAGCCGACCAGATTCGCTTGACCATTCGTTACACCTGCCGTATTCAATCCGAAAACAACATAATCGTTGGCGCAGCTAGGCGGAGCTCCCGGATCGAAAGAATATTTCGCCGGATACATATCGGTCGCTAGCCGCCCTCTTCCGAGCGAGACATTCCAGTCTCGCTGCAACGAAGTCTTGCCAGTGGGCGTTTGGCCCGGTTGAAAGCCGCTAAATACACCTGCATTGGGCGCAGGAAAACGCTGCATCAGTTGGTGCGCGATTCGCGGTTCCAAATCGACCATACTGGGGTCGCGCGAAATTCCTTCCAAACTGAAAACGATCCGCCGCGAGGACCAATCTTGCGGAACGCCACCGTGCCCGGGGACGGCTGGAACTTGCCCCCACAGGCTCGAAGCGAGGAAAAGGGATCCCACACAGGACATTGCCAGAGCAAAAAGATGCCTCGACCTCACAGCTACCTCCAAAATGCGATTGGATTCTGTAATTGTAGCCGCTTTCTTGGATGGAAGGGATAACTGATTTTGGGCCGCGAAACACACCGGTACAGGGGCTTGCTGCCAGGCACAGGTAACCGCCTCACGGTACAAACGTCATTGATAGGAATACGGAGTGAGAACCAAGAAGCAGCACTGTAAATTTCCGATTCGAGGTTGCTTGTGGAAGAATGAATGGAAATTCCAGGGAGTCTGTAAATTCAATGACCCTCGCACCCAATAGCCTCCAACTCGCGCTCCTCTCTTCCGCGATATTGGGTTTTCATCATGGCTTCGATTACGACCACATCGCCGCCATCACGGACATCACGAGTGTTCAGAACGACCGATGGAGAGCGATGCGCTTGGGCGTGATCTATGCCCTGGGTCACGCGGCCACGGTCGCCGCGCTGGGTACAACTGTAATCATGTTTCAACTTACTTTGCCGCACGGGATGGACCGGATCGCGGAGAGGTTGGTCGGACTGACTCTGTTGGTTTTGGGTATTTACGTCTTAGGATCGTTGGTCAAAGGCGACCCGACCCCCCGCAGCCGTTTTCACCTTATGGCGAAAGCAGTCCGCTGGATGCATTGGAAAATCAAGAATTATTGGCACGACCACGATCACCCAGTTCCAGAAGAGAAAACCTGGGATTACAGTCCCAAATCGGTTGCGATCATTGGAGTCGTCCACGGACTCGGCGCTGAAACGCCGAGCCAGTTAGCCATTTTCTTGCTCGCCGCTAATCTCGGCGGCATGAGTAAGGGGTTTCTCGGACTGGGCATGTTTATTGTCGGCCTCCTGGTCATGAACACGCTGATGACCAGCCTCGCGGTGGGTCTTTTTGGGGCCACTTCTCGCATTCCCCGCTTTCAGTTCGTGATCACTGCGCTGACTGCAATTTACAGCCTCGCCGTCGGAGCGCTGTTTCTCTTCGGATCATCTCAGATACTGCCCCCTCTGGGTTAAGGCTTCTGGTGGGCTATCTGGAGGATAGAATAGTTATCTTCCGGTCACCATTTCGATCATTAAATCGTGTTCGGCGTGCAATAAATGTGGAACCTAGCGCGATCTAGGTAATACAATGCGCCTGTAGTTATTTTGAGGGGGAAAACTCTAAATGACGAACCTAGCAAAAGCACTAGCCCGGCTCCGCGAGGAACGCCGGGAAGCACAGAACCACGTCCAAAAACTCGGGGAGGCGATTTCAGTTCTTGAAAAGCTAACCCGGGGGTCGGGTCTGACGACGGTAGCAGGCGCGAATCGATCCACGCGCGTGCTGTCGGCGGCAGGGCGGCGGAGAATCTCGCTCGCTCAAAAAGCCCGCTGGGCTAAGCTCAGGCAAACCAAGAAAGCTGCCTGATAGGAACAGGGCCCAGTCTCGCGACTCTTCCCTCGCGAGACTGAAGACCTAACTAGTCCAACGGAATCCTTTAAAAGGCCCTTGTTCACCGAGCCCCAAAGAAAACCGCGATCACGCAAACCGACAACCGGCGGGGGCTTCTCGCCACGTCTTAGGAGTGCCCGCCGCCCAATTCCTTGACGATATTTCCGACAAACGCCTTCGCGTCTCCGAACAACATTAGATTGTTATCAAGGTAATAGAGCGGGTTATCAATGCCGGCAAACCCGGGATTCATGCTGCGCTTGATGACCATCACTGTGTGGGCTTTGTCCACGTCAAGGATGGGCATCCCGTAAATCGGGCTCGTCGTGTCAGTACGTGCGGCAGGATTTGTGACGTCATTGGCCCCGATCACGAGGGCCACATCAGTTTGTGGAAAGTCGCCGTTGATTTCATCCATTTCGACCAGGCGATCATAGGGAATATCCGCCTCAGCCAAAAGCACATTCATGTGGCCGGGCATGCGCCCAGCCACCGGATGAATCGCGAAGCGCACATCTACTCCGCGCTTGGTGAGTCCATCGTAGAGTTCCCGTACCTTATGTTGTGCTTGCGCCACCGCCATGCCGTATCCCGGCACGATGATGACTTTGTTGGCTGCGGAAAGAATCGCGGCCGCTTCCTCGGGAGTGGCGCTTCGAACCGGTTTCACTTCCCCGGTCGCCGCCGCGGTCTGCACTTGCCCGAATGCTCCGAATAGAACATTTGTGAACGAGCGGTTCATCGCCTTCGACATGATGATCGAGAGGATCAGACCCGATGATCCATCGAGCGCACCGGCGATAATCAGCAGTTTGCTATTGAGTACGAATCCCATGGCCGATGCAGAAAGACCGGCGTAACCGTTCAAGAGGGAGATCACTGTGGGCATGTCAGCGCCGCCAATTGGAATAATCAGCAACACGCCAAAGATGAGCGCCAGCAAGACCATGAACGGAAACAGTGCCCTGTGATCCGGATGAAGCACGAGAGTTACCGCAATCACGAGCGCCACGGCAAACAGCAGAAAATTGACGAAGTTCTGTCCCTTATACGTGAGCGGACGCTGCGGAAGGATCTCCTGCAATTTACCGGCAGCCATCAGGCTTCCCGTAACGGTCAACCCGCCAAGGATCACTTCGACCGAGAGCACAGACATCATGAAAGGCGAGATATCAGGTGCTCGAAGATAAAACTCGGCAGAGCCGACAAGCGTCACGCAGAGCGCGCCAAAAGCGTGGCTTAGAGCGGTTCGCTGCGGAACCGCAGTCATGGCGACTCGGCCCAACGGCACGCCGATAATGGTTCCGAGAACGAGCGCAATAGCGATCAGGTGATAATCCTCAAGGCCGCTGCGAAGAAGCGTGCCAATAATCGCCAGCAGCATGCCGAATTCCCCGGCCCAAATGCCGTGGCGCGCCGTAGTCGGCGAACTCATCCATTTCAGCGAGAGAATGAATAGCACGCTGGCGATGAGATACAGTATCTCGATGACGATCTGACTTCCTGCTAGTTCTGCGCTCATGACTTGGTCGCGGGACGGCTGGATTTGAACATCTTTAACATGCGGTCGGTGATCAGGAATCCGCCGACAATGTTGCTGGTAGCGGCAACCACCGCGATGAATCCGAAAATGGCAGCAAGACGACTCTTGTGCTCACCCACCAACACGATCGCGCCCACTACCGCGATCGCATCCAAGGCATTGGTGAGTGACATCAACGGTGTATGCAGCAGTGGAGAGACACGCCGGATCACTTCAAATCCGATGAACCCCGCCAGCACAAAAATAAATAATGCGTCGATCAGGTTCGAACTGTTCATTGTTGCTCCGTTCGAAATACGTTCGCGTGAACCACTAACCTTGCTTGGCGAGTGCAGGCAAGGCAAAAAATTCCCGCACCCGAGCCTGCACAATGTCGCCGCCATTGGTGACAAGCGTCTCGCGCACAATCTCATCTTCCATGTTCAGGTTCAGCTTTTGATCCTTGACCACATAGGTCAGGAAGGAAGTGAGATTCCGCGCATACATCATGCTGGCGTGATACGGCACGCCCGATGCCAGATTGATGGCTCCAATGATGGTGACACCGTGCTTCACAACGGTCTTACCTGTTTCAGTGATCTCGCAATTCCCTCCTCGTTCGGAGGCAAGGTCGAGAATCACTGAGCCCGGCGCCATCGCCTTCACCATGTCTTCCGTGACGAGGACCGGAGATTTCTTCCCTGGGATCACGGCGGCTGTAATCACTACGTCGCTCTCCTGAACAGCTTTGCCCAGCAGTTCACGCTGGCGCCGGTAGAAATCTTCGTCCTGCGCCCGCGCATAGCCACGGGCATCCTGCGCGTCCTTGGCTTCGATGGGCAGTTCGACAAACCGACCTCCTAGACTTTGCACTTGTTCCTTAGCGGCGGGCCGCAAATCATATGCGGAGATTACCGCACCCAAACGGCGGGATGTGGCAATCGCCTGCAATCCCGCGACGCCACAGCCGATCACAAACACGCGCGCCGGCGTGACCGTCCCTGCTGCTGTCGTCATCATCGGGAAAATACGTGGGTGGCAATCGGCTGCCATCAGCACTGCCTTGTAACCACAAACCGTGCCCATGGAGGAAAGTGCGTCCATGCTCTGTGCACGCGTTGTGCGCGGCATGAGTTCCACGGAGAAAGCAGTAACGCCAGCCTGTGCGATTTCCTGAAGCACCTCCTTCGACCCGAATGGCCTCAGAAATCCCACGAGAATTTGATTGCGCCGATACAGCGGCACATCCTGTTTCCCCGTAATGTCGTTGGAGCCGTAACAAAGGAATTGCGTGACGATATCGGCCGCCCCAAAAATGGCCGCGCGATCGCTCACAATCTTGGCGCCTTTTTCTGCGTATTGGGAATCGGGATAGCCGGCTTCGACACCAGCGCCAGCCTGCACATGAACTTCAAAACCCGCCTTGGCGAGCATGGGAACAACCAGTGGGACCAGAGCAACGCGACGTTCCCCTGGATACGTCTCTTTCGGAACACCGATGATCACGAGGTTCTGCCTCTCCGGCTATTTTCTGTTACGAATCCTGTCTTGCGATGTTTGACCCGACCTATCCGAGCCGCGGTCAGTAGAACTGGCGTTCAAGGCAACTTCTGACGAACGGAGGATTTTAGTCGAGTGGATGCTGGAGTGTAAATGGGGAGTGAGTACTCGTGTAGCCGATTGTGGACTATCCGGGAATTTCAAGGACCAAACCACTGGCCTCACCGCGAGCCGTAATCTCGGAAGGATTACTCAATATCCAGCTTGCTCCAGCGTCTTCCAGTTCGCGGTGTCCCATGGTTGTCGTGTATGCAATCACGCGTGCGCCCGCAGCCCTTCCGGAGCGAATTCCCGCGGGCACATCCTCTACAACCACACAATCCGAGGCCGCAACATTGAGAATCGCCGCCGCTTTCAAATACGGTTCCGGCGCCGGCTTTCCATTCGTGACCTCACTGGAAGTAATCATCGTCTTCGGAATCGGCAGGCCCGCTGCTCGTAAACGAACCTCCGCCAACGGGCGCGTGCAGGAGGTGGCAATCGTCCAGCGATCAGGAGGCAAACTCCGCAATAGTTCGATCGATCCGGGCAGGGGCACCACCCCCTCCAGATCCTCGATTTCCATCCGCTCCACTTCGCGATCTTCCTTTTGCACGTCAGAATTGGGCAGAAGATCCGCGATGGTGCTTCGACTCGGTCGACCGTGCGCGGCGCGAACGACCGCGACCGGATCAAATCCGTGTGCGATCGCCCATCGGTGCCACACGCGAGTAACCGCGGGAGTGGAATCGATGAGGACTCCGTCCAAATCAAACAGCAAAGCACTGCAACGTATGGTGATCATTGAAGGTAGCTTTTTGCGGGTTCCAGGGCCGGCTCGTAATGCCGACCGGGAGGATTGGTGAGCGCGGCAGGATTCGAACCTGCGACCCACGCCTTAAAAGGGCGTTGCTCTACCAACTGAGCTACGCGCCCTCACCGATTTCCAATCTAACACATTTTGCGCGCTTTTCCGGTACATGGCGCGTGTTTTCCGCCGTGCTGATGTTGTGGAAAATGTCCAGGCATCTTGCGAATGGGGCCCAATGTGAAATCCATTCCTGACTGCCGTTTTCCGCGAGACTCTCCGCTACTCGGCGCGATAGACTTCCGTGCAATGATCCACTCTCGCATGTTTCGGGTCACTCTTGCATTCGCACTCTCCGCCGTTCTCCTGCACCCGCTTGCCTCTGCGAAAAACAAGCTGCTTCCTCCGGCAGTGCGCTGGACGGCCGGGGCCCCGGGCTGTACTTTCGGGCGCGGCGCTGATGGACGTTACCGCTGGATGATGAGTGACAAGGATCTAGATGTTGCGCTGCTCGTCGATTCCCAGGAACTTACGAAAAGCCGGCGACGGTTCTATCACGTGTTCGGCGTCTATACGAGCGTGACATTCAAAGGACAGGGAAACTTTGAGTTTCCGGCGGGCGAGGTGCTTTATTTTGTCCGGCACCACAATGTCTCGGAAGGCTATATGGATCCCGCACAACTTCAGACTCGGCTCCAGAATGATCTCGACACGCTAGTTTTCGAGACCGAGAGGCAGATCAAGAAGAATCCCGCCGTAAAGGAAGAGAAGACGGCTCACTTGCAACAGTACGAAAAAGAGGCTGCCGAATTCATCGAGTTCCTGACCACGCAATATCTCGAGCCCGCCACGCTGAATCCCGGCAATCCGGAAGCACACGGCTGGGTCTTCTTCGCAACCAACAATAAATGGATTGGTCCGTGGAAGGAACGGGAAGACTTTATTTTGGAAGTTCGAATGAAGGAAAAGATCTATCAATTTCCGTTTTCCCTGCCGCCTACGGATGGCGATCTGATTTTGCGCAAGCCGCAAGAGTGACGGGGTTCGACGTTCGAAAGCGCGGCCATGCGGCGCAATTGTGTTACAGTTCGGTGCGAATGGAGAATGCTCCACAGCCTGTGTCGGCCGCACGGCCAGCGGTCGTCTTATATTGCCCTGTCTGTGCGAAACAAGTGAACGATCCGCTGACCTGTGGCGATTGCTCCGCCGTGATCTGCCGTCGCTGCGGCAAGCCATTGGAGTCTTCGGATGAACTGGCGATGGGGTGAGGCGGGCGTCCGTCGTTAGTTGTTTGCCGTTGGCAATTGCGCTGTGTGCATTTTGATTGCATAGTAGAACCCAACGACCAACGACTATCGACCAGCGACGTCCCGCACCAAATGAAGTTCTAAGAAGCAACTCAATGGGCTCTGCTCCTCTCTCTCCGGCCAGTTCCACCCAACCCACAGCAGAAAAACCGACTCTCGTCCGCGGCCTGAGCCTGCTCGATTCGGTGCTCCTGCTGGTCAGCGGAATCATCGGCTCTTCGATTTTCCTTACGGCAAAAGACATCGCTGTGCCACTGCCAAACACCAAGCTGTTTTTCCTGGTCTGGATTGCTGGCGGGTTAATTTCGCTCTGCGCATGCGTCGCCTTTGCAGAGTTAGGATCCATGTTTCCCGACTCGGGTGGACAGTACATCTACCTGCGCGAAGCCTACGGCGATCTCGTCGCCTTTCTCTACGGCTGGATGTTGTTCGCCGTCGCCAATGGCGGAACCATCGCCGCGCTGTCTGTGGCTTCGGCAGCGTACATGGGCAATTTCATTCCGGCGATCTCTCAACACCATGTCATCGCAACGCTGAATGTTCCCTACCCCACCCTGCTGCATGGCCACATCTTGTGGACGTCGTTCCCAAGTGTCTTCACGCGGTCGCACGCCGTTGGCCTGATTTTGATCGTCATCCTCACTTACGTAAATGTCTTCGGCTTGCGCTGGGGAGCGCTCCTGCAGAACGTTTCCACGTGGACGAAGTTCACGGCGATGGCAGTGTTTGTTGTGTTGGGATTTGCCATCGGCAAGGGCCACTGGTCGAACTTCGGCGCGCAAGCCCCCGGAGGTTTGACGATGGGTCTGAGTCCGGGCCAGCTCATCTCCGCGTTGGGCGTGGGTTTGATCGCCGTCTTCTGGGCCTATGACGGATGGGTGTACATCACCTGGGTTGCTGGCGAAGTCAAGAATCCGCAGCGCAACGTGCCGTTGGCGATGGTTTTCGGAGTCCTGGCCGTAGGCGCGATTTATCTCGCGATGAACATGGCCTATGTTTACGCACTGCCGCTCGGCGAAGTCGCAAAGTACGAAACGATTGCTCACGCTGCGGCGACGACGTTGTTCTCTCCCGGAGCCGCAGTCTGGCTATCGGCCATGATCGCGATTTCCTGTTTCAGTGCTGCCGCAACGTGCACCCTCTCCGGCGCACGCGTTTATCTCGCCATGGCTCAGGATGGCGTCTTCTTTAAACGCATGGCCGTCATCCATCCAAAGTGGCGCACCCCGGCATTTAGCCTGATTGGCCAGGGCATCTGGGCCGCACTGCTCACAGTAAGTGGTCGTTACGACCAGCTCTACACCTATGTCATCTTCGGCATGGTGCTTTCCTACACACTCACCGTCATCGGCTTATTCGTTTTGCGCTGGAGGAAACCTGACATCCCGCGGCCTTATCGCTGCACCGGATACCCATGGCTGCCTGGGATTTACATCCTCGTGGGCGGAGGCTGGACTCTGAACACGATCATCACCCGCCCCACGGAGGCATTGGCTGGCATGGGAATCATTCTGATCGGCGTGCCCTTCTATCTTTTCTGGAAACGGAAGAACCGCAACAGATCGACCGCGAGCCTGCCCCTGTAAAATGGCCGTTACTGTTTGAACCGCAGAGGAGACCCGTAGCGCATGGCTGAACCCCTTCTGATCGCGCAAGGTGCCGATTCACTTTACCTGTTACCCCAGATGGCAAATCGTCACGGGCTAATCGCCGGTGCCACCGGCACTGGGAAGACCGTAACCCTGCAAGTGATGGCGGAAGCCTTCAGCCGCATCGGCGTCCCGGTATTTGCTGCTGACGTGAAGGGTGACCTCTCTGGCATCAGCCAAGCGGGGAGCAACAACCCAAAAATCGCTGAGCGTGCGAAGAAGCTGAAACTCAGCGACTTCGCATTTCAGCCGTGCGCGACGACATGCTGGGACGTATTCGGCGAGCAGGGTCATCCCGTACGCGCGACGATCTCGGAGATGGGACCATTGTTATTCAGTCGCATTCTGACGCTGAACGACACCCAGGCCGGGGTTCTGACTCTCGTCTTCAAGATTGCCGACGATAATGGGCTCCTCTTGCTCGATCTCAAAGATCTGCAAGCCATGCTGCAGTATGTTGGTGACAATGCCAAAGACTTCCAGACTCAGTACGGCAATGTCTCGGCAGCAAGTATCGGATCAATCCAGCGAGGCCTCCTGACCTTGCAGCAACAGGGTGGAGAAAAATTCTTCGGCGAACCGGCGCTCAATTTTGCCGATCTCCTGCAAACGGACGGAAACGGCCAAGGCGTCATCAATCTTCTGGCCGCCGACAAGCTTCTGAGTTCGCCCAAACTTTACGCTACCTTTCTACTGTGGCTCCTTTCCGAATTGTTCGAAACCCTGCCCGAGGCGGGCGACCTGGACAAGCCGAAGCTGGTCTTCTTTTTCGATGAGGCGCATCTTCTTTTTGCCGATATCCCGCAGGTCCTGCAGGAACGCGTCGAGCAGGTGGTAAGGCTGATCCGCTCCAAGGGTGTCGGCGTTTATTTCGTCACGCAGAATCCTCTCGATATTCCGGATGTAATTCTTGGGCAACTGGGGAATCGCGTCCAGCACGCCTTGCGCGCGTTTACGCCTCGCGACCAGAAGTCGGTGAAGGCGGCGGCAGACACCTTCCGCACAAACCCCAAGCTCGACGCTGCCAAGGTCATCACCGAACTCGAAGTCGGAGAGGCTCTGGTCTCGTTTCTTGACGAGAAGGGCATTCCGGGCGTGGTTCAGCGCGCACTCATTTGCCCACCTCATAGTCAGATTGGACCGATTACTCCGGAGCAACGTCGCCAGTTGATGGAAACATCCCTCGTGCGAGGTGTGTACGATCAGGTCGCGGACCGTGAATCCGCATATGAGCGCCTGAAGGGACGCACTCAACAAACTCCTGCCCCGACGGCGGCTCAGGATCAGCCTTGGTACGCTCATCTGCCGTCGTTCGGTTTGCCTTCCGGAGGGCGGCGTGGCGACACTGTCGTAGAAGCTGTCGTGAAGAGCGCCGCACGGGCAGTCGGCAGTTCGGTCGGACGCCAAATCGTCCGCGGCGTTCTCGGATCGCTTCTCGGTGGAACCCGGCGCTAATTCGCTAAATTCTTTCTTGCCGTTCCATCCGGTCTCTGTAATCCTTGCGGCTCGCCTTTGCACTGGCGAAGAACTCCACGCATGAATGACTCGGGGCCAGAGTCTGCTGCACGTACGGGATCCGGCATCTCCATTCCCGAAGCCGCTGATCCCACCCGCCCCAAGCGGGTTATGGGGTTCCGCGACCTGCTGCTGTTCTATGTCGTTACCGGCATCAGCCTGCGCTGGATCGCAACCGCTGCGGCGGCGGGCCCGAGTGCGATCGTCATCTGGATTGGCGCGTGGCTCGCGTTCTACACGCCGCTGGCTTTGTCGGTCATCGAACTTTCCTCTCGCTATCCCAACGAAGGCGGACTCTACGTCTGGTCGAAACGCGCATTCGGCGATTTCTCGGGCTTCATGGCGGCCTGGACCTATTGGACTTCCAATCTCCCTTACTTCCCTGCCGTACTCTATTTCGCCGCCAGCAATGTGCTCTTCATGCGCCAGGCGCAGTGGTCGCACTTTTCGGCGAATCCCACGTTCTACATCGTTTTTGCGCTGGTCACGCTGGCAGCGGCCACGTGGCTGAACCTCATCGGACTCGATGTCGGCAAGTGGCTGCACAGCGTTGGCGCACTCGCCATGTGGATTCCGGTTCTAATCGTCATCGGGATGGGTCTGGTGGCGTGGCACCGCTTCGGGTCGGCGACAACGTTTTCACTCCACACGATGACGCCCAGCGTGCGGTTGAACGACATCATCTTCTGGTCAGTGCTGACGTTTGCCTTTGGCGGCTGCGAAACCGCGTCCTTCATGGGCGAGGAAATCAAGAACGCTCGCCGCACTGTGCCGCTCGCGCTTTTCTTCGCAGGACTATCCGTCGCGTTCTGTTACATGATCGGAACCGTCGCCGTGCTGCTGGCACTGCCGTCTTCCGAAGTGAGCAGTCTTCAAGGATTGGTACAGGCGGTGGCGAAAACTGCCGATCGCATCAATTTGCCCGGCGTTCTCCCGCTTGCGGCGTTCCTGATCGCACTCAGCAACATCGGAGCCTCGGGCGCATATTTAGCGGCGGTCGCGCGCTTGCCGTTCGTCGCCGGTATTGACCATTATCTGCCGCCTGCTTTTGGGAGACTCCACCCGCGATGGGGCACGCCTTGGGTCGCACTAGTCCTGCAAGCCGTGA
>Ga0302323_100002209_pt1 | contig 15794 bp, 13 predicted proteins | sample Fen_T0_3_FD_201950 | JGI IMG/M metagenome (GOLD analysis project Ga0302323, IMG submission 201950) | Peat permafrost microbial communities from Stordalen Mire near Abisko, Sweden - Fen_T0_3 | ecosystem: Environmental > Terrestrial > Soil > Wetlands > Permafrost | place: Sweden: Abisko... | reverse complement strand
GCCCGGACGCCTTCGTCATCGTGGTGTCGAATCCGCTCGATGCCATGGTGTACGCGATGAAGGAAGGCACCGGCTTTCCCGCCGAGCGCGTGGTGGGCATGGCTGGCATGCTAGATTCGGCGCGCTTGCAGCTTTTTCTGGCGCAAGCCGCTGGCGTGGCGGTCAAGGACGTGCGTGCCATGGTCCTTGGCGGCCACGGCGACACCATGGTTCCGGTGACGAGCTATTGCACGATCAACGGCATTCCGGCCGGGCAGCTCATCGCGGCCGACAAGATAGCCGCCATCATCGAGCGCACCCGCAACGGCGGTGCCGAAGTGGTCAAGCTGATGGGAACCAGCGCCTACTACGCCCCCGCGGCGTCGGCGATCCAGATGGCCCGCGCCTTCCTGCACGACGAAAAGCGCCTGGTTCCGTGTGCTGCCTACCTGCGCGGCGAGTACGGCTACCAGGACATCTACATCGGCGTGCCGGTCATCCTGGGCGGCAAGGGCGTCGAGAAGGTCGTGGAAATCAGCCTCGATGCGTCCGAAAAGCAAATGCTGGACAACTCGGCCAAGGCCGTACGCGAGCTGATCGAAGCGTCGAAGCGCCTGTAAGCTAGTTCTCTGGTCGGGCTTGCCGCGACGCGGTCTTGGTTCTGCCGGCATCCCAAAGATCTAACGCTATAATCCGCGGGCTTGGATCTTCGTTCATTCACCATTGGCGAGCTTCGGGAACGCGTGGCACGCGCGGGCGAGCTGCCGTTTCGGGCCGAGCAGCTGTTTCGCTGGTTGCACGGGCCTGGGCCGGGCGGCATGGGCGGGGTGCGCATTCCGCTGGCGCCCTCGACGATTCCGCGCGCCCTGAGGGACGCCTTCTTGGCGGACGCGTTCCTGTTGCCGCTGACCCCGGATGGCGTGGTGGAGGCCGCTGACGGCACACGCAAATTTCGCTTTCTCACCCACGACGGTCGCGCCATCGAGAGCGTACTCATCCCCGACGACAAGCAAGCGCGCAGCAAGCTGACCCTGTGCCTTTCGTCGCAAGTCGGCTGTGCCTGGGGGTGCGCATTCTGCGCGACCGCGACCTTGGGGTTCGGTCGTAACCTGAGCGCCGGCGAAATCGTCGAGCAGTTGTATTGGGCGATGGAAGTCTCTGGACAAAAGCCGACCAATATAGTCTTCATGGGAATGGGCGAGCCCATGCACAACCTAGACCAGGTCACGCGCGCGCTGTCCATCCTCGAGCACCCCTGGGGCGTGGGGCTGTCTCCGCGCCGAATCACGGTTTCCACTTCGGGCGTGGTGACCGGCATCGACACCTTGGCCAAGCTGCGGCCCGCGCCCAACCTCGCGATCTCGCTCAACGCCACCACCGACGAGGTTCGCGACCAGCTCATGCCGGTGAACCGACGCTGGAATATCGAATCGTTGCTGGCTGCTGCGCGACGGTTCCCGTTGGCGCATCATCGGCGAATCACCTTTGAATACGTATTGTTTGCTGGGGTGAACGACTCCGACTTGGACGCGGCTCGCCTGCCCAGGCTGATTGCCGATATTCCCAGCAAAGTGAACCTGATTCCCTGGAATCCCGTGCCCGGTCTGCCCTACCAGCGTCCCGCCCAGGCACGCGTGCTGGCCTTCCAGAACATGGTGCGCAGGCCCGACCTCCCGGTGTATATCCGAACTCCGCGTGGCGACGACGCTGCGGCTGCGTGCGGACAACTTGCGGCGCGCGCGGGTGAACCATCAATGCGACTTTTCGATCTTAGCTCCACGAGACAAGTTTCATGAGCCAAGCGGCCGTACACCTCGATCACCTCGGCAAGTCAAAGCCCGCTTCGCGTGGCGGGGTCAGCGACTTGGTCGCGCTCGTGGAAAGCGAAATGCAATTGGTCGAGACGTGGCTTGCCAAGCAGATGGAGAGCCCGGTGGGGCGCATTCCCGAGGTGGGTGGGCATCTGCTCGGCGCGGGCGGCAAGCGGCTGCGACCGCTGTTGTCCGTGTTGGCAGCGCGGTCGAGCCAGCTCGATCTGGAAAAGGCGGTTGCGGCGGGCTGCGCCGCGGAACTGATCCACACCGCGACCTTGTTTCACGACGACGTGGTCGATGGCGGCAACGTGCGTCGCGGTCGGCCGGCCGCGAGGATGATCTACGGCAACGGCGTGGCGGTGTTGGTCGGCGACTTCTGTCTTGCCCGGGGCCTCGACCTGGTGGCGTCGACGGGATCGATTGCGATGGTGCGCTCGCTGGCGGCGACGGTCACCGAGATGGCCGAGGGCGAGGTCGCGCAGCTGGAAGGTGCCGGCAATCCCGATTTGACCATTGCTGCCTATCTGCGCGTGGTCGACCGCAAGACGGCATCGCTGGTGTCCTGGTGCGCGCGGGTGGGCGGCGTGCTGCCGCCCGCAGTCGATCAAGCGATGGGCCGCTTTGGACGCGCGCTCGGGCGTGCCTTCCAGATTATCGATGACGTGCTCGATTGCACCAGTGACGAACGGGTCAGCGGCAAGTCAGCGGGTCGGGACCTGCAAGAAGGAAAGCTGACCTTGCCGGTCCTGCTTGCTTGTGACACAGATCCGGATCTGCGCTCGCGCATTCGCCATGCCATGGGCGATCTGGGAATCGCGGCTGACAAGGCTCACGACATTCTGACCGCCGTCCGGGCCGCTGGCGGTATCGAGCGGGCCCGCAAGCGCGCACTGGCTCTCGCCGACGAGGCGACGAGCGAGCTAGCCGTGCTGCCAGGCTCGGTCTATCGCGACGGGCTCGCCGAGCTGTGCCGGCTGTCGGTCGACCGGGTTGCGTGATGTCCGATTCGGTTCCGGAGACCGATGTACGGCAGATGTTCGATCGCATCGCCGGTCGATACGATAGGGCCAATCGCGTGATGTCGGCCGGCGTCGATCGGTGGTGGCGGCGCAAGGCGATTCGGCTGTTGCTCGAAGGGCTCGGCGATACGCCGTGCGTGCTGGACTTGGGTGCCGGGACGCTGGACGGTGCCATCGAAATCGCAGGACGAAGGCCCCAGGCTCGGGTGTTTGGTGCCGATTTCGCCCGCAACATGCTGGTGCAGGGCAAGGCCAAGCCCGGCGCCGGCCAGGTGGCGGTCCAGGTGGCCGATGGTCAATGCCTGCCCTATCAAACCGCGGTGTTCGACGCGGCCTGGTCGTCGTTCTGCGTGCGCAACCTGCGCGACCTTTCGCAGGCGATGGCCGAGCTTCGTCGGGTGGTGCGACCCGGGGGGCGCATCGCCATCTTGGAGTTCTTCCGACCGCGCAAGAAGCGCGCGTTCTTCGACGGATTCTACAACGCCCGCGTGTTGCCGTTGCTTGGTCGTATGGTCACGGGCGATGCGGCTGCGTATCGGTACTTGCCGGAATCCATCGCGCGCTTTCGCAGCCGAGGCGAATTCGAAGAGCTCTTGCGCGACATAGGATTTGCGCAGGTTCGCGGGCGTGATCTCTTCCCGGCGGGTGTGGCTTCGTTGGTGGTGGCGGAATGAAGATTCTCGTGGCCGTCACGGGGGCGTCGGGGGCGATTTATGCCAAGCGGCTTCTAGACGCACTCGGCGAGGCGCAGAAGACCGCCTCGGACTTGCAGGTCTCGCTCTGCTTTTCCACCAACGGCAAGAAGGTTTGGCAGCACGAGCTGGGCGCCGAAAGCACGGGCGCCTTCCGCGAGTACAGCAACGACGATTTCACCTGCTCGTTCGCGTCGGGTTCGGCGCTTTGGCACGCGGTGGTCGCCTTGCCGTGCTCGGTCGGGCGGGTCGGTCGCATCGCCGGCGGAATGGCCGACGATCTGATCAGCCGGGCGTCGGACGTGGCGCTGAAGGAACGGCGCAAGCTGATACTGGTGGTGCGCGAGACGCCGCTGTCGCTGATTCACCTTGAAAACCTGCTGACGGTGGCGCGTGCGGGCGCCATCGTGCTGCCGGCCGTACCCTCCTTCTACACCAAGCCAGCCACGGTAACCGAGGTGGTGGACACCGTGGTGGACCGGGTCCTCGACCAACTTGGCATCGCCCGTGGCCTGGCACCGCGTTGGGGACAATCCACATGAGCCTTGCACCGGAGCTCGACATCTTCTCGCTCGGCCGCCGAGCGCTGGGCAGCGCCCGTGCCCTCTCTGACGGCCGCGCCTTCTTCACGTCCGCGCGTCGATTGCAAGCGGATGGTCTGTGGTCAGGGCCGTCCGAGGCAAGCTGTTCCCTGGTCGCCGAAGAGGTCGTCGCGCTGCTCGGCGGCACCGAGGTTGCTCGTACGGCGGGTGCCAACACGGTGGTATTCGGCCTCGAAGGTGCCTCTGCCGCGGCTGCCGTATCCGGTCTGCGCATGCTCGTGCGGGTCCCTTTTGCTGCTGGCGAAGCTCCGGATGAACGCAGTCGCCGCCTGGCCAAGCTGGCCCGGGTGCTCACCCAGAGCCCTGGCATCGATGGTGTCGTGCCGGTGCCCGTCGGTGAGGCCCAGGGGCTCGACACGCTCGCGTTCTTTGCGGCCTGTCGCCAGGTCTGCGGAAAGGCCCACCTGGTGGTCGACCTAGAGACCTTTGGGCACAAGCTCGGCCAACTTTGTCTCTCGTTCGGCGCCGATGAGATTGTCGGCCCCATCGTCCGCCAGCGCGCCCTGCGCCTCGGCGAGCGTGCGTCGAGCAATGAGATCACCCGCGACGAGGCCGCCTTGCTTCTGCGTGCCTCGGGTTTTCTGCCGTGCGAGCGCTTGCCCGATGGCAAGGTTCTGCCGCTGTGAGCTTCCTCGCCGTTGCACAGAAGGTTCGCGCTGGCGCGCCTCTCTCGGTGGAGGACGGCCTTTCGCTTTATCGTCATCCAAGCCTGGTCGAGCTTGCGGCGCTGGCCAACGAAGTGCGCGAGCGGCTTCACGGTTCGCGCACCTACTTCAATCGGAACCTGCACATCAACCCGACCAACGTCTGCGTGGCCCAGTGCAAGCTGTGCTCGTTTTCCCGGCGGGCGCCCGACGCCGATGGTGCATTCACCCTCAGCGTCGACGATGCAGTTGCGCGACTGCAGGCGCGCTTGCGAGCTGGGGACGCGCCCACGGAAGTCCATTTGGTGGGGGGACTGCACGACGGGCTGCCGTTTTCGTATTTTCTGCAGTTGCTGGCTGCCCTCAAGGCTGCCGCCCCCGGCATCAGCCTGAAGGCCTTTTCTGCGGTGGAGATCTTCTTCTTCCATCGCTTGTATCGCGTGGGCGTGGAGGAGATCCTGCGGCGGCTCCAATCGGCGGGGCTTGATTCCTTGCCTGGTGGTGGCGCCGAGATCCTGTCCGGTCGGGTGCGCGACGCCATCTGTCCCAACAAGTGCAGCGCCGACGAATGGATCGAGGTTCATCGCACGGCACATCGACTGGGCATCAAGTCGAACTGCACGATGATGTTCGGAACCCTGGAGACCGTCGACGAGCGGGTGGCGCACCTTCTGCGCTTGCGAGACCTGCAGGCCGAGACCGGCGGATTCATGGCTTTCATCCCGCTGCCCTTTCACCCCGAAAACAACGCGCTGGGTGATCTCGCCGCGCCCACCGCCGCCGAGGTGCTGCGAAATTTCGCGGTGGCGCGCCTGCTCCTCGACAACGTTCCCCACCTCAAGGCCTACTGGGTGAGTCTGGGCCTCGAAACCGCACAGACCGCCCTGTGGTTTGGCGCGGACGATCTCGACGGCACCGTCAGCGAGGAAAAGATCTACCACCTGGCGGGCTCGCGCACGCCGCAATCCCTGCCGCCGTTGGAGATGGTGAGGCTGATCCGGGCGGCGGGTCGAATCCCCGTCGAGCGCGACACCCTGTATCGCGAGCTCGTGTCGGGCGGTGCAAAGGAGGCGATGTGAGCTCGCGTCTTCGCCTGGCTGCGGTTTCGTTCCTCAACACGCGTCCCATCATTTATGGCATCGAGCGCGGGCTCGTGGGCAAGGACCGCTTTGACCTCTCCTTCGACCTGCCCTCGCGTTGTGCCGCCGCCGTCGCCAGTGGTGACGCGGATCTCGCGCTCATGCCCATCGCCAGCTACGCCACGGCCGAAACCGAGCTGCGTATCGTCCCCGGCGTGGCCATCGCCTCCCGCGGTCCGGTGCGGACCGTGCTCCTCATGGGCGACGTTTCATGGGAGTCGATGGAGACTATTTTCCTCGACGAGGCATCGCGCACGTCGCAGATGTTGGTTCGCCTGCTCACCCACCAGCGTGGGCTTTCGCCGAACTTCGAGAGCGTGGCCCACGATCGCATCCTCGACCACGTGGGCGGCCGAAAGGGTGCGCTGGTCATTGGCGATCTTTGCTTTGCAGCCAGCGCAAGGTTCCCCCACGTCTACGACCTCGGTGCCGAGTGGACGAAGCAAGTCGGGCTTCCGTTCCTTAATGCGGCCTGGATCGGGCGGCCGGGGCTCGTCGAGCCAAGCGACGTCATGCTCTTGCAAGAGAGCCTGGCGCTTGGGCTCGATCATCGTGACGACCTCGCAGGTAGCTTTGCCGAACGCGACGGCGTTGACGTGGACCTCTATCGCCGCTATTTCCGCCAGAACATCCACTACGGGTTGGGCGCCGCCGAGCTGTGCGGAGCTGCGACCTTCTTCGATCGCGCACACCGCGCCGGCATCTTGAAGACCAAACCAATCCTGAGGCTGTACGCTGGCAAAGTGCAGTGCAAGGTCGTGGCTGCCGGCTGCTCCGTGGACAGCCTGCTGACGGATGCCGCTGCGGGCGCGCGGCTGTCGCCGGTCGACGGTGAGAGACTCTACGAATCGGCGTCGGTGTACGACCTGGGGCAGGCTGCGGATGCGCGGCGCCGCCAGCTCCATCCGGCCGGCGTGGTGACGTACATCGTCGATCGCAACGTCAACTACACCAATGTGTGCACGACGGCCTGTCAGTTCTGCAATTTCTACCGGCCGCCAAGTGACAGCCGCGCCAGTACCCTCGCGCGGGACGAGCTTGCGCAGAAGCTTCAAGAAACCGTCGATCTCGGCGGCGTCCAGGTGTTGCTTCAGGGTGGTGTGAATCCCGAGCTGGGCATCGCGTACTACGAAGATTTGTTCCGCTGGATAAAGGCGAGCTTCGCGCTGGCCATCCACGGCCTTTCGCCCGAGGAAATTCGCTATCTGTCGGAGCGTGAGAGCTTGTCCATTTCCACGGTGCTCGAACGTCTGATTGCGGCCGGACTGGATTCGCTGCCCGGCGGCGGGGCCGAGATCCTCGACGACGAGATCCGCAAGCGCATCTCGCCACGCAAGTGCAACGTCGACACCTGGCTCGAAGTCATGCGGCAGGCGCACCGCTTGGGTCTGCGTACCACGGCGACCATGGTGTTCGGTTTCGGCGAAAGTCCGAAGCAGCTCGTGGGTCACCTCGACAGGATCCGCGATCTCGAAGACGAGACCGCCGGGTTCACCGCCTTCATTCCTTGGAGCTTCCAGGCGGAGGGAACCAAGCTGCCCTTGCGTGACGACACCAGCGCGACTCGCTACCTGCGGGTGCTCTCGCTCGCACGCCTTTACCTCGACAATTTTCCGAATCTGCAGGTGTCCTGGGTGACCATGGGGCCGGCCATCGGGCAGGCGGGCTTGCGCTTCGGCGGCAACGACTTCGGCTCGGCCATGATCGAAGAGAACGTGGTCGCGCAAGCCGGCGCGGTCTTCAAACTATCCGCCGCCGACATCGAACGCGCGATTCGCGCCGCGGGCTTCGAGCCCCGTCGCCGCAACATGCGCTACGAGTGGATCTGAGGGATTCACCACAGAGGCGCGGAGGGCACGGAGCCTGAGGTGAAAGGGTCCGGATCCGGAGCCTCTCTCTTGATCTTCAGGCTCTGTGCCCTCCGTGCCTCCGTGGTGAAAATTCCGCATCCCCGCGCCCTCGATTTTTCGTAGTCGTTGCGGCCGTCTTCAAAACCATTCTTGACGGAACGCCCGCACTTGGGTACATATCGACCATTCGTTATCGATAAATCTTGGTCGATTCGAATATGCCGCGATGGAAGACGAAACCATGAGCCTCGAAAAACCACTGGTCCACGCTCCGGTTCCAACGCTGCGCCGGCTGCCCACCTACCACCATTACCTACTTCGGCTCCGCGAAGAGGGACGTCCGTTCGTCTCGTGCACGCACATCGCGGAAGACCTCAAGCTCTACCCGACGCAAGTGCGCAAGGATCTCGCGGTCACCGGCATCGTGGGCAAGCCCAAGATAGGCTATGCCGTGGAAGAGCTCTTGGAATCCATCGAGAGCTTCCTCAGCTGGAACGATCACCACAGCGCTTTCCTCGTAGGCGTCGGCGGGCTCGGGTCCGCGCTCATCGGCTATCCGGGGTTCGACCGCTACGGCTTCGACATCGTCGCAGGCTTCGATTTGGACGTTTCCAAGGTTGGAACCACGCTCCACGGCAAGCGCATCCTCGACGTCGACAAGCTACCGGGCCTTGCGGCGCGTATGCACGTCCACCTCGGCATCATCGCCGTGCCCGCCGGCGCAGCCCAAGTCATCGCCGACCTCATGATCAAGGGCGGTATCCGCGCGATTTGGAATTTTGCCCCCATCGGACTCAAGGTCCCGGAGGGCATCGTCGTTCACAACGAAGATCTCGCCGCATCGCTGGCCGTGTTTCTCCAGAAGCACGCGTTGGTGTCAGCGGAACAGCAACCCGGAGGAATACAACGCCATGTTGCCCGAAGCGCTGCCCGAAGAGGCTAGCCACCCGTCCACGTCACCCAGCCGAAAGTTCCAGAAGGTCTGCGACATTCTGGCCAAGCATGAACATCGGGCCTCGCGCTTGATCCCGATCTTGCAGGCCGTGCAGGAGGAATACCGCTACCTGCCCGAGGAGGTGATGACCTACCTTGCCACCTCGCTGCACATTCCCCCGGCCGAGGTCTACGGCGTGGCGACGTTCTACTCGCACTTCGCGCTGGCGCCGAAAGGGAAACACGTTCTGCGGCTGTGCGACGGAACCGCCTGCCACGTGAAGCGTTCCATTCCGATTCTGGAGGCCCTTCGCAGCAAGTTGCGCGTGAGCGAGGCCAAGCCCACCACCGACGACTTGCTCTTCACTGTCGAGACGGTGTCGTGCCTGGGCGCCTGCGGACTTGCGCCGGTACTGGTGGTGAACGATCAGGTTCACGGCCAAGTCACCCCCGAAGCGGCGTGCGCCATCGTCGACGAAATCGCTGCCAAGGAGACCGCGCAATGACAACCGGCACCGTGATCACACAAGAATCGCTGACCAAGGAAGGGCTCGCGTACCAGAGCGCTGCCGGCGGGGCCGAGCGCCGATTGATCATCTGCGCAGGCACCGGATGCGTCGCGGGCGGTGCGCTCGAGGTCTACTCCGAGTTCGTGCGCGCGATTTCCGCGGCCGGGATCGATGTGGTCACCGAGCTGCGTCCCGAGGCTCCGCCACTGCCTGGCTTCGTGCACGTCTCACGCAGCGGCTGCCAGGGCTTTTGCCAGATGGGCCCTCTTGCCACTGTGTTGCCGGACGGCATCCTCTACACACGGGTGAAGAAGGGCGACGTGGCCGAGATCGTCGAGTCCACCCTCAAGCACGGAAAGGCCGTCGAGCGCTTGCTCTACGTCGACAAGTCGGCCAAGCGCTCGTGCCGCGGCATCGCCGAGATTCCGTTCTATCAAGCGCAACATCGCTTCGTGCTCAAAGAGTGTGGGGTCATCGATCCCGACAGCCTGCCGGAGTACCTGGCGAAGGAAGGCTATCAGGCCGCGTGTCGCGCCTATACGCGCATGACCCCGCAGAGCATCTGCGCCGAAATTGACAAGGCCGGGCTGCGCGGCCGAGGCGGTGGTGGCTTTCCGACGGGACGCAAGTGGGAAGCCGCCAGGGCGCAGCCCGCCGGTACCAAGTACGTCATCTGCAACGGCGACGAAGGCGACCCGGGAGCCTTCATGGACCGCAGCGTGATGGAGGGCAATCCCCACAGCGTGATCGAAGGCATGATGATCGCTGCGCGCGGCGTGGGAGCCAGCGAGGGATTCGTCTACGTTCGCGCCGAGTACCCGCTGGCGGTTCGCCGCGTCCGCAAGGCGGTGGAAGACGCCAAGCGCGCTGGCTTGCTGGGACAGAACCTGTTCGGCACGAACTTCAGCCTCGACATCACAGTGATGGAAGGCGCCGGCGCGTTCGTATGCGGCGAAGAAACCGCGCTCATCGCATCCATCGAAGGCAAACGCGGCATGCCCGCGCCCAAGCCGCCTTTCCCGGCCCAATCGGGCCTTTGGGGCAAGCCCACCGTGATCAACAACGTCGAGACCTTGGCCTCGGTGCCGCGCATCTTGAACATGGGCGCGGAAAGCTTCCGGACCCTGGGATCGCGCACCTCGCCCGGAACCAAGACCTTCGCGCTCACCGGGCACGTGGTGAACACCGGGCTCATCGAGGTCGCGTTCGGCGCCACCTTGCGCGACATCGTGTTCGGCGTGGGCGGCGGCGTAACCACCGACGACGGATCGGCCATGTCCGAGATGAAGGCCGTGCAAATCGGCGGACCGTCGGGCGGATGTCTGGTCCCGGACCACCTCGACTTGTCGCTCGACTTCGATTCGTTGCGCGGCATCGGCGCCATGGTGGGCTCGGGGGGCCTCGTGGTCATGAATCGCGACACCTGCATGGTCTCGATGGCGCGCTTCTTCATGCAGTTCACCCAGAACGAATCCTGTGGCAAGTGCGTGCTGTGCCGCGAAGGCACCAAGCAGATGCTGGCCCTGCTCGACGACATCATCGAGGGACGGGCTACGCTGGGGACGCTCGACCTGCTCGAAAAGCTCGCGCGCACGGTGCAGAAGGGATCTCTGTGCGGCCTCGGCAAGACGGCTCCGAACCCGGTGCTGTCCATGACCCGGCTGTTTCGCGAGGAATATCTGGCCCACGTGGTCGAGAAGCGCTGCCCGGCAGGTCGGTGCAAGGCGCTGCTACGACCGCACGTCATTCCCGCGAAGTGCAAGGGCTGCGGTGTTTGCATCAAGGCATGCCCGACGAGCGCCATCCGCGGCGAGAAGCGCCAGGTCCACGTGATTGACGAAACCCTGTGCACCAAGTGCGGTGCCTGCGCCAAGGCCTGTCGCTTGGGCGCGATTGAAGGAGTTGCCTAGCCATGTCTGCCGAAGCTGTCGTCGAAATCAACGGTCGCAAGGTCCCCATCGAAGGGGAGCGCAACGTCCTAGAAGTAATCCGCAAGGCCAACATCGACCTGCCGACCTTCTGCTACCACTCGCAGCTTTCCGCCTACGGCGCGTGCCGGCTGTGTCTCGTGGACATCGAGGGCAGGGGCATCGTCTCGTCCTGTTCTCTTTCGCCCGAGCCCGGCGCCAAGATCCGAACCCACACGCCCGAGCTGCGAGAGATGCGGCGGATGACTCTGGAGCTTCTACTCGCCAACCACGAGATGAACTGCCCAACCTGTCCCAAGAGCGCGGACTGCCAGTTGCAAGAGCTGGCCCGGCGCCTTGGCGTGAACACGGTTCGCTTCAAGCGGACCCATGCACCCAAACCCGTGGATACCTCGTCGCCGTTCCTGCTGCGCGACCCGGGCAAGTGCGTCCTGTGCGGCGACTGCGTCCGCATGTGCAAGGAAGTGCAGGGCATCGGCGCCATCGACTTCGCCTTCCGGGGCGCCGCCGTGTCCGTGGTGCCCGCGTTCGGCAAGAACCTGGACCAGGTGGAATGCGTGGGTTGCGGCCAGTGCGCCAGCGTTTGTCCGACGGCAGCGTTGACCGTGAAGTCCGACGTCGCCAAGGTCTACGCGGCTCTGGCTGACAAGAACGCTGAGGTGGTGGCACAGATCGCTCCTGCGGTTCGCGTGGCGCTGGGCGAGGCGTATGGTCTTCCCGCGGGCACCGTGGCCACGGGCCAGATTGTGGCCGCGCTCAAGGCGCTGGGCTTTGCCCGCGTGTACGACACGGCATATTCCGCGGACCTGACCGTGCTGGAAGAAACCCACGAGTTTCTCGGCCGCAAGACCAAGAACGAAAAGCTCCCGCACCTCACGTCGTGTTGCCCAGCCTGGGTACGCTTCGTCGAGCAGTACTACCCAAAGTGGATCAAGCACCTGTCGTCGTGCAAGTCGCCGCAGCAGATGCTGGGCTCGGTCATCAAGGCCGAGGGCGCGCCCGACGGCAAGCACCTTGTCGTGGTCAGCGTTATGCCTTGCACTGCCAAGAAGGGCGAAGCGGGCCTAGACAAATTCCGCAGTGGGGATTGCCAGGACGTGGACGTTGTCCTCACCACGCAGGAGCTGGTCCGCATGATCGATGAGGGCGGTCTGCGCTTCGACCAGCTCGAACCCGATTCGCTCGACAGTCCCTTCGGTCTCAAGACCGGCGCCGGGCTTCTGTTCGGCGCTTCGGGCGGGGTCAGTGAGGCCGTGCTGCGCCAGGCGGCCGAGGAGCTGGGTGCCGCGCGCGACGGCCTGGCGGCGTTCCAAAGCGTGCGCGGTGACCAGGGCGTGCGCGAGGTCGCGATCTCGGTGGGAGGCAACCCGCTCAAGTTGGCCGTAGTCAGCGGCCTGGCCAACGCCAAAGCGCTGCTGGCCCGCGTCGAGTCGGGCGCGGTCGAGTACGACTTGATCGAGGTCATGGCCTGTCCCGGCGGGTGCGTGAACGGCGCCGGTAACCCGGTCCGCAAGAACAAGGACACCATCGCCGCACGTGCGAAGGGCCTTTACCACGCGGACAAGATGCTGGACCTGCACCGGTCGAGCGAGAACCATGAGGTCAAGACCTACTACGAGCGGGTGCTGGGCGACGTGGGCGGCAAGAAGGCGCACGCGCTCCTTCACACCACCTACCAAAGCCGGGCACGCATCGACGGCGCCGCGCTCAAGTTGGTGGAAGGCAGTCAGCCCGCAGCGCTGGCGGTCACCGTGTGCGTGGGCACCAGTTGCCACGTGCGAGGTGCGCAGACCTTGCTGCGAAAATTGATCACGCAAGTGGAAACCGCCGGCATCGCCGACACCGTCGACATTCAGGCCAGCTTCTGCCACGAGGCCTGCGACCAGGGACCCACCGTGGTCGTCGGCGGTACCACCTTGCACCGGACCACCGCAGACCAGGCCTTTGCCGCGGTTCTCGCTGCCCTGCAGACCAAGGCTGCGCCTGACGATAGGGTCCTCCATGGCTAGTGACATCGTCTTCACCCGGAGGGCCCGTTGCCGCGACTGTCATCGCTGTCTGCGGGCCTGTCCAGTGAAGGCGATTCGCGTGCACGACGGGCAGGCGCAGGTGGTCGCCGAGCGGTGCATCGCCTGCGGCACCTGCATTCGCGAGTGTCCGCAGAAGGCCAAGGCGTACCGTAACGACGTGGCTGAGGCTGTCCGCCTGCTGGCCGAGCGCCGGCGTGTTGTGGCCAGCGTGGCGCCATCGTACGCGGGCATCTACGAACCGTGGGAGCGCAAGCGGCTGCCGTCGGCCCTGCGCCAGCTGGGTTTCGCCTATGTGGCGGAGACTGCGGTGGCCGCGGGCGAGGTGGCCAAGGTGGGCGCCGAGTACCTTCGGAATCACCCCGACCAATCGCACGTGTGGGCGTCGTGCCCCGCGGTCATCGGGTACGTGCAGCGCTACCGAACCAAGGACGCGCCCTTGTTAACGCCGGTGGCGACGCCCATGGTTGCCCACGCGCGCTGGCTGCGCAAACGTCTGGGCGACGACATTCGCGTGGTCTTCATTGGCCCCTGCGTGGCGAAGAAAGCCGAGTCCGAGCGGCCCGAGCACCAAGGCCTCGTGGATCTGGTGTTGACCTTCGAGGAGCTTGGCGAGTGGCTCGCGCAGGAATCGATCAAGCTCGGTGGCTGCGAAGAAAGCCACTTCGACGAGGCCGCGGACGATGCGCGCCTGTTTGCACTGCCGAATGGTGCGCTCAAGACCGCGGGTTTGCTCACGGGAAACCTGGGCTGTTCGGCGTTTTCAGCTTCGGGCTTCGAGGAGGTGGAGCACGCCCTGGATCTGATCGGCCAGCCCGGGCCGTCGCGGGTGCTCGAACCGCTGTTCTGTTCCGGGGGATGCGTGAATGGACCCGCCGCAGCCACCGCGCGCAATGTGTATGCGCGCCGTTTCGCCGTCGAGGAATACACGTCGAACCCGAGCGGGCATGCGCCGCCGTCTTCGAACGACAACGCTTGCTTCCTCGATTCCGCGATGCCGGTCCCTGCGGCGCCCTCGGACACCGTCAGCGAGGCAGCCATCGCCGAGGTCCTAGCCGCCACCGGCAAGGCCGCGCGCGAAGACCAGCTCGACTGCGGCGCCTGTGGCTATGCCAGCTGTCGCGATAAGGCCATCGCGGTGGTACGTGGCATGGCCGAGCCCGACATGTGCATCCCGCGCATGCGCCGCCTGGCCGAGATTCGTACCGACAGCATCCTCGAGGCCAGTCCCAACGGCATCGTGATTCTCGACGGGCGGTTTCACATCCTCAGCATGAACCCCGCCTTCCGCCGGTATTTCCGCTCGGGCGAGGCCATGCTGGACAAGCACATCTCCGAGCTGATGGATCCCGAGCCGTTCTTGCGATTGGCAAGCTCGGACCAGCCGCACGTCGAGCTGACCGTGCAGCATCAGCGCTTCGACCGCGTCTGCCACGAGATCCTCTACCGGCTGGGAGAAATCCAGCAGTACGTCGGGTTCTTCGTCGACATCACCGCCAGCAAGTCTGATCAGGAGAAGCTCGAGAAACTGCGCGCGCAGACCATCGTTCAGGCGCAGGAGCTGCTCGATCATCAAGTGGCGATCGCGCAGCAACTGGCGCAGTTCCTCGGCGAGAGCACGGCCAAAGGCGAGATCCTCGTCGAGAATCTGGTCAAGATTGCCGACAAGCCGCAAGCCCCCGGCAACGATCCCGTCAAGAAGTGGCGATGGAATACCTCCACGTCGAAGTAAACCAGAGTCTCCTCTCCAAGCGTGCAGGCAAGCCGTCCGGCGACGTCGTGCGCGTGGTGCGCAGCCCTGGGTGGACGACCATCATCTGTTGCGACGGCATGGGGTCGGGTATCAAGGCCAACGTGGCCGCCACCCTGCACGCGTCGCGCTTGCTAGAGCTGGAAAAGCAGGGCGTGTCGCTGCGCGATGCCTTCGCCCGCGTGGTCGGCACCATCCACGAAGACCGCGGCAAGACGCCTATGTACGCGGCTATGGCGGTCGCGCGCATTTTGCATTCGGGTGAAGCCACCATCTTGACCTACGACATGCCCGCGCCCATCTTCGCCGGCACGCTGCACGCAAGCCCTCTTCCGCAGCGGTTGTTTCACGCCGACGCGGCCTTGCTGGGCGAAAGCCACTGCCACCTGGGCGTCGGCGACGGCATCTGTTTGATGAGCGACGGAATCACCCAAGCCGGCATCGGAACGCAATTCCGCGATGGCTGGGGCTCCGAGCAGGCGGCGCGGTTCCTGGATGCGCTGTTGGCGCGCAAGTGTCCCCTCGATCGAATCCCGGACGAGCTGACCAGCCGCGCTCGCCAACTTTGGGGGGAACGTCTCGGTGACGATTGCACGGTTGTGTTCGCTGGCTGCCGGCCCGGCAAGCAGCTATCGATCTTCACGGGGCCGCCCTATCGTCCGACCGCCGACCGCGATTTCGTCGAGCGCTTCCTCGCTACACCCGGCTGGAAGGTCGTCTGCGGGGCGACCACCGCGAAGATCGTTGCGCGGCACCTTGGCAAAGAGCTGGGCATGGACGAAAACGACCCGATGATCGCGCCTCCCAGCTACCGCATCGAAGGGATCGATCTCGTCACCGAGGGCGCTGTCACCCTGACCCAGGTCTACAACATCCTCGAAGAGGATCCTTCGCGCTACGAAGAGTGG
>Ga0302323_100002207_pt1 | contig 15798 bp, 13 predicted proteins | sample Fen_T0_3_FD_201950 | JGI IMG/M metagenome (GOLD analysis project Ga0302323, IMG submission 201950) | Peat permafrost microbial communities from Stordalen Mire near Abisko, Sweden - Fen_T0_3 | ecosystem: Environmental > Terrestrial > Soil > Wetlands > Permafrost | place: Sweden: Abisko... | reverse complement strand
CGGGGACACCTTGGTTTCCGCTCGGCAGTTCCAAGGTGTCCCCGACTACGGGGGACGTTAGGGCTTGATCGGTACACGGCCAAGGATCTGACCCGCGAATACCCCGAAGGGCAGCCCGGCCACTATGACTATCGGCGAGTTGGCGCCGTCGTCGACGCAGAAACCGCAACCATTCTCATCATGCGCGCAATCAAGCATTGACGCTGGTCCCTTGCCAAATGTAGTCTGTGCGCGGAACTGAAACGCACGAAATCAGGCGCTGCTACTTCACGTAGAACGAAAGGCTCCATCACCATGTCCGATGCAACCACCTCGCTGACGCGGGGGCAGAGACTCGCCGCACTGTTCGCCTTTGGCGTGATCACGACATCTGCCGCTGCTCTGGCTGTCGAGCCCGGCAGTGCAGCGCCGGCGCGCGTCGTCACTGGCAAGGTGGTCCGACCTGCTGGTCCGGCCTGGGTGGATCACGCGGTCTTCTATCAGATCTACCCCCAGACCTTCTTTGACTCGAACGGCGACGGCGTGGGTGATTTGCCGGGCATCACCGCAAAGCTCGACTACGTCAAGAGCCTCGGCGTCAGCGCGATCTGGCTGAACCCGTTTGTCGATTCGCCGTTCCGCGACGCCGGCTACGACGCCTCGGACTTCTACATGGTCGCGCCGCGCTACGGCACTAATGAGGATGCCCGCCGGCTGTTCGCCGAAGCCCATAAGCGGGGCATGCGCGTCATCTTTGACTACGTCATCAGCTACACCAGCATCGACCACCCCTGGTTCAAGGCCTCGTGCGACCCCAAGCCCAACAAGTACAGCAACTGGTTCGTCTGGACGAACGGCACCTGGTACGCGGGCTGGGACCTGCCGAAGAATCGCGCTGGCTTCATCCAGGGCTACTGCGAGCGCGATGCGCAGTACCTGTCCAACTTCTTCTGGCACCAGCCCGCGCTCAACTTCGGCTACGCGCACCCAGACCCGGCCTCGCCCTGGCAGTTGCCGACCAATCACCCGGACGTGCTGGCGCTCAAAGAGGAGTTGAAGAACATGCTGCGCTTCTGGCTGGACATGGGTGCTGACGGCTTCCGCGCTGACATGGCCGGCTCGCTCGTGAAGAACGACGACGGTAACGAGACCTCGAAGTTCTGGAAAGAGCTGCGGGAGCTGATGGACCGCGAGTACCCGGGCCGCTTCATGGTCTCCGAGTGGTCCGATCCGAAGGCGGCCACTGCTGGCGGATTCCACGCGGATTTCCTGCACTGGTTCCAGGGGTACGACGACCTCTTCCAGAAGGAGGCCAAGCGCCGCTTTGGCAACGACGGCCACAGCTTCTTCGACGTCGAGGGCCTGGGCGACATCAGCCACTTCCTCAAGATCTATCTCGACCAATACGACGGTAGCCGAGCCAGGGGTTATGTCGCGCTGCCCTTCAGCAACCACGACCTCACGCGCATCAAGAACAATGGACGCACGGACCGCGATATCGAGGTGATCTTCGCCTTTGCGCTCACCATGCCCGGCACTCCATTCGTCTACTACGGCGAGGAGATCGGCATGCGGCAGCTCGACAATCTGCCGCACACCGAGGGCAGCTACGGCGGCCGCGCGGGCGATCGCACGCCGATGCAGTGGACGTCTGGTGTCAACAGGGGTTTCTCGTCCGCAAGCCCGGAGCGGCTGTACCGCGCGGTCGACACAGCGGCGGATGCGCCTAACGTCGCGGCGCAGGAGCAGGATCTGAGCTCGCTGCTCAACAAGGCGAAGGCCCTGATCCGCCTCCACAATGACGAACCGGCGCTCGCGGCCTATGCCGAGTTCGTGCCGGTGTATGCGCAGAAGGACAAGTACCCCTTTGCCTTTGTCCGCGCGAACGGCAAGGACCGCCTGCTGGTCGTGCTGAATCCTGCCGGCCGCGAGGCGTCAGCGACCTTCCCGCTCACTTACGCTAGCCAGAAGCCTGCGCTGATAGCCGGCAGTGGCAGCGCCACACTGGCGGCACAGGACGTGACCGTGAAGCTGCCCGGCGCGAGCTATGCCGTCTTCCGGGTGAACGCCACGCGCTAGGCCTAGACATGGGAACTTGTTCGTGCAGACATCATGCCGGCTGGCGTATCCCGCGAACGTGCGCGCGGTGGGATGTGTGCATTGAGGATATGGAGCTGCGAACGTGCGAAAAGCGAGCCGACTGGGCTTTGTGTGGGTGTTGCTCGGACTGACAGGAGCGGCGGTGAGCGCCGAGCCGCCTGTCGCGCGGCATCCGGGATGGCCGGGTGCGGATAGGCTTTTCGTCGGAACGTGCTACCAGCCGGTGGACAGATCTCCTGAGGAGATCCGCAGAGACGTCGCCCTCATGCGCGCCGCGGGGTTCACCCTCGTGCGGATGGGTGACCTCTCGTGGGACTCCTTCGAGCCTTCCGAAGGCAACTTCCAGTTCGCCCGGTTCGACGACGTCCTGGAGCAGATGAGCAAGGCCGGCATCAAGGTGATCCTCGACATCGGTGGCCTTCCGGCACCGACGTGGCTCCACCACAACTACCCGTCGGCGAATGTCGTGAACCAGAACGGCGCGATGCTGCAGCCGGCCAGGCGCTACATGGAGGACATCAGCGATCCCGCGTATCGCGAGCGCGTCAAGCGCTTCGCCGACGCGCTCACCGGCCACTATGCCCGCCATCCCGCGGTGATCGCGGTCGGCTACGACAATGAGATCGGCGACGGCTACATGTCTTACTCGGCCGCCGACCGCCTGCGTTTCATCGAGTGGCTGAAGGCGAAGTACGGGACCGTCGAAGCGCTCAACAAGGCTTGGGCCACACAGCGCTGGTCGCGTCGCTTGGGCTCTTTCGACGAGGTGCAACTCCCCAATAGCGACGGGCCGAGCCCGCCGGAGCGCTATCTCGACCTGCGCCGCTTCTGGTCAGATCAGTCCATCGGCGCGCTGAGGGATCTGGACGCCATCCGGCAGAAGAACATGCCCGAGTTGCCGGCCGCCTCGAACCTCTGGGACACCGCGCCCCACATGGGTTTCGACTACCTGAGCTCCTATCAGGACTACGCCAGCTACGGCGCGATGGGCTTCTATCCCGGCAGCGCGGTGGACACGACGCTCCTCTCCCTGCTCGTCAGAGGCGAGCTGCCGACACCGATCTGGTTCAACGAGTTCATCACCGCGGGCAGTGACCGCTACGGGCCTCCGAAGGGCAGCATCCGCATGTGGGCCTACGAGGCGCTGCTCCACTACGGGCAGGCGTTCCTGGCCTGGACCTTCAACACCCACCGCGGCGGCGAGGAGCAGGCGCTCTTCGGGGTCCTCGACCACGATGGCACGCCGTCCTGGAAGTACCGGGAGTGGCAGCGCATCGCCCGCGAGTTCTCGCAGCTCGAGAAGCTGGGCTTCCCGCGCGACCGCCGGCCCGAGGTGGCGATCGCCTACTCCTTCGACTCGGCCATCGCCTCGCGACCGCCGTCCGGCAACACGGCGCGCGACTACTTCAGCACGCCCTACTACGACCAGGTCAGCCGCGCCTACCAGCCGCTCTTTGAGGACAACATCGACGTGGCGCTCCTGAACCTGACCAACAGCACCGTGCAGTACAAGCTGCTCGTCGTGCCGGCCCTCTACGTGATGGACGAGCGGAGCGCCGCAGCCATCCGCCGCTACGTGGCGGGCGGTGGGACCGTGGTGATGACTGCCTTCTCGGCCAAGGTCGACGAGCATAGCCAGTGGTTCGACACGCCTCTCCCGGGGCGGCTCAGTGACGTGTTCGGGATCCGCACGTCGGAGTTCTACCGTCAGAGCGCTCCGCCCGAGATGTCGTTCGAAGACAGGATCGTGAAGGGGTCGATCGACTTCTACGAGGTGCTCGAGCCACGGGGTGCACGGACTCTGGCCACGTTCACGAACACGCCTGAGAGGTCGCCCGCGGTCACCGTCAACCAGTACGGCAAAGGGCGCGCAATTTACGTGGCTGTTCCCGCGCAGCCCTCGATCCTGGGGCCGGTGCTGCGCAGCCTCTATGCGAGCGTCGGCGTTGAAAGAGGGCCGGCGACGCCGGCCGGCGTCAACGCGCGCGCGGTGGCGGGCCGGACACTGTACGTCAACACCACCGACAAGCCGGTGGACGTCTCGATCGCTGGCTCCAGGGAAGGCGTGCTCACGGGCAAGCGCTACGCTGGAGTGCTGCACCTGGAGCCGTACGACGTGGACCTGCTGCAGTGATCGACACCGTCATCATCCTTCCGTGAGGCTTGCGCCAGGCTTCTCGAAAACGGGTCGCGCCGACACGCGCCGGCGCGACCCACGGCACTATCGCCCGCGCGATCAGAAGGCAGGCACCCAGCCCGTCGCGTCCGCGAGCGCGAGCGCGAAGACGAGGCTGGAGTTGAAGCCGATGCCGATCTCCGAGATCGTCCAGTTGCTGTTGGTGTCCACGTAGCACTTGCCGTGGAAGCGCGAGTAGTACCAGCCCTGGTACTGGTTCGGTCCCTCGACCATGATCCCGGGGACCAGGCCGTCGACCTCATTGCTGGGGTTCTTGTAGAGCTCTCCGAAGACCTGCCTGGGAGCATCGAAGCCGTGGCCAGTCACGTAGCTCTTGCGGAGCGGGTTGATCCCCAGGATGTAGTTGAGCTGCGCCCGGGCTGCCTTGACGAGCTGGGGGTCGAAATCGCCGCTGGCGCGATCCCCCAGAGCGATCACCAGGATCTCGTACAGCGTCACTCCGTTGCTGCCCCAGTAGTAGTCGGATCCGGCGTCGCCGCTGCCGTCGTCGAGGAAATTGCGCCAGGTCTTCTTGGTCCGCGCGTACTGGACGTCCCGCCAGGCGACGAAGTGAGTACGGAACCACTTGCGCTCGGCCCTGTCGGCGCGACGCGTCGAGTTGTAGGCGAGGAACGCGCGCATCGCCAGGGAGTAGGCGTTATCGGTGGTGGACGTCCAGGCAGACTCGTAGCTCTTGTAGCGCGCCAGGAAGTAGCTGTTGTGGACGGGCTTCTCGGTCGCCCGGAACAGCTCCGCCGCCGCCCACAGTCGGTTCTCGTCGTCCGTCGACTGCGGACCGTTCAGGCCGGTGGCTGGGATGTTCTGCGGGTTCGCCATCAGGTACGCCCAGCCCGCTTCGGCAGCGGTCAATAACTGCTTGGCAAAGGCCCGGTCATATTGCCTGTAGGTCACGGAGGCATGGGCCAGGGCGGCGACGGCATTCGCCGTGGTCGCCGTCGGCTTCACGTTGCTGACCCCGTCCACCAGATCATCGACATAGCGCTGATCTGAATTGGAGCAGCTCATTGGGGAGACCTGATGGTAGAAGCCGCCCGACTCCGCGTCCTGCATCTTGAGCATCCAGTCCAGCGCCCACTTCGCCTCGTCGAGCACATCCGGCGTACCGTTGCCGCTCTCCGGGATGTTGCTCCCATCTCCGAAGACCGTGGGGAACGCCTCATAGGCCAGGAGCAGGTCGACGATCGGTCCCGCGGCGGCTGGCACGTACTTGCCGCAGTCGCCGGCGTCGTACCAGCCGCGCGAGACGTCGCGCACCGCGCCGCCCGAGCGCATCAGAGCCGTGGCATCGCTCGGGTGGCCGAGCTCGCGGGGGAACCCTTCGGCGAACGGCTCCTCGATCGCGATCCCCTGGCGCGCGTGGAGGTAGTAGCGCAGAGCGTCCCGCAGCACGGGCTTGTAGATGCGCCAGCCGATCTCGAACGCTGGCGACGGCTCGAGCGAGCCCGCGACGCTGACGTAGTAGCGGCCAGGGATCATTAGGCGGCTGAAGTCGGCTCGGAGCACCTTCTCGCCCGAAACGAACCGCTCGTGCTCATCGACGAGCGTCAACCTGCCCGCGTAGGCCAGCGAGCCGTCTTCGGCGCGGCGCACTTCGAAGCGCGTGCCAGGGACGGCGGCGAGCACTGCGGGGAAGTCGGCGACATAGGCGTACTTCTCGCCCAGGGGCAGATAGCCCACTTCGTTGACCCGCACGGTCGGCGCGCTTGGCTCGCGGTCCGGAGACGTGAACTTGATGTCGTTGAGCCAAAACGTCCGGCCGTACGGCCCCTCGTAGATTTCCGCGAAACGCACAGTCTGGATCTGCCGCGGATTGAAGGTCCCGGCTGGAGGCACATCCGAATCCTTGATCAGCCGGGCGAGATCGATCTTCACGTGCTGCCACTCGGTCGTGACCGTGAAGAAGTCCGGGCTTCGGAACCAGAGCGCCGACTCGCTTCCGGCGTCGACAGCGACCAGGCCGAACGTGAACTCCTCTCCTCCGACAGCGCCTTTCACGTTGAACTCAAGAGAGCCGCCGGCCCGGTAGTCTTGTAGGCTGAAAGTGGCCCAGTCCCCAAAGGCGAGCATCGACGACCACCACCACTGGCGCGGAGAGTCTCGGATCTCGTATCGCAGCGAAGGAAGCCCCTGGTAAGTCTGGGTCGTGTCGAGCGGAACCGCGCCGTCGGGCGCCACGAGGTCGCCTCCGGACCAGCCACCGGGGACCCGATCCTGGAACACGGGAAGGTCCTGGAGCTGATCGGCCGGCGGCGGCGTCCCGGCATGGGTGTGAGCCGCGAACAGAGGAAGCGCCAGCATGGCCACGACGCCAGCCGCAGGACCGAGGAAGCTTCTCGACGTTCTCAAAGAGCTCATGTGTCTCCCCATTCATCAACGCGTCGCACGCCCTGCGAGGGCTGCGGCGACACTAATCAGACTGGTGCCTCATCGGCCCTGGACGTTTCTCACGACGCCGCAAGACGTAGTACAGCAGGATCATGTGGCGTCATTAGCGACGGCGTACCATAAGAGGCGAGCGCCGCCCGCGTCAACTATCTTTCGGGGGTGTGGCCGCTACTGGAAACGACATAGTCCGGCCGTACTAACCCTCGCGTCGTGCGCATTCGGCTACACCTTCTCTGGCAGTTGGAGGCATAATCGCGCGGGCCGATGATACTGCGCACGCGACACAGCCGACTCGGGCATGCGCTGGCTCTCGCTTGTCTTCTGGCCGCGGCGGCTGGCACGCACACCCTGAACGCGAGTGCGTCATCGCCGAGCATCCTGCGGCGCATCCACGACGTGCGACAGCTCTCTCAGGAGCAGGCAGCTCAGGGTGTCGAGGTGCGCCTGACAGGCGTGGTCACGTACTTCGACGTGACGAACGGGCGCGGGATGATCATCCACGACGGCCACGAGGGACAGTTCGTCGTCTTCGAGGGGGGCGCGAACGGGGCGCGGGACGGGCGGGCCCTAGAGCCAGGCGAGGTGGTCGCGATCGAGGGACACACGGCGCGCGGCGGGTTTGCGCCGAACGTGCGCGGCGAGGGTCTTCAGAGGCTCGGACGTGGGAGGCTGCCGCCCGCGGAACATGTGCCGTACGCTCGTCTGCTGACAGGCCGGCACGACTGCGACTACGTGGAGATCGTCGGCGTCGTGCAGCGCGCCTGGAAAGCAGACCCAGCGGCGCGCACGTTGTTTCTCGACATCGCGGTCGAGGGCGGCAACGTGCGGGCATCGTTCTCGGGCTTTTCGCCGCAAGACATCGAGCGTTTCATCGGCGCTCGCGTGCGCTTGCGCGGGAACGCCGGTGCGCTGTTCGGACAGGCCGGCCAGCTCAGGGGCGTGTCCCTGCTGGCCGGGCGGACTTCCGACGTGATCGTGGAAGAGCCACCCACGGATCCTTTTTCCATCCCGACGCGCGAGGTGGTCAGTCTCTATCGCTTCGCGTCCAGCGATGACACGAGTCGTCGCATCCGCGTGCGCGGCGTGGTGACCTATCAGCGCCAAGGACACGCCGTCGAGATCAGCGACTTCACGGCTGAGACGACGTTCCGAGTCGTGCGCCACGTTCTGTACCTGCGGGACGCCACGAGCGGCCTCAGGATCGAGACCGAGCAGGACCCAGCCGTACAGCCCGGCGACATGGTCGAGGTAGTGGGCTTCCCGATCGTCACGCCCAGCAAGCCGTACCTCGGCAACGCCGTCTTCAAGCGGCTAGGGTCGCAGGCTGAGCTCACGCCGAAGGCGTTGCCGACTCGGGAGGTGCTGGCCCCGGAGCATGACGCCGAGCTGGTACGCGTGGAGGCGGAGTTGCTCGGCGTGGTCAAGAGCACGACGGACCTGGTGCTCGTGCTCAAGATCGGCGAAACCGCCTTTGACGCCAGCATCGACGCGGCTTTGGCCAGCCCGTCGCTCGAGGACATACGCGCCGGCAGCCGAGTGGCCGTGAACGGCGTCTACACGTACCAGTGGGGCCCCCCGCCAGCCTTCCGCATCTTGCTGCGCACAGCGCGCGACGTCGAGGTCATTGCGGCCGCCTCGTGGTGGACCTTTGGTCATACGCTCGTGTTGATGGGGTTCATTGCCCTGATGGCCGCTGCCGCTGCCGTGTGGGTGCGCGCGGTGGTCAACAAGCACGCCCTGGTGCGGCAGCAGTACCAGGCCATCCTGGCCGAGCGCAGCCGTCTGGCGCGGGAGCTGCACGACACTCTCGAACAGGGATTGGCCGGGATCAAGCTGCAGCTCGAGGCCGTGGCCGGCAGCCTCGACGGCTCCCCAAGCGTCGCCCGCCGTTCGCTCGACGTCGCCAAGGAGATGCTGCTCTACTCCCTGAACGAGGCCCGTCGTTCCGTGATGGACTTGCGCTCGCAGGCGCTCGAGACCCGCGACCTGGCCGGGGCACTGCGCGACCTGGCGCGCCAGATGACGCAAGGTACGGCCCTCCGGGCAACGGTCTTGGTGGTGGGCGCCGTGCAGCGCCTGGCCGGCTCGCAGGAGCATCACCTCTTGCGCATTGGTCTGGAGGCGCTCACCAATGCGATCAAGTATTCCGACGCTCAGCGTGTCGACATAGAGCTGCGCTTTGGGGAGCAGACCGTGGAGTTGACGGTGCGGGACAATGGCCGCGGGCTCGTGTCGCCAGACGGCGATCCGCGTGCTGGCCATTTCGGGCTGCGCGGCATTCGCGAGCGCGTGGACAAGATGGGCGGTACCCTGCGGTTCGACAGCCAACCCGGCAGAGGCGTCGAGATCGCGGTGAAGGTCCCGATTCGGGTGGCCGCGAGCGACGATGGTGAGGAGACGAGAAAGGAAAGCCATGCCTGAGCCACTGCGGGTCATGCTGGTCGACGACCACTACTTGGTCCGCGTCGGATTGGCGAGCATCATCGCCCTTGAAGGTGACATGAGCGTGTGTGCTGAGGCATCCAGCGGAGAGCAGGCGCTGGAACTGTATCGCGCTCATCGGCCGCACGTCACGCTGATGGACCTGCGCTTGCCGGGGATGAACGGCTCAGAGGCCACGCAGGCGATCCGCGCCGAGGATGCGAACGCGCGCATTATCGTGCTTTCGACCTACGCGGGAGACGAGGAGATCTACACGGCGCTGCAGGCGGGCGCCATGGCCTATCTGCTCAAGTCGGTGGAACGCGCGGAGCTCATCCAGGCGATTCGCAAGGCCGCTCTTGGCCAGCGACACATTCCGGCCGAGGTGGCCGGCCGGCTGGCCGGCCGGGTCGCGCGCACTCAGCTTTCTGCGCGCGAGCTCGACGTGTTGCGGCTGATGGTCACCGGCAAACGCAACAGGGACATCGGCGTAGTGCTGGACATCAGCGAAGGCACGGTCAAGATCCACGTCAGCAGCATCCTTGGCAAGCTGTGTGCCTCTGATCGCACAGAGGCCGTCACCGTTGCGCTGCAGCGCGGCATCGTGCAACTAGCGCCCTAGGTATCTGCGCCGAGCTTGGAGGGCTGGATCTCGGAGAACGGGCGCCTACCTTGGTTTGGCGCGGCTGCTTGCGCTACGATGGGCGCGAGGCGTGAGAGTCGATGATCCCAGTCCTGACCGCTGGCCAGATGCGCGAGGCAGACCGCCGCACGATCGAGGAGATCGGTGTACCGGCCGCGGTGCTGATGGAGAACGCAGGCACGGCCGTGGCGCGCCTGATCGAGGAGCGCTTCCCGCAGGCACGACGGCCGGCTGTGTTGTGTGGCCGCGGCAACAACGGCGGCGACGGCTTTGTCGTGGCGCGGCGCTTGGCAGCGCTCCGACCGACTGTCTACCTCTTGGGCAGCCGCGATGGCGTCAAAGGTGATGCGCGTCTGCATCTCGGTGTCCTCGAGCGCAGCGGTGCTCTGCCTGTAGTCGAGGTCCCGAACGAGGATGCTTGGCGTCACGTGCGCGAGCGCCTCTGGGAAGCCGATCTGCTCGTCGACGCGTTGCTCGGCACGGGGCTCACTGAGGAGCCGAGTGGGTTGATTCGGCGCGCGATCGAGGACGTGGCTGCGCTGGCTGATCGGCGCGGCATGCCCATCGTGGCGGTCGATCTGCCGTCTGGGTTGAGCTCGGACAGCGGCGAGGTGCGCTGGCCAACGATCTCAGCCACGCTCACGGTCGCTTTTGCTGCGGCCAAGTGCGGGCACGTGCTGCCACCGGCCTGCGACCGGGTCGGCGAGTTGCGCGTTGTCGATATCGGAATTGCGCGCGACCTCTTGGACAGCAGCGCTCGACTCTGGTTGCTAGAGCCGGCAGATGCGGCGCGCGCTCTGCCGGTTCGGGCCGCGGGCGCTAACAAAGGCGACTTCGGACATCTGCTCATCATCGCAGGATCGGTTGGCAAGACAGGTGCAGCGGTCCTGGCAGCCACGGCTGCCTTGCGCTCTGGCGTCGGGCTCGTCACGGTGGCCACGCCGGAGTCAGCGCTGCCGATCATCGCCGCGGCCAGGCCCGAGATCATGACCGCGCCCCTTGCAGCCACGGCCAGTGGCGCTGTGGCTCCAGCCGCTGTGGAGAGCGCGCTGGCGCTTGCGCAGCAACGCGACGCGGTGGTGATCGGGCCAGGCCTGGGCCAGGATCCTGAGACGCGCGCGTTTGTGCGCGAGTTCGTGAGGCGTTGCCCAGCGCCACTGCTGATCGATGCTGACGGGCTCAATGCCCTGGCTGGCGGCGAAGGGGTCGTGGGCGCCAGCGATCTGTTGCGACGCGAGCGACCCACGATCATCACGCCGCACCCGGGCGAGATGGCGCGGCTCGTCGGGCGCGCGACCAGCGATATCCAGAAGCACCGCCTCGAGACCGCGCGCAACTTGGCAGTCGAGACAGGCGCCGTGGTCGTGCTTAAGGGACAGCGCACGATCGTCGCTGACGGCTCAGGCCGCTCCGCCGTGAATCCAACTGGGAACCCTGGCATGGCCACCGGCGGCACAGGCGACGTGCTGGCTGGCATGGCCGGGGCCCTGCTCGCCCGCGGCCAGGACGCCTGGCTGGCAGCCACCGCCGGTGTCTACCTGCACGGACTCGCTGGCGACTGCGCAGCGCGCCGCGTCGGTCAAGAGTCGCTGATCGCCAGCGACATCATCGAGAGCCTAGCCGAGGCGATCGTTAGCGTGACGAGCCCCAGTGCGCGTTGAAACGACCCACTCTGTCGCTGAGACCGAGGCCCTGGCCGCCGCGATGGGCCAGGCCCTGCATGGAGGCGAGGTCGTGCTGCTGACAGGCGAATTGGGCAGCGGCAAGACCGCGTTCGTGCGCGGCCTGGCGCGCGGGGTGGGCGTCGACCCCGAGGAAGTCGCGAGCCCAACGTTCGTGCTGTTGACGTCGCACGCCGGCCGGCTCACCTTGTACCACGCGGACCTGTATCGCTTGCGGGGCAATGGCGACGAGTGCGAGCTGGGCCTGGAAGAGCTGCCAGGACCGAACGGCGTGCTGGCCGTCGAGTGGGCCGAGCGGCTCTCGTTTGTGCCGTGGACGCGGCGGCTGCGCGTGGCGCTGTCTCACGCTGGCGACGATGCGCGGCGCGTGGAGATCGAAGAGGAGTGTGAATGAAGAGAGCGCTGGCGCTGGTGGGCCTGCTGTTCTTGGCAACGGCGTGTCCGGACCGCAAGACAACCCCACGGCCGAGCGTCTCCCGTCCCGCGGTCAGTGGCCGCAGCATATTGCTCATCACCATCGACACGCTGCGTGCCGACCATCTCGGCGTGTACGGCTATCGGCGCGCGACCAGCCCGTACATCGATAGCTTGGCGCGACGCGGCATGGTGTTTGATCGCGCCTTCACCTTCTGGCCCAAGACGCGCGCCAGCATGATCTGCATGATGACCGGGCTGTATCCATCGCGGAACGGATATGACTCGCAGCACCACGAGCTGTACTCGTTCAACCCCACACTGGCGAGCGCGTTGCGCGATGCGGGCTATGCCACAGCTGCGGTGGTCGACAACGCCAACGTCGCGGCCTCACACGGCTTCAGCAAGGGCTTCGAGAGCTTCCGCGAAGTCTGGACAGACAGGAACGTCAAGGACGAAGCCGACGGAGCGCGCGCCATCAGCGCTGGCGCGATTCGCTTTCTCTCGGATGCGCCGAAGGACCGACCTTTCTTCCTGTGGCTGCACTACGTGAATCCGCACGCGCCCTACACGCCGCCGGCGCCGTTCGACGCGCAGTTCGCAGACGCCGACGCCGCGGCCGGGCCTGAGCTGCGGCCGGTCACCGGTTTCAACGGCGGCGTTCGGAAAGTCTGGGCAGTGCCGGGCCACATGCGCCTTGGCTACTACGTTTCGCAGTACGACGGCGAGATCGCGTTTACCGACGCCGAAGTCGGCCGCGTGCTCGACGCGCTTTCGAAGAGCGGGCGCGCTGGCCAGACGGTGATCCTGCTTGCGTCGGATCATGGGGAGAGCCTGGGCGAGCACAACTACTACTTCGATCACGGCGCCGACCTCTTTGACCCCTGCCTGCGCGTGCCGTTGATCGTTGTGGATCCGGACGCCAAGGCGAGTGGTCGCAGCAGCGCGTTGGCCTCGACTCTGGACATCGTGCCGACCTTGCTCGACGCGGTGAAGGTCAGCTATCCGCCGGATCTCGCGGGCACGAGCCTATTGCCCGTCGTCCGCGGCCAGAGTGCTACGCCCCGCGAGCGGCTCTTCGCCGAGAACGATCGTGGCTTCACGGGCACACACGACGGCCGCTTCAAGCTGGTGCGTGAACCAAAGCCGACCAGGCGCGAGGCGCTCTACGACCGCAAGACCGATCCTGCGGAACTGCGCGACTTCAAGGCGTCGCAAGCGCAAGAAGCAAAGTCCCAGCGCGCAGCGCTCGACGCTCACCTCGCCGCACGCGCCAGCGAGTGGCGCCAAACGCGCGAACGTCTCGCCGCGGCACCAGCGGCGGCCCCAGCCAAGCAGTCGTGCGAAGAGTGCCAGCGCCTCAAGGAGCTGGGCTACGTTGAGGACTGCAACGGCGTTTGCCCGTAGCCCGAGGTTGCACGGGTCGCAGGTCGATCACGGTCACGTCACACGATCACGCGCGATTGCCAGCTGCGCTGTAGGGGCGACGCGCCGCGTCGCCCGACGGTCGCAGATCGATCACGAGCACGTTGCACGAGGACGATCACGTCATCGGCTGACTGCACGGACGTCGCAAGCACCCGTCGCGCCCGCTTGTAGGGGCGCACGGCTGTGCGCCCTCTGATGCCGCGGTCACGCTGGGTGCAGTGTCGCTAGCCACTCCTCTCCGGACCGTCTCGTCCGGCCCCACAAGTGGTGAGGGGCCGGACAAGCCGGTCCCGAAACAGGAGGCCCTCAATGCCCAGCGACACTCGCCCGCAGCCGTCGACGCAGGTCGCGCACGATCACGTTCGGTTCGATTTCGAGAAGCTTGACTGCTATCAGGTCGCGCTGGAGTTCAACGCGCTATCCGGCCGCCTGGTTCCTCGTGGCCACCGCGAGCTGCGCGATCAGCTCACGCGCGCGCGCCTTTCCATCGTCTTGAACTGCGCGGAGTCCGCGGGCAGAACTGCGCCTGCTGACAAGGCGCACTTCATTGCCATTGCCCGCGGCAGCGCCATGGAGTGCGCGGCGATCGTGGACGTGTTGCTGTCGAGCGGGATCGCCGGTATCGGGATCTGCCGCGACGCGCGGCGGCTCTTGGTTCGTGTGGTGCAGATGCTCACCAGGCTTGAAGCCATCTGTCGACACGACGCGGCGTCGCGTTGAGTCCCGCGTCAGTCGCAGCAAAACGCTGCGCACAAGGGCCTCCTGCGCTCTGCAGCGCCGCCGCTGTCCCGCGCAGACCTGCAGTCAAACGGGTGCGTATCAGTTACACTCGTCAAGACCAATTGTTCGGCGGACCGATGGGAGCCATGAGCATCCGCGGCATCTTCCCGGCGTTCATGAAGCAGCTGCAGAGGCAGTGGACGGTCGAACTCCCCAGCCTATCGGGCATACCCGGTGCGCTCGGGTCGATGCCCAAGGCGAGTACCTTTTATGCCGGCAAGGAACCCGCCGCTGGGCGGCACGTGTTTGTGTGGATCCAGGCGAGCGTCAAGAGGCCGGGTGAGTTCACAGTCAACATCGTCCTATCTGACGCCCCTGATGCTCCAGCCCCTTGGAGGCCACTGGACCGAGGCGCGTTCACTAGTCGCGCCGTCGGCCTCTATCGACTGGGCGACCTCGTCAGAGGAAGCGACAAGTGGTGGTGCCTTGCGCAGGGCCCAGCTAGTCATGGTTTGCGATGGCGTGCCTCCTCCTACCACGACCAAGCGGCAGTATTCGAGGAGGCGATAGCGGACGTTACGGTGGATGTCAGGGCGGTCTTGGCGGAGCTCGGGCTACGCAACGACGGGATGCAGCAGGCGAGCCACGGCTAGAGTGGAGCCTCGCAGCTGAAAGTGAGCGTCGGGCGGCCACGAGGAGCGCGGAGTGAGACGAGGTCTGAAGAGCAGCATCGCGTGGCATCGAGCGCTCCTGGGGGGCGTTGTTGCAGCAGCAGTCCAAGCGGCGTTTCTTGTCTTCGCGATGGTCATCTGGCGGTGGACGGCAGGATCTTGGAGGGGCCCTGCGTGGGCTGGATACGCCCTAGGCATGGTGCTGCTCGTCCCGGTGGTTGCATGGGAGTGCGCGGCGCGGTTCGGGGCGACGAATGCAAGGGCTATCGACGCGTGGCCTCTCAGCCTGGTGAGCCTCGTCGTCCTCTTCTATGGACACGGCTTCGAGGAGGCCGGGCTTCCGCTTTGGGCACCGGTGGCGACCCTTGCGGTCTTGAGCACCATGGCGGGCACGCTAGGCCTCCGCGCGCGCGGCGTTCGGCGAACGGAATGACGGGCGCCGGGCGTCTGGTGGTTCAAGCGCCGGGCGGGCCGCCCAACGCGCTGAACACGCCGATCGCCGCATGGCAAGGTAGGGCGGCGCTCGCGGGTTAGCGCGGCGTTGGGCGAACATTCGGAGGTGAGGCGTAGCGATGAGAGTCGCCGCCGCGGTCGCGATGGTGCTTGCGGGAGCCGGTGTCGGCGCCGCCCCTGATGTGCCGGAGGACACCGTCGAGTTCAGGGCGCACCAGCACTTCGGTCTCAGCGTGCAGGCTGCATGGACGGCAAGGCTGGCAGGAGCGGCAGTGACGGTCGAGCGCACCGGGCGGAAGGTGAGAGTGCGGACTGTTTCGCAGCGGGAGATGGTGGCGCTGCGGCGCGTGCTGGCTCAGAGCCGGTTCTCGGAGCTTGAGGAGCGTTACGGGTGTTTGGGATCGTGTAGCGACTTCAACGAGTGCCGTCTCGAAGTCAGCCAAGGCGGCAGGGTGCACAAGGTCGTCGTCTACTCTCCAGCTGCTCAGCCTGGAGACGGGGCTCAGGTCTGGCGGTTCATGTCGGCATGGAAGGCCGTCAAGCGTGTGGCGGGCCTGTCCGGACTCAAGGACGCGTGTCCGTGAGAGGCATATCGCGTGGCCTTCGCTGCTTATGCCCAGCGTTCGACGGACAGTGGAGGGGGCAGAGGCAAGTGAGCAGTTGGAGATGCTGAAGGTCGTCGCCATGCTTGCCTATATCGCCGCG
>Ga0302323_100002206_pt1 | contig 15804 bp, 13 predicted proteins | sample Fen_T0_3_FD_201950 | JGI IMG/M metagenome (GOLD analysis project Ga0302323, IMG submission 201950) | Peat permafrost microbial communities from Stordalen Mire near Abisko, Sweden - Fen_T0_3 | ecosystem: Environmental > Terrestrial > Soil > Wetlands > Permafrost | place: Sweden: Abisko... | reverse complement strand
GGCTTGAGCAGCACGTTGATCTGCAGCGTGTCCGCGTAATACTGCTTGTAGAGCTGCAACGACGCCGACTGGATCACCGCACCGTTGGGCACCGGACCGCCCTCGGACTGGAACACGGCAAAGCGCACCAACGGCGTGTAGTTGGCGAGGTTCAAGTAGAGCGGGGTGGTGCCTCCGCGTACCGTGGTGTTGAGGTTGCTGTCGAGGAACGTGTCGCCGACCCCCGCATAGCCGTTCAGCCCGCGCTGCAGGACGACAGTGGTCGGACCCGCGGCCGGCGTGACGCCCACGGTGATCGCCGCCGACGTGGTCGTCGCGCCGAGATTGTCGGTCGCGCGTGCCGTCAGCGCGTAGCTGCCGGTTGCCGCCGGCACCCAGGTCACGCTGTACGGCGCGGTCGTCGCCTGGCCCACCTTGCCGCCGTTGGCGAAATATTCCACCAGCGCAACGGTGCCATCGCTGTCGCCCGCCGTCGCGGTCAGCGCAAAGCTGCCTCCCAGCGACGTGCTCGCTCCGTCCAGCGGCGTGGCCATGGCCACCGTCGGCGGCACATTGGTTCCCGGCGTGACGCTCACGGTGATCGCCGCCGACGTGGTCGTCGCGGCGAGATTGTCGGTCGCGCGCGCCGTCAGCACATAGCTGCCGGACGCCGCCGGAACCCAGGTCACGCTGTACGGCGCGGTCGTCGCCTGCCCGACCTTGCCGCCGTTGGCGAAATATTCCACCAGCGCAACGGTGCCATCGCTGTCGCCCGCCGTCGCGGTCAGCGCAAAGCTGCCTCCCAGCGACGTGCTCGCTCCGTCCAGCGGCGTGGCGATCGCCACCGTCGGCGGCAGGTTGGACGCAGGCGGTGCGTAGACGACGATGAGCTTCGGTCGCAGCGTCGCGTCGGCGTTGTATTCGCTTGAGTTAAACATTTTTGCGCTATAGCCCGCGGTGGTCTGTTTCATGCGCCAGCCGTAGTTGCTGCCGACCCCGCTCGACCACTGCTGCACCCGCGACGACACGTCGAAGGTCACCCAGCCCGGATTGAAGCCCGGCGTGACCAGCGCGTCCGGCGTGACGTTGTAGTCGGTGCCGGCGCCGCCCGCGCCGGCGGCGCTCCAGGGAGTGCCGGCCTGGCTCAACTGCCACGTGGCCTGCGCCTCGACCCAGGGCTTGAGCAGCACGTTGATCTGCAGCGTGTCCGCGTAATACTGCTTGTAGAGCTGCAACGACGCCGACTGGATCACCGCACCGTTGGGCACCGGACCGCCCTCGGACTGGAACACGGCAAAGCGCAGCAACGGCGTGTAATTGGCGAGGTCAAGGTAGAGCGGATCCGTGCTCCCGCGCACCGTGGTACTAAGATTGCCATCGAGAAACGTGTCGCTCGCTCCAGAGTACCCCGCGAGCCCACGTTGCAGCGTCGCAGTCGTAAGTGGTGCATTTACATTGAGGTTGACACCGGCGGACGCCGTCATTCCTCCGGCGTTGTCCACGGCGACTGCAACGATTGTGTAGGTTCCGACGAGGACAGGTGTCCAGGCGAGTGTAAGAGGCGCCGAAGTGACCTGGCCCAGCTTGATCCCGTTGGCGTAGAACTCGACGCGAATTATCGTGCCATCCGAATCGCTTGCCGACGCCGTCAGGTTGAGCGTCGTTCCCGGCGCGATGGTAGTTCCGGCGGCAGGCGAAGTAACGCTCACGACAGGAAGTGCGTTTCCGGAGGGGTTGGGCTGAACCCAACCGGCCGGCTTGTAGATCCAGATGTGGCCCTCGTTGATGTCTTCCAGTCCGACGAAAACGTCGAAGTAGGGCGCATACCGCCACTTTCCCAGAACGCCGGTACCGCTCGTATCGCCCGGCGGAGCAGGCTGGGGTGGAGTGGGCAACTGGGTGATCGTCCACCCTGAAGCAGTATTGCCGGAAGCCGGGGGATTCAGCACCCATATCGTCGCAGCGCCGCACCAGAGCGGAAACCCATTGCGCACCGGATCGAACTTGAGCGCGCAGTTGACGATGTTGAGATTCTGCGATCCAAGCCAGAATTGAAACGTGGCCAACGATGCATTGATCGCGACCTGCTGGTCCGGGTTGGCGGGACCTGGTGTCGTCAAGTCCCAAAACATGAATGGAATGGCATTCGTGCCCGTACGAACGAACAGTTTTCGGCCGGGGTCGTAACCGCAGGTTGTCGAGCCGACCGGTCCGCTGTAGAACGCTCCTACTTTGGATATCTGATCGAGTAATGGATTTGCCAGGTCGGTGAGCTGATACCGAAAGAGGTGGAGATTGGTCGAATAGAGGTTGGCGGCACCCAGATAGACCACGTCGCGTCCTGCTTCGACGACAGGAACCGCGCATCCGTCCTGGTGTGTGCCGGGCAGCGACTGTCCTGCGAGGTGCAGATGAATGTCGCGGTTCGCCCACATCTGCCCGCCCACGATTTCCGGGTGCGGCGCTACACGCATGACATGCGAACCCGTGGTCCCGCCGACCTTGTTTCCATCGGCGCGACTGGGGTCGAACAAATAGGGACCCGTTATGCGAGCCTTTGTCGGATCGGTCTCGTCGACGCGAAGAAAAGGCCCGCCATGGTCATAGGCAGCGCCTCCCCAGGCCAGGAAACGATCGGCGATCGATAGGAAGCCATTATTGTCGTAGGTATGTGAGGTACTCGGCGCGGCATCCACGCCGTCAATGACCTGGTAACCGGAAACCGGGTCGTTGTAGATTTCGCTCGGCACCGAAGCACGCTCCCACGTGAACGTTTTCGCGTGCCAGCGATATACGTCGTTGCCCGGATAATTCATCGGGCCACCGCCGTAGAGGATCAGGTCGCCGCGATTGCTGTCCCACCCGAAACCGCTCCAGGCCTGGATGATCTTCGATGGAGGAACAGTCACGCCATGGTGGAGAGGCTCGAGGTCCGGAGGCGTCCAGACGTCGCTATATAGGTTCGCGTTGGGCAACTTCAGCCACGTGTTTCCGGACATTTGCAGAATCAACGGCAACAGTGGTCCGGAGTAGACATACGGAGGCGCCGACTGGGCGCCGACTGGGCCGTTGACGGCGACGCAAACGAGGAGGGCCAGAACGCCCGCAAGAAATTGCGAACGTGGACCGCGGCCCGTCGCGCGGTCCGGTTCGGGCATGTCAACCCGAGAATAGGCGAGACCTGGCGTGGGTTTGACTGGCATGGTGGCGATCCTGGACATTGTGGCCAAATTACCGAGCAACGACGGCAGGGGCGTTCCGCGGAGTTGGCCTAATTTCCCGACTGCTCACCGTGCCGAAACGTCGGACATGTAGATAACAAACGCATATTTCCGAACAATTCGTGCCGTTGGCATACTTTACAGGAGGCGGAGAATGCGACGCAACCCAATACCGACGGACGACGCTAGTCCCTCGTGAGCGGCAAACCCGCAACCTTCCTGCCGCCCAACGTGCTGCGCAACCAACGCAATGCCGGTTGTTCCACCAGACGGGTCATCAATGTCGCGATCAGCAAGATCAGCAATAGGGTCAGCGGCATCGCGTAGACGTGAACCAGGCCAAGCGAATAGAAGCCGAGAATTAGGCGCCATCCCACGACTTCGTGAATGAGATAGAGCGAGTAGGAGATGGAGCCAAGCCAGCGGAACGGCGGCCAGCGGAGGAACAGCAGATGCCCCTTCAACCCCAGGATGAACAAGGCAATGAAGGCGGCAAAGAACCATGCGTGCGGCGCGTCACCCTGATGCCAGAACCAAAGGCCATTGCTGAGCAGGCAGCCCGCCAGCAGTAGCCACCACCGCATGCTCGACCAGTCGTTGTTCAGACGAAACAACGCCAAGCCCGCGACGAACAGGTAGCTGTACCCATTCAGCACCAGCAACAAGTGCAGCGGATGCGGAATGGTCCTCGGAGCGAGTGCAAGGAGCCACTGTCCTGCCAACGCCATCCAGGCGGCCACATACAACCTGTCCAATTCCCTTCGCCACAGGAACGTCCCCATGGCGATGTAAAACCCGAGTTCGTAGGCGAGGCTCCAATAGGCGCCATCCACATTCGGCCACTTCAGGAATCCCTGAAGCATGGTGAGATTGATCAGGTACGTGGCGAAGGAGATCGGCGCTTGAATATCCAGGCCTTGGGAAACCGCGCCCTGCGAGAACGGAAAGAAATAGACAATCCAGAACGTCAATGAGACGGCCAGCCAATACACAGGATAGAGGCGACTGAATCGCGACAGGACAAATTGGCGCAACGTCGCGCTGCGCTCCACAGTCATCAGGATGACGAAGCCGCTTATGATGAAAAAGAAGTTGACGCCGAAATAGCCGAGCGGCACAGTAAACGGCATCGCGCCCTGAACAGGGAAGATTTGTTCGAACCGCGTCGTGTAGTGAAACAATACGACTGCCAGCGCAGCGATGCCGCGAAAGGCATCCAGCTCCAGCAACCGTTCCTTTCCCACTAGCACATGCTCCTCATGCCTGCCTCGTTTTCAATTTGCGGGCCGCAGTCTTTCCAGTGCGCGCTTTATGTCATCGCTCCAGATTTGATTGCCGATTAGTGACAGGTGAATTCCGTCCTCTTCTGCACAGGCCGTCGCGAGTGCCATGGTTGCGTCGAGCAGTTCCGGCGATACCGCGACAAAATGGCAGCGCTCGGAGGTCCTGCAGAAGTCGGAGAGCGTCCGATTGATCTCGCGAATGGCTTCGTTGGATTTGGCAGTGACCCTTGTAGTCACCGGGAGCATTGCCGCCAGCACGACGTCCACGTCTGGCGGAAGTGACTTGACGACAGCCTGGATCGACTGCGCGATCTCGCCTGGTGCGCGCTGCGGCAAATCGTTTATGCCGGTTGCAATGACCACGGCATCGGATTGGGCCAATGCCCGATAGTCGGCGATACGCTGCAGCAACTGCCGCGCAGTTTCGCCGCCGATACTTAGATTCACGGCGCGGGGCGCAATCGCAGACACATCCATAGACAGCAATCGACTGTCTCCAATGAACAGGATTCGATGCGGCGCCAGATGACCATCGAGACGCCGCAGGTGCTGCGCCGCTTCTCGCTGATAGGGGGACCGTCCACTGGCATCGACAGGTTGTCGCCAGGATCCTCGGTTGAACATGATCAATCCGGCGACAAGAATCAATGCCGACAATGCGGCGAGGCAATACCTTCCGAAGTGGACGGGCATTCGAGGTGCTTTCGTCGCTCGACGGTTGACGCTGTTGAACTACTGTTGATTGCCTGATCCGCGCCGAAACAGCAATAGAACACCGCGCAGCGCATCGCGGTTGATGGCCAGCGACAACGCCACGTAGCTTGCCGCGCCGACCAGTACGAGCAGCAGCAACGCATACGGGCCATCCAATCCGGCGGCAGAGCGGAGCCCCGCGACGGCCGCGATCATGCCGACGCCGGCTAGTGCGGACCTGCCCATGGCGCCCAGCAATTGCGTGGCGCGTAGCCTGACGACCGGAAGCCAAGTGGTCAGGTTCACGAGAAATATCACGGGAAACGCGATTACCCACGCCAAGCTGAGCCCGACGATTCCGAACTGCACTCCGACCAGGAACGCGGCAATCATCACCAGGCAGGCGAAAAGTTGGTTGAGAACCACCAGTTTCACCTTGCCTACCCCCTGCAATGTCGGAGACATCAACTGACCGATCATTCGCACCGGCATTACCAGTGAAAGCAATTGGAGCGGCAGGATCGCAGGCGCCCACTTTGCTCCAAGAAAGACATTGACGATCTCGGGCGCCACAGCGGCTATTCCCCAGAAGACCGGAAACGCGAACATGCTCAACAGCCGCACGCTCTGCAGCAAAATGTCTCCCACTCGCTCGCGCTCGTCCTGCAAGCGCGCGAAGGCCGGAAAGGCAATCTCGTTGAGCATCACCGTAATGCGCAGCAGCGGGAGTGAAGCCAGGTTCATGCCCACTGAGTAATATCCGATCTGCTCCTTGCCGAGCACTCTTCCGCCGATCGCCGTGTCCGCTGAAAGGTACAGAAACATCAGGAATTTCGAGAGAGCGACATAGCCTCCGAAGGCGAACAGCTTGCCCAATCCCCGGAAGACAAAACTCGGCGAGTGCAGGAACGGGTGCGCCAGGTTGATGCCGATCGTGCGCCAGGCTGCCATGAGCAAGCTGCCGTAGACGAGTGACCAGACCCCGAATCCCGTCAGAGCTAAACCCAGCGTGGTCGCCGCGCCGGCGATGGTGGATGAAAGCTCGACCAACGAGCGCCACTTGAATTCCAGGTTCCGCTGCAACATCGAATCCGGAATCACGCCGGGCGCAATGATGAGAAACTGTATGCCGAGCACGCGGACGATATCAGTGAGCCGGTCCTCGCCGAAGAATGCGGCAACCAGCGGCGCAATAGCGAACACGAATGCTGAGAGCGCACCGTTCACTGCTATGACCAGACCGAAGGCCCTGCGCAGCGTCTGCGTGTCCAGCTCGCGCGCATGTACCAACGCCCAGGATAGTCCGAATTCCGAGAAGAGTCCGGCAAACCCCGTCAACACCGTGGCCATCGCGAGCAGTCCATAGTCCTCGGGGCTGAGGATCCGGATGACCACGAAAGTCACAGCCCAGGCCACGAGCTGGCCCAAGAAGCGGCCACTTGCCGTCCATCCGACTGCTGCGATTACGCGCGCGCGAAAACTCATCTGGGGGGGGCTTGATGGAGAACGAAAGTCAAAGTCTCATTGATGAGCAATGCACTATGCGGCGGTAACGAGCTGGTTTTCACCAATTGTTCGCGTCGGTAGAGGCTTTTGGGTGGCGTTCGGACCACGGCAACCGAACAAATCGAGGGCTCTTGAATTACGACCGGGCAATATGCTGCTGCGTGAACCTCGTGCGCAAAGGGCTGCATATTTGTTGACAACAGGAACTGTCTCCGCAAATCGGCACCTGGATGTCGAAATGAAGTTCAACGTGCCCCAATCGTCGTCACGGGCAATGATATTCATATGATGCTCCGACCTGGGGGGTGGAATTCCAAGCGCGGCAATGCAACGATTCTTACCACTGGAATCGCAAGCGCGGTCCGACGCCGAGCAGTCTCACCTCAACGATTCTTGCGATCTGCTTCCAGCCAGCCGCCTGGAATGCACGCAGGGAGGGATGGTTAGAATGCCAAATACGCGCATAGAGGCGCGTGAAACCGAATTCACGCATCACGGCTGCAGATTGTTCAATCAGCCGTGGTCCAAATCCGCAACCCCGATGTGCCGGATCAACCACGATCTGGACAAGTTTCGCCTCTGACGGTTTGAGTGGCCAATAGGCACGTTCGGCATATCGGTCACCAAACCAGTAGAAGCACACCGCCACTATCTCGCGTTGGTGTAGCAGAACAAAATTATGGGAGCCCGATCCGGCATACCAAGATTGCGCCCTAATTGTTTCCGAATGCGCATTTGACAAAGTATCCACGTCGACGTTGAAGAGAAAATCTTCGTGATTTGCATTGGCGCTCCGATGATCCTCCGGTGACGCGAAGATGCAATAGTAGGAATACGCTCCAAAGAGACGCCTGAGTCCTGCCTTCAGGATGCTTTTCGCCATGGTCCGCAAAGTCCATTTCGAATCACGCGTCGGACAACGGACTTGATTCCCAAGCGTCCCAGAATTCGGCCGATGGTTGTCGAGAGGCCGTTGGTGTGGAGGTGCGCACGTAGCAGCGCATTGTTGGCGAGCGAGTCACGCAGGAAGAGGATCGACTCCGAAATGACATTGCCGGTTGCAAACAGCTTCTTGTGCTCTCCTTCTCCTTCGGTAAAGTCAAGATAGTGAAAGCGCGATTCGCCGAACAGGTCCTTGAGCGCAAACCAATGCAGAATAGTGCCCACGGACCAATCCCTGAAAGTCGGCGAATAGCCCAAGTACGCATAAATAAGTGTGCCGGCGCGGTTCGGGAGGTAGAGATACGCCGCGGGCGTTCCGCGGGAGAACAGGATGTATGCGCGCACGTCATCGGATCGAGCAAGGTTATGCATTTCTGCGATGAATTCCGCGCCCCTTGGCAATCCCGAGTTAAAGAGCCTAGCCTGGTAAGTCTGGTCCGAGACGGTTAATGCCAACGCATGGAAGATTTCCAATTCAGCCGGGTTGCGATAAGACTTCCAATCTATAGCCCCACCGGAGAATTGAGAAAATTTGCGAATTTTTCGTTGCAGTGTACTTCTTGTCTTGGAGGAGAGGTGCCTTTGCAGGTACTCGTCAAAGGTACCGGTCAATTCAACGTAAAATCGCGGCCCGCGCTCTATGACGTAGCGCAAGTATCCGTCGACCTTCGTAATTGTTGCTTCCGGGTCCTGACTGGGAACCGACCGGACAAGATAGCCAGCTGTTTTCTGTGGAAGTTCTTGTACCGGAGGAATGCGCCATTCTTCGCGTGAAAGCAGCATCGGAAGTGACAGCTGTTTCGCATATAGCTTTAACCGCTTTGAAAGAAATGGTTGGTCGCCAAACTGGAAACGCAGCGAGTACTCGGCGGGATGCCACTCGACGCTCATCGGTAGGTGTGGCGCCACAACTGCTCGACGTATCGTCTCCCCGTCGCAAGGAAGGGTGTCACCGGGATGGCGGCCTCCATCTGAGGCACATCGGCCGGTTCAGGAATGAATGAAGCGGTTTCAAAACAATCCCGGTGTCGATCAAGCATTTTGCACAGACGAAGTAATCTGGAATGGACGGTCGCATCTGGGCGGCTTTTCGCCTGGTTCATCAATTCGAAATTGTGGGATAGCATAACCACGGAACTCCATCCGTGTTCGTGCGCATGCCAAAGCACGGATTCCATCTCCTCAAACGAAGATGCTCCCAGTTGCAAATGGCGAAGGCGTCCCAAGGCGTCCTTGTAGACGGTCATCGGGTATTCGATGACGCTACCAAGTCGAAACGGCTGCAGCGTTTTCCTTCTCGGAACGGGGAGGTCATTCAGTGAAACGAGAGCGGCATTGTAGCTCAAGTCGTACTGGAAGTTGGCGACTGCTGCAGCACCGATCGTGTCCAGATTCATGCCGAAACTGCCCGAGCGAAACGCCGTGAGCTCGCGTGCGCCGCCGTGAAAAAGCAAGTCACGTGCATGGGATATCAGCAGCAACTGGTCGGCGGCCGAATACATTCGCAAAAGTGGTGTCTTTTCGTGGTGCTGCGGTAGAATCGGTTTCACCGCCTCGTCCGCCCACTCGGGATGAGCGTGCAGTTGAATTTCCTGGCCGGAACTTGAAATCAGATCGACTATTTCCGCGAGCGGGGCGACTCCAAACTTGGAGGCAAATAGGGATTCAACAAAGAAGACCCCTTTGAGTCCGTAATCGGACAGTGCCTTCAACGTCATTGGAAGGCCGAATTGGCCTGACGGAGTAGGGCCGTAGATGTAGCGGCGAAACGCGTCGGGAAACCTTGCGTCCAGGTCCTCCCAACCGCACCAAATCTCTACATCGACAGTGAAATAGACCTTGACCATTCGAATATTCTAACCAGCGCCCGGCTGGAATGTGCTCATGCTAACGCGTATTCCGTCGACTTCTGCCTTGAAGTTGATGTGGGCCATGAGCATGACATTGACCTGAGTCCGCTTTTTCGGGCCAATCATTCCTGTGAAATGGCTCGGTTGGGAAGATTGTAACTAGTCGGATGGTGCTGCTTGACCTCATGCGGGGTCAAGTAGCAGGGGCTAGAGTGAGGCCAGACTGCGATGCAATGCTTGCGCCGGGCTTCGATGTTGATCTGTGCGCCGCGGCGAGCGCGGAACCAATCCGCGCTAAGGCATTCGTCTCGGAACATGCCGTTGACTGATAGTTGGTGCCGTTCTGCCAGGACTTGCTTGGGCCGACGCCGGCAGGATCGGTCCGAGCATTGGTGAGGCAGAGCAGGAGGGCCTTTCTCACAATCTCGGCTCCGATGCCCAAACGCAGATAGGCGGGCGCGTCATGCACGTTCATGTGCCGGCTCAGAGCGTTGATGACCTGCGTCGAGGGGGTACTGCCGGCCGCGTCGATCGGCAAGTTTTCGTGGGTGTTATCGTCCACGACGATGAGGTACTCGAGTGTTGGCCATTGGCGTACGAGTCGACCACGAAGACGTGGGCCCAGACGTGATTGGCCGCTCACGGCGGCAATGGCCGGGGCCGACTCGCAGCAAGCCGTTGGCGCGGGCGTTCGCGCGGCAAGCCCAGGCCACCATGGCGGCACAAGCGGCGCGCGCGATTGATACCGATGGCCAGTCCCGCCCGGCCCAAGGGCTGCTAACTAGCCCAGTGCATTTCCTGCAGCTACGGCGACCGACGTGCGGCCGGCCCCGCCCGCAGAAATGTCACAATATGTTCGTCAGAAAAGTGGCTCTTGCGCACGGGCTCCTCAGTTGCAAAGGAGTCATTTTCCAAGAAACAAATGGACTGAAGAACCGGCTCAGGTCCGATGGCATTCGAGATTCAGGATGCCCCGAAGGATGTGCGTTCATTGGGGCGCAATCTCGATGCCATCACCAAGGCGCGCCCGGCCGGAGCGACGCTCAGTTGAATGGTCCGCAGTGACCGAGCATGATACGTTAGCGAGCGCAAAGGCAGCCACTACTTCCGATTGCCGACCAGCCGGGGCGTCAAGCGTGCTGCCTCGACGAGGGCAGCAAGGTCTGCGACTTCCCGAGCATGCGTACGCTCGTATTCGGCGAGTTCCAGGCGCTGCGATTGCAGATGCTCTTCAAGATCGCGCGCGGACAGCCGGCGACCCAACCGGGGCTGGACTGCAGGCGACCCGAGAAGACTTGCCAGCACAACATCGCCGAGCGAACTCTTGAAGTGGCCGGCTTCCCAGTACCAGCGCATTTCACGTTTGGTATCGCCGGGTGGCGGCACGTCCTCGACGGCAAAGGGTGAAAAGCCACTGAAGTCCCAGAGCTCGACATCGGTGCCTGGAGGGGCGCCGTCCACGCGCAATGCCAGCTCTCGCTTCCACGCCTCGAATGCCGGCCACAAGCCTGCCTGACGAAACAAGACCAGCGTATGCGCATGCACCGGATACAACACAAAGCGAAGCTGGGCTCCGGCGCCGTGGGCGATCTCAATCATCCGTTCGACGGCGCGAAACTCCGACGTCGGTAAGTGGTCTGCTCTGTAGATAGTTTTTGGGCCAAGCACATACGACTTGGCATTTTCATGATCCCGTTGCCGGAACATGCTGGAATATCCCTCGCGGCGAGCGATGCCGACGTAATCGCGCATCGGGTTGAACCCGTCTACATCAAGGCTGGAGGGATAGGGATCGCGCTGCGCCTTGATCGTCGCGATCGAGTCGGCGAGCGCATCGATCGAAAGGAGGGCGGAGAGACGTTCGCGCCATGAACGCAGCCTGTCGACATCAGCCGGCGGCGAATCGGCCGGCGCCGCGGGGTCGATCCGGAAATCCAGAAAATCGAGGCCCACGACTATCAATTTTGGCTGCGTGTACGTCAGGACCTGGGAGAGCTCGTCGAGCGCGGCATTGATGCCTCCGCCCGGCAGCGCCAGGTTGAACACCGGTCGCGTCGACGCGGGCCACGCTGGGCTCTTCGGATCGAAACCGATTTCGGCGCGCGAATTCCCGAGTATCAACGCATGCGGGCGCGTTCGTTCCGCGCCGTTGCGCTTGTACATCTCCGCACGTTGCCCGGCCTGCGACTTGATGCGGTTGAATCCTTCAACGCTTATGACGCGAACGATGCCGTAGGGATCGACCAGCCAGTTGAAGAGCGCAACCACGCACAGTATCGACAGCGTCGAAATCGCCAGGGTACCCAGGTATCGTGTGGAGGACGACATGTCAGAACTGGTAGTAGAGGAACTCGCTGACCCGCGACAACGAAAGCAGACCTGCTGCGATCACCAGCGACGCTGCCATTGCCCATCCGGTCGATGGTCGCCACGCAAGGCGCGGCGCGGACTGCGCAGATCCGCGAAAATCGAGGGCGGGTTGAAACCGGCCGAGGATCTCCTGGGTATTGGGTGCAAGTAGCGTGAACGGCAGCAGCGTCAGGATCCACAGGTATTGCAGGATGAACCGCCTGGTACCGCCGAGCGAGAAGGTAACGCCCAGTGCTTCGAGGGGACTCCGCATCCAGGGAAACACGGCGGTGAATACCGCAGGCAAGCTGAAGCCGTTCAGGCCGGCCATTCCGCGAAGAATTTCGATCGCGTCCTCGAAATTGGCCGCGCGGAAGAACACCCAGCCCACGACGACCGCGACGAACGTGACCAATCGCGCCCAAGTCCGACCCCAAAGCGTCGAGTTCTCCAGGTCATGACCGAGCCGCTGGCGAAGTGCGCGCCATCCATGGTTGGCGACCAGAAACATCCCGTGCAGTCCGCCCCAGGCGACGAATGTCCATCCCGCGCCATGCCAGAGGCCGCCGAGGAGCATGGTGACGATGAGGTTGACATGTCGCCGGATCGGCCCCTTGCGATTGCCTCCGAGCGAAAAGTACAGGTAGTCGCGAAGGAAGCGCGACAAGGTCATGTGCCAGCGCCGCCAGAACTCGATGATGTTGACGGCTTTGTAGGGGGAATCGAAATTGAGCGGCAGCTTGATCCCCAGCACGCGCGACAGTCCGATGGCCATGTCCGAATAGCCGGAGAAGTCGAAGTAAAGCTGGAACGTGTACGCGAGCGCGCCACCCCAGGCGGCAAAGAAGTCCGGTCGCCCGGGCGACGCGAACAGTGGACTGACATACGGCGCCACGCCGTCGGCGATCACGCCCTTCTTAAAGAGGCCGATGGCGAAGATCGTCAATCCGACGGCAACATTTTCCCAGTTGACGCGATAGGTCTGCGGTTCCTGGAACTGGGGCATCATTTCCTTGTGGTGCAGCACCGGCCCTGCGATCAGGTGCGGAAAATAGGAGACGAACAGGGCGTAGTGAACGAAGTTGTACTCACGGGCGTAGCCGCGGTGGACGTCGACCAGGAAGGCGATCTGGGTGAAAGTGAAGAACGAGATGCCGAGCGGCAGGAGAACATGGCCGATGTCAAGGGCGTGGCCGGAGAGGTCGGCCGAAATCTGCAGGAAGAAGTTGGCGTATTTGTAATAACCGAGCAGAAGCAGGTTCGCCGTTACCGCGACCGCGAGCAGGAGCCGCGAGTGTGCCGACGTTCCGCTTCGCACGATCCTGGCAAGGCGATAACCGCTCGCGTAATTGAACGCGATTGAACCCAGCAACAGCAGGACATAGCGCGGATTCCACCAGCCATAGAAGAAGAGGGACGCGAATACGAGCCAACCGGCGGCAAGCAGATGATTGGAGCGCGCAAGTCGAAAGAAGACGACGACGACAAGCGGGAAGAAGCCGAAGATGAAAACGGCTGAATTGAACAGCATGCGCGCCTACGCTCCCGGCGCCGCGGCGACGGCCGAGTCGGTATTTCTCATGTTGCGGACCATCCGCAGCATGAATCGTCCGGGCGTCCTGTCCCATGGCGTAAACCGGGGCAGCTGGAACCGGTCGGATTGCGCCGACGCCACGCCCCATCCGGTCGACACCGCCGCCTTGAATCCGGCGTCACGGACCATCGTCACGTGCTCCGGCCCATAGTCCACCCCGGGCTTGCCGTTCGGATAGGCAAAGAGATGAACCGGTTGTCGCACGATCTCGCCAAGTCGACTTCTGCTTTCCGCGATCTCGCGTCGCGCGACGTCGGGAGCCGTGTTGAGCAAGATCGGGTGAGTCACTGTATGAGCACCAATCTCCATGCCGGCGCCGTGCAATGCCCGCACCTGCTCCTCGCGCATCATCAATTTGCTCTGACGTGGGACGCCGGCCAGTTCACCTAGCTGTGCCGCGCGGGTGTCGCGTTCTGCGGCGGGGAGGTACTTGAACGCCGGCAGGATGGCGGCGATGGCGCTGCGCCGGGCGACATCGCTGTCGAGTTCAAAGGTGCCGAGTCCCCAGCGCGTCAGGTCCAGTGTCGGTGCGGCCAGAACGCGGATTGATTCGCACACCGTGTCGTTCCACATGCGCCCGCCGTCCAAGTACCCGGTGGCGACGAAGAATGTCGCGGGGACCTTATGCTTACGGAGGATCGGCAATGCGACCTCGGCGTTGTCGACGTAGCCGTCGTCGAAAGTCACGCAGACGGCTCTTGCCGGCAGGCTCCCCGTGGCGAGCCGTTCAACCGCTTCAGTCAGTGGCAATGGTGAAAAGTGCCCGGCCAGCAGGTCCATCTGGAGTTCGAATTCGGCGGCGGTCACGTCCCATTGGTTGAACGTGTCCGACTCCGGCAGGACCCGGTGATAGATGAGAATGGATAGACGCGCGCGCGCGCCCGCCGGGGACGCCAGCCCGGCAAGGCGTTTGAGCAGAAATTTCATCATTCCAGCAGGTAGGCGCGGCTGTCGGAGAAGAAGTGGGGCCCTTCGTCGGTGCGCACCGCCGTGCCCACGCCTTCGGCCGTCAGCACTTCGAGCAGCAGCGCGCTCGGGACGCCGCCGTCGATGATGTGCACCGAGCGCACGCCTTCGCGCACGGCGTGCAGCGCGGCGATCAGGCGCGGCTCCATGCCGCCGTGGACGACGTGGTCGCGCAGCAGTTCGTCGGCCGCTTTGGCGGTCAGGATGTGCGCGACCTTGCCGTCGCGGTCGAGCACGCCCGGAACGTTGGTCATCAGCACAAGCTTCTCCGCCTCGAGCGCGCGCGCGAGCTGTCCGGCGAGGAGGTCCGAGTTGATGTTGTACGTCGAGCCGTCGGCCGCGACGCCGATGGGCATGATCACGGGGACGAAGTCGCGCGACAGCAGCAGCTCGATCAGCGCGGTGTCGATGCTCTCCACGTCGCCGACGAAGCCCAGGTCGGGCGCATCGGGATCGTCGGTCGGGGCGGGCATCTTGCGCGCGTGGATGAAGCGGCCGTCCTGGCCGTTCAAGCCCACCGCGCGCCCGCCGTGCCGGTTGATAAGCGACGTCAACTCCTGGTTCAGTTCGCCCAGCGCCATCTCGACCACCGTCAGCGTGCGCTCGTCGGTGATGCGGTGGCCGCGGTAGCGCTTGCTCTCCATGCCCATCTGCTTCATCAGCTCGTCGATGCCCCAGCCGCCGCCATGGACGACGATGGGCTTCATGCCGACGAGCCGCAGCAGCGCGACGTCGCGCGCGAAGCCTTCCTTCAGCGCCGGGTCGGCCATCGCGTGGCCGCCGAAGCGGATCACCAGCGTCTTGCCGTGGAACGCCCGCAGGTAGGGGAGCGCTTCGGAGAGGATGCCGGCTTTCTGGGAGGGATTCATGTTCGATGCGGGGAATGGGCGTCAGGCGAATGGTACCGCGCCTTGCGTCACGTCCCCGTCATGCCTCGATGGGAACCTTGCCGCGGCTGACGCTGTCGCCGTCACTTTTCTTCAGCGTCCAGAACGACAGCGACGACACGATCGTCAGGATGCCGACGGTGACGAGCGTGTGATGCAGCGCGCTGGTCACGGCCAGCTGATCGGTTTGCGGCAACGTGCCCAGGTACCAGCCGGCGATCAGCGAGCTGGTCGCGAGACCGAAGCTCAGCGACAACTGCTGCAGCGTGCTGGCAATCGACGTCGCCATGCTCGACTCGAAGGCCTCGATGTCCGCGTAGGCCATGCTGTTGATGCTGGAAAACTGCAGCGAATTGAACAGCCCCTGCGCCAGGCCGAGTGGCACGATCAACGCGATGGGTATTCCGGGCGACACGAAGGAGTACGAGCAGATCACGATGCCCACCAGTACCGTGTTTACGACCAGCACCTGGCGGAAGCCCCAGCGGCGCAGGATCCGTGAGCTCAGATACTTCATGCACATCGCCGCGGCGG
>Ga0302323_100002205_pt1 | contig 15805 bp, 12 predicted proteins | sample Fen_T0_3_FD_201950 | JGI IMG/M metagenome (GOLD analysis project Ga0302323, IMG submission 201950) | Peat permafrost microbial communities from Stordalen Mire near Abisko, Sweden - Fen_T0_3 | ecosystem: Environmental > Terrestrial > Soil > Wetlands > Permafrost | place: Sweden: Abisko... | reverse complement strand
ATCAGGGGCCGCGATGCGATCGCGCTCTTTCCAAGCCCCGTCGGGTTGACCGGCACGTCTCGCCAACCGAGAACCGACTGCCCAAGTAGCGTCACCGCCTGTTCGAAAAGCTCTGTGCAGAGGGTGACATCCGGCTCCTCCTGCGGCAGGAACACCATGCCCACGCCGTAGTCCTCGGGTGGGGGCAGCGCGATGCCCAGAGAGGTCGTCACATTTCGCAGGAAGGCATCCGGGATCTGAAGCAAAATCCCGGCACCATCGCCCGTGTTTTCCTCGCAACCGCAAGCGCCACGATGGGCAAGGTTTTCAAGCACCTGGATGCCGTTGCGAACGATCCGGTTCGACTTCCGGCCCTCGACATCGACAACGAGACCGACGCCGCATGCATCGTGCTCGTGACTGGGATTGTAAAGACCCTCCGCCTGGGGTGGCGAGAGGCGGGTCCACTGGCTTGCCGGATTGTCCTTGTTGCTCATAGTGATGATCGCTTCGGCGGGGTCGCCTTCGACCCTCCTATATACCTGGAGTGAAACCTAGCGTCCGGGCCTATCGTCGGCAATCCGTAGCTCCGAAAGCGTGGAAAAAATTTTCTGGCCAGAAATCGTTGCGAAACAAACAAGAAACACGGACTCAACTGCGAACGAATTTCGAAACATGAATTGTTACGGACACGCCTAAAACAACTATTGCTCGGACCCTACCTGGGTTATGTTTCGTAAACGATGCGAGCACTTGTTGTCACCTCCAGACCGCAACTCGGCGTTTCCGAACCCGATTCTCCGGCCGCAGCATTGCGGGATCTTGGCTGCGAAGTGGTATCCGTTGGCTACGACCTCGACGACCTGCCCGATGACATCGAGCATGTGCGTCCGTCCGTGGTCGTGGTGGATGCCGGTCCCCACCTCGAAGTTGGGCGAGCCGTGCTCAAGCGCGCCAAGCAGCTTTCAACCCTTGCCGACATTCCCATTCTGCTCTGCATCGAGGTATCGCGCCTGGCCGGGCTGGATCCAGAGCTTGGCATGGACGACTTCATCCTATCGCCCATCGTCGGTCCTGAGCTCTATGCACGTGTGCGCCAGCTGGACTGGCGCTTGTCTTCGTTCTCGGCCGCGGGCCGCATCAAGCTTGGCGACCTGGTCATCGATACCGTGGCGGTCGAAGCGACGTTCCGCGGCCGGGTGCTGAAGCTGCCGCGGCAGGAATTCCAGCTGCTCAAGTTCCTCGCGGCCGGGACGGGCCGCGTGTTCACCCGCGAGCAATTGCTTTCCCGCGTGTGGGGCTATCGCTACACCGGCAACACACGCACCGTGGACATCCACGTGCGCAGGCTGCGCTCCAAACTGGGAACGGGCGCCGAGATGATCGAGACGGTGCGCCACGTGGGCTACAAGATGAAGTCCCCGGCCACCCCCTAGCCCTAGCCGGCAACCATGGCTCGTCCTTCCACCAAGAAAAAGCGCAGGCTGCGCGTTGCCTTCCAGGGCGAGCGCGGGGCCTTCTCCGAAGAGGCAGGCCGCCGCATCTTGGGCGATGCCATCGAACCTTGTCCCACGCGCGAGTTCGACCAGATGTTCGAAGCGGTGATCCGCGATGAGGCCGATTGCGCGGTGGTGCCCATCGAAAACACCCTGGCTGGGTCGGTCATCAAAAACTACGACCTGCTGGTGGACAATGATCTGGAAATCATCGGTGAGGTCGTGCTGCGTGTTGCGCACAATCTAATCGCGCCCAAGGGGACGAAGCTCTCGTCGCTGCGCCGGATCTACTCGCACCCGGTGGCCCTGGCCCAGTGCGAGGACTACCTGCGCAAGCTGCGTGGGGAAATCCCGACCCTCGAAGTCCTGCCCGCCTACGACACGGCAGGCGCCGTCAAGATGGTCGTCGACAACCGCCGCCGCGACGAGGCCGCCATCGCCAGTCGCATCGCCGCCGCCACCTACCACGCGCAGATCCTGGCCGCGGGTATCGAAAGCAACCCGCAAAACTTCACGCGCTTCTTCGTGATGGCGCGACCTGACCGGCGCAAGCTCATCCAGCTCAAGCGCCGCTCCAAGATGCTCAAGACCAGCATCGTGTTTCGCACCACCAACAAGCCCGGGGCGCTCTTCCACGCCCTCGAGGCCTTTGCCAAGAGCAAGATCGATCTGACGAAGATCGAGTCGCGCCCCATCGTGGGCCGGCCGTGGGAATACTCGTTCTATCTGGATTTTCTAGGCGATCGCAACACGCCCGCCGCCCGTCGCGCCCTGGCCAGCTTGACTCACGTGGCGGAAAGTCTGCGCATCTTCGGTACCTACCCGCGCGGCGAGCAGTAGCCGTCTAGTGTAAGCAAGGCTTGACCTTGGCCGCCGCTCTGGGAAGCATTGTCCCCATGTTGACGATTGATCTGCGAGGGAAACGGGCCCTGGTGGCCGGCGTGGCCGACGACGGCGGGTTTGGCTTCGCCATCGCCAAGGCGCTGGCCGAGGCCGGTGCAAGCGTGTGTATCGGCACGTGGCCACCGGCACTCGGCATCTTTCAAACCATGCTCGAACGCGGAAAGCTCGACCGCTCGCTCGCGCTCCCCGACGGCGGCAAGCTCGCGTTCGAGCGCATCTATCCCCTCGACGCCGACTTCGATACGGCCAGCGACGTGCCCGCCGAGGTGCAAGCGAGCAAGCGCTACCGCGACCAGGGCGACGTGAGCATCCAGGGATTGGCCGATCGACTGGCCGCCGACTTCGGTAGCCCGTGCCTCGACATCGTCGTACACAGCCTGGCCAACGCTCCAGAAGTGAAGAACCCGCTGCTCGAAACCAGCCGGCGCGGCTACCTGGCTGCCATCGGAACCAGCGCCTACTCGTTCACATCCATGCTGGCCAGGCTGGGCCCACTCGCCCGCCCAGGTGGATCCTTTCTAGCGCTATCCTATCTGGCAGCCGAGCGCGTCGTGCCAGGCTACGGAGGCGGCATGTCCTCGGCCAAGGCAGCCCTTGAAAGCGATATGCGCACCCTGTCCTTCGAGGCTGGGCGCAAATGGGGACTTCGCGTCAACGCCATTTCGGCTGGCCCCATGCAGTCGCGAGCGGCGAATGCTATCTGCGGCATCGAGCAAATGATCGCGATTTGCCGCGAAGCATCTCCGCTGCCGGAGGCCATTGTGGCCTCCGAAGTCGCCGCTGCCGCTGCGTTTCTGTCCAGTCCGTTGGCGTCAGGTGTTACAGGAACTACCCTGCACGTGGACAAAGGCTACCACGCGATGGGGGTATCGGGAACGGCTACCCCCACATGTCGGCCCTTGTGAGGGGGGCTCCCTAATTTCAACATAAGGCGTATAGTGTGCGCAGGAGTCGTCTGTGCATACGTTGCAACGCCTGTCCGGGATCCTGGCCGCGCTTGTCGCGGCCATTCCCGTTGCCGCGAGCAGCGCCCGTTCAGCCGAGTCAGCGGCCGTCAGCGAGGCTGGGGTCGACCGCATGATCGACCTCAACAAGAAGGCCTACGCAGACATTCGCGACCAGCACTTCCAGGCCGCCAAGTACAGGCTCTCCGAAGCGCTGGTCATCAGCGAAACCGCGGGGCTTGAAAAAGACGAGATGACCGCGCGAACCTACGTTCACCTGGCGGTCGTGTACCTCACTGGCCTCAAGGACCGCGAGGAGGCCATCCAGCAGTTCATGCTGGCGCTCCAGATCAATCCCAACATCACCATCACCCCTGGGCTGGAATCGCCCGCGCTTCGATCGGCCTACCTGCAAGCGCGCGAGCAGATGGATCTACCACCTAATCCGGACACAACCGCTCCGCTTTTGTCCCAGGCGCCGTCTGCCCCAGCGCCGGATGTGGCGACAGTCAAGATGGTCGCGAGCAGCAAGCAGCCGCCGGACGAATCGAACGGTGCCGCGGGGCCAAGCGAACCGGATCTGCCAGCGCGCGTTCCATCCCCACTCTATTGCCACCTGCCCTTCGATACACCACCTGGGCAAGACGTCGTCGTTCGCTGCTTGACGCAGAAGCAGCAGCGGAAGTCCGAGGCCACCTTCCACTACCGCCCGCACGGCGCCGACGGGGAATACGTCAGTTTGCCCATGCTTCGCAGCCCCAAGGGTTGGCTGACGATCGTCGTTCCGGGGCGAGCCCTCCAGGGCAAGTCGCTGTCGTACTACGTGCAGGCGGAAGTTCCTGGACTGCCAACCGCGCTCTACCTTGGCCATCCCGAAGCACCGAACGAGCTGATCATCCGAAAGCTGCCGGAGCTCGATGGTGCGGACGACGCCAGCGACGAACCAGAAACCGCGGCTGTGCCGGCCACCGCCCACCCGCCAGACGTGGGGGAAGTCGCGCGACCAAGCCGCCTGCGCGCACCAGGATCGCTCTGGATTGCCCTGGCCAGCGGTACCGGCGCCGCCTACCACCAACGCGAGAACGTGGATAGCAACGCCAAGACGCCCGGTGGTGCGCCCATTACCGTCCAGCCTGGGTTTTCGCATGCCTCGCTCTTCCAGCTCGAACCGGAGATCGGCTATCAGCTGAGCAAGCGGTTCTCGATTTCCGTCATGGCCAGGTACCAGTACGCGCCGAAGGACGCGCCACGAGACACCACAAGTTCGGTTGAAAACGCGATTCCGACGGGGGCGTTGGCCGGCTTCGTACGTGGCCAGTTCGCGTTCCTAAACAAGGGCGGGTTACAAACCTACGCTTCGGGCGGCGTCGGGGCCGGCACCAGCTTCCTGGCGGTGATCGACAAGCGCTGTGGGGAAACGACTTGCAGTCTTGCCCACAGTGACACCCTTCACGGCGGTCCCGTGGCCTTGACCGCTGGCGTGGGCGCCATCTATCACCTCGGCCCCAGCTTCGGCGTCTTCGTCGACGTCAAGGAAATCGCAACCCTGCCCAAGGTCCTGGCACTCACCGAGGTCAATGTGGGGCTGGCCTTCGCGCACAAGTTCAAGGGTTCGGAGGGTCAGAAACCAGCGGGTTCTACGGGCCGCGTTTCCTGGCGATAGTGAGCACCGTGGACGCCTTGCAGCCAATTCGCGAACGGGTTTTGCCCCAGTTTCCTACTTGGGAAACCGCGACGGTGGCACCCCTTGGCAAAGGTCTCATCAATCAGACCTTTCTCCTCACTGCCCATGGCCAGCGCTCGGTGCTGCAGCGGCTTGCCCCTATTTTCTCGCCCGTCATCAACGACAACATCGCTGCCGTGACGGACGCGCTGACGGCGGCGGGGCTGACAACGCCACGACTTCTACCGACGCGCGAAGGGCGATACTGGATCGACCTCGGCGGCGAGAATGGCGTGTGGCGACTGCAAACCTTCGTTTCCGGCGCATCCTTCGACAAGGTACGAAGCCCGGTCCAGGCGCACGCCGCCGGCGTTCTCGTGGCACGTTTTCATCGCGCCACCGACGATCTTGGCCACACGTTCCGGGGGCTGCGCGAAGGGGTGCACGACACCGCCAAGCACCTTTCGCGGCTGCGCCAAGCGCTTTCCGTGCATGCCCATCACCGCTTGCTGGCGCGGGTTGGACCGCTGGCCGAAGCCATCTTGGATCGCGCGCAAGCACTGGATCCCCTGCCCGACTTGGCGCCGCGGCTGTGCCACGGCGATCTCAAACTGAACAACATCCTTTTCGCGGGCGAGACACCGCCAGGCTCGGAACAGGCAGTGTGTCTCATCGATCTCGACACGGTTGGCCCCATGTCGCTCGCCCATGAGCTCGGCGATGCCTGGCGCTCGTGGTGCAACGTGAGCGGCGAAGACGACACGGCCGCGCGGATCGACATGGAAGTCTTTCGCGCGTCCTTCGCTGGCTATGCTTCGGGCATCGGACGAGCGCTGACCGAACCCGAACGACGCGCGCTATTGGGTGGGGTGGAATGGATCAGCCTCGAACTGGCCAGCCGCTTCGCCGCCGACGCGCTCTTCGAAAACTACTTCGGCTGGGATGCGAAGCGCTTCCCCAGCCGGGGCGAACACAATCTGTTGAGGGCGCGTGGGCAGCTAGCGCTGCACGAGGCGTTCCTGGCAACGCGAGCAGAACGCGCAGAGATCCTCGGACTGTAGGAACAACACAGAGAACACAGAGGTCACAGAGGACGCAGAGGTCGGACGAGCAGGGAATGATTCGCAACGCGATCCGAACCCTCCCCTTCTTTTCCGAACTCCGTGTTCTCTGTGTCCTCTGTGGTCAACTTCTTGACCGCGCTAAACTCGCACGCGGCCGAGGCCTTCCATCAGTGATGTGAATTCAGGATAGGTCAGGCTTTGGTCGCCGTCGGACAGCGCTTTGTCCGGATCGGGGTGCACCTCGATGGCCACGCCATGGGCGCCGCAGGCGCGGGCGGCCCAGGCCATGGGCGCCACGTAGGCGCGACGACCGGTGCCATGGCTGGGGTCGACGATGATGGGCAGGTGCGTGCGCTCGCGCAGCACCACCACGGCCGACAGATCGAGCGTGTTGCGGGTGGCGCTTTCGAAGGTACGGATGCCACGCTCGCACAGCACGACCTGTCCGTTGCCCTGGGCCAGGATGTATTCGGCGGCGGCCAGCCATTCCTCGATGGTGCTCGACATGCCTCGCTTGAGCAGGACGGGCCGGTCGACCTTGCCGACGGCGTTGAGCAAGGCGAAGTTCTGCATGTTGCGTGCGCCGATCTGAAGCATGTCGGCCTTCTCGGCCACGGGGCGCACTTGTTCGGGCGACATGACTTCGGTCACGATGGGCATGCCCGCTGCCTTGCCAGCCGCAGCCAGCATGTCGAGACCTTCGAGCCCCAGCCCCTGAAACGCGTAGGGACCGGTGCGCGGCTTAAACACGCCGCCGCGCAGGATGTGAGCCCCCTTGTCGCGCACGTGGTGCGCCGTCTTTTCAATCATCTCGGCCGACTCCACCGAGCACGGCCCAGCCATGACCACGAAGCCGTCGCCGCCGATGAGAATATCGCCCACGCGCACCAGGGTGTCCTGTGCGCGCGTGGCCCGATCGGCCAGCTTGTAGTGCTTCGAGGCGCGCACCGCAGCCTTCGCGGGGACGGCTGGAAGCGCGGGCTCGACCACTGCGGCTTCAACCGACGGCCTGACCTCCGAGGCCTGCGCCGCCTGCGGCGTGGCTTTGGCGGGATAGCAGCCGAGTACCTTGAGATAGAGCGCCTCGGTGCGCAGGGCTTCCAGCGCTGTGGCCACGCGCGGCTCGACCACGTTGCCTTCGAAGTCGATGAAGAACATATATTCCCACGGCCGGTTGGGACGCGGCCGCGATTCCAGCTTGGTCAGGGACAGGCCGTATTCGCCGAGGATCTGCAGGCAGCGCAGGAGCGCCCCCTTCTCGTGCCGGGTGGACAAAATGAGACTGGTCTTGCACGACACCCGTTCGTCGACGGGCAGGGGCGCACGGGCCAGCGCCACGTAGCGCATGAGGATCTCGTCCTGATTGCCGATCTCGCTGCGCAGAATCACCAAACCATGGGCGCGTGCCGCCTCGGGCGAACCGACCGCGGCCAGGGTGGGATCCTTGGATTCGGCCACGGCGCGCATGGCATCGCGCGAATCCCCGAAGGGCGTGGTCTGCACCTGCGGCAAGCCGTCGATGAAGGCCGAGCATTGTTCGAGCGCCAGCGGGTGCGAATAGATGCGGCGTAGGGCCGGCAGCGGCACGTCCGCAACCGCGGCCAGGCACAGCTCGATCTTGAACGAGTCCTCGCCCACGATGTGGAGCTCGCGTTCGCGGAGCACGTCGTAGACTTGGTTCACGCTGCCTGCGACGGTGTTTTCGATGGGCAGGAAGGCTAGATCCACCTGGCTCGAGGCCAGTTGCTCGATGACCTGCGTGAGCGAGGCCAAGCCCACGAAATGCCCGGTGAGCCCGCGGCTGGCCACGTACTGTTCGGCGGCGAGCTGGTTGTAGGTCAGCGGCTGGCCCTGGTAGGCCACGGTGATATGGCTGCGTTCGGCGTCGACCAACGAAGCGACCTGCCGGCTGACCGAGTAGTCGATGACCTCGGAGAAGATCTTGCGCGTGAGCGGGCCCGAGATTCCGAGCGAATTGGCCAAGGCCTCGACCCGCGCCAGGACCTCACGCTCGCGACCGGGATCGCGAATTTGCGTCGACTTCTCGGCTTTGGCCTTGGCGATGAGGCCCACGGTTTCGAGCCGGCGGGCCAGCAGTCGGACGATTTCATCGTCGGTCTTGTCGAGTTGTTGGCGAAGGTCGGCGATGGGCTTGGAAGGAGAATCTGTGCTCATAGCGAGCGGTCATCTTAGCATCAGAAAGGGTTCACCACAGAGGACACAGAGGACACAGAGGTCGGAACCAAGAAAGAGTCCGGAGCTGAAGTCTGGGAACCCTTTCCCATCCGGACTCTGTGTTCTCTGTGTTCTCTGTGGTGAAGAATCCGGAGTATGCTGCCGACACCATGACGAATGAAGTTCTGATTTTCGACACGACGTTGCGCGACGGCGAGCAGGCCTTGCCTGCCAGCTTGTCGGTGGGCCAGAAGATTCGCATCGCGCGCCAGCTTGCGCTGCTCAAGGTCGACGTCATCGAGGCCGGTTTTCCCATCTCGTCACCGGGAGATTTCATCTCCGTCGAGACCATCGCCAAGGAAGTGCAGGGCCCCATCATTTGCGGTCTGGCCCGCGCCGTGGAGAAAGACATCCTGGCTTGTGCCAAGGCAGTCAAGCCCGCCCAGCGTCCGCGTATCCACACCTTCCTCGGCACCTCGACCATCCACCGCGAAAAGAAGCTGCGCCGCTCGCAGGACGAGTGTTTGGCCATGATCGCCAGCAGCGTGAAGCTGGCGCGCAGCAAGTGCCCCGACGTACAGTTCTCCGCCGAGGACGCCGGCCGCACCGAGCGCGACTTTCTGTGCAAGGTGGTCGAGACTGCCATCAAGAACGGAGCACGCACGGTCAACATCCCGGACACCGTCGGCTACACAACGCCCGAGATCTTCGCCTCGATCATCGACGACATCATGAATCGCGTGCCCAATGTGGACAAAGCGGTCATCGCGGTCCACTGCCACAACGATCTCGGCCTCGCCACCTCGAACTCGATCACCGCGGTCAAACACGGCGCGCGCCAGGTCGAGTGCACCATCAACGGCATCGGCGAGCGCGCCGGTAACGCCGCCCTCGAAGAAGTCGTGATGATCATGAAGGTCCGGCGCGACTACCTCGACGTCACGTGCGGCGTAGACACCACCGAGATCATGCGCACGAGCAAGCTGGTGCGCGACGTATGCGCCATGCCCGTGCAAGCCAACAAGGCCGTGGTAGGCAGCAACGCCTTCGCCCATTCGTCGGGGATCCACCAGGACGGCGTGCTCAAGTTCAAATCGACCTACGAGATCATGACCCCGCAGTCCATCGGGCTGAAAGACAACAAGATGAACCTGACCAGCCGCTCGGGCAGCCACATGGTGCGCAACCGTCTGGAAAGTCTGGGCTACCGCGAGAAGGACATCGACATCGAAACCTTCCATCCCAAGTTCAAGGCCCTGGCCGACAAGAAGGGCACGGTCTACGACGACGATTTGGTCGCCCTGATGGAGGCCGACACTCTCGAAGAGATCGCCGACACTTACAAGCTCGACTACCTCAACGTGACCGGCGGCATGGGCGTGATCCCGACGGCCACCGTGCGTATCGTCAATGTCAATGACGGCAAGTCACGGGAAGAAGCGGCCAGCGGCGACGGCGTGGTGGACGCCACCACCAAGGCCATCGACCGCGTGGTGGGCTTCAAGATCGAGGTCAAGGACTACCATCTCGACGCCATCAGCGAAGGCCGCGAGGCGCTCGGCCGCGTGAAGATCGTCGCGGTGTCGCCCGAGGGCACCTTCACTGGCATCGGCACCAGCACCGACATCGTCGAGGCCTCGGCCAAGGCCTATATGGACGTGGTCAACAAGATCTGCCGCATGCGCAAGTACGCGCCCAAGCTGCGCGGCAAGCGCGCCAGGGCCGCGCTCTAAACAGGCTGTCCTAGCGCGATTCCACCACCCCACGCCAGGTAGCAGCGGCGGGCGGATTGCCGTAGGCTGCGCCACGCCGATGAAAAGCCGAGAACCCGGGAAAGGTACCGCTGTTCCACGTTGGGCCGTGTGGCTGGCCTTGCTGGCGTGGATCGGCTGTCTTGCGGTCTGGACATTGCGCGCGAATGCGCTTGGGCTCTCGGCCGAGACGCTGCACAGCTGGGCGGCCCTGACCGCTTGGACGCGAGCGGCGCTCTGGCACGCGGGCAAGCTTCTTGTGGGTTTTCTCCCGGTTGGATTCCTTTCGGTCTTCTGCCTGCCTCCACGTGCGTCTTGGCTCGACCGCTCTGTGCGCAGGTGGATTCCGGCGCTTGCCATCTCATTCTTGCTGGCTGCCCTTGTGCGAGCCTTGCACACGCGGCCTGCCACCACGGACCCCTTCGTCGCGCCGGGCATGCTCGGGCTGCTGTTGCCTTGGACAGGCTGCCTGCTCGGCACGTGGGCGGGCATGGCCTGGGCCAAGGGAATGGTGGCTCGGATTCTGTTCTTGCCCAAGGTTGCGCTTCTGATCGTCCTTCTCGCGGGAGCGGCGCGGGCCATCTTTCACATGGCCATCGAGCCCTCGCCAAACACCATCGACATGCCTAGCGTCACCTCGGCCGACCGTCGCCATCTCTACGATGTCTTTATGGGCCAAAACCCATTCAAGATCAGGGATGGAAGAACCGTCACCCTTCGCCTCTCCGTTCACGATCTCAACCTCTTGGTGGCGTGGGGTTTGGCCGTGCAAGGTTGGCCGCTCCGGGCGCACATCGGGATCGAGGGCAGCCAGGGACAGGTTCTTGCGTCCGTCCCGATGCACGGTGGTTCTCAATTCATCAATGTCACTCTTCACGGTACCGCCAGTGCGCGAGATGGAAAGCTCGACTTGCTGGCGGACCGGTTGCGCATCGGGCACCTAGAGATCCCGCAGGCGATTCTTCGCCTGCTATCGCCCGTGGTGGCACGAGCCATGGCTGGAGATCCGCGCTTGCAGCCAGTGGTAGAGCGCATGCGCAGCGTAGAATTGCAATCCGGGCAATTGGCTCTCACCTATAGCCAAGGCGCGCCAGCCAAGGGCTTCGTGTCCAACCTGTTCCACGACCAAGCCGAAGACCAGATCGACATCCCAGCCGTCCAGGCACAAATTCACAATCTGATTGCGAACGCACCCAGGCTGCCCCGCGCCCACGAGGCTCGATTTGGTGCCGCCCTACGGACGGCGTTTGAATTTGCCCGCGAACACCAGGCGCCAGGCCACGCTGTCGAAGCGAATCGAGCAGCCGTGCTGGCGCTTGGCATCGCCCTTGGGCACATCCATGTGGAGACCTTGATGGGACGATTCATGGACGAACCGACCCGGACGGCCATCCTTAGCGCATTCGGGGGAACCACGATCCGGAATCGCGACGACTGGCCCAAGCACTTCTTCGTCAGCGCCGCGCTCACGCTCATCGCCGCAGGCAACGTCAGCGACGCAAGCGGTTTGCTCAAGGAAGAAAAGGACTCGGCTGGCGGCAGCGGATTCTCCTTCGGCGATCTCCTGGCCGATCGAGCCGGAACGACCTTCGCCCAGGTGGCCACACAGAACGAGGCTTCCGCACGCGCGCTACAGACCCGACTCGCCCAGGGGTTCAAGGCCGATGATTTCTTTCCCGAAGCCAAGGATCTGCCTGAAGGCATCCAGGAAGCCGAGCTGCAGACCCGCTACGGCGGTGTGGGCGGCGAGGGCTACCGCCGGCTGACCGCCGAGATCGAACGGCGCATCGCCAGCTGCCCGGCCTACGCCAGCACACGTTGAACGCCAACAGAGCAAGCGAAGGGATTGCGGTGACGATCACAGGACAAGAAAAAACCCCCGTGTTTCTCGGGGGTTTAGTGCGGTCGGGGAGACTCGAACTCCCACAGCCGTAAAGCCACTAGAACCTGAATCTAGCGCGTCTACCAGTTCCGCCACGACCGCGTGTGAATGTCTATCGATAAGCTTTGCTGCGTATTCCTCTCGGCTAGGAGGGCTCTTGTAGCACAAGACCCCATGGCCACCAAGCCCTTCTCTTTCCCATTCCGGCAGTAGAGCCGTGGTGGGTGTAGACTTGTATATCACGTGATTGAATGGATGTTGCGCCGAGGCAGAGGCTTCCCGCGGTTGGCAGGGTGGACGGCTCTACTCACGCTGTGCCTGGCAGGCGGAACCAGCCAAGCGGCCAGCACTTCAGCCGAAGGCAGCGACCGCGCCGCCCATCGCATGAGTGGCCGCGCGCCCGGCAAGCCCGCCTACCTTTGGCTGTGGTACGCCGACGGGAGCCCAGCACCGGTGGATAGCCAATACTGCGGCGACATTGTTCCCCCAGCCTATAAATGCAACTTCGGCTCGGGCATCGACGGTTCTCGTATCGACGATTGCAGGCAGCAGGTACAAGCCTTGCTGGAGGCCTGGTACAAGGATTTCAATCTGCTCTTCACCCTCACGCGTCCACCGAGCGGCGACTTTTACACCGTGATCATCACCAGCGGATGGGCCAAGTGCCAGCAGACGCTCCCACCCAACGAAGCTGGAATGGACCCATCCAAGGAGGCCGGGATAGCCCCCGGCAACGGCTGCATTGATAATCCTGGACAGACGGCCCTCGCCATCGAGTGCGGAAGCAACGCCCACGACTGCGCCACCCTCATCGCGCATGAACATGCGCACCTGGTCGGCCTCGAACACACGGCCAGCAGGACGGACATCATGTATCCAACCCTCCTCGCCAGCGCAGCCGGCTTCGACGATAACAGCGACACCACGGTAGACGATGCGTGTGACCTAAAGACGCAGAATTCGTATCAGCAGATGCTGTCTACGCTGGGCGCGTGGGCAGGCGGAACCAAACCCAGCCCATTGTCCGCCGCCCTGCCCGACGCCGGTGCGCCGGATCTGCCCGCGGCTGATCGTGGCGACACATCGACGGGCAGTGGTTCGGTTGGTCCTACGCCGGTGGGCAATGATGGCGACGGTGGCGTCGGCGTCGTCTCAGGTTTCGATGGCTCCGGCCTTGTCCGGCCAACCCTCCCCACCGTGGACCCCGCCACCCAAACGTCCGAGAAGCGCGGCGGCTGCAACCTGGCGGGCGCCAGGGCCGGAGCTTCGGCCTCCGCCTCGATCCTCTTGCTCCTCCTTGCGCTCGTCGTTCGCCGGAACCTGCTACGCGGGTCCGCGGCCAGGGCCCGCAGCACTTCCACGCGCCGCCCGTAGTCGCGCCACTTCCTTGCGCAACGCTTGCTCGCTAGACTTGTGCTTGTCGATTTCGCGATTGGCGGCTTCAAGTTCACCCTCGACCGACGCGATCCTGCGCCGCAGTTGATCGCGCTCCAGGTTCAGCAGCTCTCGTGCCGCCGCGTCGTCGCCGATCTGGCGCAAGTAACGCTCCACATCCTTGCGCATCGCACCAACGGTGCGTTCGAGCCGCTCGGCGCGATCCTCCAGCATCATCTGCCGCTCACGCAGTTCATCCCGCTCGCGCGCAACGGTTGTGTTCGCAGCCGTCAAACGCTCGACCTCGGCGCGCCACGCGGCCAGTTCGCCTTCCCCCGCTTCCCCGCCCTCGCCTGGACCCGTTGGAACCAGGAGACTTTCAGAGAGGTGCCAGGTTCGCTCGGCTGCTGGCGTACACAAAGCAATCAGGTGCGACGGTCGGCCGCCCACCTTGGACATGGCCTCGCTGACCGCCAGATCCTCACTTCCGGGGATGAAATAGGAAACCGCGCGAAAAGGTGTTTCCTCGACGATATCCACGGTCGCGAAGTGCTCAAGAGCCAGGTCGGCCAGCACCGCCCGCAGCGACACGCCGACCGCAGCATTCTGTAGCGCCGCAGCCACCGCGCGCACCACGCACATGCCGTCGCGGCGAAGAACCCGGTGGATCTCCACGAACAGGGCTGCACGTTGACGATCATCGGCAACTTCCTCCGCGTCTAGGGCGCAGATGACGAGATCCGCGCCGCCGTCTGGGAACGGTAGGGGCAAGCCGGTTCTGGCAGGCGTAAGCACGTCCACGGCACCTGCCTTGCGCAACATTTCCCCACCTGGGCCGGCCCCCACGGACAGATCGACCACGACCTTGCCGATGCTGAACGGCTCCACGAACAGGTAGAAGGCCAGACCCCAGGGCGGATCGGCGGAAGGGGGATGGGGTGCGGACGCCGCTGTCTCGACCGGGCCCTGAACCATAGGCGGCGTGACCTCGCTCGTGGCTGGGGTGGGGGTAGCGTCGCTACTGTCCTCGGCGGCGTGAGTCATCGGAGACGTTCCTGTCCCTCAGTGTTACCCCGGGGCGATGAATACACAAGACGGTCCTGACACCAAGAACGCGTCGCAAAGCGGAACCGACCCACGATTCATGCGATAGTGGACGGCCTATGCGCAAGAAGATTGGGCCCATCCTGGGCTGGGTAGTGACCATCGCCATCCTGGTCTATCTTTTTCGGACCATTCATTTCGCCCAGGTCGCACAGGCGATCCATGCCGCGTACTGGTGGGCCCTTCCCGCCGATGCCATCCTGGTGCTCGCGGTCTACCTGGCCGATTCGTTCGCCATCAAGAAGACCTTTGGTTGGTTCGTCGCCCCGCTCTCGTACCGAGAGGTGCTGGTGGTGCGCGGCGCGACCTACCTGCTGGCACTGGTCAACTACACGGTCGGCCAGGGCGCCATCGTCTACTTCGTGAACCGCTCGCGGGGCGTGCCCGTCCTGCGCGGGACCGCGGCGGTGCTGCTGGTCATGGGCATCAACGTGCTCATGCTGCTCGTCCTGGCGAGCGTGGGCCTGGTGGTTTCGACCGACGTGCCGCAGATGCTCAAGCACATCGTCCTCGTCGCCTACGCCGGGCTGGCCATCTATATCGCCGTGGTGGCGGCCAAGCCGCGCTGGCTGGTCAGCCGGCCCATCTTCGATGTTTTGCTCTCAGCGGGCGTTGGCGGACACCTGCGCTCGATGGCGGTGCGCGTGCCGCACATCCTGACCTTGATGGTATTTACCTGGACCTCCCTCGCCGCTTTCGGTGTGGTGGTTCCCATCGGCAAGGCCATCTTGTGCCTACCCATCGTGTATTTCGTCGCCGTGCTGCCTATCTCCTTCCAGGGACTTGGCACGTCGAATTTCATGTTCATTCACTTCTTCGCCACCTACGCGCCAGGAACGACCGACGAAGCCCGCCGGGCCGTGGTCTTGGCGGCGACCTTGGTCGCGCAGGCCGTCGCGTTCGCCGTCCAACTCTCCATTGGCCTCCTATGCATGCGCAGCCAACTGGCGCGTAGTCTTGGCCGGGCGAAGGAGCCGGAGGCCGCTGCGGAAAAGGGGGTGCCGTGAAGTACCAAAAACCTCGATCCTTCAATATGGTGACCGTCCTCCTGCTCGGAGGCACAGGCCTTATCATTTACGTTCTTTTCTACCTTTGGCCGGTGTACTCGGCGTCTTCCCGGGCCAAGGGCATTCTGTACGACCACGTGCCGGCGCTCTACAAGGCCAACCTGCTCGGACCCGACGTCTCGCGAACGATGCTGGACAACATCAAGACCAGCATCGCCAGGGAATTGGACAAGGCCGGCATCAACAGCAAGGGGGCGAAGATTTTCCTCACGCGCGACCCGAAGGAGATCACCCTGGAAGTGCGCTTCAAGACCCAGGCGCATTTTCCCTTCCCCGACAAGACCTATGAGTTCGAGGTTTCCCCCAAAGTGGTATCGGACGCGACACGGGTCGACTGGTAGGGTCGCGACCGTGGTACAATTCCCAGGCTAGGCATGGCGAAGATTATCGTTCAGAGCAGCGA
>Ga0302323_100002203_pt1 | contig 15807 bp, 14 predicted proteins | sample Fen_T0_3_FD_201950 | JGI IMG/M metagenome (GOLD analysis project Ga0302323, IMG submission 201950) | Peat permafrost microbial communities from Stordalen Mire near Abisko, Sweden - Fen_T0_3 | ecosystem: Environmental > Terrestrial > Soil > Wetlands > Permafrost | place: Sweden: Abisko... | reverse complement strand
CAACGAGATCTGCACCTCCAACGTCTGCAAGAGCTGCACGCCCAAGACCTGCGCCTCCGCGGGCATGAACTGCGGCACCCTGGACGACGGCTGTGGCAACAAGCTCACCTGCGGCACCTGCCAGACCAACGAAATCTGCACCTCCAACATCTGCAAGAGCTGCACGCCCAAGACATGCGCCTCGGCCGGCAAGAACTGCGGCACCCTGGACGATGGCTGCGGCAACAAGCTTACCTGTGGCACCTGCCAGACCAACGAGATCTGCACCTCCAACGTCTGCACGTCCTGCACGCCCAAGACATGCGCCTCGGCCGGCAAGAACTGCGGCACCCTGGACGATGGTTGCGGCAACAAGCTTACCTGCGGCACCTGCCAGACCAACGAGATCTGCACCTCCAACGTCTGCACGTCCTGCACGCCCAAGACATGCGCCTCGGCCGGCAAAAATTGCGGCACCCTGGACGACGGCTGCGGCAACAAGCTCACCTGCGGCACCTGCCAGACCAACGAGATCTGCACCTCCAACCTGTGCACGACCTGCGTTCCCAAGACCTGCGCTGGCCTGGAGCGCACCTGCGGCACCATCGACGACGGTTGTGGCCACAAGGTGACCTGCCCAGGCTGCTCTGCCTCGCAGGTGTGTCTCGCCAATGGTAGCTGCTGTCAACCCGCCACCTGCGGCAACGTCTCGGGCACGCAGTCGGACGGCTGCGGCGGAAGCATCACCTGTTATGCGGATTAGGAATACCATGCAAAAGACACTGTCGTATCTCGCGGCCCTCCCTGCCCTCCTCTTGCTCGTGGGACTCGCTTCATGTTCGCCCGGCCCCGTGGTCGGCGATCCAAACGGCGCCGCGGGCAGCGGAGGTGCCATGTCACTGACGATCACCACCGGGACAGGCGGAGGGATCACCTGGAAAATGGATGGCGGCTCTTCCGCAAAGCCAGCATCGACCTTGAACTGCGGCAACAGCGCCAGCAGCATGAGTCAGGTGCCTGCTGACCTGCTGCTCGTGCTCGATCGCTCGGGTTCAATGACCAACAGTATTTCCGACGACGATCCCTGCGACCCAGCCAGCGCCGGCTGCGCCCAGCGCTGGAGCACCATGATGACGGCCATGCGCACCGTGCTCGCGACTTCGCCCGCAAGCATCCAATGGGGTCTAAAATTCTTCTCGACGCCCGGCCTGACAAGCGGCGCCGGCTCGACACCGGCAGGATGCGTGGTCACGCCGGATGTGGAGGTGCCCGTCGGCCTTGGCAACGCCGATGCCATCACGGCCAGCATCGCGGCGACTTCTCCCAATTACAACACGCCAACCCGCGCGGCCATCGAGGTTGCCGTCGCCTACTTGAAGACGCTCCAGGACGGGCGCTCCAAGTACATCTTGCTGGCCACCGACGGTCAGCCCAATTGCCCAGCCACGGGCGGCGTGGCAACCGCCGCCGATTTCGAGCCAGCCGTGGCCGCCATCGCCGCCGCACGTTCGGCCGGCATCGCGGTCTACGTCATTGGCGTAGGGCCGTCGGCGGGAAACCTGGATGCGATGGCGGCGAGCGGAGGGACCAGCAACTTCTACCCGGCGCTCAGTCCGCAAGCGCTGACCGCCGCGCTCAACACCATCGTGGGCGCGGTCGCGAGTTGCGTCTACACCATGTCCGCAACGCCACCCGATCCGACCAACCTCGGCGTCTACCTGGACAAGCAGCTGATCCTCGAAAGCGCGACAGACGGCTGGACCCTGAGCAGTCCGAATGCGGTCACCTTTCATGGCCCGACTTGCGAGCGAATCAAAGCCGGGGCCTATACCAGTGTCCAGGTTCTCTTCGGCTGTCCTGACAAGTCCGAGTTGCCCGCGGTCATTCCCTAAGGTACTTGCTTAGTGCAAGTAGGGCTTGATCGCGTTGTACCAGACAACTGCCATCTTCTCGTAACCGCTCTCCTTGGGGTGAACAGAGTCCATATCGGTATTCGCAATCATGCCCGTAAACTGGTCGACCACGATGACGTGCTTGCCGGCGTCGGCGCGCTGCTTGACCACTCCCGGTATGGCATTGTTGAACGTCGTGACGGCGGCGGCCTGAGCAGGCAAGGGAATGATCTTGGCCACCACCACGAGAGCATCCGGAGCTGCCGCCACGATGTGGTCGATGAGCGTACCCAAACGATCGGGTGCGCCGCTGGCCTGGCCTAGGTTCAGGTCGTTGGTGCCCAGGTGAACCAAGACAATGTTCGGCATAAAATCGGCGACCACTTTCTTGCCGGTGTAGGTGACGCCGTCGTTGTTAGCGGTGGATTTCCCAGTGACAAGGTCGTCGTCCTGCTGAATGGTCCAACCACTGTGCCCCTCATGCTTGCCGACCCACTTGGAGCTTGAGCTTCCTAGCTTGGCAAGCGCGGTTGAATCCGGAGGGTTGCCCGTGTCGTAACCGACGAAGGTGATGTTCTTCTGATCGGTGGTCGTATGCGTGAAGAGCTTGATGCGGTAGCCTCCCCCGTAGTTGATGCCCCAGGTGATGGAGTCGCCCAAGGGCAAGACCTTGCAATCACCTGTTGCGGGGCAGGGATCGAAGGTACCAGATCCGCCGTCCGTTCCAACCTGGTTGCCAACATCTGGGGCGCCGGTGTCCTTGCTTCCCGCGTCTGCAAGGCTTGCGCCGCCGCTGCCCGGAACGCCGCCGCTGCCCGGGACGCCGCCCGATCCTGTTCCCCCGGTGCCGGTCGCACCACCCAGCACGGTGCCACCGCCGCTACCGACGATGCCTCCAGTTCCGGTCGCGCCACCCGTGGCCTTCGAGCCGCCAGTAGCGGACGTCCCACCCGTGCTGGTCGCTCCACCCGTCGCTACGTTTCCACCCGTGCTAGTCGAGCCGCCCTTGGCCGTGTTTCCGCCCGTGCTGCTGGAACCTCCAGTTGCCGAGCTTCCGCCGGCGCTGGTCGTCCCGCCTGAGCCGGAGCTGCCGCCGACCGATGTCTGGCCACCGGAGCCGCTGCCGCCGGTGGAGCTGGCGCCGCCGGACCCAATGGGTTGGTTGTTCGTCGAGTTGTTACAACCGGCCCAAACGACAACGGCCAGCGTTGCGAGCGTCAAAATCTTGGTTCGAGGTTCCATCCTCTGCACTATGGCCATGGTTTTGATTTTTGATCACGCCTCCGCACAATTTGACGGGGGACCACCGACTTTTCGCCATGACCGGATCGGGGAATTGACGCCTAGGATGACAAGTGGGAGACGTTAGCCATGCGCGCCTGCCGGCCAATCGGAGCGATCGCGCTCCTCTTCCTGACTGCGACGGCTTTTCCGTCGCGTGCGCGCGCCGAACCCGAGCGCATCCGCGTCCAGTTTTTCGCCCCCCCAAGATGCCCGGATGGAGCCGCCTTCCTGCGCGCACTCCGCCAGCGCACGGGGCGCTTCCAGCTCGTCACCAGTGCCGAACAAACGCGACTCTTCGCGGTGACCATCACCCATGTGGATGCGTCGATTTCTGGGCGCCTTGAGATCCAGGGGCCGGGGATGGAGGCCTCCTTGCGCAGTGTCTCTGGCAATACCTGCGACGAGGTCATGGCTGCTCTGGCCTTCATGACCGCCTTGGCTATTGACCCAAGTGCAGTGTCGCCCAGCCCCCAGTCGCCGACAGCCCCATCGCCAGCTGCCCCGTCGAATCGTACAGCCGTTTCGCCACTTCCGCCGCCGCCAGCCTCGGCCCCAGCACTGCATACCTCCGCGCTGTCAACCCCACCGACCCCGCCGACCCTAGACCGCGGCGATTCAAATCCGTCCCGAGTGGATCCCACGAATCCGCAGGCTCTGCCGTCCCCCGTGACGCTGCACTCGACGCCGCCAGCCGCTGTGCCCGTCTCGGAAGGGTGGACATGGTCCGCCGGAGCACACGGCAGTGCCAGTCTGCGCATGTCGCCAACCACCGGGCTCGGTGGGTTGCTGTTCGTCGAAGCGGCAGCGCCTGGCGTATCCGTGCTGAGTCCGGTTCTTCGCTCCGGCGTATTCTTGAACCAGAGCGACGTATCCCTAGCCAGCGGCGCGGGCGCGAAATTCCAGTGGGCCGCGGCCATGGTCGAGGGCTGCCCGATTCGACTGGTCGCTCTCGACACACGGGTTGCGCTCTACCCCTGCCTGGCCTTCCATGTCGGCGTGCTGCGCGGACAAGGACAAAACCTCGACCGGGCCGAGAAGACAACGGACTTGTGGTCCGACCTGGGACCTGTGGCACGCATCCGAGTTGCCGTCTCCGCGCGTCTTTTTCTCGAAGCACAGGGGATGCTCGTGCTGCCGCTTCGCCGGCTGACCTACGACGTACGGGATAGCGGTCCCACCCGGGCCCCCACCACGGTGTTCGCAGTGCCGTCACTGGGCGCGCTTGCCGGAATCGGCGTATCCTATGCATTTAGGTGATCAAATCTGAAGTCCCCGGCCATTTTCACTGCGATGGGTGAAGTTTGCTCGACCGCATGCCAGTCGAAAGAACCCTCCCTGAGGTCTTTCCTAGGCGAGCGACCGCCGGGCGATCGCTTGCACGTGCTGCTCGCCGATCACCATGCCTTCGTGTGGCGCTCGCTGCGCCGGCTGGGTGTTCCCGACAGCGATGTCGATGATGCCAGCCAGCAGGTGTTCCTGGTGGCCCATCGGCGCCTGGCCGAGATTGCGCCGGAGAGCGAGCGATCTTTTCTCTTCCAAACCTCCTTGCGGGTGGCAGCCGACTGGAGGCGCGCCCACAAGCGGCGGGGCGAGCAGACGGGAATGGATCTGCTCGACGTGCCCGACCTCAGCGCGAATCCGGAGGAGCAGATGGACCAGCGGCGGGCGCGCGCACTGCTCGACCGAGTGCTGGGGGACATGCCCATGGACCTGCGCGCCGTGTTCGTGCTGTTCGAGATCGAGGAGCTGACGATGATGGAGATCGCGACGATATCCGACATCCCTCCCGGCACCGTGGCCTCGCGGCTGCGGCGAGCACGTCAGGTATTCCAAGAGACAGTCAGGAAGTTGAACGTCGGGCAACGCGCCGGGCGCGACGACCGAGGTGGACGATGATGGAACCACGCCGATTGCTGGAGCACGGTGCAACCTACGCCGAACGGGCGCTTCTGATTTCCGCGCGTACGGATGGGCCGCCGCCAGGCGCTGCCCAGCGCATGTTGGTTGCACTGGACAGCTTGGGGAGTGGCGGCGCTGGCGCCCCGCTGGCTGCACATGCCATCAAGCTTGGCATCTTGGCCAAGATCGGGGCGGTCGCCCTGGTCGGCCTGGGCGCCCTGGGCATCGGGGCCCTTGTGCATCAGCTGGTCGGGCAGCGATCGGCCCTGGGCGAGTCCGCTGGTGCACGCGCGCCGGCGACGCGGGAAATGTCCGTCGCGGGCACGGCCGCGGCCCCCGAACCGAGCCCAACCCCAAAGGCCGCGTCCGCAGCGACCGCCCTCCTGCATGGTTCGGAGATCTCGCCCCGCCAGCCAGAGGCGAACCCGCTGGATGCGTCTTTGAGCGCGGAGATCCGCATCCTCGACGTCGCGCGTGCCGCAGTGGATGCTCGCAATCCCGCGGCGGCACAGCGTGCGCTCGACAGTTATGCGCAGCGGTTCCCGCAGGGGCACCTCAAGCCTGAAGCGATGGTGCTGCGTCTGGCGGTGCTGGTCCGGCAGGGCCATCGTGCGGCGGCCAAATCCTTGGCCGCGCAACTACTTGCAAGCGCGTCGTACAAAGCATACGGCTATCGCATTCGGTCCCTGCTCCGGGAAATCGGGGACTAAGCAAGCCATGCGGGCGCGCGGCGAGAAGCACAGGGTGCGAATCTTCGCGGCCCATGGCCCCGTGGCGGCACTGTGCTTGCTCCTCGGGCTGGAGGCCTGCAGCGTACGCGAATTCCTGGGCGGCAACCTGGGCGATGCCGCGGAGGCCGGCTCGGATAGATCTGACGGTTCGTCCGCTGGTGCAGCCGGTCCGACCATTCCCAAGGTGAAGGAAACCTGCCCTGCCATGGCCGGGTTGGCGGGAACGAACCTGACCTTTCTGGGGAATGCCGTGACGATTTGGTCGGGCCCCGCGGGCTCCGTCGGTCCCATGGTGTTCTATTGGCACGCCACCACGGCCACCTCCGACGAAGCCGTCGCGGGGCTCGGCCCAGGCACGCGCGAAGTCGTGAACGCCGGCGGGGTCATTGCCTCCTTCGTCAGCAGCACTGGAACGGGATCGAATACGGGCGACTACACTTGGTACACAGGCGATTTCGCTACAGCCGATGAGGTTCTGGCCTGCGCCAAGCAGCAAGGGCTCATCGACACGACCCGAATCCACTCTGCCGGTTACAGTCCGGGCAGCTGTCAGACCGCCGCCATGGTCTATGCGCGTGCGTATTTGGCAAGCATCCTTTGCTACTCGGGCGGCGCCATGACCCTGGGCACGCTTCCCGATGCCAAGAACCATCCGCCCATGCTGGGCGTGCATGGGGCCGTGGGCAGCGACGTGTTCGGCATCGACATCGCGGTCAACACCATCCTTCTCGAGAACGATCTCAAGGGCGAAGGCGCCTTCGTCATCGACTGCGACGACGGTGGTGACCACCAGGCCGTGGGGACGCGCATGGGCGAGGTCGCCGGGCCCGGCTGGCAATTCTTCAAGGACCACCCCTACAAGGTCGATCCCGAGCCCTACAAGAGCCTGCCGTCGACCTTCCCAGCGTATTGCAAGCCGATGTGAGTCTAGAAGTTTCCGCCCACCATCATTCCGCCCACGGTGGGGACCACGGTGATGGGGACACTGCTCTTCCCGGACTTTGCTTTGGGCGAATCGCCGCTGCGGGAAAGCGCGAAGTAGAGCGCCACCCCGCCCGAGACAATCGTGGCAGCGCCGAAAGCATCGGTGACGTAGCCATAGTGCTTGCTCTTGGCGCGCGCGTCTTCGATCTTGCCTCTGGTGTTTGGATAGGTGTCGACTTGGTCCTCTAGCTCCTTCTGGGCACGAAGCGCCAGGTAGCCGAACACGCCGGTGCCGACAGCGAGTGCCGCGGTCGTGGACAGACTGACAATCAAGCCGGCTCGTCCTGGCGTGGCCGGAGCCCGCGTCTCCATCAGCGAGGGTGTGGACAGCGACCCCGCCTTGGGCGCAAGCGGTGTCGCGCCAACGGCCACGACGGGGGCATCCAACCGGAGCTCGACTTTCACACTCTCCCTTCCAGCCACGGTGAGCACGCGGACCACCTCGGGCGAGCCGGCTTTGGACGCGCTCACTTTGCGTGTTCCCACATTCACGGGGATGGGCCCGGGCAGGGGTGATGAACCCACGCTGACGTCGTCGACCCGAATGTCGGCGCCCGCCACATTCGTCGAAATCTGGAGATGGGCGATCCTTCCCACGAGCTTCACGGTCATCTCGTCGACCTGGGCGCGACGATCGGAGGGGATCTCGGCGCCACCCTCGGCCATGTATTGCATGAGGGACTTGTACGAGCCCACGAAGTCGTGAAGCGCGTACTGCGTCTGGGCGATGTTGTAGAGCACCAGGTAGGACGGACTGATTTGGTAGGCCTTGCTGAATTCGGCCAGCGCGCCCTCGTAGCTCCCCTCGCGGTAGAGCTCAACGGCCCGCTGAAACCTGACGGCAGCCTTCGCTGTGTCCGCATCATCAGCGCCCTGCCCCTCAGCCATTGCGGCTTGGGGAACGGAGAGGCATGCCAATACGAGGGCTAAGATAGATACCTTTGTTTTCATGGCTTGTAGGGATTCCTTTCATCGATCGGCTTGCCATTGGATCGTACGGATGGACCGTCCAGGTTCATGCCCGGGGCTAGCCCTGGGCCCGACGACACAGCGGCTGGACGGATGTTGCTCTTGGGGCCTGACTCGATCTGAGACGGTCGTGCTTTTGCCCCTTGGCGAGCGGGTGGCGTATGGGATCGATGCAGGCTGATCTTGAGAACCACGTCGTTCGAAAAGCTGACCTGCTGGTTGAAGGGAATGTACCCAGGCGCCGAGGCGCTGACCACGTGAATACCGCGATCCTTGGGGACCTCTAGATTCAGCCGATGGCCGGCCAGCACGTTCCCGTCCAAGCTCAGCTCGGTTTCCATGGGATCGGCCGTTACGACAAGGCGAATGATTTCGGGAACAGGCTTGCTCCGAGGCGCCAAAGCCACGGCCGGCGCCACCGGGGCCACAGCCGGCTGAGGCTGGGGCGATTCCTCCGGGATCGCAACCGGTGCACTGACGGCGCTGACGGGTGCCGGCGTGGGCACGCTCTGTCCCTTCATGACCAACGCGATGACAACTACCGTGACCACCAGGGCGGCAGCGCCTGCGGGCAGGAGAATCTTCAACTTGGAAGATCGCTTGGGCGTGTCTCGAAAGGTGTCCATGGAAGCGATGATTTCGGCCTCCGGTACCCTTCGCGTGATGGCGTCTTGCTCGGTCATCATGACGACGGGAGCGCCACTCTGTTCTTCCTCTGCTGGAGAACGAGGCTCGTCCTCCACCTGAGGCGTTTCCTCGATCGCGACCAAACGCAGTGGTGTCCTATTCACCATGTTTCTCCACCTTTCATCCTTCTCTCAGAACATGCTCTTCATCACCGGGCCCAGCGTCTTCGCCAGGAGGGCCATGCCCGAAATGCCCAGGAGCAGAAACGTCACCCGCTTGAAATTCAGGTCAGACATCCGCTTGTAAATGGCAAGGCCACTGAGGGTTCCAGGCACGACCGCAGGAAAAGTCAAAACCAGGAGCAACCAAAACCGAGGACTGAGATAGGAGGGATGCAACCATGCAACCAGTCCCAAGGAGTAGATCTGAGACATGATGATGTAGGGCTGGACAATGGCGCGATGTCTCGCCTTGGGCAAACCGCGCAACCCTGTCCACACCACCACCGCCGCCCCTGGAAAAGCTGTGAACCCACCCACCACGCCTCCAAGGAAGCCAACCGTAGCGCCGGACGCCTTTCCGTCGAAGCCGCGCAGTTTGAAGCTGGAAGGCTTGAAGATCGAATAGACGGCATAGGTCACTAGAAGCGTCCCGAATGCTGTCATTAGCTGCACGGCCGGCAGGTGAGACAAGAGCCAAATTCCGATTGGGACGCCAACCACACCGCCCAGCATGCATGGCCCCGGGCCTGCCCAGACATCCTTCCATGACTTGGGCATGTCTTCGCGCAACTGTCCGGCCGAGAGTAGTTGGTTTCCCGTGGACAATGTTTGAAACAGCGGGACCTGCAAGATGGGTGTGAGCAGCAAGAGGGTTGTGGCTCCGATGGCGGAGAAGCCGAATCCCGACAGCCCACTCATCACGCCGGAGAGAAAGACGATTGCCTCAAGACTGGCCAGTTCGCGGATGCTCAATCCGGCCACGGCGTTCGGCGTGCCCGGCAACGCGACGATGATCGACACCACGACCACGACGGCCGCGAGCGCAACCAGCCGCAGCGTGGTCCTGCCCAGGCCTGCCTGCGCTCCTGCTAGCCCACTGGCCGGCTCGGTTTTCGCGTCCGCCAAGCTCTCAATCACGAGGGCAATGTGGCTGGGTGACCGCTTCAGTGGGCGTTTCGTCCCCAGGTCGTTGGTGTTGGCGGCAAGGGTGAGAACTGGCGTGAGACGGGGACGAATTACCTTAGGGATAACGTCTTGATCGTCTGTGACTGGGATTTCTATTGGTGTTGCTGTGCCCATACTTCAGGCCCTCCGCACATTCCGCCGGCGCCGCGCACGTCATCGTGATCGTGGCGCGGCAGGCTGGCAGGCTACGATTCGGATTTCACTTTCACGTTGTCCCCTCAGGAGCTTCTCCCTGAGGCGCCCTGGCTGTCAGGGCTGCTCGACGCGCTACTGCGTCTCGCAATAGCCGTAATTGCACGCCGGGGTGCTGGCCGGGCAGTCGTTGGACGTCGCGCACAGTGCGCATGACGCCTTTCCGCTGGTCCGGTAGTCGAAGTAACAGCTGCACTGATAATTGTTTGGGTTGTGCAGGAACGCTCCCATTTCGGTGTCACGCGCCACCTTCATCGCGCACTGGGGAACCAGCGATGCGTCGATCATGGCATCGACCAATGCGCGATCGAGCTTTGGCACCGCGAAACGTGTGACAAAGGCTCCCGCCGCGGCAGAAGGCGCGCCATTGAGATTGGCGGTGTAGAAGTGAACGTAGCCCCACAGGGGGTAGTGTCCATCGCGAACGTTGGCCTTGTTGAAGGAGGTGGCGGTGGAATCGGGGAGAAATCCGGAGACTTGACCTTCGCCTTGCAAAAAGAGAACGCGCAGGTTGCCGCGCCCCTTGTCGGCGTAGTCGATGGACAGAATGCCAATGGATTGCTCGGGTGCCGCGGAGGCGATCAGCGAGTCGCGGATGGCATCGGTCGACAGTCGGTCCACGCCCCAGAATGCCGTACGAGGGACATTGATGAGCGCCGCTGCGAGGGCGGTCGAACCGGCGCCGGAATTGCGGATGGAGTAGTAGGCGGGATCGACCCATGGGCTTGCGGGGAGACCCAGGGGGTTTTGCCCGCCCAGCCCGAAGATGATGTGAGCCGCTTCGACGCTGATGGAACTTTGCGTGGAAACCGTTGGGACGGTGAAGCCGAAGGTGACCACCGGCCCCAAGTAGCCGGCAACCATGGCGCCGGCCACGTAGGCCGGGTTGCACACCGTCGAGTAGAGGTTCGACACGCCGATGTCCACGACGTTGCCCGCTGGGTCGAGTAAGCAGCTAACCTGGGTGCCCGCATCGTCGAAGTAGTAGGCATAGTTGGCGGCCTTGGTTGCCGTCCCGGGCACGTCCTTGATGAGGGTCAACGTCGGGTCGAAGGCGGCATTCACGCCGCCGCACGACGTCCCGCCCATGAAGATGGGACGATAAGGCGGGGTGTTGGCCATGAGCAGCGGCGTCACCTGCTTAAGCAAGGGCCCGAAGTCGGACGTCCCAGACATGTAGATCACGTTGGGCCCAGCATCCGCGCACTTCACGGTAGGCGGCGCCACGGCTTTGATCGTTGCCGTGATTGCCCCGGCGCTCTGCGGCGGCCAGGGGTCGGGCGGAAGAGCGCCGGCGCCACAAAGTCCCAGCCTCATGCAATTGTTGAACGGTAGGTTCTGGGCGGTGGTGCACGCGTTGAGGAACTGGGCCGTGGTCGAGGGCGTTCCTGAGTAGCAACCCTTGGGACCCAGTCCAGAATTGGCGCACACCCCTTGACTGCACACCGCGTGTGAGGTGTTGCCGGTCTCGAACTTGGTGCAGTCGAGGTCCGTACTGCACTGAACGAGATCTCTATCGACCACTACACTGCATGCACCGGTGAGGGGCAACACGGCCGCCAACGCGAAACTCAGGGCTTGATTCATCTTTGACATCGCATCTCTCGGTGAAAATTCCACAGCCTTGCAGATGCAGTGGGATCGGCGGGAAAATCCGCCTGCTTTAGTCAAATCGACCGACGCTAGCGGCTGTCGGTCAGCGCATGGCGGCCTTGGGCCGACGGGCTTCAGAACGGTCGTCACCGTTCCGGGACGAGATCAAGCCCGCGGGCCATGGCCGAGCCGACGTGCGCGACGTAGTCGATGCGAACCTCAGGTTGCAACGGGGTGTGACCGATTCCACCCAGCGCCGATTCGGGGCGCGCGAACAAATACATGCCCTCGGGCCGAAACTGTTGGTCCACAAGGAGGCGCATGCTCCGCCTTACGGTCTCAAGGATGTCGGGCTGAGGCTCGCCGCGCAGGACGCTCAACCGGTAGATGGCCACGTTGGCCTCCGTGCGGCTACCAGCCGGTGTGTTGTGGGGCAAGAAGAAGGGCGTGACACCGAAGGCGCCGGCCAGGTCTGCCAGCGGGCCTCCGTCCGGCTCGACTTGCACGCGGCGGTTGAGGCGCGCGAAGGCGTAGCAAAAGCGCGCGTAGGCGTCCTTGTTCGCAAAGGGGAAGGCGGCCTCCGCGGCGATGCAAGTCCAGTGATCCTCGCCGATGAAGAACTGGCCAAGGAAGTAGTCGTAGTTGGCGCCAGTCAAGTAGTCGAGGGCGCGCTCAGCAGCGGTGGTCAGGGCCGGGTCGGGCAGGATCTGGTGCAACTTGGCCAGGGCCAGCGCGGCCTCGCCGCTGTAATAGAGAACCTGGCCGACACAGTCGCGCAGGCCACTTTCCGGAACAAAGCCGTGGCAGAAATCACCATTCGGCTTCTGCATGTTGAGAAGAAAACGCCCGAGCCGTTCGGCCAGTCCAAGGAAGCGCCGATCGCCGGTGGCGAGCTGGTACTCGACGATGGCCACGCTGGTCAACGCCGCGGATCCCAAATCTGCGTCGTCGTTCGCTCCCACGCAGGCGAAGGCCGTGGCTTCACATTCCGATGGCACGGCGTGGGTGACCAGGTAGTCGATGGCGCTGGTGGCGGCTTCGCGGTAGCGAGCGTGGCCGAGCACGCGGTAGGCGAGCGCGAGCAACCACGTGGTGCCGGCGTGGCGTGGCAGACTGTAGTCGTCGGAGAAGTGTTGATGGCGGAAGGGTTGGTAGATGTACTCGAACGAGCCATCCCAGCGCAGTTGCCGGACCGCATAGTCCGCGGCACGTTCGAGCGCGGTGCGGACGGAGGCCCGGTCGATAGCGGCCACAGGGACGCGGCCGCGGTCCACGGGCAGAGCCCGGGCATGGTCTGGGCTGTCCACGAACGATTGCACGCGAAAACGGAAGAGCAGCCTGTGGGCGGCGCGCACCTCGGCCGCGGTACACCCGAGTTGCGCGGCCAATGCCTGGTCGGCAGCCTCGACGTCGAGGCCCGAGCGCAATTCGGCGATGAAGGAGACCGGCTGGGCTCCTGCGAGAAGCTCCTGCCGGATGAGATCGTCGGGCAGCAGATACGCCACGTGGCCCGCGACGGTGACGCCAACGCCGTCACGCCCCGAGGCAAAGGCGTTGGCGAGCGCCAGCGGCACGCCCGTGACCACCGGTCCGCGCGCAGTCAGGAGGTCGAGGCGCAGCCGCGCCACCTGGCGATCCTCTGCATCGAAGCCAGCGAGCGCGGGTGACGCATGCAGCGCGCGGCCGGCCTCCGCCAAAGCCTCCCCCACCTTGGCCGCGTCGGAACGGTGGCGCACGACGAGCTGGCCACGAAGGTAAACGCTGGCCCACAAGGGCCCGGGCAATGGCAGCTGGCCGGCGGCACCGAGCGCGGCTAGCGACGGAGCGCCGGCCGTCCCATCTTCAAGCGGGGCACGCAACCAGCGCAGGGCGATATCGGCCGTGGGCGCATCGAGAATCGGACGCGGGCTCAGGTGACACCAGGCATAGACCCCTACGTACAGTGCCGCCGGCAGGGCGAGCGCCACGCCGACGATGATCGCTCCACGTCCCCTCATCGACCCTCGCGGCGGCGACGCCAAAGGTGGACCAGCTGAAGCGTGGGAACAAGCCCGACCACCTCAATGGCGAGAAGGGCCGCCGCGATGGCGATGGCCGCGCCTGCCTGCCCGATGCCGTCGTAGATCCCGTGCATGTAGGCGGCCGAGGCCACCAGCAGAAGGATGAGGGCGAAAGTCGCGGCGACCATGGACGAGGCAGCGACAGCGGCGACCACGAGCCCGAGCCGGCGCTGCACGATCATGCCGACACCGCCAGCAGCGAGCAGGGTGCTGGCCGCCAGCGCGACCGTCGTGAAGGTCGGCGACCGGCTGGGGACGACCCGGAGAACGAGAAACGCATAGAGCACGGCCAACGCGAGATCGACAATGCCGAAGGCCGTGCTGGCGGCGCTACGCCGCAATTTCAACTGAGCCCCATGAAGAACTGCCACCAGAAATCGCCATTGGAGGTCGGCCACCCATGCCCGCCTGGCTGGGTGCAAAGCAGCACCGGATCGGCTGCCTTGCAGCCCTGGTAGGCCACGCAGATATCGGAGAGCGAGCTGGCCGCGGTCGTGGTGGTAGCACAAGCGGCTGCAAGGCCAGCAAAAAGCAAACCTCCGACGAGCCAAACACCTGCATGCGTCTTCATGGGATTCCTCCGACGTCAGCGACTGGCGTCAAACGGCGAAAATATACCAGCTACGGGCGCCCACCGACCCGCGATCGTGAAAGCGAAATCATCTCCAGGAGGGTGCAATTGAAAAAGCGAGGCCGGTGTCTAGAGGTTGTTGGGAAGCAACGTTGGTCCGAATGACTTCCTCCTCACTGTTCAACACTCTCCCAGAAGTCGCGCAAAAAGTCCCACAACGAGCTTCCCAACACTCTTCTTCGCTCTGTCCGGCGGGATGACAAGGAGTCCTATGGTTCGCGTTTTGACCGTGCTCGCCTTTGCCAACTGCGTATGTTCATTTGCCCTCGGTTGTTCTTCAAGCAGCGGCGATGCGGTGGCCGGCTCAGGCGGAAACGCAAGCGCCGGTGGAACAAGTGGCCAAGGGGGGACGAGCGGTAACGCTGGCTCGACCACGCCGGTGGACTGCACGTTCACGCAGACATCGGCAACCAGCGCCAAGATTCCGACGGTCGGCATCGTCACCTGGTCCACGACCCTGGCCAATCCGCAGTCGGCGCACATCGATTTCGGGCTGTCCACATCGTACGGGATGACCGCACCGGTGGACCTTGCGATGCAGAGCTACCGTACGCTCTTGCTCGGCATGAAGGCCTCGCGGACGTACCACTACCGCATCGTTGCTTCGAACGGCAGCGGCCAGTGCACAAGCTCGGACTACACGATTGCCACCGGAGCGCTGGCCAATGGTCTGCCGACCGTCTCGGTCGCGACCAAGAACGCATCGGCGCTGTACGGCGGTTTCCTGATCACCGGACAGTTCCTCGCTGGCGCAGGCAAGTCGGGGTCGCCAGCGTACATTCTCGACGCCGACGGCGACATCGTCTGGGCCTACAGCCCTGGCAACGACGTGGCCGCGGGTGCGATGACCTACGACGGCACGGCCATGTGGACCAACAGCAACAACGTCCCCAGCGGCACGGCGCACGTCCACCGGGTGACCATGGACGGACTTACGGATCAGGATCTCTCAAGCCAGTTTATCGGTCAGAACCACCAACTCACGGTGCTGCCCGACGAGAGCGTGGCCTTCTACGCCTACGGCTCGAACAGCTGCGAGGACATCAAGCTTCGGCTGACCGACGGCACCGTCAAGACGGTGGTCAACGCCCAGGCCGCGCATGGTGGCAGCGGCGCATGCCACGTCAACGATATCCAATACTCGCCGGACGACGACACCTTGGTCTTCTCGGATCTCGACAACCAAGACATCACCAAGGTGACGCGAACCGGGAGCACGGTCTGGGTGCTCAACGGTACCGGGAACACCTTCTCCGGCGCTTCGTGGAAAGGCGGTCAGCACGGATTCCACATCCTTGGCGTGGATGACCTTGTGCTCTTCAACAACAACAGCAGAAATGTTGCCGGCGCTAGCGTGTCGATCGGCGGAACCAGCGATGGCTCGATCGTCATCGAGATGAAACTCAACCTCTCGGCGAAGACAGCCACGCAAAGTTGGTTGTACAAGGCCAACCCAGGCGTCCAGAACGACATCATGGGCGACGTGCAGCGGCTACCCAATGGCAATACCATTGTCGCCTACTCGACCCAGGGCGTGCTTCACGAGGTGGACGCCAATGGCGCACTCCTGCAAGAGCTGACCTGGCCGCTGTCGTCCACCTTCGGCTACATCGAGAAACGCGCCACGCTCTACGGTCCTCGACCTAGGTAGGCACTCAAGCGCTTCCTGCAGCAGCCCCAGCGCTATCTTGCCGTCCTGGGAAGGGCAATGGTCGCTTGGGGTCAGCTATGTGCTGCCTTAGATGCTATCGAAGCGGGCCTGGTGGCAATCGATTGGGT
>Ga0302323_100002201_pt1 | contig 15810 bp, 11 predicted proteins | sample Fen_T0_3_FD_201950 | JGI IMG/M metagenome (GOLD analysis project Ga0302323, IMG submission 201950) | Peat permafrost microbial communities from Stordalen Mire near Abisko, Sweden - Fen_T0_3 | ecosystem: Environmental > Terrestrial > Soil > Wetlands > Permafrost | place: Sweden: Abisko... | reverse complement strand
CCGGTCCCTGCGTCGGGGCCGCCTCAGCGTTCCGCTATCCAAACCAGGTTGCCCGCAGGCAACCGGTCGAAGAGCCAGACGAGGTCGGCATCGGCCAGATGCACGCAGCCGCAAGAGGAGGGCTGGCCAATGGTGGTCTGGTCACCGGTGCCGTGGATGTAGATGTAGCGCTGGCGAGAATCCACATCGCCATCGCGGTTGAAGCCCGGCTCCAGGCCTTCGAGCCACATGATCCGCGTGGTAATCTTGGCGTTCGCGAGTTCGGGCTGCGAGGTGTGGCCGATAATCTCCCGCGATTTGAACACCGTGCCCGCCGGCGCGCCGCCACCAATCTTTTCGCCGATGCGATGCAGGCCGAGCGGCGTGCAGTTTGACCCGGCAATCTGTCCGATGCCAAAGCGCGAAGTGGAGCAGCGGAATTTTTTGACCAGGGTGTAGCGCCGGTCTGCCACCGCCGGTGACGCATGGACCGCCGCCATTTCAAACAGCGAAACCGTCTGCTCGGAAATGTTCACGGCCAAAATGGCATCGGTCGGCACGATCTGCAACCGCCCGCAGGTCACCAGGCAGGCTTCAGGAATGGAAGAACTCATAAAATGGAAACGGGCACATCCCATCGCCAGCAGCGTGATTGCCCCCAGCATGGGACCGCGCCAGTTCATGGCTCAAACTTTGTTGAGTTTTTTGACCAGCACCTTCGAGTTGCGGCCGCTCTGGTCATATTTCTCGCGGCGGGCGGGCGGGAGGTCGTCCGGCGTGCCTTCGGCAAAACCGCCTTTGGACTGGAAATAGGTGAACGCCTGGGTCGAGAGCGTCACGAGTTCCTGCAGGCCGGATTCCCGTGCCTTGTTCTCGATGTATTGGATCAGCTTTTTGCCGATGCCCCGGTTTTCGTGCAGCGGGCTGACATAGAGGCACGCGAGTTCGCCCTTGCTCTGATCGGGAAACACGTGCAGCGCCACGCAGGCGACCGGGTTTTTATCAATTTCAAAAATGAAATAGTCCGACAGATTCTTCTCGATCATGGTGCGCGTGCGCTTCACCAGTTCGGAGGTCTCCACCGCCTGCTTGGTGAGCAACTGGATGGACCGGATGTCCTTCTTCATCGCGCGGCGGATCTGCTGATACTCATTCGCATAGATCAGCGTGCCGATGCCCTCGTTGGAAAACACCTCGGCCAGCAACCCTTCATCCACCTTGCCGTTGATGACATGCACGCGCGGAACGCCCGCCTTGCTGGCACTGACGGCGTGCAACGCCTTGGAAAGCTGGGCCGGCGAGATGTCGTGCTTTTGCATCGCCAGCACGGATTCCAGATCCGCCACGAGCATCTGCCGGATCAGCCGGCCCTGCACAAGAATGCCGTCCTCGGTGGTGATGTACATCAGCTTCACCGCCTTCAGCGCCTCGGCCACGGCGACGGCCACGCTGTCGGAATTGACGCGATACGTCTTGCCATCGCCGTCAAACCCGAGCGGCGGGATGATGGGAATGATGCCCTGCGCCAGCAGCGTCTGAAGCAGATCCACATCCACGCGCTCCACCTTGCCGGTGTAGAGATGGTCCACGCCCTGGATGATGCCCAGCGGATGCGCGATGATGGCATTCGTGTAGGCGGCACGCAGATCGTTCGCCGAAAGGCCCTCGAGAATTTCATGCGTCAGCCGGTTGGCCGCCGTCAGTGCAAACTGCAAGGTCAGGGCATCCGTGATGCCGGTGCCGTCGAGATCGGAGGCGGAAATATTCTGTTCCGCCGCGAGCGCCTTGATCTGCGCCGAGGCCCCGTGCACGAGTACCACGCGGATGTTCAGCGAACGGAGCACGGCCACATCCAGCAGGAGCGTGGCGAAATTTTCGTCGGTGACGACCGCGCCATCCACGGCGAGCACAAACGTGCGCTCGCGGAATTGCGGAATGTATTGCAGGATGCCCCGCAGATCGGTTGGTTTCATTTCAACGGGAAATAACTAACTGGTTTCGCCCGCGATTCAACTTTTATTTTGGGGAATAAACCCCAGTTTTCACTTGTCAGTGCGCCGCAGCCTGTTTCACTGCTCGCGTACGCGAATGAAAATCGTCCCCGTCATTATTTTGGCCGCCGGAATTTTACTAACTGCGGCCTGCGCCCATCTGGAACCGGCGTTGTCGACCGAGGCCAAAGCCGATCCGAAATCGGCCGTCATCTATGGTCGTTTCTCGCTAGCCGATGATTTTGCCTTCAAGAACAAGATGGCACTCTGGCTGGAAAACATGGATACCAGACACCCGCTCTACCTGTATTTCGACCACGGCGAACCGCTGTATAGTGTGAGGGTCAAACCCGGCGCCTACCGGATCATGGGGTTTGTGGGCCTAAACCGCACCCATGAAATCAAAACGCGCAGTCCCATCAGGTTGTTGCAGACCGTCTTTTACGCCACGGCCGGCTCGGAAACTTACCTGGGCGATTTCACGGGCATGGTGAAGTGGGACAGCGTCTTTTTCATTTGGGGCATCAAAAGCTGCACCAACAATTTTGCCGCGACCACCGCTGAATTCCGGGCGAAATATCCCCTCCTGACACCCACTTCCACCCAGTCGGTTTTCGGCGCGCGGTCCCCAATTCCCGAACATCCCATGCTCTTTTAGGATGACCACCGGCCTCGTTTTCAATCTGCAAAAATACTCGGTCCAGGATGGGCCGGGGATTCGCACCACCGTTTTTCTCAAGGGCTGCCCGCTATGTTGTGAATGGTGCCACAACCCGGAAAGCATGTCGCCCCGGCGCGAAATCATCGTGGTCAGCCAGCGCTGCAACGCCTGCGGCGAATGTCGCACGGCCTGTCCCTTTGGTGAAGAAATTGCCGGCGCGGGCGCGCTGCCGCCGCGCAACGAGCAGTGTACGCTGTGCGCCGCCTGCGTGGACGCCTGCCCCACCGCCGCCCGCCAGATGATCGGCCGCGAGATGACGGTGGCGGAGGTGCTCGAAGCCGTGCTGAAGGACCGTATTTTTTACGAAGACTCCGGCGGCGGCGTGACCATTTCCGGCGGTGAACCATTGTCGCAGCCGCATTTTCTCAAGGAACTCGTGGAAGCGCTCCATACCGCCGGCATCCACGTGGCGCTGGACACGACGGGTTTTGGCTGCACCGAACATTTGCTCGCGGCGGCCAGGTTCTCCGATCTCGTGCTCTATGACCTGAAAGCCTTTGATGAAGCGCGGCATCAGGAACTGACGGACGTCTCCAACCGCAGCATTTTGGAAAACCTCAAGGCGCTGAACGAGGTTCATCGCAATGTCTGGATCCGGATTCCGGTCGTTCCCGGCTTCAATGACTCGGTGGAAGAACTGGAGAAAATTGCCGCGTTCGTCGCCGGCCTGCGCTGCGTGACCCTCGTGAACCTGCTGCCGTTCCACCGGTCGGGGCTGCACAAATACGAGCGCCTCGGCTGGGGCCATTCGCTGGACGGGGTGGCGACGCCCTCGGCGGAATTGATGGAACGCGCCGCCGACGTCTTCCGCCGCCGTCATTTGCCGACCAAGATTGGCGGCTGAACCGCGGATGAGGGATGGGGAAATCGGTTCCGAAACGCATTTCCTATCCGCGCCATCCGCGTAATCCGCGGTTAAAAGATTCCGGTGACGCGGTTCCCGGACCAAAGTTTGCGGACCGGCGGCTTGTAAATGGATTCTCAGAGTCTATATTCCCGATGGTTTTGGCGGGGTGGAGGATCGCTCCCGGCGCAAGCCGGGGGAGGAAAGTCCGAACACCATCGAGCGCGATGCTGCGTAACTCAAGTCTGTTTGATTGAGATACACGCAGGCGGGACGTTTCAAGACGTTTCGACGGACAGTGCCACAGAAAATTAAACCGCCATCGGCGCAAGCCGGTGGTAAGGGTGAAAAGGTGCGGTAAGAGCGCACCGCGCGAAGCGCAAGCGACGCGGCACGGAAAACCCCATCGGGTGCAAGGCCAAATAGGAAACCGAGGAGCGGCTCGTTCCGCGTGGCGCGCAAGTGCCACAGGTTTCGGGTATCGGTCGCTTAGACAAATGATTCTCTCCGCCGCAAGGTGCAGACAGAATTCGGCTTACAGCCCCGCCAAAACCACTTCCTTCCCCGGCCCGGTGCCTGACGTGCACCGGCCCCCCGCATGAAAAACGCGTGCCAGCACCGGCCGGCACGCGCGCAGATTTGATTATTAACCGCTCAAGGACGAATCAAGCGATAGAACACCGCGGGCTGGGCCGGGTCGTTCGTGACGTTGAAGGTATTGCTGCCATTGGTAGTAATCGTCGTCCAGCCCGTCACCAGATTGGTGCTGGCCTGCAACACAAAGCTGCCATAGCCGGCGGGCCAGCTCAGGACGTGGGCCGACGGATCGAGCGTGAGCATGGGCGGCAGGGCCGGCTCCGAGACGGCGGCGCTGCGGGTGCTGTCAAACGCGTTGACCAGGGTGGGCGAGGTCGCATCGAGGCTGTTCAACGGCGGCAGCCCAAAACGCTTCTCAACCGAGGCGAGGATTGCGGTGGTGTCGTAGGCGGTATGATCCACGTAGTTGGTCTTCGCGAGCGGCGAGATGATGATGGCCGGCACCCGCAAGCCCGGGCCCCAAATATCGCGCACCGGCGGGGCCACGTGATCCCAGCGGCCGCCGTGCTCGTCGTAGGTCACGATGATGGCGGTGTGCGCCCACAGCGCGGGATTGGCCTGCACGGCGGCGACAATGTTGGAGACGTGCAACTGGCCTTGCAGCAGCGAGGCGTAGCCGGGATGTTCGTTGTCGGGGCCAAGCGGCTTGATGAACACGACCGACGGCATCGTGTTGTTCGCCACGTCGGCGAAAAAGTTGTTTTCATCCTGCAAATGCGCGGCGGAACGCGGATTGCGCACGCCGTTGGTCCACGGCGCATAATGGTCGTAGAACGCAAACGCCTGGTGATGCCACTGGAACAGGCTGATGTTCGTATCGGTGACGGTGGTGCCGTAGTGCGCCGGGTTGTTGGGCGATTGCGCGAGCGCGCGGTCCCAGCCGCCGGAATACCATTTCCAAGTGACCCCGGCCGCATCCAGCCGGTCGCCGATGGTCGGGATGTAAGGCCGGGTGAGATCGCCCGGATCGCTGTCGTTTTGCGACGGTAGCAGGGCCGCCGCGGTGGGACTGCCGCTGTTGGCAAGGTTGCGCGAGAAGATGGTATTAACGGCATAGTTTTTATCGAACGCCAGGTTCGTGTTGCCAAAAACAACGCCACCAACCGGCGTGATGTTGCCATCGTGGAACAGGCGTCCGGCATTCGGAAGGTTGGTGAGCTGGAGCAGGCCATTCGTGTCGAGAATCGCCAGCCCGCCCGGGAGGAGGGTGGCGGCATTCGGATAAACCGGGGCTTGCAAGGCGATCAGGAATTGATGGTTCAGGAACGAGCCGCCAAACGCGGAATGGAAGAAGTTGTCGCACATGGTGTATTGCTGGGCGAGCTTGCCTTCAGGCAACTGGCTGGCATCAAAATGACTCATGACGAGACCGGGATTGTCGCTCCAGGTGACAAACATTTCGTTGCTGCCGTGATTAATTTGAAACTGTTCCTGCCAGTAGCGATGCACGATGTCGCCCGTAAGGCTGGTCGGATCAATGAATGTTTCCAGGCCGTAGGGCAACAGGGTATCGACCACGGCGGGGCTGTTTACGTTGTTGGTATCGGTCAGGAAACGCCGGTCCTGGGTGCCGTTCAGCGGCACCGGCGGATTCTGCGTGGGAATCGTGTTCGCGGCGGGATCGTAATTCAGCAATGTCGCCAGCGGGTTGCCGGTGATGCGGTCAAGCTGGTTCAGAGAAGCCGCGCTGGCGTTCGCCAGGCCGTTCGCGCCGGGGAAACTGCCGTAGAGCGCATCAAAGCTCCAGTTCTCCTGGTACACGACAATGAAGTGGTCAATGCCGGCAAAATCGCTCGCGGCATCAATCTGGAAGCTAAAGATCGGCCGCTCGGGATTGTGCGCCGCGTCATATTCCTGAAAACTGTTCTGCACCGTGGAATTGATGCCATAGCTCGTAATGGTGAGCGTTTTACCGTCCGGCGTGACGTCAAATTTATTGTAGTTGAACGTATCCGGGCTGTAGAAATCCACCGGCTGCGGAGTGACTGCCGCCAGCGGATCGCCTTCCCGCACGAGGTGATGCAACCCCGGATAACCGACGAGACCAATCGGTTCAAGGTTCGCCGCCGCCTGGGCGTTGGCCAGACTGTCCGCCAATTTTTTGGCCAGCGCGAACGTGTGGTTCTGAATGAAATCGGGACCGGTCGCCCCCAGCGGACCGCAGACAACTTCAAAGCAATAGGGAACTTTCACATAGGTGCTCTGGTTGGCCGTGTCCCCCGTGGGCGAGTAGGTCAGTTCGTTGACGCGGTTCTGATGATCGTCCGTGGCGAGGAACACCACGTTGCGAATATGGTTGTCGGCGATGAATTTCAGCAGCGCATTACGTTCCGCGCGATACCCGCCCATCCAGGATTTACCGCCGTCCGCACTGACGGGCGCGTAGGTGCTCGCGGCCGGAGCGAGGGTGAGCAAGGTGCCGCTGGCGACGGTCGCGGTCGGGGTGTTGTTCAAGGTGAACGTCTGGCCGTCGGTGCTGAGCGCCGCGATCAGTGAATTGGCCGCCAACCCGGCGCCGGTGACCGGCTGGCCGGCCACGAGGCCGACCGTGCTGGCAACGGTGATGATCTTCCCGCTGCTCGCGGCCGTCGTCGTGGCGGTCGTGATGCTGCCGAGCGTGCCGTAATCGGCCGTGGTCGGCGCATTGTTCAAAGTCAAAGCCCCGCCAATCGGGCCGATTTCGTCAATCGGGTCGGAAAGGTTGATGAATTTCCACGGCGTACCGGCCTGCTGCGCCGCCAAGAGCGCTTGTTCCAGCCAGGCCAGTTGGGTCGCACCCAGAATCGTGCGGTTGGTATTGTCCGCGCGGGGCGTGCTGGTGTCATCGGTCGAGCCATCGCTCAACTTGAGACGGATGTCGCGATAGGTACGGTCATCCACATTAAGGAACAACACATTTTTGCCCCATTGCTGGGCGAAGTAGAGTTGCCGGGTGCCATCGGTGCGCGGGTCGCCGGGCGTGTTGTTCGTGCCTCGTTCCTTGACGGGCTGATAGTTCATGAACACCTGCTGCAGGGTCTGGAAACCGGTGGACTTGTTGATGAACGGTCCGCTGGCGTTGGTATCCGCGCCATCCGTCACCTTGCCCGCCAGACCCGCCCCCGTGGTCATGCCGCCCACCGCGCCGCCGGCCGGCGCACCGCCGTTGATATATTGTTTGTTGCCCAGTTCATGATTGTCGTAGGCCGTGTAGTTCCCCTGCCCCGCAAACAACGATTGCAGGCAGCTCTGGCCCCCGGCATTCACCGGCAGAAACTGCTCGCGATACTTGCGCGAGAAATCGGTGAAGAGCTGCACTTGCGTGGCGCTGGCCGTGCTCGTCACTGCCGGCGAACCGATGCTGGCGGAGGTTTCGTAGATCGTGTCGCCGTCGAACATGAAAAAATCGAGGTTCTTCGCCGGAATCTGGCTGGCCAGCGCATAGGGACGAATCAGTCCATCGCAGTCGCCGCTGAAGGCAAAGCTGACCGCCGCCGCCGCATTCACCGCCGGCGCGGTCTTAAACACACCCACGAGGCTGTAACCCGCCCCGTCCGTAAAACGGTAATAATATTTCGTGCCCGCCGCCAGGCCGGTGGCCGTCACTTTGGCCGTGTAATCCCTGGCCGCATCCGTAGTCGTGGCAAAAACGGTGAAATTGCCAAACAGCGGATCGGTGGAAACTTGGGCCGTGAGCGCGACTGCCGCCGGAGCATTCGTGTCCACCGCCCGCGTCCACAAACACGCGTCGGAGGTCGAAGCGTCACCGGCGGCGACACCTAAAAACGACACGCCGGCATAGGCCTGCGATGCCAGCGACAGGCCGGCCACAAGCCAGCCAAACCGATGAATTTTTTGGGGTTGTATCATATGTATTCTGGTTGGTTCTAATGAAACGAGGGCCCAGACGGGTGATCATCAACAGATAATCGCCGCTTCTGTGCCTGTTCTCGGATACTTATAATCAGGCTAGGTGACGTTCCGCAGACCGCATTGCGACGATTCGGTGAAGACGGGAATTAAAATTTGTCCGCCAAGTGGAGGTGGCGGCGAGCGCCAAGGAGCCTGATGATTTCCGCCCGGTTGTTTCAGGCAGCCGGGTCGTTGCCGGGGCTGAGCCGAAGATACAGTGGCCCGGGATGATTTGAAGCCTTTCGCTCGAGCAACGCTGGCAGTCCATTGCTGAGGTTACTTCGATTTATAGGGGAAGACTTCCTGGTGGAAGCGCGGTTTGAGCCCACCAATTCCACGAATCAAACCTACTCGTACAACAACTCCATGATGACCTCCTGTATGTGGTCAAACTCCATTTTGCCGCAAACTGCGGAGGCACCAGCTGCCATCAATGCCGCATTGCCAGCGTCGTGCGAAGAGGCTGCAATAACCGGCAGTCGTGGATGTGTGGCGCGACACTCACGGACGAACTCGTCGCCCATGCCATCATCGAGATCGTAATCCGATATCACCAAATCGCAGGTGCCGGCAGCCAACGCGATCCGAGCCGCCGACAAACTTGGAACAACCGTAACCCGATGCGCCGACAAGAATTGCTGCGTAACCAGCCCGGCAAAAACCGGGTGGTTTTCAAGGTATAAAATGTTCACAAGCGCGAGCAGGTGGAATGTTACTCCACCGCCACCGGATTCTTCAGCCCGACAATTCTGATGGGTGATGCGCCTATCATGTGTTGCCGCCTAGAAAGCCGTGCCACCGCCGACTCGCGCCGCGAACCGCGACTGCGGAACGGCAAGTTCCAACGTCGGCTCTGGCGCTTGACACGTAGTATGGCACGATATCATTTCTTGTCGCCGTTCTTCTTCGACGCGACTTCCAGCCGCCGCAAGCTCCAAAAAATTTCCTGCAACAAATCGATGATGATTCCCAGGGCAAATAAAACTACGGCGATGGCCAAACCGCAAAGTCCGACCACCCAATTCACGGTGAAAAAGGCGAATATCGCCGCCACAATGAAAAGCACGCCAGCGATGGGTAAAATCGCCGAAATCATCGTCTGACCTGGCGCCGGGTTTATCTGTTCGATTGGATCGCTCATAATTGATGCAGGTTAAGAGCCCTGAACGAGGGCACCAGCCACCGCCGACTCACTACCTGAAACGCGATCGTGGCCCGGACGAGGACGACGGTTCCGTCGATTCGATGGGGGTTTGGCGACGTCATTTCAAGTCATGACGGTTCGAGGTGGTTTGGTTATTTGGTTTCCTGTCGCAATGCTTCCATCTGAAGCCGAGAAAGGTCAACCTTAATTTGTACCGGAACTTGGTGCGTTCGTGAGCAGAGCACCGACCGCGGGCGGCGCCGGCAAGGTTTCCTTGGGTTTGACGCCACCAGCACCGGCGGGCGCTGGCACAACTTTCGGTTCCTTCACCACCGGCTTCGGCGGCCAGAGCGCGGGCGCGCTGAGATTGCCCAACCGGTCGACCGCGCGGACAGAGATGGCCGCCACGTTCCCGCTGTTGAGAATGCGTCCGCCCTGGCTGGCGGGGAGCACGGCGGTCGTCCAGACCGTGCCGACACAGGTCTGCAACAGCCACCAGCGGGCGGGCTCCGCCCCGCCATTTTCCCAGCGGATGGTGACGGAATTTTTCGTAGCCGTAATGGAAACCTTGGGCCGCTCCGGCGGCACCGCATCGATCCACGGCGACGGCGGCACGAGCGCGGGCTGCGCGTACTGCGCTTTCACGGCCGCCGCCAAGGCGGGATTTTCCAGCACGCTGCGCAAGTGGTAATGCACCGTGCCGGCATCCGCGCCGCACTGCGCGCGCACGGCCTGGATCTGCCGGGCGATTTCATCCGTTGGCAGTTTGGCATCATACAAGCCGGGCCAGAGATGGCGGCCCTTGACGTTCTGCGCCCGCCACCAGCCGAGCAGCAGGGGAAAGCTTTGTTCGCGCGAGGCAACCGGCCAGTAAAGCTGCGGCGCGAAATAATCCACCCAGCCGCTGGCCAGCCATTTGCGGGAATCGGCAAAAATTTTATCGTAGGCATCCATGCCGCGGATCGGCAGCGGATTCAGCGGCCGCCAGATGCCAAAGGGCGCCACGCCAAATTGCATCCGCGGTTTGCCGGCCTTGATGCCCTGGGAAAGTTTCTGAATGAAACGGTTCACGTTGTCGCGCCGCCAGTCGGCCCGGCTCAAACCGCTTTTGACCCCGTATTTTTTCCAGCTCGCCTGATCCGGAAAATCCAGCTCATGCCCGGCCCAGTCTTTTTGGGGGTACGGATAGAAATAATCATCAATCACCACGCCATCGACGTCGTAGCGCTTCACCACATCAAGCATCACTTCGAGCACGTGCCGCTGGGACTCCGGTTCGCCCGGATCCAGAATGGTCTGGGTGCCGACGCGCCGGATCAATTCAGGATGCACCTTGGTGATGTGGTTCACGGCGGGCGGCGACTTGGCATCCGGATGCGCGGCGCGGAAGGGATTAAACCACGCGTGGAGCTCCAGCCCGCGCTGGTGCGCCTCGGCCAGGGCAAATGCGAGCGGGTCGTAAAGCGGTTGCGTGCCCCTGCCCTGCACCCCGGTGAGATATTCCGACCACGGTTCCAGCGTGGAAAAATACAACGCATCGCTCACGGGTCGGACTTGAAAAAAGACGGCATTGAAATGCAACTGCGCCGCGCGGTCGAGCAGCGCCACCATCTCGGCCTTCTGCTGCGCGACCGACAGGCCGGGCTTGGACGGCCAGTCAATATTGCCCACGGTGGTGATCCAGGCCGCCCGGAATTCACGCGCCGGCGGAGGCGGCACCAGATCGGCGGCAGGTCCTTTGCCATCGGCCGCCGGCAGCCGGGCCGGCAGCAGCAGAAGCAGAACGATGCAGCAGAAATTCCGCATGGCAAAACTCAGTTCATCGCGTCACTTGGCGTTCCAGACGGAAAGCGTGTCCGCCGAACCCTGGCTGCGGATGCCGTTGTCCGTCAGGATGTCGTCGGTGGAGGCGAGCCATTCCTGGCGCGGAAACACAATTGTTTCGCCAAACCGGCTGTCAAACTCGATGGTCACAAATTCATCCTTCAGCCCGCGCAGCACCTGCACGAGGTGGTTGAGGTTTTTGATCGGAGTGCCATTGACCGTCTTGACCACTTGATACGCCGCCTGCGAGTAGCCCTTGACCAGCTTGTGGGGGAAAAACGGCGACGAGACGATCACCAACTGCTCGCCCTCAAAACGCGGCGCATCGGCCAACCGCGCGAGCAGCGGACTGCTGTTGATGGAAAAAATCCCGACCCAGTGTTCGCTGTATTTGCCAAGGATGAGGTATTGGACAAAATCCTTGGTAGCACCGGAAAACACCACCGGCCCGCAGATGAAATAGGACGGATAGGCATTTTCCAATGCGGGGATGACCTGCGGCCGTTTCGCCGTGACCGGCAGCGTCACGGACAGCTCCTTGCCGCCCCGCACCACCGTCAGCGGCACCTTGCCGTCCTGCGCAATCTGCTGCACCCGGTAAACGAAGCGGACCCGAAGGTTGCTGCCCACCTTGATCATGCCCTCGTTATCCACCGGCGTGTCCCCGATTTTGGTGATAATATCCCAAACCTTGAGCGGATAGGCCGCATCATCGCTGCAAGGTTTGTGCACGATCATACCCTCCACGGTTTTATCAATCTTCAAAAACGGACGCAGCGCGGGATTTTCCAGGGTTTGGAAATCGTCAAAAATCGCTGGCTTGCCGTCGTAATGGCCGTCGGCGACATCCGCCAGGAACAGTTCAATCTCCTCGGCCGGGATGATGTAGCTGATGTTGTCGGCCCGCCCCAGATGACTGAAGGCCAGCCCGATCATCTTGTCGCCGACCACGGCCGGACCACCGCTGTTGCCGGGATTGATGGCGGCATCAATCTGGATGCGCAGGCCGCCGACGGAATAATTGTAAGGCGCGAACTCGATCCGAGAGACGATCCCCTTGGTGATGGAAAGGCTCGTGCCGCCTTCGGGATAGCCATAGGCCATGACCGAATCCTTGATTTCCGGCAAGGCCTTCGTCATCGCCAGCGGCGGATGCGCGTCAAAGAAGCTTTCGTCGTCCAGCTTCAGCACCGCGAGATCAATGCCCGGCGCCACAAACTCCACCGTGGCGGAAAGCTTGTCGCCGGCCTGGTTCGCCTGCACCTGCACCTGGCTGGCATAGTTCACGACGTGGGCATTGGTCAGAATGCGCTTGCCCTTGATGACGACGCCGGAGCCGGTGGACTCGGTCGGGGCCTGCTTGGTCCAAGGCCGGTAAGGATCCGGGTCGCGGGCGGTGGAAAAGATTTTCACGACGGAATTTTCCACGGCACTGGCCGGGACATTGGTGCCCGCCGCCGCCGGCGCGACCGCTGCCACCGTGGCGGCCGGCAGTTCCGCCGCCACCGTCAAAGCCATTGAAGCCAAAAATGTTGTCGTCAGGACACCCAGGCAACGCAGAGATAAATACATAGCTGTGCCCAAGCTAGGCAAACCGTGGCCGCACGCAATGAAAATACCTTGCATTACCGTATTTCATCCCCCCACCGCCCCGCGCCAACCCCCATCTCAGCCCTGCGCCGCGGCCGCGTTGAACTCGTCCGCGTGATACGAACTGCGCACCAGCGGTCCGCTGGCCACATGGATGAAGCCCAGCGCCTCCGCCTGCTGCTTGAAAAACGCGAACCGCTCCGGGGAAACAAATTCCTGCACCGGCAGCAGCTTCACCGAAGGCTGCAAATACTGGCCCAGCGTGAGAATCTCACAGCCTGCCGCGCGCAAATCCCGCAGCGCCGTCAGCACTTCCGCTTCGGCTTCCCCCAGCCCAAGCATCATGCCTGACTTGGTGTAAATCGTCGTCCCGCGCCGGGTCTTCACTTTTTTCAACACGCTCAACGAGCGGTCATAGGTCGCGCGATGGCGCACCTCGGGCGTCAGCCGGCGGACGGTTTCCAGGTTGTGATTGAAAATTTGCGGGTTCGCCGACAATACCCGTTCGATGGAGTCATCGCTGTCTTGAAAATCCGGCACCAGCACCTCAATGATCGTCCGCGGATTCAACTGGCGCACCGCTTCAATGGTCTGGCGGAAATGCTCCGCGCCGCCATCGGCGATGTCATCGCGCGCCACCGCGGTGATGACGACATGCTTCAATTTCATCCGGCGCGTCGCCTCGGCCACGCGCAACGGCTCATCGTTCTCGAGCGGCAGCGGTTTGGCCGTCGCCACGGCGCAAAAACCGCAGGCGCGCGTGCAGCGGTCCCCGGCGATCATGAAGGTCGCCGTCCCCTTCTCCCAGCATTCCCAATGATTCGGACACTTGGCGCTTTCGCAGACGGTGTGGAGCTTGAGCTCGCCCAGCAGGTTGCGCGTCTGCGCAAAACTATCCGAGGTGGGCAGCTTGATGCGCAGCCAGTCGGGCAGCCGCGGCCGCGGGTTCACAGTGACTTCAACGGTTTCCATGCGGAGAAAATTTTGCCGCCAAACACGTTCATTTGCACGAATTCTTTTCCAGGCGCGAACATTAGCAAAGGTTTGCCTGCACGCGGTTTGATTTATTGGCGTTCCAGCTTTTCCCAGAACGTGGCCAGCTCTTCCGGGCCGAAGTCGGCCAGAATCTTGCCATCCACCTCAATCACGGGGGCCAGGCGCTGGCCGGAAAGATTGACCATCTCGGTATTCGCCGCGCTGTCAGCGATGACGTCGAGCGTCTCGTATTTGATGCCGCGGGCATCCAGCCAGGCCACGGCTTTGTGGCACCACGGGCAATACGGTTTGATGAAGAGACGAATTTTCATCCCCCATTTTAAACCCGGCGGGGCATCGATGCACTCGAAAACCGCCGGCGCCGGCCCAGCCAGATACCGGGCCGGGGTCCAGCTTCGCCCAGGGTTTTGCCCCGCCCGCCACCGCACTTGTCAGGCGGGGATGAACATGCGAACTTCTTCGCTCATTGGTCATGATTTATGAACATTGCTGAACAACACGCGCGCGCGATCCGCGAGGCGCTGCCGCCCGGCGGCCTCTTTGCGGGACTGGAGTGGAAAGTTTCGCCAACACCGTTTCCGCTGGGCGAACCGCTGGCCAAAGAGATTGAATCGCTCGGCCGCGTCCTGCTGCAATTTTACCGCGCCACCAACCTGCTCTACCGGAAAAGCGTCGAAGGCAAGCAGCCGGACTGGGTCGCGCGCTGGCTGGACCTGGGCAAGCCGCGCGAGCTGATTGAACTTCAGCGGGCGGCGGTGTTCAAAAACGATGTCCCCAGGGTCATCCGCCCCGATATTTTGCTGACGGAAACCGGCTTCAGCATCACGGAACTGGATTCCGTGCCCGGGGGCATCGGCTTGACCGGCTGGCTGAATCAAACCTATGCGGCGCTCAGCGGAGCCCCGGCCACGAGCCCCGTGCTCGGCGGCGCTGACGGCATGCTGCGCGGCTTTGCCTCCATCTTTGGCGAGGCCAGTCACGTCCACCTGATCGTGTCGGCCGAGGCGGCCACTTACCGTCCGGAAATGGCCTGGCTGGCCGCCCAACTCGGGCCGCGTTTCAGCGTGCACGATTCCAACTTCATCGATTTTGCCGACGGCAGCGCCGCCTACCGGTTCTTCGAGCTGTTCGACCTGCCCAACGTGGCTAATGCCAACCGGATTTTCGACCTTGCCGCGGAAAAGAAGCTGCGCCTGACGCCGCCGCCCAAGCCGATGTTCGAGGAAAAAATGCTCTTCGCGCTGCTGTGGAACCGCAACCTGCAAAACTTCTGGCGCCAGGAGCTGGGGGAAGGCTTTTTGACGCGGCTGAAAAAGGTGATTCCCTACACCTGGCTGGTGGATCCGGCCCCGCTGCCGCCACACGCGGCGATTCCGGAATTGAATCTCACCGACTGGGCGCAGCTCAAAACCATGTCGCAGCGCGAGCGCGATTTGATTTTAAAAGTGTCCGGCTTTTCGGAAAATGCGTGGGGCGCGCGCGGGGTCTTCCTCGGCAGCGACCTCTCGAGCGCGGACTGGAGCGTGGCTGTGGATGCGGCGCTGAAGAATTTCGAAACTTCGCCCAGCGTCCTGCAACGTTTCCACAAACCGTCGCTGGTGGACACGGGCTGGTTTGATTTTGCGAAAAACGAACTGGTGCCGATGAAGGGCCGGGCGCGCCTCTGCCCGTATTATTTTGTCACCGGCGAGGGCGACAACCTGCGCGCGGAGTTGGGCGGCGCGCTGGCGACGATTGTTCCGGCGGATAAAAAAATTGTGCATGGGATGACCGACGCGGTTCTGGCACCCTGTTCCGTATGACGTTCATTGAAGCCAGACAGTTGCTGGAATACAGCCTGCTCGCGGCCAGTTCGCTGTTTGTAATCGTGGATCCGTTTGCCGTAATTCCGGCATTCATCGCCATGACGCCAAACGACACGCCGGGGGAGCGGACGCGCATGGCCAAGATCGCGTGTCTGGTGGTGGCGGGCGTGCTGATCGTGTTCGGCTTCGGCGGCAAATGGATTTTCCAGTTTCTCGGCATCACCATGCCGGCCTTTCAAATCGCCGCGAGCATCGTGCTCCTGCTGGTGTCGCTGGATATGTTGCGCGCCCAGCGCTCGCGGGTGCAGGAAACGCGCGAGGAAACGGCCGCGGGCGCGGAAAAAACCGACATCGCGGTAACTCCCCTCGCCATCCCCATGCTGTCCGGACCGGGGGCCATTTCGACCGTGATCCTGCTGCAATCAGAG
>Ga0302323_100002199_pt1 | contig 15817 bp, 15 predicted proteins | sample Fen_T0_3_FD_201950 | JGI IMG/M metagenome (GOLD analysis project Ga0302323, IMG submission 201950) | Peat permafrost microbial communities from Stordalen Mire near Abisko, Sweden - Fen_T0_3 | ecosystem: Environmental > Terrestrial > Soil > Wetlands > Permafrost | place: Sweden: Abisko... | reverse complement strand
CTGTAGCGACTGAACATCTGGATCCTTGCCGCACACTCCGGGTCACGCGCTGGCGCAGCCTCGGCTGAATTGCTCACATTGATTGCAGAACATGGGGCGATCTCCTTTGTCGTTTGCGTAGCGATGGATGAGAGGCACCACCATGGCAACTTCCCGCACCCGACGCCTTGATCTGGATCAAGCGACCGCGCAATCTTCGCGCCATGGACAAGGCCGCTCTCATCTCGAGCTGTTCACTCTTTCACGGCGTCAGCCCCGCGCACCGACGCCGGCTGGTGGAGATGGCGCGCAGGGTGACCTTCCCGGCTGGCAAGCTGATCTTCCGGCAGGACGATCCCTGTCCTGGCATCTATTGCGTGGGCAGTGGCGTCGTGCGCGTCTACAGAATCGGCGCTGGCGGCAAGGAGCACACGCTGCACATGGCGGGACCGGGACAAACCTTCGCCGAGGTCGCGGTCATCGGCGGGTTTCCCTGCCCCGCCTACGCCGAGGTGACGCAGGCCGCGCAGTGCGCGCTCTTGCCTGCGCCTGCATTCCTAGCGATGCTTCGCGAAGACCACGCGTTCTGCTTGGACCTGCTCATCGGGATGAGCCACTGGGTGCGCCACCTGACGGGACTGCTCGAAGACATTACCCTGCGCGACGCCAGCGGCCGCGTGGCCCGCCATCTTCTTCAGGCCAGCCACGACAATCGCGGTACGGTAGGTCTGGCCGGGCTCAAGAAGCACATCGCCTCCCAGCTCAACCTGACCAGCGAGACCTTCTCGCGCGTACTGCGCAAGCTGGCCGATGCCGGCGTGGTCGAACTTGTGGACGAGAAACGCCTGCGCATCGCCGACCGCAACGCGCTGGAAAGCCTCAGCGCCTAGGGCGGGCTACGATTCGGGAGGGCTACGATTCTTGCTGGTAGAACAGCGTGATGGTGATGCAGTGGAACGCGCTGTCGGACGACTGCGTGACGGTTTTGCTTACGATGCGATAGGCTGGATTGGCACGGATCCAATCCGTGATCTTTTCGCCCAGGCAGTCGCGGTCTCGCGCCTTGGTCGCGAAGAACACTTTGGCCCCTGAGAACTGCTCGGTTTCGGTGGCGCTGTTTATCATCGATTTCAACGTGTACTTCAGTTGCGGTCGCAGACAGGACCATCGGTGAGAAGGTCATGCGCCGTCAAGAACGTCCTTGAAAAATCGACTCGTGACCGAACCCACAATTTTTTCACACGATGGACCCTTTCTCGCCCCACACCTTTAGGTCACGTACTCCTTTCCCAATACAGACATCCCTGGTTATCGGAAGACAGCGGAGAAAATTGAGCAGAATCCCGAGACGCTCAATGATTTCGCCGCTCTTGCGGCTCTGTCGGCGGGTCACGCCGGTGCACGTGGGCGCGGCTGAAACTTGGCGCGCAGCGGTTAACGCGTGACGAAGAAGAGATCCGAGAATCACAATCTCCCGATCCACGGTCGGTTTGCGAGTGTACGCTTGCGGCACGCCATGGATGCCAAGATAATCGTAAAAGGCACTATTGTGCTAATCGCAGCGACGTGCGTGGCCTGCGGTTCAGGCTCGCAGAGCTCCGCGCCGGTTACGGATGCCTATATCTCCAGCACGGCAACCTGTCCGGGCGCGCCCGACTATTCGGCGGGTGCCTCGTGCAACAACCTGGTCAACGACGCCGCGTCGGTGGCGTCCACCGCTGGCTCCGGCGATCCACCCACCTTCACGGGCGGCACCATCAAGGATGGCGTGTACCACGCGACCAAGGCCGAGGCCTTTGGCACAACCACCGGAACAGGGCGGCGCTTCACCCTGGTTGTGCTGGAAGGTGGAACCAAGTTCTACTATGCGGGCGATATTCTGGACGCCCAGGGCGCTGTGGCCACCACCATGGTCGCCATCGCCTCGGCCTCCACGTCAGGTAACCAGCTGACCCAGACCACGGTGTGCATGACCGGATCTGCGCAGATCCCCACGACCGAAAGCTACACCGCCACCGGCACCGAGCTGATCTTGTCGGCAACGCAAGGATCGGTTGTTGCGGTCACGACCTACGCGCGCGCTGGCTGCCCGTAGACATTCGCGCGCGGCCGAGTGCCTACTTGGTCATCAGAACGGGAACGCCGTGATCGTCCGTGATTTCGAGCTTGTCGCCATCCTTGCAGAATCCACCGATGGTCTTGCCTTCCTTGCTTTTGCCAACCACCTTGCCGCTGGCGATCGATGTCTGGCTGTGCGAACCGACCTGCTGGTTCGAGGTGTTGCCCGAGGTGACGACGAACGACCAGCCGGTATCGTTGTGAATACTGCAGCCTGCGGCGGCGTAGGATGCCGACAGCAAAAGTCCGAACATGGAAGTTAGGCAGAGAAGGGCGCGGATCGTCATGGGGAGTTCCTCCGGGGTTTGGAAAGCCGCTACGCCTCAGTTTGAACGGAATTCTATGCTCGGTATCGTCTAGATGGAAACTGCCGAGTGGTCCGGCGGCTGGCCGTTTCTCTTGATGAGCCGGAGCTTCGGGGCATGAAACGCGGCTTGAGGCAGAATGGCAAACGGGATATACCACGGTGCGGCGGCCGGCGGCTTCGGGCGACGGCGTCGCTGTTTGGAGGAATGAGCACCCATGATCTTCAACGTCCGCATCGTCGTGTTCACAGGATTGGCTCTCTTCTTGGCAAGTCCCTCGGTCGCGCGCGCCGACAAGCGCGCCAGCGATGCGGCGCTTTACGAAGAGAACGGCAAGGCGCTGTTTGCGAGCGAACGCTGGGAGGAAGCCGCGAGCCAGTTCGCAGCGGCGTACAGCAACGGCAATGACCCTGCCATGCTGTTCAACATGGCGCTTTGCTACCGTCGAGCGGGAAGCGGCAAGCGCGCGCTGGGGCTGTACCAGCGCTTCTTGCTCGAAGCACCGCCCGGTCCCAACCGTGCGTTGGCTCAAGCGCGCATCAAGGATCTGCAACAGGAGCTGGCGGCGAGCGAGCCGAGCCCTGTCGCGCCCGCCAGCGCGGGCCCGGCGAAGGACGCCGCGATCTACGAACAGGATGGCAAGAGGTTGTTCGAGGCCGGCCGGTGGGCAGAGGCCGCAGGTGAGTTCGAGGGCGCGTACCGCATGGGAAAGGATCCCGCGCTTCTGTACAACATGGCGCTGTGCCAGCGCAAAGCCGGCAACGCCAAGCGCGCACTAGAGCTCTATCAACAATACCTGCGCGAGGTGCCGGGCACGCCCAAACGCGCGACCATCGAAGCGCGCATCACGGAGCTGCAACAAGAGCTGGCAGTCGCTGGCCAGGGATCTGGTTCAGGCGGCTGTACGAAAGACTCCGAGTGCAAGGGCTCGCGCGTGTGCGAACAGGGCCGGTGCGTGGAGCAACAGTCCAAGCCGGTCGCCTCTCCCGTATTGGATGGCTGCGATCCGCCGTGTGGACCCGGACGGATGTGCTCGGCCGCAGGCGCCTGCGTGGCCGGGCAGGGGCCGGCGGTAGCGGAGGTGGAGGCTGGTGTGGGACTCGGCCCCAAGCGCTATGCCTTCGGTGTCGGGCTCGGCTATGCATCTGGGGGATCGATCAAGCTGGACGGCAGCGACGTCAGCCCAGACGGTGGTTTCGTGCTGGATGCCTACGTCGACAAGATTCTGATTCCCGCGCTTTCGATTGGCGGCTACCTCACACTGAGCAGTATGGGCTACGCAAGCTACGATGTTAGCTACCAGTCGCTCGGGGGCGTGTTCAAAGCCCGGCTCGCCTTGAGCGATTCCGTGTGTCTGCGCCCGGGCATCACCATCGGTTACAACCGCATGAGCTCGTCGGCCTTTGATGAAACCTCGACGGGCATGAACATCGGCATGCACGTCGACCTGGCCATCGCCAGCAGCAATACCTTCGCGTTCGTTCCGCGCCTGGGATTCTTCACCCAGCCGACCGGGGGATTCACCAACTACGACATCACCTTCGGGCCGCATTTCTACCTGGCCTTCGCCCTGGAGTTCGGACGCTAGGTGCCTGTCCGATCCGCTACCCCTTCTTTTTCTTCTTCGGCTCGCCGAGGTTGTCGGCCTTCACTTCGTCCATGGTGGTGCGCAGGGTGCCGCCGGTGTCGGTGGCTTTCACTCCGGGCGGGCGCTCCCAGGGAATGTCCTTGAGCTGCTGGCTGGTGGTGACTTCGTAGAGGTAGCGCGCGGTCATGGGCACCGAGAGCATGAAGGCGGCATCTTTGAATCCAAGCGGTCGTTCGCGCCGGTCGTCGCCGATCCAGCTGGTGGTCATCCAGCGCGAGGTGTAGCCCACGAACCAGGAATCCATGGTGGCGCTCGACGTGCCGGTCTTGCCGCCGACCAGAAGGCCCGAGCTGCGCAGGGCGGGTGCGTGGCCCTTGGTTACCACCCGGCGCATGAGCTGCGAGGTCAGCCAGGCGGTGCGCGGCGGAATGACATCCTGGGTGCGCTTGCCCGCCAGCGCGACCATGCGATCAAGGCGTAGGTCAGGCGCGCCCATGGGGTCGGACACGGCGGTGTTGTCTTCCAGCAGCTGGCCCGCGCGATCGCGCACCCGGCGCACGTAGACCGGCTCGGACAGGGAACCATTGCGCGCGAAGGCCGAGAAGGCGCGGGTCAGCTCGTCGATGCGCGTGCACGAAGCACCCAGGGCCAGCGCTTGGTCGGGAATGATGGGGGTGGTGATGCCGAGGCGGCGCGCCCAGGCCTCCACGTCCTTGCCGCCCACCAGCTTGAACAGCTGCACCGACGGGACGTTCTTCGACCAAACCATGGCGTATTCAAGATTGACCTGGTACTCGACGGTGTTGTTGAGGTTCTGCGGCACCCAGACCTCGCCCGTGATGGGGTCGACCTCGGCGCGCGGGGTATCGTTGAGCAGCGAGGCGTAGCCATAGCCGCGGTCGAGCGCCAGCGAATAGTAGATCGGCTTGTAGGTCGAGCCGGGCTGGCGGCAGGCCTGCACCACGCGGTTGAATTCCGAGCGGTCGAAATCGAGACCGCCGACCATGGCCACCACGTAGCCGGTCTGGTGATCGTACGAATAGAGCGAGCCCTGAACCTTGGGCGTTTGTTCCAAGCGCAGGACGATGGGCCCAGGCGGCGCTTTGCGCTCGGCGTAGGCTGGCATCCACTGCACCTCACCCGCACAGTCGTAGGTCCAATCGGAAAAACGGCGCAGGCGTGAGCGATTCATGGGCGTTACCCACACCACATCGCCGGGATGAAGGACGCCGTTGGTGCTGGTCAGCGTCTTGCCGTTGGTCGAATCCACGGTGCTGTAGGGGGACGCCCAGTCCATGCCCGCCGAGGGCAACGGATAGAGCCTCTCGCCCACACGCACCTGCGCCTTGCCGCCGCTGGCGCTTTCGACCAGGCCCAGGTACAGCCGGCCCTCGCTGGGCGTCGCGGTGCCGTAGCGCGCGCCGGCCCGGCGGCGGAACTCGTCGGCCATGGGCCCCGCAATGTGCGCGACGGGCCCGCGCCAACCTTGGCGCTTGTCGAGCTTGCGCAAGGAGAAGTCGACGTTCTCCTGCGCGGCCGCGTCGATCCACGGCGCCAGCGTGGTTTCGATCTCCATGCCGCCTTCCCACAGGGCCTTTTCGCCGTAGCGTTTGCTGATGTCCCGACGCACGTGCTCGGCGAAATAGGGCGAGCGTTCGCGAAACACATCGGGCGGCTGGCGCACCGTGAGCGGGCGCGCGCGCAGGTTGTCGGCCGTGGCCTCGTCGATGACGCCGGCGCTGGCCATGGCGCCGAGGACCTGGTCGCGCCGGGCGCGGGTCAGGTCGGGTGCGAGCAGCGGCGAGTAGCGGCTGGGCGCCTGCGCGATACCGGCGATGGTGGCCATCTCGCCGAGGTCGAGCTCGCTGACTTGTTTGTTGAAATAGCGGCGCGCGGCTGCGGCCACGCCGTAGGACTGGTGCCCGAGGAAGATCTGGTTGAGGTAGAGCGCCAGGATCTGATTCTTCTCGTAGCGCGCCTCCAGACGGCGGGCCAAGATGGCCTCGCGAATTTTTCGCTGCATCGTCTGTTCGGAGGTGCGCAAGAACGAGCGAGCGACCTGCTGGGTGATGGTCGAGCCGCCTTGCACCACGTGGCCGGCGCGCAGGTTGGCCACCAGGGCGCGCAGCATGCCGCGGTAGTCGAGGCCGCTGTGCTCGTAGAAGCGGCGATCCTCGATGGCGACGAAGGATTGCAGCAGCGTCTTGGGGAAGGCTTCAAGCGGCAGGATCTCGCGCCGCTCGCTGGCCAGCTCGGCCAAGTCCGTCCCATCCCACGCCCGCACGCGGGTCGATTCCGCGGCTTCCAGGCGGTAACGGTCGAAGTCAGGCAGGCGCGGCAGGGTGCTGGCGAAGTAGGCGTACAGGCCGATGCCGCCCAGCACGGCCAGACCGCCGAGGCACAGGGCCGCGAACGCATAGAATTTAAGAAGCCAGAACCAGAAGCCGCCGTCCGAGGGATTGATGACCTCGACCCGCGCCGCCCCTGGCGAGGTACGTCGCCAAAGCACGGCCGGAATCTACCAGCCCGCCGCCAAAGTCACTAGCCGCAAGGACCGCGGGGCGCGGCGAACGCCAGATGGATCCAAACAAAGAGAACACAGAGGACACAGAGCCCGGAAAGGACAGGGTTTTCGGATCCCAGATCCGAGCCCTTCTTCTTTCCGACCTCTGTGTTCTCTGTGTCCTCTGTGGTGAAAGTCCGGATCACCGGATCAGTAGATGGCCACACCCGCCGTGAACATCTCGGTACCAGCCCAGCCGCCGCCGGGCGCCACGTGGGCGGAGGTGTAGTCGGCGCGCGCGGTGAGGGCGAGGCGGGTGGTCAGCGCCAGTTCGAGGATGAGGCCGCCTCCGAACGCGGCGCCGTTGCGTGTGCCACCGACGGCGTCATTGGCGTACTGCACGCCTCCGTGCCCGAATCCGCCTAGGTGCAAGCGCCAGATGTTGACTGGGAAGAGCTGCGCCTCAAGGGCCAGGTTGTTTCGGTAGTACGAATCGCCGTTCGCGTCCGAACCGCCCGCGAACGCCCAGGTGCCGAGCAAGCCGAAGGTGCGATGGGGAAAATAGCCGAGCTGGATGTTGGTGCCGAAGCCGTTTGCGGAAAGGGTCGAGTTGGACGCGTGCAATCCGCCCACATCCATCTTGAAGGCGAAGCCCTGGTGATCGAGCGGCCTTCGTCCCAGCCGCATGAAGCCCCAACCCTCGTCGTCCATGACCACGGCTTGAGAAGCCGATGCGACGTCCGCCGGTGTGATTTGAGCCAGCGGCACTTCCCGCTCTGCACCGTTCGCATCTTTCAGATGCACGGGCTGCCACGGATACATGGCCACGCTGCCGTCGAAGCGCGCGCCCTCGGTGGCGACCATGCCGATGGTGGCCAGCACCGCGACGACAATGAGCAGGGCCACCAGGTCGTCCTTGCCACTTCCACTGCCCATCTTGCCGCCGCCCTTGGTCGGCGTCGTGGGCCGGCGTGGCGCTGTTGGGGCTGCCCGGCCGGGTACCCCACCGGCAAGGCCGCGCGGTCCATGCCCCACGCCCGGTCCAAAGCCAGGGCCAGGCAGGGGTGGGACCAGCGGCGGGAAGGGCGCGACGATAACCACGCCCACACCCACGTTCGGCCCTTCTTCGGCATAGCCCTCGGGCTGGGGTCCGTAGCCCTGGCCTTGGGCATAGCCCTGCGGCTGGGGTGGCGGCGGCTGGGTCGTATCGATGGCCTCGGCCCGGCGGTCGCCGATGTTCTGCACGATCTGCACGTTCTGGCCGCGCTGCTCGGGCGGCAGCTGGGCCAGGCGGGCAAGTTCGGTCTTGGGGATCACGTACTCGTTCGACAGGCAACCACCGCACGCATAGGACAGGAAGGCGGCAAAGGCCACCAGTGCGGGGATTTCTCTGCGAGGATGGTTTCGATGGAACCAACGGGAGGCGGCTTGCGTACGCATGCCGCCTGACGGTAGCAGCTTTCGTGCCGCCTGTGCATCCCCCGACCAAGCGACTGATTCCGCGGGGTTGCGTCAGGGCGCGCGATAGCTGGCGGATGGACTGTGCGTGGCCTTCACGCTTTTTCTCACGCATCGTCGCTGGAAATCGGAAGCGCACGCGCGATTCCTGGGAGGCGGCTTCTTGCGAGACTTGCTGAACGAACGTATAGTGAAAACCAGGTAGCGAGCAAAACTCAAGGTTGGGAGGAACCATGGGAATTGACGTGCGCGTGGAGACCGAATCCGGCGAAGTTCAAGACGAAGTTCTCGACGACAACAACCTGACCGAGAAGCTGCTCCCAGACCGGGAAGATGGCACCTCGCCATGCCTGCGCTTTGTCGATCCGTTCGGCGACACGCTGTTCAATCAGATTCAGATTCCGTTTGTGGTCACAGAGCTGGAAAAGCGACTGCGCGGCTCGGCCAAACCCGACGTGAAAGCGCACTGCGAGGCCATCCTCAAGGTCGTCACGGCGGCCGTCGGCGAAGAGCACACCTACGTGCGTTTCTCGGGCGAGTAGCCATCGCCCCTCACCCGCCTCGCTGCGCTCGTCGACCTCTCCGCCCGGGGCGCTTCGGGTCCACCCCATCCAACCCCAACCCCCGCGGCTTCGCCGCGCCCTCGCCCGCTGCGCGGGGCGAGGTGGTCTCAGGTCAGGGTTCTTTCCAATGAAGACGGGAACGGCCGATCTGCCTCTGCACGGCGGGCGCGTTCCCATGTGGCTGGCCTCGCGCATGGCGCGCCTCGGCCGGGTCATCGTCGAAGCCTTGGTGCTCGAATACGGTCGCGACGAGGTCTTGCGCCGGCTTGCCGATCCGTTCTGGTTTCAGGCCCTGGGTTGCGTGATGGGCATGGACTGGCACTCGTCCGGGATCACCACCAGCGTGCTGGGCGCGCTCAAGCGCGGACTGGCGCCCGTCGCGGCCGAGCTGGGCATTCACGTGTGCGGTGGCCGCGGCCGGCATTCGCGCCGCACGCCCGACGAGCTGCTGGCGCTCGGTGAACGGCTCTCATTCGATGCGCCTGCCCTGGTGCGGGCCAGCCGGCTGGTCGCCAAGGTGGACAGCGCGGCGGTGCAAGATGGCTTCGATCTGTACCTGCACGGCTTCATCGTCACCGACGACGGTCACTGGGCGGTGGTGCAACAGGGGATGAATCCCGACAAGCGGCAGGCCCGGCGCTACCACTGGCTGTGGGATCGCGCCGGCTCGTTCGTCGAAGAGCCACACAACGCCATCGAGGGCCAGCCCCATCCCTTTCCCATCGTCAATCTGACCGACAAGGCCGCGGCAGATGCACGCGCGCAGACGGTGGCGCTGGCGGTGTCCGATCCCGGGCAAGTGGTCGCTGGCGTCCAGCGCGTGTTGACCATGCCCAGTCATCACGACGTGCGCGCCGAGAACCTGGACCTGCGCCGCCTGGGTGCGGCCTTGCAAGTCGCCGCGAACCTGGGACCGTCCAATTTTCCCGAGCTGCTGCTCACCCCCAACATCGGCAAGCGCACGTTGCTGGCGCTGGCGCTGGTGGCCGAGGTCGTGCACGGGGCGCCCAGCCGATTCACGGATCCGGCGCGCTTCTCTTTCGCCCATGGCGGAAAGGACGGACATCCTTTCCCGGTTCCGCTCAAGATTTACGACGAAACCCTGCGCGTGCTTCGTAGCGCGGTCGACCAAGCCAAGCTCGACCGCAACGACAAGCTTCAGGCCTTGCGTCGGCTGGACGACCAGTGTCGGATTTCCGAGGCCGCGGCTGACGGAAAGCCGCTACCCGCCAGCGCCGCATCGCTTTGGTCGACGCTGGTGGAGCATGAAAGGCGCGCATCGCCTTCACTCGGCGGCCGAACTTGCATGGGCCGCTCCACGCAACCGCGCCAGCTAGCCCTGCCCCTCTAGAAAAGCCTCTCCCCTTTGAGGAGAGGCAGGCCGCGCGCAGCGCGGCCGGTGAGGGGCTAGCGCTCTTGCAGCGCCTTGACGAGAATCTTGAGAGCAAGCCGCTGCGGGCTGACCTTGTAGGTGCCTCGTGCGACCATCTGACGCAGTTGCTCGACTCGCGACTGCCTGTCGATGGCTTCAGCGTTGGCCCCGAAGGGTGCATGCGCGGGTTGTTTGCGTATCCGGAGTTGTTCCGATAGTGCCATACACAACCCCATCGGTCCCCCCACCAGAAACCTTAAGTCCGATTTTTTGACTTTCGCAAAAGGCCAATGGTTTGGCCGGACTTCGATGGGAAAAGACTGCCTAGGCGGCGACCGCGTCCTCGATATCCGAGAGGGTTTCGCGCAGGCGGCGGGTGGCCTCGCCGTGGATCTGGCACACGCGCGATTCGGTGACGCCCAGGATTTCGCCGATCTCCTTCAGGTTCATGTTCTCGCAGTAGTAGAGCGAGAGAACTTGCTGCATCTTCTCGGGCAGATCGTCGATGCCGGAAACCAGGCGCGCCAGGGCTTCGCGGTGGGACGTCAGCTCGAACGGATCGGGCGAATTGGTGTCGCTGGTGCGCTCTAGGAAATCCGGGCCCGCGTCGTCGATGCCGACCACGGACGAACCAGAGAGTTTCTGCTGGCGCGTGTACAGCTCATCCACTTTGAGGCCGAGGGTGTCGGCAAGCTCTCCCTGGTCGGGCGAGCGGCCGAGCTCGGATTCCAGGCGACGGGTCGCTTCGCGCAACTCATTCGACAAGCGGCGCATGTCGCGCGAGAGGGTATCGCGGGCGCGCAAGTCATCCAGCATGGCCCCGCGAATGCGGAACTCGGCGAAGGCCTCGAAGCGATCGACGCGCTTGGGGTCGAAGCGCTCGGCGGCCTCCATCAGGCCGATCACGCCAGCCGAAACCAGATCGTCGATCTCGACGTGGGCTGGGAGTCGGCGCGCGAGGCGGCGGGCCACCTTCTCGATGTAGGGGAAGAACTTCGCGGCGTATTCCTTTCGCCGCGCGGCCAGCGTCTTGGCGGATGGTTTGCGTGTGCGCTTCTTCGCCTTGGTGACAACGACCCGCCCACGCTGCTTCACAACTTGGTTCCGCTTCGCTTTTGGCATGCGGGAGCGGAGTGCAGGCGCCATGCCAGGGTCAGGGGCGAGCTAAGTCGGCCATCTTCCTGGCACTCGGGTTTCTGATCGCTCCGGATCGTCAGCCAAATGACATTTGTTCGGAGCTGGAACCGTCAACCCGGTGACGACGAAGCAGGAAAACGTTATGGCGCTGACGATCGGATCAGAGAGAGATTACGCCACGGTTCTCCTGCGCAATTTTTCAACCAGGGTGGTTCGGTTCATGCCGAGCAGTTCGGCGGCACGATTCTTGTTGCCGTTGGTGCGCTCGAGGGCTTGGCCGATGAGTCGGTCCTCAAGCTGGGTAAGCAGCATGCGCAGGTCGACGCCATGGACGGGCAGATCGACTATGGCCGTGCCCAGGGATTTCACGTCTGTGCGCAAACTGGCCGGTAGGTCGTACACCGTGGCTCCGCGATCCTTGGCCGAGACTACCAGGCGATCCACGACATTCTCGAGCTGGCGCACATTGCCCGGCCACGGGCATTCGCTCAGGCGCACCAGCAGGTCGGGTGGCAAGGGTGGCGTGTTACGGTTGTGTGACGCATTCGCTGCCCGGCGAAAGTGCTCGGCCAGGATGGGGATGTCTTCCAGGCGCTCGCGCAGCGGAGGGATCTCGATGGGGATGATGTTGAGCCGGTAGTAGAGATCTTCGATGAAGGTGCCGTCGCGCACGGCCGCCTCCAGGTTGCGCGCGGTGGCCGCCACGATGCGCACGTCGGCCTTGTTGCGGGAAGCGGGATCGCGTACCAAACGCAGAAGCCCTATCTGCAGCTCGCGCGAAAGGTTGGCGATTTCGTCGATGAAAAGCGTGCCGTGCTCGGCCTGCGCCAGCTTGCTGTCCCTGGCGGACGAGTCGTTGGCGTTGGCTGGGCCGCCAAACAGCTCGCTCGCGCTGGGATGGGCCTCTCGACCGGACAGCCGGACCGTGACGAAGGGCCCGGCGCGGCGGGCGCCGCAGGCGTGGATGAGGCGCGCGACAACCTCCTTGCCTGTGCCTTCTTCGCCGCGAATGAGCACGCTGGCGTTGGAATCCGCCACTTGGTCGACGCGTTCGAGCACCACGTGCATGGCGGGATGGTCCCCGACCAAGGTCACCCCGCTGGTGCGCAGGGCCGACGAGGCCCGGTTGCGCTCGGACAGGGCGCGTTCGATCACCTCAGCGCCCAGTTGGTCATGGAACAGCCGGGGAATGAAATCGAGCGCGCCCATGCGGAAGGCCGAGACGATTTCCCGCACCGTCGCGGTCGCCAGGCGTGAAACCACTGGGATGGGGTTCTTGCGCGCATGCGCGGTGGCCAGGAGGTTGCGGATGGCTTCCGCGGGTAGTCCCAGCGAAACCAAGCACAGATCGAAGGGCTTTCCCGAAAGCGCTTCCAGGGCCTGCGTCACGTTGTCCGCGGTCACGAACTCGTAGCCGAGGGACAATATGACGCGGCCGAGCGCCTCCTGGGTGCTCTTGTCTTCGTCCGCGATGAGAATCCGGATGTGCATTCTCCCGCTGGTAATCGGCGGAACCGGCTTCCGCCTGTAGGCAAAGCCAGGTGCACGGCCGCCACGGCGGTGGCGGGCTGCTTCGACTTACTTGCCGCGCTCGCTCGATGCTATAGGAAGAGGCGATGTCGAAGCTACTTCTCGTCACGCTGGGCGGCGCTCTGGGAAGTGGCGGGCGCTATTTGCTGGGGAATTTCATGCAGGCCGTGGCCGGAACTGGGTTTCCCCTGGGCACGTTGGTGGTCAACGTGATCGGCTCGTTCCTCATCTGCGCCATCATGCACATGGGAACCGCGGCCAACGTGATTTCGCCGACCCTGCGCCTGTTCCTGACCACGGGAATCATGGGCGGCTTCACGACCTACTCGGCCTTCAACTTTGAAACCTACAGGTACACCCAGCAAGGCGCGTACGCGCTGGCTGCCCTGAACGTTGGGGTGACCCTGGTGGCTTGCTTCGCAGCCGGCGCGGCCGGCGATGCCGTCGCCAAACTGGTATTCAGGAACTAGGACGCGTGCGGAGCTTCCTTAGGAAACAGGCGCGCGGCAGTCTACAAAACGCGGCCGACCATGCAACGCTCGTGACGCGCCAGCCAACGCGATGGCGAAGTCGTGCCCATGGGAGTTGACGGACGGCCTTTCGCATCTCAAAGTGCTGTCCCTAGGCCAATGGCCCTCGACCTATCTCCCCAAACTCAACAGTCGATCAACCGGGCGCGCGGACGTTATCCGAATTCGCAGGCCGCTTTGATCCCGGTGCTTCACCTGATTCAGGATGAAGTTGGTCATCTTTCCGATGAGGCGCTCGATTATGCGGGTCGCCTGCTCGACCTGCCGCCCGCGCATGTCTTCGGCGTTGTGACGTTTTACACGATGTTTCGCCGCACCCCGCCCGCGCGCCACCGGTTGCACGTGTGCGCCAACATCGGCTGCGTGGTGCGCTCGGGCTACGACGCCATGGAGCACGTGCACAAGCGTCTGGGCATCCGGCCCGGCCAGGCCACCAGCGATGGGCTGTTCAGTCTCGACGAAGACGACGACATGATCGGGTGCGAGGGTGGCGCCTCGGTGGTGGACGGGCACACCCGGCACGCGCATTTGACGGTCGACAAGCTGGAGCGCTTGCTTGACGACCTGGGCAAGGCGCCCGCGCCCCAGGGCACGCACCCGAACGGCTTTCCGCCCATCGACGCGCTCACTGCCTTCCGCAGCACCCCGGGCGAAAAGATCGTCACCAAGAACATCGGCGTGCCCGACATTCGCAAGCTGGCCACCTACCAAGCGCGTGGCGGCTGGCAGGCCTTCAAGAAGGCCCTGGGCATGCAGCGGACAGTTTTGGTGGATGAGGTCAAGGCCTCGAACCTGCGCGGCCGCGGCGGCGCGGGCTTCCCCACCGGCATGAAGTGGGGCTTCCTGCCCAAGGACGCCAAGCAGGTCTACCTGGTGTGCAACGCCGACGAATCCGAGCCCGGCACCTTCAAGGATCGCGTGCTCATCGCGGGCGATCCGCACCTTCTCGTGGAAGGCATCGCGGTTTCGGCCTACACGCTCGGCTGCACCCACGCCTACCTGTTCATTCGCGGCGAGATGGCCAGCGAGGCCAAGATCGCCCAAGCCGCCGTCGACGAGGCCTATGCTGCCGGGCTGCTCGGCAAGGCGCACACGACCGCCGCGGGCTCGTACACCCTCGACATCACGGTTCACCGGGGCGCAGGCGCCTACATCTGCGGCGAAGAAACCTCGCTGCTCAACTCGCTGGAAGGCAAGCGCGGCTGGCCGCGTATGAAGCCGCCATTCCCCGCGGTGCGCGGTCTTTTCGGCCAGCCCACCATCGTGAACAACGTGGAAACCCTGATGAACATCCCCGACATCGTGATGCGCGGCGGGGCCGCCTTCGCCAAGTTGGGAATAGGCAAATCGGGCGGCACGCGCGTGCTCAGCGTCTCGGGGCATGTGAATCGGCCCGGCGTGTACGAGCTGCCCATGGGCATTCCCTTCCGCCAGCTCATCGACGAATTCTGCGGCGGTATGCTGGGCGGAAAGAAGCTCAAGGGCGTCATCCCGGGCGGCAGCTCCATGCCCGTGCTCGACGCCAGCGAGATCGACGTGCCCATCGAATTCGACGCCCTGATGACCGACGCGCGCATCAAGGATGTCGAGGTCAAGCCCGGCGTGCCCTTCGACATGGGCGGCGGCAAAAAGCTCAAGACCATGGCCGGCTCGGGCGGCGTGGTGATTTTCGATGAGACCACCGACGTGGTTTCCTTCTGCGCCACCATCATGCGTTTCTACGCGCACGAATCGTGCGGCCAGTGCACGCCCTGCCGCGAGGGCACGGCCTGGCTGGCGCGCGTGTGCTCGCGCCTGGCCGAAGGCGAAGGCCGGCCGGGCGACGTCGACCTGCTGGCCAAGATCGCCTTCGGCATCGCGGGCAACACCATCTGTCCGCTGGGCGAGGCCGCAGCCTGGCCCATGCTGGGCTTCCTCACCAAGTTCCGCCCCGATTTCGAGGCCGCGCTGGCCAAGTCCAAGGCCGGGAAATCCGGTCAAGTCGCCGACCTCAACAAGACCGGCGAGCCCAGCCAGCTCGTCCAGCTCGGCAACACCGGGAGGGCCGCATCGTGAACGTCATACTCGCCGGGCCGAGCCTGCTTGAAAAGATCGCCTTTGTGGTCTTCGCCGTGGGCCTGCTGGGCGGTGCCCTGGTCACCATCACGCGCAAGAGCGCCGTGTCCGCCATCATCGCCTTGGTCGGCACCTTCTGCGCCATGTCGGGACTGTACGCGACGCTGTCGGCGCACTTCCTGGCCGTGATGCAGATTCTGGTCTACGCCGGTGCCATCATGGTGCTCTTCATCTTCGCGGTCATGATCGTCAACCGCGACGACGAACACCCCATCGCCCTGCGCGGCTTGTTCGTGCGTGCCGCGGGCGTGCTGGCCACCGGCTACCTCTTCTACCGCGTGGCCTGGATCGTGGTGCGTGAGCGGCAGACCGACGTCCTCGCCACCACCATCACGCTGCCCATTCCGGGCTACGGCAACGTCGCGACCATTGGACGGCTGCTGTTCTCCGACTTCCTTTTTCCCTTTGAAGCTATCTCGCTGCTTCTGCTGGCCGCGGTGGTGGCTGGCGTGCTGATCGCCAGACCTTCTCGCAGCGGAGGCGCCGCCTGATGCCCGGCTACTACTACATCCTGGTTTCGCTGGCGCTGTTCTTTATCGGCACCGCGGGAGCCCTGATACGCCGGAACGCGCTCTTTGTCCTCATGGGTCTGGAGCTACAACTGGGTGCCGGCAGCCTG
>Ga0302323_100002198_pt1 | contig 15821 bp, 8 predicted proteins | sample Fen_T0_3_FD_201950 | JGI IMG/M metagenome (GOLD analysis project Ga0302323, IMG submission 201950) | Peat permafrost microbial communities from Stordalen Mire near Abisko, Sweden - Fen_T0_3 | ecosystem: Environmental > Terrestrial > Soil > Wetlands > Permafrost | place: Sweden: Abisko... | reverse complement strand
GGACGCCAAATCCTTCAACAACTTGCTGCGGGTCTTTGGCGAGCTATAGTTTCGCCGCTCGATCACTCCCGATGCGCATTGCACTTCTCTTCTGCCATAGCTTCGACGTAGACATTTATCGACCGTAGCGAAGGTGGACAGTGTCAACACCAATTGACGTGCCGAAACCTGTTTCGCCAAAGTCCAAGGCGGCAAACTGACTTTGAAGGCAGAGCCTAAGTCGGTCGCCGTGATCTCCGTGAGCAATAGCACGGTTGCGCGTGCCTGCCCTGCCGAGGTAGACGCTATTGCGATACACTAGGCCCGTTCGGGAAAACGATTACTGCGGTCGCGTTCTTCAAGGGCGCAAGGGCCATCGGCGCCGTGACCAGCAAAATAGCCAGAACCCAGAGTTGCAATTGGGAGAGAACAAATGAAGCATGTCGCAATCCTAACGATCCTGTTATTCGCCAGTTTGTGTTGCGCGCAGTCTGAGGATTTCCAGCCGGCTACGACGAATGTTTGGGGAGCAGAGTATCCCCGCGTTGATAGCAGCGGGAGAGTTCAGATCCGAGTGAAGGCCCCTGACGCCACAAAGGTCAAGTTGAATTTCTGGAGCGGGCCTAAAGTGGATATGGAGAAGCAACCGGACGGATTTTGGACTGTCACCACACCTCCTCTCGTTCCCGGTTTGCACTATTACACGCTGATCATTGATGGCGCCGAAGTCAGCGATACCAACAGTCATGCGTTTTTTGGCGGAAGCAAGTACGCGAGTGCGGTGGAAGTTCCGGAACCGGCTTCGATCTATTATTCGATTCAAGACGTGCCTCACGGACAGGTGCGTGAGGTTTGGTACAACTCGAAGGTGACGGGCACGTGGCGGCACGCGCTCGTCTATCTTCCGCCCGACTATGACGCCCAGACCAAGGTGCACTATCCCGTGCTCTATCTCCAGCATGGTGGCGGAGAGGATGAGACTGGGTGGGTGCGGCAGGGTCGAGCGAACTTCATCCTTGACAATCTGATAGCGGCACGAAGCTGCAAGCCGATGATTATCGTCATGGCCTATGGGTACGCCCGGCGTGCCGGCCAAGCTCCGCTGGATTTGACCGGCAAGCCGTTCGGTTCTCCCGAAATGATGAAGGCGATGCAGGACATGGCTTCGGCATTCGAAGATGACGTGACGCAAGCCCTCATCCCCTACATTGATTTCACCTTCCGAACACTTCCGGATCGAGATCATCGTGCGATGGCTGGTCTTTCGATGGGAGGAATGCAGACTTTCCAGATCACACTCAACCATCTCGACCTGTTCTCCTACATTGGCGGATTCAGTGGAGCGGGCGGGATGCTGGTGCTTGGAGACCGGAAACTGGATCCCAAGACCGATTACAACGGCGTATTTGCCGATCCAGCCGCGTTTGCGAAGAAAGTGCACTTGCTCTGGCTCGGCGTCGGCACCGTGGAACCCGAAAGAATGCGCGCGGGTCTCCAAAGGCTGCATGCCTCCCTCGACGAAGCGAAGATTCAGCATGTGTTCTACGAATCGTCGGGGACAGATCACGAGTGGCAAACCTGGCGCCGCGATCTCAAGGACTTTGCCCCGAAGCTCTTCTAAGAACACACATGCCAAGGCTCCGAACCGTTCACGATACGATGATTGAAGCGAGTAAGCGTTTGCTCACCGTTGCGACTGGAGGTTTCCGACGTGCATTGGAAGGCTAAGAATCCAATCATTATGCTTTCGGCATTGCTATTCACTACTCTCTGTACTGCTCAAATTCAGCCAGTTCATGCGACCATCGACGCGTCCAAAACCAGCGTTCCGATCTCGAAATACATTTATGGGCAGTTCCTTGAGCATATTGGCGGGATCGTGAACAACAACATCTGGGCCGAGATGTTGGACGACCGCAAGTTTTATTTCCCGATCAACTCGCACCCGCCCGCCGAACCATCCGGACCGGCCTGGAGACGCGCCGCGTTGCGCCATTGGGTTCCGATTGGCGCGGATGAATTCGTCAGCATGGACGCCGACCATCCCTATGTCGGCGAGCACACGCCCTTGGTGAAACTAAGTTCCACGGAACCACACGGAATTCAGCAAGCAGGGCTCGCAGTACGCAAGGGAAAGGACTACGTCGGTCGCGTAGTCTTGGCCGGAACTGCCGGCACAACAGTGAAGGTTTCGCTGGTCTGGGGAAGCACTCCGGTTGATCGCCAGACTGCCATCGTCACTAAGGTCGGTCCCAACTACCGCAAGGTTTTCCTGAGTTTCCAAGTCAAGGCGGACAGCGATGACGCGCGCCTAGAGATCGCAAGCACAGGCACGGGTACGTTTCATGTCGGAGCAGTCTCGTTGATGCCGTCCAATAATATGCAAGGTTTCCGCGCCGAGGTTATTGCCGCGCTGAAGCAACTGCATTCCGGCGTGTACCGCTGGCCCGGGGGCAACTTCGTTTCCGGACATGAGTGGCGCAATGCGATCGGCGATCCGGACAAGCGTCCTCCAATCATGGATCCGGTCTGGAACGCGGTTCAGCCCAACGACGTCGGTACCGATGAATTCATGACCCTTTGCCGCCTACTAGATGTTGAACCTTACGTGACCGTCAATGGCGGCTTTGGCGACGAATGGTCGGCGGCTCAACTGGTCGAGTATGCAAATGGTGCCGTCACCACGCCCATGGGAAAGCTGCGTGCTGCCAATGGTCATCCGGAGCCATACCACGTCAAACTTTGGGGCGTGGGAAACGAACCGTGGGGCGAATGGCAACTTGGCTTCATGCCTGTCGCACAATGGGAACTGAAACACAATATGTTTGCGACGGCGATGCGAAGAGTAGATCCCACGATCATGTTGATTGCCGCCGGTGCAATGCCGGACGCAATGACCGGCTCGAAGCAGGCGAAGCGCCTGAACGGCCAAGTCGTCCCTGACTACCTCTCTCCGGGAGATTGGAGTGGCAACTTGCTAGCGCATTGTCTCGACAACATGGATATGCTCAGTGAGCATTTCTATTCCACCGGTGGGAAGCGAACCGACCTTCAGACGGGTGAAAAGATCGATACTGGTCCGCAGAGCCTGATCGAGTGGGAGCGGGCGCCAGCGACCCAGGTCCGGTCAAAATACGAGCACTATCAGGAATACTTGAAGCGCATCCCCGAACTCAAAGCAAAGCCGGTGCCAATCAGTCTCGACGAATGGGCCTATATCGGTGCTCCGCCAAATTCTTACAAAGTGGTTCCCGCCTACGCCTGGGCTTTCCACGAGATGTTCCGTCATTCTGATCTGTACCGGTTGGGCGCGTTCACATTTGCCACCGCAATGATCAGCGAAGACCGCACCGACGCGGTTCTGAATCCGACCGGTCTTCTGTTCAAGATGTATCGCGAACATTTCGGGACGATTCCGGTGCAGGTATCCGGAGACTCGCCGCAGCCCAAGCCGATTTACCCAGCCGGCGGGGACCAGCCTGAGATCAACCCTGGAAGCGATACCTTTCCGTTGGATGTCAGCGCGGCTCTGAGTGATGACCGTAAAACGGTCACGTTCGCTGTGCTGAATCCGTCGGATTCCCAGCAACAGTTGAAACTCGCGATCGATGGCGTAAAGCTCGCAAGCCAGGGTCATGTGTGGCGCATGGCTCCGTCGAGCGTGGAAGCCACCATCACCGTCGGACAGAAGCCGGGAGTTGAGGTGCAGGAGCAAGAACTCACATCGATGCCCGATACGATGGCCGTTCCCCCATTTAGCGTGAACATCTATTCATTTGCGGTGCAGTAGTTTGGTGAGCGCAACACAATGCCTCATCTCATAGGAGATCGCCATGAAAACAGTTAGTCGCCGTGAGTTCGTCGCTACCGCCGCTGTTGTTGGCGCAAGTGCGGTTTTGCGCGCGTCTTCATTCGCGTTGGACGGCCAAGACTCTGCCGCGAGTTCCGTCACCACAGCCAAAGCCATGAACCACGAGCGAGTTGTGCCGCAAGCGAGTCCGTTCTCGTTGAAGGATGTGAGACTCCAGCCAGGAGCATTCAGCGCAGCTGCGGAGGCGAACCGGAAATACTTAAAGACGCTCCCTCCCGACCGGTTACTGCATACGTTCCGGCTCACTGCCGGGTTGCCTTCTTCCGCGGAGGCATTGGGTGAATGGGAAAAGCCCGATTGCGAACTGCGCGGACACTTCACGGGGGGACACTATCTCTCGGCTTGCGCGCTGGCGTTCGCCAGTTCGGGCGACGATGAACTTAAGCACAACGGCGATCGTATGGTTGCTGAGCTTGCCAAGTGCCAAGCGCAACACAGAAACGGCTATCTCAGCGCATTCCCGCAGGAATTGTTCGATCGACTGCGTGACGGAGTAAACGTCTGGGCTCCGTTCTACACCATCCACAAGATCATGGCTGGTCACCTCGACATGTACACACTGACGGGCAACGAACAGGCTCTGGACACAGTCGAGAAGATGGCCGGATGGGTGCGGAGCTGGTCCGATCCGTTGAGCGAACAACAAATGCAGCGCGTGCTCCTGGTGGAATACGGCGGCATGGGTGAAGTGCTTGCCAACCTCTACGGTGTGACGGGAAGAACCGAGTACTTGAACTTGGCTAAGCGGTTCGACAAGAAAGGATTCTTCGATTCGCTTGCGGCGCACCGTGACGAACTCAAGGGGCTGCACGTGAACACACACGTCCCGCAGGTGATCGCCGCTGCCCGATTGTACGAACTCACGGGCGACAAGCGTTATTGGAACATTGCCGATTACTTCTGGAATGAAGTTACGAGCGAACGTTCCTATTGCACCGGAGGTACCAGCAATTTCGAGGTTTGGAGATCCGACCCTGGCGTGCTCTCGACCGAACTCAGTATGGATACGGCCGAAGACTGCTGTGTGTACAACATGATGAAGCTGACGCGGCACCTGTTCGCATGGTCGCCGCGAGCGAGCTACATGGACTACTACGAGCGGGTACTGCTCAATCACCGTCTGGGAACTATTGACCCCGAGACTGGGACAACCGTCTACTACCTGCCGCACGGGAATGGATACTCCAAGATCTATGCCAAACCCTTCGACTCCTTCTGGTGTTGCAGTGGCACGTGCGCGGAGGAATTTGCCAAGCTCACGGACACGATCTATTTTCATGACGACAATTCGATCTTCGTCAACCTTTACATCGCCTCCGAGTTGAACTGGGCAGAGAAAGGCATTCGCATCGTCCAACAAACTGATTTCCCGGAAGAGCAGGGGACTACTCTGCTTGTGTTGGCGACAAAGCCTGTGGACCTCGATCTAAAGCTGCGCATCCCGTACTGGGCGAAAAGCGGCAGCGTGAAGGTGAATGGGCGCGCGGTGCCGGCTTTTGCGGATCCCGGAAGCTACTTGGTTCTGCGTGGGCCATGGAAGAACGGAGACCGCATCGAACTGAGCCTTCCGATGCACTTGCACGCTGCGCCCATGCCCGACAAGGAAAGTCTTCAGGCTGCGATGTACGGCCCTCTGGTGTTGGCAGCGCGTTTTGAAGAGGAAACTCGGGAAAAGTGGTACCGGCACTTCAGGGACGAAGAGAAACAAGTGCCCGGACCGACACTGCAATTCAAGGGTAAGCTCGACGATCCGGCGAGTTGGCTTGAGCCCGCTGGTGGAAAGCTCACGTTTCGCGCAGCGGCACACAATCAAGCCGTACCGTTTGTACCTTTGTCGAGCATTGTGCATGAGCGGTATGCGGTATACCACGAAATTCATGAGGGTAATTCCTGATGGAGCAAGTCTTTCCGTCTACGAAATTCTTTCGGCACATTAATGGAGAAATCATGAAGATATCTAACTTGCGATTGCTCTCGATTGTGATCGTTCTTGCAGTCAGCGTGCTGCACGCCCAAAACGCCGCGCAGCCTGAATATTTGAACCGCACCTTGTCGCCGCAGCAACGAGCGGCGGACCTTGTCCATCGCATGACCGTAGAAGAAAGAGTGACTCAGTTGGTCAACCAGTCTCGGGCGGTGCCGCGTTTGAATGTGCCGGACTACGACTGGTGGAGCGAGTCGTTGCATGGTGTGGCCCGGAACGGGACCACCGAGTTTCCCGAACCGGTCGGTCTGGCCGCAACTTTTGACACGAATGCGATCCACCGGATGGCCATTGTGATCGGTACCGAAGGGCGTGCCAGTTACGTCCGGGGCATGCGCGATGGGCACAGCGACATCTTTGAAGGATTGGACTTCTGGGCCCCCAACATCAATATCTTTCGCGATCCCCGTTGGGGACGTGGTCAGGAAACTTACGGCGAAGATCCGTTTCTGACGGCGCGCATGGGCGTTGCGTTTGTCACGGGCATGCAGGGTGACGATCCGAAATATTATCGCGTGATTTCAACTCCGAAGCACTACGCCGTTCACAGCGGCCCTGAAACTACACGCCACACCGCCGATGTGAAAATCAGCAAGCATGATCAACTGGACACCTACCTGCCGGCGTTCCGTGCGACGGTCACGGAGGGGAAGGCCGGTTCGGTGATGTGCGCCTATAACAGCATCAACGGGCAGCCAGCTTGCATCAACGAGTTTTTGCTGCAGAATCAGCTGCGCGACAAGTGGGGCTTTCAGGGCTATGTTGTTTCGGATTGCGAGGCCGTCATCAACATCTTCCGGGATCATCACTTCACCAAGACCCAGCCTGAAGCTTCTGCGCTGGCCGTGCAACGGGGCATGGATAACGAGTGCGTTGACTTCGCCAAGGTAAAAGACGACCACGACTACAAACCCTACCTCGATGCCTACAAGCAAGGATTCTTGAAAGAAAGCGAAATTGATACGGCACTTGTTCGCCTGTTCACGGCGAGAATGAAGCTGGGTATGTTTGACCCGCCGGAGGCGGTGCCTTATTCGCAGATTGACGAAAAAGAACTCGATACTCCTGAACATCGCGCGATGGCACGCGAGCTCGCCAATGAATCCATGGTGCTGCTCAAGAACGACGGCACGCTTCCTCTGAAGGCGGGACCACAAAGAATCGCATTGATCGGTCCACTCGCAGATCAGACCAAATACCTGCTTGGGAATTACAACGGAGTTCCGACACGCACGGTCTCCGTGCTGGAAGGACTCAAGGCAGAGTTTCCTGAAGCGCAGATCAGCTTTGTCGCGGGCACACAATTTCTGCGCAACGATGGCGATGCGGTGCCCGCGTCGGCATTTACTGCAACGGACGGGCAGCCGGGTCTCAAACTGGAGTTTGCCACTGGGGAGATATTCGGCGGAAAGCCGACCGTTCTCGCTACTCGCGCCGTAACCATCGTTGATTTGAAGGCCGAGGACATTCCCCAAGAGGCCGCAGGCAAGTATCCGATGCGAACTGAATGGACTGGTTTCCTTACGCCCACCGAGACAGGAGACTACAGCATCGGCGTGCGCTTTCAAGGGGGATTCGCGAAAGTCTCCGTGAATGAGAAAACCGTCGCTCAAGGGTGGGGCGGTGCCGACGACAGTGAGGTAAAGGTCGGGCACGTTCATCTCGAGCAGGGGAAGAAGGTCTCGCTCAAAGTGGAATATGCGAAACCCGAAGCGGGTCCGATACGAGCGCAGCTGATCTGGTCGAAGTACGATCCCAGGCCCAGCCCCGAGGCGATTGCAGCGGCAAAAGCCGCGGATGTCGTCGTCGCGGTGTTGGGAATTACGAGCGAACTCGAAGGCGAAGAAATGCCAGTGAGCGAGGAAGGTTTCAAGGGCGGCGACCGCACGAGTATTGATCTTCCGAAACCCGAAGAGGAGTTGCTCGAAGCGGTGACCGCGACTGGAAAGCCTGTTGTCCTGGTACTCGCCAACGGCAGCGCGCTCGCTGTGAACTGGGCCAGAGAACACGCGAATGCCATCCTAGAGTCCTGGTACGCAGGCGAAGAGGGCGGCGCGGCAATCGCGGAGACTCTTTCGGGCAAGAACAATCCAGCCGGGCGACTTCCCGTCACGTTCTACACGGGCGTCGATCAACTGCCACCGTTTGAAGACTACGCAATGAAAGGGCGTACATATCGCTATTTCGAGGGCAAGCCGCTTTATCCATTTGGATATGGCCTGAGCTATACGACGTTCTCTTACAGCGGGCTGACCCTACCGAAGAGCGCAGTTAAGGCGGGTGATCCTCTCACCGCAGAAGTGACGATTACCAACACCGGCAAACGAGAGGGAGATGAAGTCGCGCAGCTATATCTCACATTTCCACAAGTCGCAGGTGCGCCATTGCGTGCGCTGCGCGGATTCAAGCGCGTTCATCTGAAGGGTGGCGAATCGCGGACAGTGCATTTCGAACTCGGAGATCGTGACTTGAGCCTGGTCACCGAAGCGGGTGTGCCGATCGTTGCGAACGGTAAATATTCCATTTCGGTTGGGGGTGGCCAGCCGAATACCGAAACGCCGTCGGTGTCGGGAACATTCCAAGTGAAAGGCTCCAAGACGCTCCCAGAGTAAGCATGGCGGAGACTGCAGGATCAGGGAACTCTGGAACCGCAAGCGCTTGGCAATCGAGTCCGGCACGGTACTTCAATGCAGTTCGGTGTAAAGCACCGAACCTAGATTGACCGGGAGGAGACCATGAGGTTGCATCAATTGTTCTCATCGTTACTGGTTCGTGGGTTCGGCGGTGTTAGAACATAGGTTTGCTAGATTTCTAGAAAGGCGTATCGATGATAACGACACACGTATTTCGGGCAATAAACGTTGTGAGAGTCATTGGTCCAGGGCTATGCAGGGTCAGAAGTTCTCTTCTTCTCGCGATGTGCAATATCGTCTGGGTGTCCGCCGGGCACGGTGCCTCGACCGCACTAGTGGCCAATCCCGACAAGACTGTGGCGTACACCGGGAAGGCAATGTCGGTAGTGGAACCGTGAAATCGTGAGAGATCCGCGAGGAGGGTATTGATGAGAACGAACAAATTCCTTTGTCTGATAACGCTGGGTGTGGTCGTCAACCTTGGGCCAGGCCTCACGGCGCAAGTTCCGACCGACGTGCCACCTGTCGTGGCAGGGGCTAAGGCTGTCACGGTCGAGCGCATAAAGATCCACGGCAAAGCTCTCGAAGGGAATTTAGAGGGCGACGCTGTTGACCGCGACGTGCTGGTGTTCCTACCGCCGAGCTATGCCAAGGAGAAGTCGCGCCACTATCCCGTCGTGTATGCACTGCACGGATATTCTATCGGCGCAGAACAGTGGTCCCACGAGATCCATGTGCCCCAGACCATTGAAGGCGCTTTCGCCCAGGGAGCGAAAGAGATGATCGTCGTTCTGCCCGATTCGAAAACGTTGCACAACGGCTCCATGTATTCGAGTTCGGTTACGACTGGAGACTTCGAGAGCTTCATTGCGTATGATGTTGTTGCCTACGTGGATGCGCATTACCGGACGATTCCCGAGCGACGCAGTCGCGGTCTGGTTGGTCATTCCATGGGAGGCTACGGCGCGACGCGCATCGGCATGAAGCACTCCGATGTGTTTGGGAGCCTGTACATCATGAGCCCGTGTTGCTTATCGCCCCGGCCCGCTCCGGACCCGGAGATGGACAAGGCTCTCGAAGCCGTGAAGGCGCCGGAAGATTCAGCCAAGCTGTCTTTCTTCGCGCGGGCGACGCTGGCCACGGCAGCAGCATGGTCGCCTAATCCGAAGAATCCGCCGCTATATCTTGATCTGCCAACAAAAGACGGCCAACCCCAGTCGGATGTCCTCGCGAAATGGACGGCCAACGCGCCGCTCGCCTTTATCGACCAGTACGTCGACAACCTTCGGGAGTATCACGGCATTTCGATCGATGTCGGCGACCAGGACGGATTACGCGTCGACACCGCTAAACTGCACGAGGTTCTTGGTAAGTATGGAGTCGCAAACAGCTTCGAGGTGTACGAGGGCACTCACACGAGCAAGGTCGCCGATCGCATTCAGAACCACGTGCTGCCGTTTTTCAACCAGAATCTCTGTCTTCAGGCGGGGTGTAAGTGACGCTGACTGTAACACGGGTTCAAATCCCGTCGGGGACGCCAAATTTTATCAGACAGTTACAGACGGCAGTCCCTGTTATCTAGCGTGCTTCCCAACGCTTTCCCAAAAACCGGATTTGAAACGGAATTGTCGCAGGAAGCAAGGCCAGATCCCGCTCGGGGCTTTTTGGGGGCTTTCTTCTCGATATCGGGCCGCCTACTGGACGGCGGCCCGCGCACGGATACTCAGATGTGCCACTTCCGCCGGCTTGCGAGCTGTCCTATTTTTGCTGGTTGTGACCAGGTCAAACCGTGTGAACTTCGTCCAGTTGTGCCGTTCCACGTCAGTTCCAGGTAGTCCAGCAACGGCGACGCAACCCGGACTATCATTCCAACTGTGACTGTAAGGTCAAGGACGCACATCAAGACTCTGCTCCGGACGCCCCTCCTCCAGTGCTGTGTTCGATGGCTGGTCATCGGTCTGGTGGCCCTGTGGTCGCTGGCCGCGGTGATTCTTGTGGCCGCGCGGTGGATTGATCCACCGACAACCGCGGTGCACATGCAGCGCCGCGTGCAATCGTGGATTCACGGCACGCCGTATCACGAGCGCTACACATTCGTGGCGCTCAGCCAGATCTCGCCTGATCTCCAGCACGCTGTCGTCGCCGCTGAGGACTCGCGCTTCTACCAGCACCATGGATTCGATTGGCAGGAGATCCAGATTGCTGCCGAAGACGATTTGGAAGGCGAGCGCAGCCGCGGAGCATCTACGATTACGCAGCAACTCGTGAAGAATCTATTTTTCGGAACGGGCCGTTCGATTCTCCGTAAGGGCGCAGAGGCGTCGCTGGTGCCGGTCGCCGAATTCGTGCTTGGCAAGCGGCGCATTCTGGAGATTTATCTGAACGTAGTCGAATGGGGCCCGGGTATTTATGGGGCGGAGGCGGCGTGTCGTCGCTATGACGAAACCTCTGCCAAGAGCGTTGGACGCGAACAGGCGGCCCGGCTGGCGGCAATTCTGCCGGCACCGCTGCGGCGGCGGCCCGAGCGCATGAATCGCTATGGCGCCATTATCCTTCGGCGGATGGAGCAAATGGGTTGGTAGCCGCGGCTGAAATTTGACCGCGGCTCCGATACGCCCTCTACTCGATGCCAGCTACGGCTGCATCGACGGCGTCAACGTCGGCGCCCATATCCCGGCCATCGGAGGCTGCACCGGCGCCTGGTGACTTTTTGTTGCAGCCGGGGCCTTTCTCCTGGCAGAGACGAGGATCTTTGGCGATACCGTCTTTCAGGTCGCGCACGCCCAGATCTCTCGGATTCCCCACGGTTACATTTCCTTTGGGGAAGTTGCTGCCGCGTTCGATGGATATGAGGTTGTGTTCGAACTTATAGTTGGTGAAGCAGGCGTCAAACACAGCCTGAGGGCCTTCTTTTGCTGCTGCCACGGCGCATCCGCCGGGGCCGGCTGAGACAACCGGTTGGCGAGCCCCGCCTACGGCAAAGACGCTATTGGTGATGGCAAAGTTGGGCATTTTCTCGCCGCGATCCTGGACTGCCATCAATACGCCGGGTCCGAAGGAAGTGACGTGGTCGATCAGGACGTCGTGAAAGATGACCTGGGCGGAGATGTACTTCAGAAAACCTCCGGCACCTTTGTAGTCCTTTTCGTGGATGTCGTCGGCAATCAGATCGTGAACGCTGATGCGGCCACCGTCAGCGGGGCTGCCACCGCCTTTTCTTTCCGGGGCGTGTTTGGTTGCAATGGTCAGAACTCCGGCTACATTGCGAATGCGGTTATAGCGCAGCGTGACGTCGTTGACTCGACAGTTTGGGCAATGACTGGATTGGCTGGATGGTGTCAGCAAAACGGAGAACCCCGTTTGCGTGAAACCGCCCCAGGAATTCTCCAACAGGTTGGCTTCAATCAGGACGCGGATTCCACTCTTCAGCTCGAGATTGTTTTTGACAATGTAGGGTTCGCCCTTGGAACTCGCCACGTATCCGGGAGCATCTTCTTTCCAGATCATGGGCCGGAACAGGTGATTCCGGCGGATCTCGATATCGGTGGGATTGAACTCGGAGCCGCCACCTCCAAACAGGATGTCTTCCCCCGAGGCTTCGAGGAAATTGTTGTAAATCTTGAAAGTTCCAAATGGCTCTGAACTATGAGCGCCGCCAAGGGCGGTCGCGTCCGTGCAATGTCCCTTGCGCGCGATGCAATTGAAGCCGCTCAGATAGGAGTTGATGACGGCGATCTTGTGGCTGCCCAAAATCATGCCGATGCCGTGACCGTCTTCGGAGCCTTCCCCGGCGTGAATGTAATTGCGATCGAAGATTACGTTGTCACTGTGATCGGTGTAGATCATGCGGCTGATTGGTTCGCCGGGCGGAGTGGTCCATTCGATCGCGATGAAGCGAAGGTGGTCGCCAACGACCACGCCATTGTTGGGCCTGACCACAAGGGTGGCCATGAGTTTGGCCGCGCCGCCGGCAGGTTGAGCAAACGCAGGACGTCCAGGAAGGCTCGCCACTCCGGCCCAAGCCGGGGAGATGCGTGTTCCTTCGGCGGGGAGTTTGTTGTCTGGGATGTCGGTGCGGATCGTCAGGTAGTGCTGATCGTCACATTTCTTTACGGGAATTTCTCTGACTTCGTAGCTTGCCCCTGCCGGGAGAAGCAGAGTGTCTCCGCACTTCGCGTCCTTGACGGCCTTTTCCAGATTGTCATTGGGGCTCACGCGAATTTGTTTTCCAGGAGATGGAGTCGCATCGAGGGCCGTGTAGTAACAGGTCTTGGGCAATTCTGCCGGGCCGTCTTTTTCGGCACCGAAGTGGGGCACGTCGCCTTTTCCACAATAGGCATTCTCGCCCGTTGGAGGTCCGGCTGCAGCGGCGAGTACAGTGGATAGAATCACAGTCGCGAAAAGAAAAAAGTGGTAGAGAACTCTTGGCGAGGGGAGTGAATTTGCAGATCGTGGTTGAAGCTGAGTCATTGCCTTATTTCCTCCTGGAGCACGCCCCGTGCATGCCGCTGGGAAATACTGTTGAAGTAGCCTCGGTCCGGTGGGGAGGCTGTTGCTATGAAAGGACAACCCTTTGTTGGAGTAAGGGCCATGCTATTTAAGGTCTTGAATAGCGCTGGATCGAGCATACCATGCTGTGTGTGATCTGGCTCCGAGAGGTGGGATGGCTTCATTGGCGCGGTTTTCCCCTGGTTCGTCCGCAGTCACAGCAGCGATCCTAACGAAGATTGAGAACTGAGCAAGAAAACAAAGGCCCGCCGAGAAAAAGGCGGGCCTTTGGCTTTTGAGCCGCTATTCGGGACTATTCCACTCCTGCCAAAGCGGCGTTCAGTCCAACGATGTCGGCGCCCAAGTCCTTGCCATCAGATCCCTTGTTTCTGTAAGGACTGCTGGGCAAGAGTTGGTAGTCGCCGCCATTGCCATTGTTGTAGTTCGCGAATTGCACGTCCGCCGGGGTGTTGGGGAAGAAGTTGTTCTTCGGCCAGGATGATGGCGGGAAGTGCGGTGGAGTTGCAATCATACCGTTGGTGTCAAACGTGTATGTTGTGAAGCAATTTTGAATGCTCGTCAGAGGAACATCGCCTGCGGCGCAACTATCCTTTCCGCCGCCGTAGGCGTTCCATACAGGATATCTACCGGTGACCATCAGATTGTTGGTGAAAACCAGGCCGTACATCGACGCGTTGCTGACGGCATTGCCCACCAGGATGATGTGACTGTCTGGATCCGGGAAGGCCGTGACGTGATTGACCGTGATGGTGTTGAGCGGGTTCTTAGGCCAGCCGTTCGCCATCTCCAGCACACCACCGCCGCCGACATACTTCTTGCTGAGATCATCCAGAACGACGTCGTGGATGCTAAAGCGAGCCCCGGCCAACGCATATCCTCCTTCGCCGTCTCCGTTGCCGGAAATCGCGGTGCCCATGACAATACCGCCGCCTCCATGCGAGATCTTGGTGTAACGGATGGTGACATCTGTGACCTGACAAATCGGGCAGACGTTTTTGCCTGACTTGGTATGTTGGTTTTTCGGGGTCATCAGAATCGCGAAGCCATTCTGGGTGAACCCGCCCCAGCTGTTTTCCATTAGATTCGCTTCGGCAAGCACACGGACGGCGTTCTTGAATTCCATGTGATTCTTGACGATGAACGGATGACCGTCCGGACCTCCAACGAATGGATTGTTGCCTTCCATCCATTGCCATGGCTTCCAGAAATGGTTGCCGGTAATCGTGATATCGGTTGGGGTCTTGGTAGCGGCTCCGCCCCCAAACATGACCTCTTCGCCCGAAGCTTCAAGGAAGTTGTTTTGGATTAGATAGGGGCCGTCTTGGGTATCAGTGACACCAGCGCTGATCGCATGCGCGTCCGTGCAACTGCCCTTGCTGGAGATGCAGTGGAAGTCGTTGAGATAGGAGCCAATGATGGCAACGTAGGTACCGCCCTTCATGGACACGCCGTTCCGCGTCTCATCCTGAGCCTGGCCGTGCAGCCACGAGCGGTCCACGATGATGTGATCGGCGGTTCCCTGGAAGGAAATCAAGATGGCGCTACCCTTGACTCCGGTCGGTCGCATGATTTCAAGACCAATCAAACGATAGAAACTCGCACCGTCGGCGAATTGGAACGGACCGTCGCCTCCGGTCGCCATCTGTACCTTTGCCAATGCGTTTGTTGGGTTGGAGCAGTTGTAAGCTGGGCGGCCGGGTAGCGACGCGACGCCCGCATAGCAGGGCGTGACACGCTGTCCTTCCGCCGGGAGCGCGCTATCTGGAGAACTGCTCCGGATCACGATCCAATGTTGGTTATCGCAACTCTTGGCAGGCAGAGTGAGCGGACCGCTGAAAGTAGCACCTGCTTGAAGTTGAATGGTCTGTCCGCATTGTGCGCTGTTGATGGCGGACTGCGCATCGCCGCCAGACTTAACGTTGATGATCGATCCTGGCGCTGGCGTTTCAGACATGGACGTTGCTACGGTTACCAGCGGCAGTTGTGCCGGACCATCGTAGCCGGTGGTCGATACAATCGAGATACCGAATTGGCCGCTCGTCTTCTTGCCGGAAGTATCCGCTACCTGCACCGTGAAATTGGAGACACCGATGGCGGTAGGTGTGCCAGTCAGATTTCCAGAAGTGCTCATCGCTATACCGGCAGGAAGGCTGCCGGCGGTAACGCTCCACGAGTAGGGCTGTGTTCCCCCGGTGGCTGAGAAGAACGCCTGATAGATCTCGTTTTGCTGCCCTTGGGGAAGCCCTGCCGTCGTGATCTCTAAAGCCTGTCCCTGTCCGGGCGTAACAGTAACCAATGCGGTCCCAACAGCGGACGAATCGGCCTTGCTTGTGGCCGTAACCGTCGCGTGAGTTGTCGATTGGGAATTCGGAGCCGTGTACAGACCGTTGACATCAACGGATCCTGACGAGGTTGACCAGTTCACTGCTGTATTGGCGGTTCCCGACACAGTCGCTGTAAATTGCTGCGTGGCGGCTGGTGCCAGGTTCACGCTTGCTGGAGAAACGGAGACGCTGATCCCGCCGGCGTTCCCGATCGTTACCGAGTACGAGCGTTTTCCCGTGTCAGGTTTCGGGCTGTCGGTTACCTGGACCTCGAAAGAGTATTGTCCCGGTGTAGTCGGCTGTCCGCTGAACGATCCCGTAGTTGGGTTCAGTGTTAAGCCGGGAGGTAAAGTACCCGAGGCGATCGCGAACTGGTACGGCGAGGCGCCACCATTCACCGATAGGACGGCGTTATATGACTGGTGAAGAGCGCCTTGGGGAAGTGATCCGGAAAGCGCCAGGGACTGCGCGCCGTTGCCGGCCTGCGCGGATGTTCCGCAGGAAATGGACGTTAGCGCGGC
>Ga0302323_100002197_pt1 | contig 15827 bp, 4 predicted proteins | sample Fen_T0_3_FD_201950 | JGI IMG/M metagenome (GOLD analysis project Ga0302323, IMG submission 201950) | Peat permafrost microbial communities from Stordalen Mire near Abisko, Sweden - Fen_T0_3 | ecosystem: Environmental > Terrestrial > Soil > Wetlands > Permafrost | place: Sweden: Abisko... | reverse complement strand
GGCCTACTTCCTGAATCCTGGCAATCCAAGGTATGTCACCATCACCTTCCCGGACGGGCGGGTGGAAAAATTCCAGTTCACGCCCAATCCGATGAGCCAGGCGCTCAGCCCCATCGCTTACCCGCAATGGAACTTCACGCCGGTCGGAAATACTCCCACGAACAGCACGCTGGTGCCGGCAAGCTTCGATGATCCCGATGGCAACTTCCTGTTCTTTGCCGGCAGCATTCCCGGAATCGCGGACTTATATGACCTGAATTATTTCAGCGACTGGGTCGCCAACTCAGCGACCGAAGCCGAATTGTACCGCTACCCAACCCTCTTCCGCTACACCTCGGCGGAAGGCTACCGTTACCTGATTGACGAAGTTGACGGGTTGCAAAGCGTAACCGACCCCAACGGCAATACTCTGACCGTTGCCACCAACGGTCTGGACTGGAGCAATCCAAATGCCGGCACCAACAGGGTGGCTGTGGCCTTCCAGCGCGATGACTTCGGTCGCATTACGAACATCATGGATCTCGCGGGCAATTCCCTGCGCTACCAGTATGACACCAATGGCAATCTCGTCACCTTCACCGACCGTGTCGGCCAGACGAACGGCTTTGCCTACACCAATACGAATTTCCCGCATTACCTCACCAGCATTACCGATGCGGGGGGCATTACGGCTGTGCAAAATCGTTTTGATACCGATGGTCGGTTAATTGGCAGTCTGGATGCTATTGGCAATGCCATCAACTACGGTCATGATTTGGTCAATAACCGCGAATACGTGACCAACCGGCTCGGAGCGGTGACAATTCGGGAGTATGACAATCATGGCAATGTGACGAGATTAACCGACCCGCTTGGCTTGGTCACTTCCTATACCTACGATGATAACGGCAATCTCTTGTCAGAAGGCAAAGGCACAAACCAGCCTCGAATCTATGCCTATGATGCTAACGATAACCGCACATCCGAAATTGATGAGTTGGGCCGAACCAGCTATTACACCTACAACGGTCTTCGCAAAGTTTTAACGGCAACCGACCTGGATGGTCATACCACCACCAACAGTTATAATGCCTCGGGTAATCTGGTGGCAACCCGCGATTCGTTGGGCAACACCTTCACGTTTGGAAATGACCAGCTAGGCAACGTGTTGTCCATGACCGATCCCCAGGGGCATATTACGAGATACACCTATGATGCTTTGGGACATCTTTCTTCGGAAACTGACCCGCAAGGTAACGTGGTTAACTACATTGCAGGTGCCGATGGAAAGCTTTTGAACAAAACCAGGTCCAGAGTGGTTTCGTCAGTACAACCCAAAACCTTGGCAGCCTCTTTGTTGACAAAAAGCCCTGCCAAGATCACGCGGCCTGTCGCTTTGAATGCAACCGTGTTGGTAACTAATATAACCACCTACACGTTCAAGTATGATGCCTCCGGAAATTTGGTGGCTTTGGGCAATGATCTGATATGGGAAACAAATGTTTATGATAACTATTCCCGGATCATCAAACGGATTGATGCTTTGAACCGCTCCACCATTGTGGAGCATAACACAAACGGTTTGGTATCCCGCATCACTCATCCCGGCGACATTATTGAAACATTCGATTACGATGCCGAAAATCACTTGATTAATTATGTGGATGGCATGGGTCGTGTGACAAAATATACATATAACGCCCGGGGAGCCATTATTTCGGTATTGCACCCGGATGGCCGGGTGGTTTCGTCAACCTATAATAATCTGGGGCAGTTGGCCACCGAATCAGATTTCTCCGGCATAACCACCTATGCTTATGATCCAGTCGGCAATCGCATTTCCATAGTTGATCATGGGCGCACTGCCACCTATGAGTATAACGCCAAGCGCGCCTGCACAAAATATACCGACTTTGCCGGCCGGACCATGGTCATGGAATACGATTTTCTGAACCGGAACACCAAAGTCACTTACCCAGACAACACCACCCGTTCGGCGACCTACTTTGGCAAGCTGGTGGCCTCCATTACCGATCAATTGAATCATACGACTCAATATGATTATGATGGTAATGGTCGGTTGTTGTCAGTGACCGATCCACTGGGACATGCCACCTCGTATACTTATGATGGCATTGGGAATCGTTTGACAGAAAGCGATCCCCTGGGCCGGGTAACAACCTATGCCTATGATGGCAACCGCAGTCTCACCGGCGTTTCCATGCCGGATGGCAGCACCCGCAGCGGTACCTATGATGCGGGGGGCCGGTTGTTGTCCCAAACCGATGGCGAACAAAAGACCACATTATTTGAGTATGACGATGCGAATAATCTGATCACCATAACTGACCCCGCCCAGCAAAAAACGGAGTTCACTTATAACAAGGCGCACCAGCGGACTTCGCGTACGGATCCTGAAGACAGCAATCATCACCGTCCAGTCACGACCTGGACTTATGACGGCTATGGTCACTTGCAGGAAACCCGATATCCGGATAATACCATCGAAACCATGGAATATGATGGCAACAGCCGGTTGCTGGCCTCCACTGATCGCTCCGGCCACCGCTCTTCCTATGGTTACGATGACTTTGATCATGTTAAATCCGTCAGCACTCCTGCCGGAATCACTTCCTTCACCTACGACCCTGCAGGTAATCGTACATCGCTGACGGATGTGGCCGGTCATGCCACCGGGTTTGACTATGATAAAATGAATCGCATGGTCCGGATTCATTTTCAGCCAACTCTGCAAAATGGCCCCACCGAATTGGGTTTTGACTATGACTCCGCCGGGCGGTTGAAATCTCAGACCGATCAAATGGGTTTTGTCACGCAGTTTGAATACGACAACGCCAATCGGAAGATTGTGACGATCGATCCCCAGCTGCATGAATGGCATTATGATTTCGATGCCTGTAACCAGTTGCATTCGATATTGGATCCGACCAATCATATCACAATCAATAACTATGACCAGGCGGGTAGATTGATTGAAACCATTTACCCAGACCTTAGCACCAGCACCAAGCAGTATGATAAACGTGGTTTGGTGCTCCAATCCACCGACCAGTTGCGACAGACTACCCGTTATACCTACGATGATCTTGGCCGGGTGAAAACTGCCACCGATCCGCTGGGCGGGGTGACACAATACGAACATGATGAAATGGGGCGGGTCACTGAGTTGACTGATCCGAAAGGCCAAACAACCTTTTATAGTTACGATGTCATGGGGAACCGCACCCGGGTGATAACGCCCGATGCCGCCACCCGCTCCTGCACTTATGACGCCGCGGGCCATGTGCTTACGGAAACGGATCCGTTGAATCATACCACGACTTATTCGTATGACTTCGTGACCGGCAAGCCGGCATCAATTGAAGACGCTTTGCACCATAAAACGAGATTTTTCTACAATAATTTGGGACAACGCACGTCCATGCTCGATGCTTTGAACCGGGAAACCTCCTACGAGTACGATGTCTTTGGCCATTTGACGCGCATTACTCATCCTGACTCGGCCTCGGAATCCTTCACCTACGATAATAATGGGCGTCTGATCAAGGCGACGGATGCTCTCGATCACTCAACGGCCTATGATTATGATAAACTCGGGCAATTGATTTCCAAGACCGATATGCTTGGTCGAAATACCAGTTATGGCTATGATTCAGCGGGGCGGCGCGTGTCCGTGACGGATCCAGTCGGACACCAGACAACGTTTGGCTACGACGCCGTTGGTAATGTCACCGGCATTGCCTTTGCCGATGGCACGAGCGTGTCCCGCACCTACGATTTTTCCGGCCGGGTTTTATCCGTTACCGACCAGAAATACAATACCACCCGGTTTGACTACGACGCTTTGGGGCACCTCACCAAAGTCAACAACGCGTTGGGTGGTGCCACCGGTTACACGTATGATGAGCTGGGTCGCATGACCGCTCAGACTGACGCCTTGAACCGCGTTACCCAATATGAATATGATCCGGTGGGGCGGCGCACCAAGCGCACGCTTCCCAGTGGCGTATTTGAATCCAATACCTACGATCTGGCTGGTAACCTCACGCAGCGGAAGGATTTTAACGGTTTGGTGACGAGCCGTGAATATGATGAGATTAACCGTTTGATTGCTGAAAAAACCAATGCAATCCCTCAGCCGTTCTTGGTCGCCGCTTATAGCTATAACGAGGTCAGTGTGCGCACCGGTATGTCCGACCTGTCCGGAAGCACCAGCTACACTTATGATTTGCGCGACCGGCTGCTCACCAAAACCCGGTCTTGGAATGACACTGGCACCGCTGCCATTCTCAAGTATGGGTATGACTTGGTAGGCAATGTCACTTCGGTTTATTCCGATAATCACAATGGCGCCGCGATGGTTTACGGGTATGATGCCATCTACCGGTTAACTGACGTCACCGACGGTAATGGTGCCACCCGGTATCACTATGACCTGGCAGGGAATATGGATCGGATCATCCATCCCAACAGCGTCATCGAGAACTTGCAGTTTGACTCCTTGAATCGCGTGGCCAGCATTGTGGCTACCAATCTGTTGGCTATGCCCACCCTTTTGAGCCGGTTTGCCTCCGCCTATGATCCGGCCGGAAACCGGATCGGCGCCGATGAATCCGTGTTGGTCAATGGCCAGATGAAAGTCATCAACCACACCTATGACTATGACGCCGGTTCCCGACTCACCGATGAGACGATCACCGTTAGCAATCAACTCTCAGTCCTTAACTATACCTACGATGCCGTCGGCAATCGACTGACCCGCAGCTCCACCCAGCCGGTGTTGCCTCCATTGGCCTATAGCTACGATTCCGACGACCGGTTGACCAGCGATCAATATGATGCCAATGGTAATACGGTGGTCGCGATCATGCCGAACGCGCAGCAACAGCCCGTTAGCTGCTACGATGACTATGACTATGCCGACCGTTTGACCCAACGCAAGACCACGCTCAACGGGCAGTCAGTCACCCTCGGTTTTCAATACGATGGCGATGGTCAACGCGTGGGCAAAACCGTCAATGGCGTTACCACTCATTTCTTGGTCGACGATATTAACCCAACCGGCTACCCGCAGGTCTTGGAAGAGCACGCCGTGTCGGCCGATCCGAACACGCCGCCGACCGTCACCGGAGTCTATACCTATGGCAATGGCCCGCTTAGCCAGGATCAATGGAACAATGGCCAATGGCAGACCCGCCATTTTGGCCGTGATGCCCACGGCAGCGTGCGCCTCCTGACGGATGCCGCCGGTCACGTCACGGACACTTACGATTACGATGCCTTTGGCAATTTGACGGCCCAGACCCCGACGGATGGCAGCCAGACCCCCAACACCCGTCTCTTTGCCGGCGAAGAATTTGATCCCGACCTGGGTTTGCAATACCTCCGTGCCCGGTATCAAGACCCGCAGCGTGGCCGCTTCTGGACCCGCGACAGTTTTGAAGGCTCCTTGGGCAACCCCGCCAGCCAGCACGCCTATGCTTATTGCCAGAACGATCCCGTGAATGGTGTAGATCCCAGCGGGCATGAAACCATGGGCGAACTGTCCATGTCGGTAGGCATCCATGCCATTATGCTCCCCGCCCTGCTGAACGTTTGGTCCGGGACCATGGGGACCGTTTATGGCCTGACCGAGACCGAGCTGACGAAGGCGCTCAACCAGGCCGAGGCGATGATGATTCAAGGCACCGCCCAATCCGTGGGGGTGATGATGGGGTTAAACAATTATTGGAACACCGTGCGAGGCGCGCCGTTTTTGCTGGCAGCCAATCCGTTTGTTGCGCCGACCCCCTCGTTGGTGCTGGCTCCGGTGGTGATTGGTTTTGACCAATCCGTGCCACTGTATGGGGCCGGACTGCGCAATTCCGTTTTGGAAGCCGGCAGCCCCGATGGTTCGGGGGTGATTGATCCTGTCTGGGCCGCCCGCTCGGGCCTGCAACAGACCCCGGCGGAGCACCGTGATGACGCCTATCATAGTGATCCCGGCGGCGTAGAAACCAAGCTGGCCAATGGCGTTGCGGACAATACGCCGGAGACGGCTGCCGACCTGGCTGCCAGTCTCTCCCTTGCCAACCGGGCAACGGATGATAACCGGGCCATGGTGGCCTTGCAGCTTCCCAAAGGTGCGCCCGCTCTGACCATTGATCCGATGATTGTCTCGGTGAGCAGCTGCACGCCCGCTATCTGGAATCCCGGTGCGTATATGGCCAAGCCGCACTCTGAAAATAATCCCTATAACGTGGCGGGGTGGACTGGGTACTATAATGCCGGATTTAGCGAGTCCGGTATGGGGCGGTATGTGCAACCTTGGTTTGCCTCCTTCAACCACGAAACGATTAGCACCGGCCTCGGGGTGTTAAAACTCTTAATCCCGCCCACTGCCCGTACTTTCGAAAAATGGGAAAGCGAAAATGAGAGCGGGTGGGAGGCGCATTGGGATTCAACGCACCTTTCGAACGATAATGATGCGGCGGCCAAATCGTTTGGGCCGGTGCTGGGGGCTGTGGTGCAATGTGCCATTTCGACTGGAGTGGGCCGGGCGGCGACTGAACTGCCCGCCTTGAGTGAGGCGTTGGCAACCGGCCTAAAGGGTTGGCTTCGCTGCGACAAAGGCGGCACGGTGGCGCGGTTGGCGATCCGGGAAGAACTGACCGCGACCTCGGCGCGGGCGGCGGAACGCTTTCTCACCGCCCCCGGGCTGTGCACCGAAAATAAAATCTTAGGCGAAGGGGCTCTGGCGAGCCATGAAGCGGCAGTGGTGGCTCAGCGTGAAGCCATCGGATTGGAAACCGCCCAAAGAATGGCCGCTAAAAACACAGTGAAATCGGCCGCCGCAGAGGGGGCAGGGCTTGACCAAGCGGAGCAGGGTCTCACCGCTATGGGTAAACGCTATCGCATGCCAACAGACCAAGCAAAGGTGGCAGAAATTCGGAGCCTTACGCGAGAACTCTATGACACATATCAGCCGCGATTCCGTCCAAGGGCGAATACTGGTGTGCCGAGGATGAGCCTTCAAAATCCTGACGAACAATTATTAGGGCTTGCTCATTCGGAAGATAATTCCATATCGTTATTTTATGGGCGTAATCGCGCTACACTACTGGAAGAACTTCTCCACACTGATCAAATTGCAAACAGTGAATTTGCTGGCAAATTTTCGTCCAGAATTCCTGGACCAATTAAGGCACATTGGGAAGATCTCGTTCACAAGAGACTTCTTGATTTGGGCTTTGAGGAGATTAAGTGATGAATATTAGCCCCTATGTCGGAGTCGGTGAACTGCGCTTTGGAACAACAACAAAGCAGATATTGGATATTTTAAGAGAACCAACTAGAGTAAAAAGACTTGAACACCCTCTGTTCTGCACTGTTTGGGAATATCCTGAAGCCGAATTAACCTGTTATTTCGCTGGCAATTGTGATGATCTAAGCCTTTGCCTTGTAATTCTTGGTTGCTCTGATGTGCAAGTTATGTTGTTAGGTTTTGATGTTTTCAATTGTGACCTGTTTGATGAGTTAACCAGACGAGGATTGGCATTCAGCAAAAATGCTGATCAGTTTGATAATTTGTGTATTAGGGTTGATGGCCTTGGAATCGAGTTTTGGACCAATCAGGACGGTGTTCTTGACTCTGTGCACGTGTATGAAAGCGACTTTTGGAACAAGGTAAACTGTCGGAAAGCAGTCAAGCCTAACGACGACAGCGAGTGACTTTCCGCGCCGTGCTTGGTAATCTTTGAGCCGCTTGAACGCGGCTAAAGAAATAATCCTGCTCCTCTGGTTGCTCCTCGTGGCGACCCTGGGGAACGTGTCGGCGTTCACGCCCGGCGCAGGGGAAAACTGCATCTGGGAAAAATCCTTGGCGACGGGCGAAATGCGCCCGGTCGAGCCGTCGCCAACCGCTGGCGGGCGTCAGGAAAATGAAGGTGCGACTTACGATGTCGCGCCAGACTACCTCCTTGCCGCAGAGGCAACAGGGCCAAGGGAAATGCCTTGGCGCGCGGATTTCCCTGAGTACGAAGGCTGGGTTCGCCAACTTGAGCAACAACGGCAGGTGTTACGAACTTTTTTGACATCGCAGGAATGACCAAATTGGCATCGCAAGGTTTTCGTGGTTTTGGCCGCACTGGCATCGCATTTTGTGGCCGAATAGCAACGCTTTGATCGTAAGGGCTACGACCGGACTGGTCGTTTTTAAAGTTTGGTAATGGAGGTGGTCGCGTTGCCATCGTAAACGAACACTGCCGGTGCGCTTTCCACGCTGGCGTCGTAAGGTCAGGATTTTAATGGGCAGACGGTTTTTGCCCGGACTGGCATCGTAAACCGACCGCTTTTAGCCTCTTTCCACATTGGGATCGTAAAGCCAGTTTTCTGCCGTTGCGCCTGTTTTTGGCCGGACTGCCGTCGTTGGGTTACGACGGCAGTGGCCGGTGGCTATGTGCCGGTGATCTGCCGCATGGCGTCGTGGAAGGAGTGGCCGAGCACCTGGACATGGAAGTCAATGGCGTTGCCGGCGAGGTGTCCTTCTTGGGCCGGCCAATACTTTGACTAAAGAAACGGTAAACTTTTATATGCATGAAGCTGTACTGAAAGATGGTATTGTATATGATAAGATTACTGGGTTTGATGGATTACCGCTCGCTGAATATAAAAAGTTGTTTTTATATGCTGCAGATATAATTTTTGAAGCATTATGAATAATAATTGTGATCTGAAAACTGAATTTGCTTTGCGGACTGCAGTAGAAACGCTTGAAACTGTAAAAAGACAAAAAGCGAGGTTTTTTATTCCAAATATCGAAGCGGCCGATAACTTCCTTACTGGGTTTTGTTTAGGTATGATAGCTGTTGGCATTCCTATCACGTTTGAGTCTTGGCATGTTGCTCTTGGATGTCGAGGGTGGCGATGGACATCAGTTGGTGTAATCCCATCCATGAAAGCGGCGGGATTGACCGATGAACAAATAACAAATGAGTTGATTGACTCGCTTACTGATACAATACGTGAGGAAATGCGTAAAATGAAAAGAGCAGTCCTAGAAAAGTGACAAATAGGGTTTGACGGCAAGTATGACGAACTCGGCCGTCGGACGTATGAGCAGGATCAGGCGGGGAAGGTGACAGCTTTTGGTTACGACACCCTGGGGCGGATGACGGCAGTGACGAATGCGCTGGGCTATGTGACCAGCTACGGTTACGACGAACTGGGCCAACAGGTCAGCCAGACCGATGCGAACCAGCACACCACCACGTTTGAATACGATGCGAACGGCCGGCGGGTGAAGCGCACCCTGCCCGGGAACCAGGTGGAGACGTACGCCTACAATGTGGGCGGGTTGCTGACGAACAAGACCGATTTCAATGGGTTTAGCACGACGTATCAATACGACGGCATGAACCGGCTGGTGGCGAAGTTGCCATCCACCACGCTCTATCCGCAGTCCACGCCCGTTACCTATGCCTACGACACGCTGGGTCTGCGCACCAACATGACGGATGCCAGCGGCACGACGGCCTACCGGTATGACGACGGTCACCGGCTGGTGCAGAAGACGAAGGCTTGGGGCGGCACCCTGAGCGTGACGCTCAGCTACGGCTACGATGTATTGGGCAACCTGACGAACATCGTTTCCTCGACGCCCAATGGCGTGAAGGTGACCTACGGGTACGATGCCTTGAACCGCCTAAGCACGGTGGATGATGCCGCCACGGGCCGCACCGCCTACGGCTACGATGAGGTGGGGAACCTGCAAGGGAGTGTGTATCCCAACTTGGTCCACACGGAATATCAGTATGATGCACTCAACCGGCTGACAAATCTGGCAGCGGCACAGGCGCTGACGCCCTTGGCGAACTACGCCTACACGGTCGGAGCTGCGGGCAACCGCCTGAGTGCGAGCGAACAGTTGTTTGCCTCGGCGCTCAACCCGCAGACCCGAACGATCAACCGGGTCTACAGCTACGACGATCTCTACCGGCTGACGGGGGAGACGATCAATGGCACGGCGACCGTAGGGGCAGCCAGCTACGGCTATGACCCCGTGGGCAACCGGCAATCGCGCTCCGTGGCGAGCCTGCCGCTGCTGCCGCAGATCTTCACCTTCGATGCGAACGATCGGCTCAAAACCGACAGCTACGATGCCAACGGCAACACGTTGTATGGCGCAGGTTTTGGGCAAACGCAGCCGGATCAATACGATTTTGAGAATCACCTGGTGCGCCGCACTGCGACGATCAACCATCAACTATCGACGATCGACATCGTATACGACGGCGATGGCAATCGGGTGCGCAAAACCGTCAGCACGGCGACGAACACGGTGACGACGTTCTACGTGGTAGATGAACTGAACCCGAGCGGTTACGCGCAGGTGTTGGAAGAGCATGTAGCCCGCAATGGGCAGGCGCCGGTGCTGGACTGTGTGTACACATACGGGCACAACCTGATTAGCCAGACGCGGCGGGATGGGGGACTGTGGGCAACCTCGTTTTACGGGTATGACGGGCACAACAACGTGCGGTACCTGACAGATGGGAACGGCGCCGTGACGGATACGTACGATTACGATGCCTTCGGCAACCTGACGGCTGCGAGTGGGGTTACGGTGAACTGCTACCTGTTTACGGGGGAACAACTGGATGTGGATTTGGGCTTGTACTACCTCCGCGCCCGGTACCATAACCTGGATACGGGACGGTTCTGGAACATGGACAGTTATGAGGGGGATAATTCCGATCCGGCCAGCCTCCACAAATACAACTACTGCGGGAATAATCCGGTGAATGCGTATGATCCGAGCGGACACATGTCACTTGGTGAATTCATGGTGGGGACAGCTATCGGCAACATGGTGGGTGGTGCACTGCTCCAAGCTTATGGGGGGGCCATAGGACGAATGATTGGAACCTTGAACGGAGGTGGAAGTTGGAGTGAAGCTGGAAATGCCGCGCTTACTGGGGTTGGTGATGATGCTTTAAATGGGGCAGAGGGTGGGTTAATTGGCTTTGGGATTGGCAAAGGAGTGGGATGGGTAATAGGAAAAGTGCCCGGTATGTGCAATACGCTTGTTCAGTTTGCTCGGAAGAGCGAACTGTTAGATAATGCTTATAAATCTCTCGCGGATGATATATCCAAGTTGACGGGGGCAATAGTTCTAGGGTCTGAATCATTGTTGAAAAGTGCTGCCGAAGCCGTGTTTCAAGCTCGAGTGGCCATTGCCATGCTAACGGAACGCGTAAATTCACTCGCATCTTGGCTTGGCATTCAAAGTGCATTTCATGTCGGAGGAGCGGCGGCTAGAGATTGCGTGGCACTTGTCGCGGAAACATTGGCGAACGCATTGGGGGTGTCGTGCAATACCGGGGTTTTAAGAGATTATATAAAAACAGGAAATGTTACATCGTTATCAAATGCTATAGAATGGATAACATCGGCTACTAGATTAAAGACGTTTGAATCCGGGCCTTGCGGAGATCCGAATTTGAGCCCCGGATTCTATGCTCTGTATACCCCTACTTCGAAAGGAGGTCATGTTGTTTTTGGACAGATTCTTTCAAATGGAGAGCGACTGATAATTGACGGCCAAGTTTCAGCGAACGAAGGTGGGGTGTTGCAAAATGGTGCAACGGCTATTTGGAATAGGGCGACCGCAATAAGATTTGATCGTGCACCCCGCTAATATGTTATATGTTGATCGCATTGAATGGTGGGCATGAATCATAGCCCAATACAAAATTACAGCAATTTAACAAACTATTTTATATTTATGAATCCATTTAATGATTTTGTTGAAAATGGGAAAATTGGCCAGTTATTTTTAGGGCAATCAAAAAGGGATACGTTGAAAATGCTGGGCGAACCAAATGACTGGCTTGGTAAGGCGACGATAATCGGTGAAACTCATGAATTCTTTTATCAGTCTGAACTATGGTATTATTATGACGGAGTTGTCGGAGCGCGGTTTGGAAAGAACGAAACCATCGTGGAGCTAACATTATTTGTTGAAAAAGTACAAGCAACATCTGGCGTATTAAATGTAAATGAGTGGCCCGCGATGTGCAATATAACCATGGAAGGCTGGCGCCTGGCTTTGGAAAAGCACGGGTTGCCATACGTGGAATCAAAGGATAATTTAAATTATTGGATACTTTCTGGCTCTACTTGCATAGCAGCCTGCTGGCCCTATCCTGGTGGTAATGAGATGCCGGCACTAACACGTCCGGTTTTGATGGTTAAAAAGGTAATTGATTTCAAAATGTTAGCAGATTTGATGGCTTAGATGTTACAGACTTTTTTCTGATCGTAAGAACGGCCTAATGTTAAGCGTTCAATAATGTTGAGCTGATCGATGTTCCACCACGCCGTCGGCTGTTACGAACTTTTTTGACATCGTAAGAATGGCCAAATTGGCGTCGCAAGGTTTTCTGGGTTTTGGCCGCACTGGCATCGTATTTTGTGGCCGAATAGCCATGCTTTGGTCGTAAGGTTATGACCGGGCGGAGCGTTTTAAATTGGTTGCCGGGTTTCAGGGATTTTTGACTGCACTGCCGTCGCAAGGGACGGCTTTCTGGTCTATTTCCATACTGCCATCCTAAAATCTGGATTTTGATGATCTGACGGTTTTTGACCGGACTGCCGTCGTATGGCGACGACGGCAGTGGCCGGTGGCTATGTGCCGGTGATCTGGCGCATGGCTTCGTGGAAAGAGAGGCCGAGGACCTGGACGTGGAAGTCGATGGCGTTGCCGGCGAGGTGGCGTTCCGGCCAGCGCCAATAGCTGTCCATTATGACGAGGCCGGGATAAGCGGGTAAAATGAAGTTGCCCGCCTCCCGGGCACTGAGTTGGAGGCTGCGTTTTTCGAGTAATGGCACCAGCGCCACCAGCCTGGCGGCGCGGATTTGCTCACGCGACCAACGCGGGCCTTGGCTCCGGTCACTATGTGGTGAGGGGTTGGTCACAGTCTTTTCTCCAATGGGGTTGGATGAGCACCCGGTTGACCATCGAGGTGCAGAACAAAAGATATTTATCCGGGGAATGATTCATGAGTTGATGTGCAAACGTCTGTAAGGTGTAGCATTTTTTATTCATCGCGCTTCTTCTTGGCATTGAGCAGCATTTCAATCAACTGGAACATGTCGCCCTTGCGGGGATCCGCCCAGTCTTCCGAGGGCAGAAAAATACCCTGATCCCGTTTACCCGATTGATAGAGCGACTCCGTAAACTCCTCGTCGGTTGCAGTCTGAAACCCCAGCTCATGGGCATCTACATCAATCGTCCAGCAGGAGGTCTTGGACCGGATCCCTTTGCCGAAGCGTTGCTGGTGGCCTTTGCTGGACGTCGGCGGCACCCAATATGGCCGCATCTGCATCTGTGACCGCAAGTCACCCCGCTCCAGCGGCAGCGCGCCCCCGCTCCACCGCTTATGCGCTTGTAACTTCTCAATCACCGGACCCGGAATAAATGACAGCCGGTAGCTTCGCCACGCATACCGCATGTCCTTGCTGCCTTCCGCAGTTTGGTAGGGGGTCGTCGGCAAGGTTGCCGGGGTATATTCCTCCAGATGGAAAATCATCAATAGGTCGGCACCTGTTTCCCCAAATGCCTGACTACTCAAGGCGTCCAGCAGATCCCGCCAGAAAATGTTGACGTTCACTTTTTCCCTCACCGCCTGCACCGCCTCGCCGCAATGACCCAGCAGGAACGCTCGAAACTTCGCCAGGTCGGCCGGTTGGTGGGACTTCAGCATCTCTGCCAGTGCGGCAAACGCCCCGTAGCTCGCCCCATGGACAATGCGCGCCCGCTGGTCAATGGACGCCATCTCCGGGCTCTTAAGCCATTGGTTCATGTGCGCCAGCGCCTTCGCCGCAAATTCCTTGCGGTGCCGCAGGATGTAGCGCCCCAGCAGGTAGAACTTGCTGGAGTGTTCTTCAAACCAGTCGTAGTGGTTGATCTCCCGGTTCTTCGTCGAGACCTGCAAATGGGCGTACCGGCTTTTCACCTGCGCGTCCGTGCAGGTGGCTATGCCCGTAATGATGGCATTCGCCAGAATTTTCCGCGTGCCTTCGTCAAAGGTTTTCTTGATGCCGGACTCCCGGTTGTAGATGTTTTTGATCTTCTCGATCATCCACTTTGGCGCGTCCGGCTGGAATTCCTCCAGCCATACCGGCAGGTTGCCGTACTGCTGCATGGCAATCGAGATGCCCACCTTCGTCGAATCCGGCAGCGGCATGCCGCCGTCAATCTTAAACCCCCACAGCTTCATCAGCCAGCGCGCCACCGAAGACTTGCCCGAATTCGTCTCGCCATGCAGCCACAACCCCGGGAAGGCGTTGTATTGCTCGTAGATCTCCGGCCCCGCCCCATACGCCAGCACCGCCCCCAGCGCCAGACACCCGGCGCTGCCACCCAGCGTCTGGTTCATCGCCATGGAAACCTCCTGAAACAGCAGCGTCAATTCCTCGTCCGTGATCTTCACCTCCGGGTGCATCTTCGGCGACCGCTGGCAGAAGTTTTCCCGCTCGTGATCCTTGTCACTCAACTGGTATGCCTCCTTCCCGCCGGGGCCGCGCAGCCAGATGATCCCGCTCTTGTCGCCGAACAGCTCACCGCCATCCGGCGTGTATACCACGTCGTCAAAGAACCAGCATTTGCTGTCCGCGTCATAGCCCCGGATCGCGATCTCCGAAACTGACTTGAAGGCCACGTCCCGGGCTACGTCCTCCTGCAAGTCGTTCAGTTCCCGTTCGCCCGTCTTCCAGGTGGCCCCCGAGCAGTTGTCCAGCAGCCATTCGCGGAACTTGGAAGGTTGAGCAAAGGGTGCCGACTCCAGCGCCACCAGTTTGGTCTTCACCCCATGGACGTTGTGGATCGACACCAGCCGAACCATCTTGCCATTCAGCTTGTTCAGCACATAGGCCGCCTTCAAATGGAAGTCGCTCACCGACTCTGGCAACCCCTTGAGCACAATCTCACATGCCCGCTTGAGGTCGGAGTCGGACTGGCTCGACGCCTTCTCCGAATTTGCCAGCCACTGTTCCTCCAGCTTGGGTGACAGCTTATTAAAAATGTAGTACCGGTCTTTCAGCTTCATGTAGCGCTTCGCCAGCATGGAGAGAAAGCCGCGGGCCTTCGGCGGGATGCTGTCATCGCGCCGGAGCCGGGCCACCAGGCGCTGCAACCGCCGCGCCACCGCCTCCTCATCATCCCCGCCGATCGGCAGCGACCGCTCAAAGGAAATGCGCTCCAGCCCGTTCTTGATCAGACGTTCCTCTTCGTTGTCAAACAGCCGGGCCTGCCATATTTCCCGCACCAGGATTGAGGCGCGCACCACCGCCGTGAACGCTGCCCGGATGGCGGGCTTGGCTTTCACCCACAGTTCCATGCCGCCACATTCCTGGCCCGCCGCCTTCAGCCGCGCAAACTCGGCGTCCAGCAGCTTGGCCAGCTGGCCGTCCCAGTCCGCCTTGCCCTTGGCATCCCGCCACTCATTGGGCAGCGTGCAGATTTTGCCCTCAAAACCCTCCTTGGCCAGCCGGGTCGCCAGAAAGCGCGCCCAGATCTGCGCGTCAAAGCGCCGCCAATTGTCCTCCTGATACCCCGGCAACAGCGGATTGCCCTTGTCCTCGTTGTCATACCCCACGAATACCTGCCGCACGCCGGTGAAACTTTCCAGCCACTCCTCCACATCCCCAAAGAGCATCTTCGCCAGCGTGATCCCCGGGAGCGCCGCCACCGCCGCCTCATCCCCCAGCACTTGCCAAATTGCCGCCGCCTTGAACTCGCCTTCCGTGATCCCCGCATACTTGGGCGCCGCCGGGGTGATCCCCAT
>Ga0302323_100002196_pt1 | contig 15837 bp, 12 predicted proteins | sample Fen_T0_3_FD_201950 | JGI IMG/M metagenome (GOLD analysis project Ga0302323, IMG submission 201950) | Peat permafrost microbial communities from Stordalen Mire near Abisko, Sweden - Fen_T0_3 | ecosystem: Environmental > Terrestrial > Soil > Wetlands > Permafrost | place: Sweden: Abisko... | reverse complement strand
CATGACCTTCCCGGGTAATGCGGTCGAGCAGGCGCGCGCCTACGAGGCGCACACGCAGCGGCGCCAGGCCGCGCTCGCCGGCCGCTACGTCACCGTCGTTCCCGCCAGTGGGTACACCTTTCGCGGCTACGAGCTGGGTGAGCGCCGGTTGGTCCTCGACACCAATCGCAGTTTCGTCCTGGGCGAGGGCGCGGAACTGTTTGTGGCCAGCCGGGAGCTCGCACCCGGCTTCGCGCTCGGCCCCGATATCGCGGAGCGGATCCTGGCCCAGCAGGCCGATGGCAAGGTCGCGCTTCGATTAATCTTCCGCCCGGCCAGTTCCCCGCTGCGTAAGGACGCGTGCTCGTGGCTGGGTGGTGGGCGGTTCGTCAAACTGGGAATCGAGGTCGTGGCCACGGCGCTGGTCGGGCTCGACGGCTCTGTCCTGGCCCGCTCCGACACCGGCGATTACGCTGATTCGTCCCTCGCTGGCCCCGTCCGTTCACCCAAGGTGACCGTGCGCAAGCCACGCACGGCGGAAGGCAAGGACCTCCCGGCCAGCCAGGCCGCCGCCTTCGGCGTTCTCGCGGAAAAGGCGCAGCCGTGCTACGAGCGCGTCCTCCTCGTGCGCCCGGGCCTGCGTGGCACCCTGGTGCTCGGCATCCGCATCGGCGCCGGCGGCCGCGTCGAGGCGCCGCACGTCGAGATGAGCTCGCTCGCCGACGACGCCTTGACCGGCTGTGTGTCAAGTGGCGCCGCCAAGGCGACTATCGCCGGCACCAGCAGTGGGCAGCGTTTCAGCGTGCCCCTGCAATTCGGCTCGGCCGAGGACTAGTAGCGTGTCAGTGCGGGTGATGGTGGCGCAAGCTATGCGGCCGCTCCAGACCGTGCGCCAGCATGAGTGCCTCGTCGTTGAGCACCTCGACGGTCGGGCCGTCGGCGACCACCACGCCGCGGTCGAGAACGATCACGCGCGAGCACAGCTCGACCACCCATTCGAGGTCGTGCGTCGCAATCAGCTTGGTCGCGGGAATTCCCTGCAGGAGCGCCTTGAATTCACGCCGGCCGCGCGGATCGAGATCGCTCGTCGGCTCGTCGAGGACCAGCACGGTCGGCTCGCAGGCGAGCACGCCGGCCAGGCAGACGCGCCGCTTCTCTCCGTGACTCAAGTGGTGAGTAGCGCGATGGCCGTATCCAGCCAGGCCGACCATGCCGAGGGCGTGTTCGACCCGAGTGACGAGCGCTTCCCCCCGCAGCCCGAGTTGTTGCGGACCAAACGCCACGTCTTCCTCAACGGTGGCGCAGAAGAGCTGATCGTCTGGATCTTGGAATAGCAGTCCGACCTGGCGGCGAATCGATTCGAGATTCGTGGCCGTGATGGCCTCGCCCGCGATGCGAACGGCGCCGCCGTCGGCGATCTTGTCCGGCAGGATGCCGTTCAGGTGCAAGAGCAGGGTCGACTTGCCGGAGCCGTTCGGACCGAGCAGTCCCACGCACTCGCCCAGGGCAATCTGGAAGCTGACCCCGCGCAGCGCCTCGGTACCGTCGTGGTAGCGATAACGCAGCCCGGCGATGGCGATGGCACCGCTCATTTCCAGCCTCGCGCGCACATGGCTGCGTAGATGCGTTCGGCGCGCTCCGAGGCGCGCACGAAGAGCTGGCCGACCACGGTTCCCAGCAGATGCCATCGCATGCGGCGCTGGCGCTCGAAGGTGCGGCTGGCGCGCGCGCGGCGCATGCGCTCGGATTCGTCGAGCAGCACGAAAAGATACCGGTGCATAAGGGCCAGCGTGGTGACAAGCAGGGCTGGAACACGAGCGCTTCTCAGCGCGGCCAGGACCTTGCCGAAGGGCGTGGTGTTCGAGAGCAGTACCACGGTGAAGAGACAGATGGCGCTCCTCGCGGCCAGCGCCAGCCATGCCCCGGGAACGGCGGCTTGCAGGGCGTTGACCAGGACCACGCCCAGCACGAACGGTGACAGCAGGAGAAGCCGCCGCAAGAGAAACCAGAGCCCGACCCGGCTCAGCCCGGCCACGAGCAAAAGCAGGGCCGATACGCCGATAAACCACGCATGCCAACCCCAAGGGACAAGAACGCTGCCTACGATGATTGCAAGTGCCGCCCACAGCTTGCCCGCCGCGGGCAGCCGGTGCACGAGACTGTCATGGTGGCCGTGATGATGTCCGAGCCAGTCTTTCAGCATGGCGGCTCCTTCGTGGCTGCCTTGGTCGGTTCCTGCGTTGGCTTGCGCACCAGCAGGTGCCCGAGCAGGAGTGCCAAGCCAAATACCACCATCGTGCCGAGCGCGCCAGCGAGCGCCGTCGCGCCAGCGGCCGAATGGATGCCCGGCCATCGGTAGCCCGCCACGGGGGCATGGACGACGGACGAGGTCGCCTGCGCGTCGAACCCCAGCTTTGCCGCGACGGCTTCAAGCCCATCGGGCCAGGGACAGGCGAAAGGAGCCACGAATACCGCCAAACCCAATGCCGCCAGCAAACCATAGCGCACCATTCCCCCGGGAAGAACTCCCGTCGAGGTTGGCTGCCGTTCGGCCACGAGATCGGGCCGCGTGCGCTGGACGGCCAGGAAGGCCAGGGCACCGATCAGACCCTCGCCGATGCCGATGACCATGTGCACGCTGGCCATCATGGGAAAACCCGCCGACCACGGCACGGTGTGGGACCAGGCGAGCTGGCCGGCGCACCCGATGGACGCGAGCACCGTGGAAATCCAGCCGCCAAAGGCCACGCCCGTCACTTGCCCGCGCAACCCCCGCAGCCGGCTTCCAACCAGGCGAAAGACCAGATACCCACCGCCCGCGCCCAGGATGCCCATGTTGAACAGGTTCGCTCCCAGCGCCGAAAGGCCGCCGTCGGCGAACAAGAAGCACTGAACGACGAGCACGGCCGTGAGCACGACGATGGCCGCGCTTGGCCCCAAGAGGGCCGCCACCAGCACGCCGCCCACGAGGTGCCCCGAGGTTCCACCGGCCACCGGAAAGTTCACCATCTGCGCGGCGAACAAGAACGCGGCGGCCAGACCCAAGAGCGGAATGCGGCGGGGCGGCAGCTCGCGGCGGACCTGGCGCAACGCCACGCCCACGCCGACCGTGGACAGCGCCGCCGCCGTGATCGCTGTCTTTCCGTCGAGAAACCCGTCAGGAATGTGCATGACCGCCGAAGGTACCGTCAATCGAGAAAAAGCGTGGCCATGAGCCGCACCGTCAAAGGGTACGCCGGAGTGTAGTCCACGTCCTCGCAGCCGCCAAAGCCACCGCCCGGCGCGCTCACGACGCGGCCGCTCTTTCCGCACGAAAATCCCGCCGGCACGGCCGCCCCGATGGACGGCTCGCTCGGCAAGCGGCTGGTAGTGGCGAACTGGGCCGAACGGAACTGGCCGTCGAGCAGGTTCTCGATGTCGAGCGCGAGGTCGAACCAGCGGTGGCGGTAGCCGAGGTGCAGATCGACCTCGGTGAACCCGGGCGCGACCAGGGCGCCGTCGTCGGTGGCCGGCCGGTCCCCGATGCCGTAGAAGCGCAACCCGGCCCGCGCCACGCCTGGTCCGAGCGCATGGCGCGCCGACAATCCGCCGGCCCAGGTCTGCTTGGGCGCCAGCGCCAGGCCGCCGCCGTTTTCCTGGTCCTTGCTGAACTGCGAGTGGGTGAACGACAGATCCAGGTCGGCGGCAAGCCAGGGCGTGAGTTCGTAGCGAGTTTCGAGTTCAATGCCTCTGCGGGTGGTCGCACCACCGACCGCGGTCGTGCCGTTGTCTCCGTCCCAGACGGTTTCGTAGTCGAGATCGAGCTGCCACAGCGCCAGCGCCACGTCCCACCGGCCGAACAGGCGCGCGCGCGAGCCGATCTCCTCGCCCACGGCCCGCGTCAGCGGCGTCACCGCGGGCTGGGCGAAGGCGCCACGCACATCGTTGGAATGAAACCCGTGACCGTAGTTCCCATACACGTCGAGCTGCGCCCGTTCGGTATCTACCGGAGTGAGCACGAGGCTGGCCTTGGGGCTCCACTGGTGGGCGGCGCCGACGCCGCTCGACGGAGCCGTCGGGTCGCTCGTGGCCAGCCGGTTGTCGACGGCGAACGAGAGCAGATCCGCCCGGCCACCGACGTCGACGCGCAGCCAGCGCGCGGGCGTGATCTCCTCGTTGAAATAGCTCGCCACGAAGCTTTCGTGCACGTCGTTGCCGCGCAGCCGGGCGAGTTGCTGGCGGTCGACCGTGTGCCATAGCTCGCCATGGATGTCGTCGCTGCGTCCTTCGCCGCCGATGGTCGTGTCGAATCGCACCCGGCCGATCTGGCGCACCACCCGATAGCTCATCTTGCCGCCGTAGAAGGTGCGCCGGTCGATCTGCTCGATTTCGTCCCCGTTGACCGGATCGTTCAAGTACAACGTGAAGTCCGAATAGAGGTTGAACCGGTAGGTGCCCGCATAGGCAAGCACGCGCAGTTCACTGCTTTCCGTCGGACGCAGTCGGTACGTCATGAAGAGCTGGTGGCGGGCCGTGTCACCCCCCTCCGACGGATCCATCGAGCCGTAGCGGGAGATGATACCTTCCTCCACCGCGCGCCCTGGGATCTGCCCCGAGCCGTTCCAGTTGCCGGCGTAGCTCATCTCGCCGATGCTGAAGCTCGCGGCCGGGCCGGCGCTGTAGGTCAGCTTGCTCCACAGCTTGTAGCGATCCCAATTGTCGGGATGGTCGAAGGGACCGTTGGTGCGTCCCACCTCCGCGGCAAAGGTCGCCTTGACCGGCATCGATTCGATCTTGGGGCTGGCGATGGCCAGGGTGCGATACCCGGCCGAGCCGTGTCCGGGCGAGTCCACGAACCCGGCACCCGCCGAGCTGTGCTCGAACTCGTCGCGCGAGACCATGTTGACCGCGCCGGCGGTGGCGAAGTCACCTTGATTCACGAAGTAGGGGCCCTTGGTGATCTCCACGCGCTCCACCACCTCGGGGATGATGAAATTGGTGTCGGCATAGCCCTGTCCGTGCGCGTGTGAGACGAAGTTGACGGGAATGCCATCGATGGAGAGCGCCAGGTCGGTGCCATGGTCGGCGTCGAAGCCGCGCATGAAATACTGATTCGCCTTGCCTCCCCCCGAGTGCTGGACCATGACCAACCCCGGCGTCACGCGCAGGATGTCCTGCACGCTGCCGATGGGCCGCAGGGCGAAGTCGCGATCTTGCACCGAGAACGACGACGCCGCGCTGATCGGCCGCGAGCCGAGCACCAGGGTCGATTGGTTGGGCTCCGACTGGCTCACCTCGGGCGCCAGCGGACGCGGCGCAAGCACCGGCTTTTCCGCCGGCGGCTCGGTCGGTGGCGGCGCCGGCAGGTGAAACTCGTAGGTAAACTGGACCGTCGACGCCGCGGGCACGCCCCGCCGCCGCGCCGGCTCGAACGTGAAGTCGCGGGCCGCTGCCACCGCGGCTTCGTCGAAGCCCTGGCCCGCGGGCGCGACCACGCGCACGGCGGCCACGCGTCCGGAGTCATCAAGGTCGAGCTCCAACCCGACACTGCCTTCTCGGCCCTCGGCGAGCGCTTGCGCCGGATAGACCGCCTCGCCATGGGTCTTGAGCGATGGTGGCGTAAGCAGGGCCGGCGCCTCGACCGCATCCTCCGCACCGGCGTCCGGTTGCGCCCACGCTCTCGGTCCGCCGAAGAACCCGCCAAGCAGAATGAAGAGCGAAATGATCCGGCTTGGGCTCGTCGCTGGTGATGGTTGTTCCATGAATTCCCCTGCCGCGCATCGGCGCGACCGCGGGCTTCGCATCCATAGCACGTTCCAATGCAATCGTGCTACAGTTGCCTCCGCGTGCTTCAGCCATCTTCAGACTCGTTGCGCCCCGCCCGGCGAGTTGCTCGCCGCGTTCCCACGGCGATCCTCGCCCTCGTGGTTTCGCTCGCCGCCCACGCGGTCGCGGCGGTGACGGCTGGCGTGGCGCTACCCTATGCCCTGCGCGGAGAGGGACAGGAGGTCGAAATCGAGGTCGACCTGGCGCGCACCGACCAGGCTGGGCCTGAGGAAGAGCGTCCGCCCCCACCCGCAAGCGCCCCGCCGAGCCCCGCCCCGAGCGCGGACGCCCGGCACCGGCTGGCGCACCCGCGAATGGCCATGGCTGTCCCACCGAAACCCAGCCATGACCTGCCCTCCGCTGGGGCACCCGCGGCAAGCGCGCCGCCGGCATCGCTCGAGGAGCGAGAGCCGCTCGCTCGCTTCAGCCTGCCGCTCGGAACCCTACGAACCCAGACCCCCGCGTCCGGCGCGGTGACGGGAGCTGCCCAGTTTGCCGCGGGACCATTCGGAGGCAGCGCTGATTCTGGCGACGTGGTGGATGAGAAGAACGCGGCCGTCCCCGCCCGCTTGCTTTCGAGCAGCCCGCTAAGCTATCCGCCCGAGGCGAGAAGGGCCGAGGTCGAGGGCGACGTGAATCTGCAAATTCTCGTCGACACCGACGGCCGGGTGGTGGAAGCGCGCGGCCTCAACCGGCATGGCTATGGCCTCGACGAGGCCGCCGTACGGGCGATGCGTGGCTATCGCTTCTCCCCTGCCCTGCGCGATGGCCACGCGGTGCGCGTGCGGATGCGCTGGACGGTTCAGTTTCGCCTTCGCTAGCATGCCCATGATCGTGGCCTGGCTCGCCGAGGCCGGCCACGATCTCGATTCCGCCTTGCTTCACTCCGCGCAGGGCCAGCAGGCGGTCGGCGATGCTTTGCAGCCGATCCGAACGCCCACGAATCACGATGACCTCCAGGCAAAGGTCGTGGCTGATGTGCACGTGCAGTGTCGCCCGCACCTGCTCGCCCAGCTCGTGCTGCAGCTCGGTCAACCTTTCGCTGAGGTCGCGCACGTGGTGGTCGTAGACCAGGGTCAGGGTGGCGATGGCGTCCACGGCCTTGGGCACCTTGTGGCGGCCCACCTCGGCGCGCGCCAGGTCGCGAAACATCTCGGAGCGCGTGCCGCCGCGCGCGCGGACCACGGCGTCGAGCTCGCGCAGAAGCGAACCTTCGAGGGCCACGCCGAATCGAACCAAGGTGTCCTTCATCGCGGCAAGACTACCGCGCCTCCGAATCCGATGGAACGAGCATGTTGGAGCCGCCTATCTCGCCGGCTAGCTCCGGCTCGATCGAGCTAAAGAACTTGCGGCTGCGCTCGCTCAATCGTTCGATGAAAGCCTGGTTGCCGCCGCGCCGGCGAGCCAGCAACGCGAGATGCCGCAGCCCGTGCGACAGCACGTCGGCGTGCTCAATGGACTTCGGCCGCGGGTGATCGGGATCGGTCACGCCAAGGTCGGGAAGTTGGGCCTTCGCGACCGTCCGTACGTCCCCCCACGTCTCGGCTTTCGGGGTAATCCTTTCGCCAAACGCCACGTAGGTCAGCACGACCGTGCCATCGTTCTCGTACCGCCAGCTCGTGGAATGAACGATGGCAGGAGTGCCCACCAGGAACGGCAGGGCGCCCTCCCCACTCTGCAGCAACTCGGCCACCACGGCGTCAGGCCCGCGCCGGTCGAGGGGTCGCTCCCGGCGAACATAGCGTAGCCGCTCGGTGTCAACGAGAGCCACCTGGAACAGCTCCACCACCACCCGAATGGCCCATGCCTGCGTCGTCCCCGCCGCAGGCTCGGCTCCCGCACCCTTGGCGTGGACGGAAGCGGCCGGACCACCCGCCCCAGCCATTGCGAGCAAGCAGAGCACGAGCGCCACCGTTCGCCACCGCTTTCCGCTGCCATCGCCCACGTTGGCCAGCCCGCAACCGCTACATCCGCACTTGCACGTATCCCATGCCATTGAAGCCTGGATCCCTGAAATTCCAGGGCATGTCGTACTTCTTGTTGGTGAGGTTGTTCAGCACCGCCCAGACGTCGACCTGGTAGGCACGCGCCACGAAGGTCTTCTGCAATTTCAGGCTGACCACCACGAATTTCCCGAATGCCTTGCGTCCGGATAGCGAGGTGCTGTCGTAGAATCGGCCGACGGCGTTCACGTACGGCGACACCGTGACCTGGTAGGGCAACTGTGCCGTGAGCCCGGCGTTGGCCACCCAATTCGGCACGAAGGAAATGTTCGCGCCATTTTGGTCGGCGTCGAGATCGTTCGAAACTTTACTGTGGGTGTAGGTGAAATTCGCGAACGACGACAGCCGCTCGGCCAAGTACTGCTCGGCCGCGACTTCCACGCCGGTCGAGCGCGTCTTGCCCGCGTTGACGGATTGGCTTTGCGAGGTGGAAGCGTCGACGCTCACGTTATTATCCACGATGGCGTCGCTCACTTGCGTGAAGAAGCCGCGCACGCCGATCTTCAGCATGGGCACAGGATGTGCGTCAGCGCCGAGGTCGACGCTGAGGCCGTTCTCTGTTTTGAGGTTGGGGTTCGGAAGCTGCCCGTTCTTGCCGGTAACTCCAGCATCCGTGGCAAGCAATGTCCCGGCCACGGACTTGGCCGCCGGCGGGGTGAAGCTGCTGCCGGCATTGGCGTACACGGCCAATTCCGCGAGGGCATTGTAGCGAGCGCCCACGCTCCACAGCAACTTGTTCCAGGCCTGACTCGCGAGTCCAGGTGCGCCCCCACTGATGAGATCGTAGGAATTACCCACGCGGTTGAAACGGCCGCCAGCCCGCAAAACCAACTTCTCGATGGACAGCTTTTCCTGCGCGAAAACGCCGGTGGAATACCCCGAAGCCTTGTTCTGAGTGAACTCCTGCGGACTTGGGATCGGATTGCCCAAGGCATCGACCACGGCATAGTTCTGTGGCTCCGTATAGGTCTTGTAGGTCGCGTACTGGCCATCGGCCCCGAAGGTAAGAACACCGCGGTCCAAATGTCGCGCGCTGAAGGTCAGGTCGGCCGGCAAGATCGTCTGCTTGACCCCATCGTGCGAGGTCAGCGCGAATTGATTGGCCACCGGGGCGGGATTGCTCGAGTCGTAGTTGTCCGAGCCCCACTTGCGGTCGTAGGAGCGTAGCCCGGCCTTGAGCTGGGCGCCGAGCCAGGCGTTGATTTGGTTGGCGTAGGTGGCGTTCACGGTGTCGTAGGCGTTGAGGAAGTCGCGATTGGGGCGTCCAAGATCGCCCGAATGCGAGGTGTGCTGGGCGAACAGCGACACCTTGTGATCGTCGCGGCCCAGGAAATAGGTCAGCTTCGCGTACACCTTGGTCTTGAGATACTCGGGATCCTTGATGGTATCGAGCCAGGATGGCGGGGCGCCATATCCGGTGTAGTCAGACTTCTCGTAGCTCGCGCCGAAGAAGTAGTGGAGGTTCCCGGCGTGGTCCTGATGGTACAGCTTGCCAGCAAGCGTGTCGTACGAGCCAAACCCGGCCATGAGACGCGTGGCGGCTGTGTCGGCCCGCTCGCGCAGCACGAAGTTGGTCACGCCCGCCAGCGGCGACTCGTTGCCAGCGAAGTCCGCGGTGAGATAGTTGGAATACATGACCGAGGCCGGGCCACGATGCGATTCGACGCGCTCGAAGGCCCACGCATCCAGGCTCATGTCATCCACGAACGAGTCGACCGGCAGGCCGTCGAGGAGATGCACGTTGTACTTCGGCCCCTGCCCGCCGTACGAGCCCCAGTTGGCGTCATTGCGCGACAGCGGCAGGATGAACACGCCCGGCTCGTAGCGCAGAAGCTCGGAAAGATTGCGCTGATTCTCGGGCCGCTCGGCAATGTCATCGGCGTAGAGCACCCGGACGCTCTGGGTGACATTCTCCTGGGGCTGATCGATCTTCGATTCGGTCACGACGATCGCGGGTAGCTCGCGAGGAGCGGGCTGCTTCGTGGCGCGCGCTGGAGCTTCCACGGAGGGCGCGGCGACCATCGCGGGCGTTGCCACCGGATTCGGCGGCCCAACCGGCGCTGCCACTGTCGCGGCGTGCGGAGCCGCTGGCGCGGCCGTGGCCGTCCCGACGTCCGCGCCCACTGGCGAAGCGCGTTCGGCCGGCGCCGGCACGCTGGCTTTCGCTTCCGCGGGATCCGCCGGAACCGCCGCGTCAGCTGCCCAGACTGCACTTGGAATCGAGAAGGAAAGGACGGTCAGCACGCACGCGATGGTCTTCATGTCGATCCTCTTTCATGGTCTGCGGAATCCAGCGGGCGCGACGCGCTCAAACGCTGGTAGCACGGTTATATACTTTCGTGTTACGCTTGGTAGCACGACCCTAGAAACCAATACAAGGGAAAATCGCATCGGCCTGCGCGAAGGCTTCGCGCTTTCGCTCCTGGCCCATCTTTGCCTCGCGCTCGTTCTCCTATGCGTGCGTCCGCCAAGGACCGCGTCGGCCTCTCCCGAGGCGGCCCCCGTCGTGATTCGGGTGATGGACGAATCACCGCCGCCGCTTGCCGGACCAGCGCTGCCCCAGGTCGTGCGCGCCACCAACCCAATCCCTAGGCCCACGCGGGCGCCCGTCCCGCCCGTCGCCCCTGCCTCGCCAGCCGCACGCCCCAACGAACCTCCCGCGCATAAGATCCGTGACGAGGCATCCGGCCAGCGAGCCTTGAACGTCGCGGACGAATCCGGCGCCGTCGAGATTTCCGCCGGTGCCTCACCGCCTGCGAACGGACCAGCGGCGACCACCGCCGTTTCCAGCGGCAAACCAGCACCCGCATCGCCAGCGCCGGCCGGAAGCGGCCGAGCCGCGGGATGGGAACCGGGCAGCCCGCCATGGGACCGCCTGCGCGAGGCCATCTTACGCCGCGTGGTCTATCCCGACATCGCCCGTCGCATGGGCTGGCAGGGCAAGGTCATCGTGACCTTCGTCCTGGAGAACGATGGCCAAGCCCGCGACGTGCGCATCCACGCCAGCTCAGGCTACGCGGCTCTCGACAGCAGCGCCCTGCGGGCTGTCGAGCGCGCGGCGCCTCTACCCCGAGCCGGCGAGACGGTTCACATCGTCATGCCTATTGTGTTCGCCCTGCGCTGACATCGCCGCCTGGTCTTCGCGAACCCAATTGGGCCGTAACCTATATTTGAGTGCGTCATCCAAGGGCCATGACGAAGACGGCAAGATTGAGTTGGCTGGTTAGCGCGGTTCTATCCGCGGGGGCTTCCCTCACGTCGCTCCCCGCTGCCAAAGCCTGCTCCATCTGCGGGTGCGGCGATCCGCTGCTCGCGGCCAGCGACCCGGCGGCCATCAACGGCACCTTGCGCTTGCAGCTCGACACCGAGTACCTGCGCGTGGACGCGGGCACCGACGGGCAGGCGGGCTACACTGACCAGCTCACGCAGTGGTCCTTCCGTCTTAATGCCGTCTACCGGCCGATCAGCTGGCTGTCCCTCATCGCGACACTGCCGGTGCTGGACAAGACCATCCACACCGTGGGCGGTGGCACGGACCTCACCGACTCCCAGCTCACCGGCATCGGCGACGCCGAGCTCGGAGCACGCTACGCCTTCTGGCGCGCCATCAACCTCGGCCGCGGTCGCGTGCAGGAGCTCGCGCTCGCGGGCGGAGTCATGATGCCAACCGGGGCCAACGACGCCAAGATGACCACCACCGACCCAAGCACAGGCGTCGTCACCGTGGCTCCCGTGGATCCCCACGGACAGCTCGGCACGGGCAGTTGGGGACCGTTCCTCGGCCTTCACTATCGCTTCGAGCAGGTCAACTGGCTGGGCTTCGCCGATCTCTCCTATCGTATGCGAACCACCGGTACGTATTTCGACGGCAGCAAGTACAAGTTCGGCGACGCCGCCCTGTGGAGCGTGCACGGGCAGTACCGACCGCTGCCCACCCTCGCCCTCGACCTGGGCATCGATGGCCGCTACGCGCGGGTCGACAAAGTCACCGACGCCGGCGACACATCGAGCAGCACCCAGGGCAACACCGGCGGCACGCTACTGTCGCTGGCGCCCGGCGTGTACTTCAACGCCGCTGGCGCGTTGTGGGTCTTTGCCCGCGGACAGATCCCCTTCTACAAGAATCTCTATGGCGAGCAGAACGTGTACCCCTCGGTCGCGGTGGGGCTCCAGTATCAGGTGCTGTAGCCCGAACGCAGATCGGTGTGCCCCAATTTGAGATCACACTTTTTGACCTCAAAAGGCAACGCACTCTTCTTCGGCCGAGAACGACGACGAGGTGATCGCAATTTGCGATCACCTCTAAGGTCACAATCCGTGACCTTAGACATTCTCCACACCCGGCAGACTCCTCACCCCGGCCCCTCACCCGCCGCCCTCCGGGCGGCGGCCTCTCAGCCCGGGGCACTTCGGGTCCACCCCGCCCTACCCCATCCCCCGCGGCTTCGCCGCGCCCTCGCCCGCTGCGCGGGGCGAGGCTGGAAGTGGGGCTTTCCACTTGATGTTGCAGCCGATGCTGGCTTTCTGCTCGGTGGCGGGCGGCTGGCCGTCCAGCAACGCCTCGACGGCGGCGCGGGCGTCGCGGCCGGTGACCGGGATCTGATTGCTGGGCCGCGCGTCGTCGAACTGCCCGCGATAGGCCAACTTGCCGTCGCGATCGAAAATGAAGAGATCCGGCGTGCAGCGGGCGTCGAAGGCCTTAGCCACGGCCTGCGACTCGTCATAGAGGTAGGGAAACACGTAGCCGGCCTGTACCACTTCCGCGACCATGGCGTCGGGCCCGTCGGCGGGATAGCTGGCGGCGTCGTTCGAGCTGATGGCGACCATGGGCACGTTCCGCTCGCGGCAGAAGCGGCCGAACGCGGCCAGCCCGACCCGGATGTGCTTGACGAAGGGACAGTGATTGCAAATGAAGATGACGACGCTCGGCCGGCCCGCCAGCGACGAGGCATCGATGGTCTTGCCGCTGACTGTGTCGGGCAACGAAAAGCTCGGCATCTTGGTGCCAAGCGAAACCATGCGGGAAGGGGTGGCGGACATGGCGACCTCCTAGAGCAACAATCTCTTGATGTCCGAGAGCAACTGGCGCAGGTACGTCGTGAAGCGCGCGGCCTCGGCGCCGTCGTTCACGCGATGATCGTAGGAAAGCGACAACGGCAGCATCAGGCGCGGCACGAAGGCGCCATTCTCGAACACGGGCTTCATGCTCGCGCGCGAGACGCCGAGAATGGCGACCTCGGGTGCGTTGACAATGGGGGTAAAGAGCGTGCCGCCGATGCCGCCCAAGCTCGACACCGTGAAACTCCCGCCTTGCATGTCACCGGGCAGGAGCTTGTGCGCGCGCGCCTTGTCGCTGACCGAGGACAGCTCCGCCGCCAGGTCGTAGACGCCCTTGCGGTCCACGTCGCGGATGACGGGCACCACCAGTCCCTCCGGCGTGTCGACGGCCACGCCGAGGTGGTAGTAGCGCTTGAGGATCAGGTTCTCGCCCGAGGGATCCAGCGAGGCATTGAAGGTCGGGAAAGCCTTCAGCGTCACAACCACGGCCTTCATGATGAAGGGCAACATGGTCAGCTTCAGGTTGCGCTTCTTGGCCTCGACGGATTCCGACTTGCGAAAGTTCTCCAAGTCGGTGATGTCGGCCTCGTCGTGCTGGGTGACATGCACCACGCGCAGCCAGGCGCCATGCAGATGGGTCGCGCTCACGCGCTTGATGCGTGAACGTGGTTGCGCTTCGATGAGCCCGAAGCGGGCAAAATCGACAAAAGGCAGCTCGGGCAAGACAAACCCACCCGCGGTTGGCGCGCCCTTGCCCACGTTCTCCTTGACGTAGTTCTTGATGTCCTGTTCGAGAATTCTGCCGCTGCGCCCGGTGCCCTTGACCAGGCTCAGATCCACGCCCAGCTCGCGCCCAAGACGCCGGATGGAAGGACTGGCGTGCGCCTTGGTCTTCAGCACGGCGAGCGGCGGCGGCGGCGCGGACTGGGCGAGCTCCTCGGGCGCGGGCGTCTTGTGCGAGCCTGGTTTGCGCGGCTCGCCGGAGAGGTCGGGCGCCACCTCGACGATCGGTGGTGCAGTCTCCGGGCTGGCCGGTGGCGAGGGCGCGGAGGGCGGTCGCGAGGGCGCGGAGACGGAGGCTGGCTTGAAAGCCGCGGGCGCCCCCAACGCCGCCTCCGCCAGCTCCATCACGGCGATGCGCGAGCCCTTGGAAACCTTGGCGCCCACGGCGACCAGCATCTCCTTGATCGTACCGTCGTAGGGCGAGGGCACGTCCATGGTCGCCTTGTCGGTTTCGAGCGTGAGCAGCGGCTGCTCCTTGCGCACGGCCTCGCCCGCCTTGACCGCGATCTCGATGACGGCCACGTCATGAAAATCGCCCAGGTCGGGCACGGTGATTTCCATTTGCTTGGCCACGTTTCGGCGTCCTTCACACGGTGACGGGATTGGGCTTCTCGGGATCTATCGCATACTTCTCCAGGGCCTCGCGAACTTTGCCCGGCGGCAGCTCGCCGGTGTCCGCGAGTGCCTTGAGCGCGGCGACCGCGACGTAGCGCCGATCGACTTCGAAGAAATGGCGCAGCTTCTTCCGCGTATCGCTGCGGCCGAAACCGTCGGTGCCCAGAACCACGTAGTGCTTGCCGGCAAGGTAGGCGCGAATCTGGTCGGCGTGGAGGCGCATGTAGTCGGTCGCGGCCACCACCGGCCCGGGCTGCCCGGCCAGGCAGGTCTCGACGTAGCTCCGCCGCCGCGGCTGTTCGGGGTGGAGCATGGACCAGCGCTCGGCGGCGATGCCGTCGCGCCGGAGCTCGCTCATGCTCGTCGCGCTCCAGATGTCGGCGGTCACGCCAAAGTCCTGCGCCAGCAGGTCCGCCCCGGCCATCACCTCGCGCAAGATGGCGCCCGAGCCCACGAGCTGTACACGTGGCGCCTTCTTCTCTGTGCCCTGTCGCAACAGGTACATCCCCTTGAGGATTCCTTCTCTCGCGCCCTCGGGCATGGCCGGGTGACGCCAGTTCTCGTTCATCATGGTGACGTAGTAAAAGACGTCCTCCTGATCGGCAACCATGCGGCGCATGCCGTCCTGGATGATGACCGCCAGCTCGTAGGCATACGTTGGATCGTACGAAACGCAGTTGGGAATCGTCGACGCCGTGATCAGGTTGTGGCCGTCCTGATGCTGCAAGCCTTCGCCCGACAAGGTGGTGCGCCCTGCGGTGCCGCCCATGAGGAAACCGCGCGTGCGCATGTCTCCCGCGGCCCAGGCAAAGTCGCCGGTGCGCTGGAACCCGAACATCGAGTAGTAGCAATAGAAGGGGATCATGTTGACCCCGTGCGTGCTATGGGCCGTGCCCGCGGCGATGAACGACGACATCGCGCCGGCCTCGGTGATGCCTTCCTCGAGGATCTGCCCGTTCTTCATCTCCTTGTAGGACATGAGTTGCTCGGCGTCGACCGGCTCGTAAAGCTGCCCCACCGACGAGTAGATGCCGATCTGCCGGAACAACCCCTCCATGCCGAAGGTACGCGCCTCGTCCGGAACAATGGGCACGATGAACTTGCCGACGTTCCGGTCGCGCACGAGCTGGGTGAGGATGCGCACGAAGGCCATGGTCGTCGACATCTCGTGCTCGCCGCTGCCCTTGAGCTGCGTCTCGAAAGCCTCCAGGCCCGGCACGGTGAGAGGCGGGGCCGCGCGCCGGCGCGCCGGCAGAAAGCCGCCCAGGGCCTTGCGCCGCGCCAGCAGGTACTGGATTTCCTTGCTGCTGTCGGGCGGCCGGTAGAACGGCGCCGCGCCAATCTGGTCGTCGCCGATGGGAATGTTGAAGCGATCGCGAAACGCCCGCAACGCCTCTTCGCCCATCTTTTTCGCCTGGTGGGTCGGATTCTGGCCCTCGCCCGCCTCGCCCATGCCGTAGCCCTTGATGGTCTTGGCCAAAATGACCGTGGGCTGGCCCTTGTGATCCATCGCCGCCTGGTACGCCGCATAGACCTTGTTGGGATCGTGGCCGCCGCGGTTGAGCCACCAGATCTCCTCGTCGCTCATGTTGGC
>Ga0302323_100002195_pt1 | contig 15838 bp, 12 predicted proteins | sample Fen_T0_3_FD_201950 | JGI IMG/M metagenome (GOLD analysis project Ga0302323, IMG submission 201950) | Peat permafrost microbial communities from Stordalen Mire near Abisko, Sweden - Fen_T0_3 | ecosystem: Environmental > Terrestrial > Soil > Wetlands > Permafrost | place: Sweden: Abisko... | reverse complement strand
ATTTTATTGGGGTAGCGCGACAAGATATCGTTGAGCTTCTGCTCTGCTTCCGCACTGAGGGCGAATGCCATGAATTTCCGAGGGGGGCGGGGCCGCGATCGACCGCCCTGCGGTGCGCGAGCGGCGTCGTCGAAGTGCTGGTTTTACCCGGGGTACCCCCGGGCGAGGCGAACCGTAGTGACCCCGAAAGCGGGGTGTCAAGGGCGGAGCAAAAGCAACCCCGCCGCGGGCGGACTGCGCCGACTCTCTTGAGAATTGGGCGAGAGGACGTGTAGGCTGCGGGCTCCCCTGCGTCATCCAAGAGGTGCTGAGTGTTTTGCCCGAATTGTGGGACTGAGAATGAGGAGGCGGCGACGACCTGCAAGAAGTGCGGGTTTAACCTAAAGGGTGCGGCGGCCCCGAAGTTCAAGGGCACGATGCTCATGATGAACTCGCCGAACGTGCCGAAGCCGGCCGGCGCGCCTGGTCCCGCGGCCGCCCCGCCAGCTGGTGCTCCACCAGCGGCCGCACCACCGGCCGCTGCGCCGGCCGCCGCGCCCCGGCCTCAACTCAAGGGCACGATGCTCGGCGTCGCTCCTCCTTCAGTGGGCGCGCCGATGCCACCCGCGCCGCCGCACGGTTTCGGTCCTCCAGCCGGCGCGCCGCCCGCCGCGCCGCCGGGCTTCGGTCCTCCGCACGGCGCGCCGAATTTCGGTCCTCCGCCCGCGCCGCCACAGGGCTTTGGCCCACCGCCCGGGCAACCCTATGGCACGCCGGCTGCCCCGCCCGCATACGCGCCACCTCCCGCATATGCGCCACCTCCCGGAGCCGCGCCCCCGCCAGCTCCGGCGGGTGTGAATCCATTGGGTGGCACAATGGTCGCGGACGCTGGCTCTGGCGGCTTCAATCCCTACGGGCAGCCCAATCCCTACGGGCCCCCGCCTGGCGCAGCTCCTCCCGCTGCGGCCGTTGACCCGTACGGTCCACCACCTGGTGGCTACGGCACTCCGGGGCCTGCGCCTGGCGGCTATGGTCAACCGCAAGGCGGGTACGGCACCACAGGTCAACCACCTCAACAGTACGGCGGCCCACCCCCCGCCGGCGGTTACGGCCAACCGCCAGCGCAACCGGGGTTCGGCGGCGCACCGCCCGGCGGCGGCTACGGTCAGCCGCAGCAGGGCGGATACGGTCAGCCGCAGCAAGGCGGATACGGTCAGCCGCAGCAGGGCGGATACGGTCAGCCGCAGCAGGGCGGATACGGCGCACCCGGCGGCTTTAGTCCGCCCCAAGACCCGTACGGTCCAGCGGGTGGCGGCTCACCGATGGTGCCCGTGGGCGGCCCATACAGCGGAGGCGGCCAACGCGGCCCGATCGGCAAGATCCGTAACCCGGTCATGACCATCGTCATCAGCTGCATCTGCTTCGTCTACGCGATCATCCAAGTTTGGCAGATGCTCAGCGAGCTCAAAGCCTTCCGCGGCAAGGACGACCTGAATCCGATTTTGTTCTTCGTCCCCATCCTCGGCTACATCGAGATGTGGAAACTGAACGAGAAGGTGCTCGATGCCAAGCGCATGGCCGGCGTCCCGAATCCGCAGGTCGCTAGCCCCGTTCTCTACTTGTTTCTGGCAATGTTCTTCTTGCCCGGCGATCTGAACGAGATCTGGCAAGCAGCCGGCGGCGGGCAGCTCCCTCCGCCGAGCTGATCTTTCGCATCTCTACTGAACCCGAGGCGCGGCTTTTCGGAGCACGCGCCTCGTTTTCTTTTGTGGTGGTGCTCCATAGCGGCAGATGGTTGCGAGCTCAGCGTCGAAGCTCGGCTAAGCTCACTGGGCCGTGGACCGTGCCCTGATTCAGCGCAGCCTGATCGTCCTGACCCTTGCCAGCATTTTTCTGGGCATCGTCGCGTTCCGGCTGCCCTTTTGTCCGCTCGCCAGCGTGCTTGGCGTGCCCTGCCCCGGCTGCGGGCTGACACGCGCGACGCTTGCACTCGCGCAGGGCGATCTGAAGGGCGCGCTCATGCTGCACCCGCTCGTGCTCGTGCTCGCACCGCTGTTCATCGGAGCGGTGGGCAGCGCGGCCATCGGCTACGTACGCGGTCCGCGCGCCGCTCGCTCTTTGCGGCCCTGGCTCGCGTCACGCACCGTAACCGCCCTCGGGTGCGCACTACTGCTCGCCACGCTGGGCGTGTGGGGCGCGCGTTTCCTCGGCTACTTCGGTGGCCCAGTGCACGTCGAAACGCTCAGCGATTGGGCCCAGGCGCGCATGACCACGAGCCGACCGTGAGCCTAGGCGTGTGCGGGCGCGGCGATAGGGATGTCCACCGTGAACGTCGCGCCGGTACCCCAACCACCGCTCTCGGCGCGCAGGGAGCCACCGAGCGCCATGGCCGCCAGCGCCGAACTGTGCAGACCAAATCCATTTCCGTCGTCCTTGGTCGTATAGCCATGCTCGAAAATGCGGGACAAGCTCTCCACCGGAATGCCGATGCCGTTGTCCTGCACTCGAAAGACCAGCCGCCCCGGATCTTGCGCGCTCGGTTCGACGGTCAGACATAGCTTTCGCTCGAGCTGCTCGCCTTTCAGCGCGGCTCGCGCATTCTTGAGCAAGTTGACCAAGATCTGTAGCAACTTGTGCTTGTCCACACTAAGCGGCAAAACGTTGCTGTAGCGTCGCTCCAGATGAATCAGCGGGAGGCCGCTGCCGTCGCCCGCGATCAGCAGCGCCTCCTCCATTAGCTCGGTCGGGTTCGAGAGTTCCGCCAAACTGCTGTCCTTTGCGTACGACTGATGGCTGCTCACGATGTATTTGATGTGGTCCACACTCTTCGTGAGCGCCGAGAGCTCTGCAATCAATTCGGCTTGTTCGGTGATGAGGTGGCCCGCAAGCTTGCTCAGGTAGCCAGGCAGCAGCTTGCCCTTCTCGTCGCGACTGACGAAGGCGCCGAGATCGCTGGTGTGCGCGCTCAAGAGCGCAGTCGCCTTGCCGAGCTGGGTGACTTTGGATTTCCGGACTTTACCGGCCAGCAGTGATGCGGACACATTCACGCTGTTGAGTACGTTTCCGACGTTGTGCAAGACGCCAATCGCAACCTCCGCCATGCCTGCACTGCGCGCCGCTCCGACCAACTTCTTGTGCAGCGCCTCCAACTCCGAGGTGCGGTCGGTGACGCGCTGTTCTAAGTGAGTATTCGTTTCGGTGAGCTCCGCGCGCGCCGAGCGCAATCCCTCACGTGCTCCGGCGAGGCCCACCGCGGCGCGAGCGATTTCCTGCTGCAACAAGTTGAAGCTACCCGCCATCTCGCCAATCTCGTCGTTCGTTTGCACGACCACTTCGAGCACGTCCGTAGGCGCGTGTGCGCCATCGAGATCGCCATCGCTCAGCGCTTTCATCGCCCGCGAGAAGTCCGCCAGAGTGCCCGTCGCCAAACGCTGGGCAGCTTCGGTCACCGCGACCACCGAATGCGCGATCATTCCCGGGAGCACCAAGCCTACGGTAATGGTCAGGATCGCGACCACCACGAAGATGTCTTCGAGTACGGCAATCAGTGCCATTTGCTGGTGGTTAACGCTCTTCACCGCCAACAAATAACCAGCCCCATCGAGCAGCAAAACGAGTACCATCGAGCCCGTCAACTTCAGATGGAGCGAACTGACCAGCCCCCGTTTACCCGCCTTCCGTCGATCGCTCCATCTGCGCCAAGCGTAGAGAGCAGCCCCGGAATAGGCCATGGCGAGCCCGAGCAAGACGGTCGGCAAGCCAAACTGCTGGAAACCGAGCACCGTCGACATCGCCCAGACCGAAGCGGCCACGAGCCCCAAGCCGATGGTGCCTCGCGGTGCGCGGTATGGCCTGGGCGTGCGGGGCTGATCTTTGCGCAACAGCCAGACCGCCACGTTTGGCAACGCGATGCCGATCAGATACGTGAAGTTTGCGGCAGCGACGAGCCAGATCGGATCGCCGATGATGAGGCACACGCAGGCACAGGCCGCTGTGCAGGTCACGGCAACCCAGGGGCAATCGGTCTTCGTTCTGCGGGCGAAGATCTCCGGCAAGAGCCCGTCTTCGGAAAGCTGCGACAGGGTGCGCGCGACGCCGGTCAGCGGTGCAAGCGTGCCGTGCAGCATATTGAAGACCATGAAGGCCAGGGCTGCGGCTTTCGCACCGCTACCAAAGAGCGGCGCGAAGGTCGGCCCCAAAGTTTGTGCGAGATCGCCAGCGAGTGCCTCCGGACCCAGCGTGCCCAGCCAGATAACCGGCAAAACGACGAAGTACAGCGTCGCCATGCTCGCGCTAGCTAACATCGCACGAGGGATGTTCTTGCTCGGGTCGATGGTTTCGCCGACGTGGCACGCGGCCGCTTCGAAGGCCGGAGCCGCAAAGCCGACCAGGTACAGGCCAGCCATGGCGCTCGTGACCTGCCCAAAGAGACCGGGGAACGGCGCGTCCAGGTGGAGGCTGGCGGCACGGTGCCAATCGACAGTGCCCGCCAGCGCAGGGACGATCGAGGAACTGAACGCCAGCAGCGCGGAGGCGCAGGCGATTGGCACGGCCAACCTTGCCGCCCAGCTGACGCCCGTGAGATTTATCAGGGTGAAGATGGTCACGATTCCACACGCCACCAGCGTGACGGGCGCGCCGGGCAAAAACCACTGATGGATGGCTGACGCCGAGAGCAACGCCGTCAAGCCGCAGGTGGGCACCCAGCCCCACCAGTAGGAGACGCCCGTGAGGTTGGCCAGCACGGGCGCGTAGGGGCGAAATGCTTCGCTGCAGCTCGCGGCGATCCCACCGACCCGGTTCGGGTACATCAAGACCAGCTCGGTCCACCCGGGCATGGCCATCCAACCGAGCAACATACCGATGGCGAGCAACAAAATTGCAGCACTGCCCTGCCCGCGAATATTGCCTTGTCCAATCAACAATGCACTCAACAAGAACAGGCTTTGGTTGCTCCCGCCCATCGCCAATGCGCTAGTGCTGAGCCAGCCCATCGTGCGCGGGTGCGAAGTCGCTTTGGTCGTTTCCATGATCGACTGCGCCTGCCGAGCGTGTCTACCTGCGCGCGGCTGATGTGCTCGCAGACCAAAGTTCTCGGACGCCTCCGGGCAGGCAGAACGGCCACTGTGATCCGATAGTTAAGATTGTTGGTCCAGTGTCCGTTTGCTCGTAGGTGTTAGTCGAAAAGGTCCGACGCATTCTGATTGTCGACGACAACCGTGCGATCCACGATGATTTCAGGAAGATCTTGGCCGGTGCCACGCCGGGTGCGAGCGACCTAGACGAGCTGGAATCGAAGCTGTTCGGCGGCGCGCCCGTCGACAGCGAGCTTCCCCACTACGAGGTGAGCTCTGCGTACCAAGGTGAAGAAGCCGTCGAAATGGTCCACGCGGCGCTCGATCGCGGCCTGCCTTACGCCTTAGCTTTCGTGGATATGCGCATGCCGCCGGGCATGGACGGCGTTCAGACCGTTGCAAAATTGTGGCAAGTCGATCCGGAGCTACAGGTCACTATCTGCACTGCCTATTCCGACTATTCTTGGGAAGAAATCCTCTCCCAGCTGGGCGTAAACGATCGTTTGCTCCTGCTCAAGAAGCCATTCGACACGGCCGAAGTCTGTCAGCTAGCCTGCGCGCTGACCGAGAAATGGCACCTTGCTCGGCACGCGCACCTCAAGTTGGCCCAGCTTCGAGGCATGGTGGATGAACAGACGCGTGGCCTCGGCGAGGCCAACCGTCTGCTCCAAGAGAGTGAAGCTCGCTACGCGCGCACTGCAGCCGGCGCCAACGATGGCCTGTGGGACTGGGATCTGAGCACGAATCTCGTCACGTACTCGCCGCGTTGGAAGGCGATGATTGGCTGCGAAGAGAACCAAATTGGCAATTTACCGGAGAGCTGGTTCGAGCGCATCCACGCCGACGATCGCGGCGCGGTCGAGCACGACTTCGACCGCTACCTAGGCGGTGGCGATGTCCATGTCCATGTCGCGATCGAGTATCGCCTCTTGCATCAGGACGGGCAATACCGCTGGATGCTATGCCGCGGCTTGGTTGCCACCGACTCGGTCAGCGGCAGTCGGCGCGTCGCAGGTTCGCAGACCGATATCACCAATCGCAAAATGGCAGAAGCTCAGCTGAAGCACGATGCCTTTCACGACGTTCTGACCGGGCTGCCCAATCGGGCCCTGATGAGCGAACGAATTTCGCGCTGCCTCGTCCGTCAGTTGCGCCAACCCAGTTTTCGTTTTGCCGTTCTTTTCATCGATCTGGACCGGTTCAAAGTCATCAACGATAGCTTGGGGCACCTGGTCGGCGATGCGCTGCTGGTGGCCTTGGCTAAACGCCTATCTGCGTGCGTTCGTGAGGCCGACACATTGTCCAACTTCGAGCGCAAGGATCTAGCCCGAATCGGTGGCGACGAATTCGTCGTACTGCTGGAGGGAATGACCCAGGACGCGGACGCACTTCGAGTCGCTGAACGGCTGCTGCAAGCCGTGACGGATCCGATCGTCCTCAATGGTCAAGACGTGCACGTTTCGCTCAGCATCGGGGTGGCGATCGGCCACGCGGGCTACACGCGCGTAGAGGAGTTACTGCGCGATGCAGACGCGGCGCTATACCGAGCCAAGGCAGACGGCCGCAGCGCGTACCGAGTGTTCAGCGACGATCTCCATGCCACCGCCATGACTCGTTGGCAGACCGAAAACGATCTCCGACGCGCGATCGAGCAGCGCGAACTGTTTTTGCTGTATCAGCCGGTCGTTTGCTTGGCGACCGGAGAAGTCGAGCACTTCGAGGCACTAGTGCGCTGGCAACACTCGACTCGTGGGCTCATTTCGCCCGTCGAATTCATCCCGCTCGCCGAGGAGACCGGTTTGATTGTCCCGCTCGGTCACTGGGTGCTCGAAGAAGCCTGCCGTCAAATGCGAGCTTGGCGATTGGCATCGCCAACCACTCGACAGGTCTCCGTTGCAGTGAACGTGGCCAGCAAGCAATTCGTGAGGTCGTCCTTCGTAGACGACGTGCGCTCGATCCTGGCGGCCAGCGGGACTCCCACCTCTGCGCTCAGCCTCGAGGTGACCGAAGGCACGACGATGGACGCGAGCGCCATCGACACCTGTGCGCGCCTCCGCGATCTCGGCATCAAGCTCCACTTGGACGACTTTGGCACTGGCTATTCGTCGCTCAGCTACCTGAATCGGATGCCGATTCATACGCTCAAGATCGATCGTTCGTTCGTATCCACGATGTGCGCCGATCAAGCCAGTGCGTCGATCGTGCAAGTCATCTTGACGCTCTCGCGCGCGCTCGACCTAAATGTCATCGCCGAGGGAGTCGAGACTCTGGCAGAACGCGATCTCCTGGAACGGATGGGCTGCCAATCGGGGCAAGGCTACTATTGGTCCAAGCCCGTGGCTCCCGAGCTCGCTTTCGAGCTTTGGGGTGCGCACTTGCCTCGGGTCCGGCCGGTACCGCCACCAAGAGCCGTTGCCCACCCCTGAGTTTTGGGGCCCCAACCCCAAAACCTTCCGCTAAGACTCAGACGTTGAAGCGGAAGTGAATCACGTCGCCGTCGCGCACCACATAGTCGCGCCCTTCGATTGCGAGCTTGGCTCTCTCCGGGGTCTTCGCCCCCGCACCCGCTGGAGTGAATCCAGCGGGGCCCCACCGCGGCCTTCGATTGCGAGCTTGGCTGTCTCCGGGGGCTTCGCCCCCGCACCCGCTGGAGTGAATCCAGCGGGGCCCCACCCCTCAGTTTTGGGGCCCCAACCCCAAAACCTTTCGCTAAGCCTCAGACGTTGAAGCGGAAGTGAATCACGTCGCCGTCGCGCACTACATAGTCGCGGCCTTCGATTGCGAGCTTGCCCGCTTCGCGGCATTTGGCTTCGCTGCCGAGCGCGACGAGATCTTCCCACCAAATGACTTCGGCCTTGATGAAGCCGCGTTCGAAGTCGGTGTGAATCGCGCCTGCGGCCTGCGGCGCGGTCGAGCCCTTGAGCACGGTCCACGCGCGACTCTCTTGCTTGCCTGCGGTCAAGTACGTAATTAGATCGAGCAGCTGGTAGCCGGTTCGAATCACGGAGTTCAAGCCCGGCTCGCTGAGCCCAACGCTCTCCAAGAATTCCGGGCGATCCGCCGGTTCCAGCTCGGAAATTTGCGCTTCCAGCTGGGCGCAGATGGGCACCACGAGCGCGCCTTCGTTCTTGGCGAACTTCAAGAGCGCTTGGTAATGCGGGTTCGCGTCCAGCTTTCCGAGTGAATTTTCATCGACGTTGCCGACGTAGAACATGCGCTTGCTGGTGAGCAGCTGCATGTCACGCAAAATGTCTTTCTCTTTCTCGTCGACTAGCAGAGTGCGCGCGGGCTTGCCCTGATCCAAGTGCGGCACCAGGCGTTCGCACAGAGTGAGTGCAAGCTTTTCGGTCGCGTCGCCACCCTTGCTCTGCTTGCGCGCGCGATCGAGCCGCTTGCTGGCAGTGTCGAGATCCTTCAGACACAGCTCGGTTTGAATCGTGCCAATGTCGGCGACGGGGTCGACCTTGTTCTCGACGTGCACCACGTTCTCGTCCTCGAAGCAGCGCACCACGTGCGCCACTGCGTCGACTTCGCGAATGTGCGACAAGAACTGATTGCCCAGCCCCTCCCCCTTGGAGGCGCCGCGCACCAAGCCCGCGATGTCCACGAAGCGAATGCTGGTCGGGACTTCGCGCTCCGAGCCGAACACCTTGGCCAGCGCACCGATGCGCGGGTCGGGCACCGCTACGATGCCGACGTTCGGCTCAATCGTACAGAAGGGGAAGTTTGCCGCCTCCGCCTTGGCGTTCGAAAGAGAGTTGAACAAAGTGCTTTTGCCGACATTCGGCAGACCAACGATTCCACAGGAAAAACCCATCGCGCGCTCTCCTTAGTGTCGCGCCTCGCAAGTTGCAAACCCAAGCCTGCCAGACGCGTGAGATTGCTCGGCAATCTCCGTGAATCAGACTAGCGTCAGGACGTGATTTCCATCGCGAATGTAACGGCGACGCCGCTCGATATCGAATTGACCGAGCCTTTTGGCATTGCCACCGGCGCGCAGCATGTCGCCGCGAACGTGCTCGTCACGTTGACGCTCTCCGACGGTACGACCGGGACTGGCGAAGCGGCCCCCTTCCCCGCCGTCAATGGCGAGACCCAATCGGCCGTGCTCGACGCGTTGACGTTCGCGGGAGCGTCGCTCTCGGGTCTGGACGCGTTGCGCTGGCGACCGGCCGTGGGCATCGCGGAGTACGCGCTGCGTGGCACGCCCAGCGCCCTGGCCGCCTTCGAGAGTGCTTTGTTCGATGCCCTTTGCCGTCGCGCGGGCATTTCGCTTTGGGCGTTCTTCGGCGGTGCCGAGACGGAGTTGATCAGTGACATCACCATTCCGACCGGCTCCGCCGAGCACGCGCGCAAGGCAGCCCTGCGGGCCGTCAGCGCTGGCTTCACGACGCTCAAAATCAAAGTCGGAGGCGCATCCTTCGATCAAGACCGCATGCGACTCGAGGCAATCGTGGCAGCGGCGCCCCAAGCGAGGCTAGTGCTCGATGCAAACGCCAGCTTGAGCGCGGCCGAAGCCCTGGCACTGCTCGATGCGCTGGGTCACGACAAGGGGCAAGTCGCGCTGTTCGAACAACCGACCGCGAAGCTCGACCTAGACGGACTGCGCCAGGTGCGCGAGCAAGGCGGCGTGCCCATCGCCGCCGACGAAAGCGCCTGCTCGGCCGCCGACGTGCTGAGCTTGATCGCGGCTCGTGCCGTGGATGCCATCAACATCAAGACCATGAAGTGCGGGATTGTCGAAGCCATGGCTATGATCGCCGTCGCTCGCAGCGCGGGGCTCGGCTTGATGATCGGCGGCATGGTCGAATCGAAGCTGGCGATGACCGTCTCCGCCTGCCTGGCCGCCGGCATGGGAGGCTTCGCGCACGTCGACCTCGATACGCCCTGGTTCATGAAGGATGCCCCGATCCACGGCGGCTGGCTGGAACGCGGCGCCACGCTCCGCCTGGACCAGATTGCAGCCGGTCACGGGGTCACCTGCAGCTTGCCGGCGTCAGCGGTCCGAAGTTGACAGGCGGGCCCTGGGACAGCACAATTTGAGTCCGCGCTGGGCCATGGGGCTCATCGTTCTCCCTGTGCCTCCCGCCACCAAGCCTTCCGCGCCCGCTCTTTCGCCGACGGCGCCTCCCGATCCTCGGCAGCTATCGCTGCCCCTCGTGGCTCCGGGCTCTGGCGTCGCAAGCCCGCGCTCCATCGCGCGCTCCGACCGCGTGTTCGTGAACCGCGACCTACGCTTCTCGAACATCGACTGGATCGGATTCGACATGGACTACACCTTGGCGATCTATCGCCAAGAGCGAATGGACACGCTGAGCGTGGAGCTCACCATCGAGCGCATGATCCGGCGCGGCTATCCCGCGTATCTGAAGAACCTCGCGTACGATATTCGCTTTCCGATCCGTGGCCTGCTGGTCGACAAGCGCTACGGGCACGTCCTGAAGATGGACCGCTACAAGGTCGTGCAGCGCGGCTACCACGGCATGCGCCGGTTGCCGCAAGAAGAGATCACCGCACTCTACCACGACAAGCGCATCCGACCGCATACGCCGCGCTACCATTGGATCGACACGCTGTTCGCACTGAGTGAAGTCACCAGTTACTCGGCGATCGTCGACGCAATGGAGAAGAAGGGCGAGAAGCTCGACTACGACAAGCTGTTCGCGGACGTGCGCGCGTCGATCGACGAGGCGCACGCCGAGGGCGCCGTGTACGCGCAAGTCACCGCCGAGATCGGCGTTTACATCGAGCGCGAGCTCGAGCTCGCGCGTACGCTGCACAAGCTGCGTTCCGGCGGAAAGCGGCTATTTTTGCTGACCAATTCGCCGTTCGGCTACACCGACCAGGTGATGACGCACCTGCTAGCGGATGTCATGCCGGAGTATCCGTCCTGGCGGCACTACTTCGAGTTCGTGATCTGCTCGGCAGGCAAGCCACGCTTCTTCCAGGATGGGCGACCGCTGATGGAGCGCGATGGCGATGTGCTGCGCCCGGTGCGCGAGAAGCTGGAACGGGGCAAAGTCTACGAGGGCGGCAACTTGGAGGAGTTCGAGCGTCTGGTCGGCATGCGCAGTTCCAGCGTGCTGTACGTAGGCGATCACATCTACGGCGACATCCTGCGCTCCAAGAAGGAATCCTCGTGGCACACCTTAATGGTCATCCAGGAGATGGATGAGGAGATCGCCGCGTACGAAGCCTGCGCGGACGACCTCGGCCGACAGCGCAGCTTGGACGAGGCGCGCAACAAGTTGGAAGACGAGCTGCGCTTCCACCAGGCCCGTATCAAAGCGCTTACCCGAGCCACTGCGGCTCCTGGCCCAACGGGCGACGAAGAGAGCGAGCGCACGCGCACCAAGCGGGCGCTCGAGCGCGTGCGCGCCGAGTTGCGCGGCATCACCATCGAATACGAGATGCTCGCCGAGCGCATCTCGCAACGCTTCCACCCCTATTGGGGCCCCCTGCTGAAGGAACAGAACGAAATGAGCAGCTTCGGCCTGCAGGTGGACCTGTACGCCGATATTTACACCCGCAGGGTGTCTTGCCTGCGCGCCTATTCGCCGCAGCAGTACTTCCATTCCCCGTATGATCTGATGCCACACGAGCTGTGAGGCGGTCGTGACCTGGCCAATGAGCCGGTTGATGACCGGGGCGTGCTTCGCCCGCGTCAGGCCCTCGCGCGCGTCCGCGTCAGGCCCTCGCGCGCGAGTTAGCGAATGTGTTGGGCGATGCTAAAAGGCCCCGCCGACTGAACTGTGCTACGGGAAGCGCCGTTGCGTTCGAGCTGAACTGACCAAAGGACTTTGCGGATGAATCTGGTTGAGTGGCTTCAAGGCTTGATGACGAGCTTCGGGGCATCGTGGGTCATGTGGCTGATGATCTTTCTGAGCGTGATCTCAGTGGCCATCATGCTGGAACGCGGTTGGTTCTATTTCTCTCTGCGAGATGACATTCCGAAGCTCGCGAGCGATCTGCGCCGGCTGCTGCGCGAGGGTGATGCCGAGGGCGCACTCCGTCAGCTGGAGGCTTCACCGAGCGCCGAAGCCGCCGTGGTGGTGGCCGGCCTGCGTGAATCCGACCGCGGCATGAAGGCCGCCGACGAAGCCATGCAAGGCGCGGCCGCGCTGCAGCGCATGAAGCTCGAGCGTCGCCTCGCCTACCTCGGCACGCTCGGCAACAACGCGCCGTTCATCGGTCTGTTCGGCACTGTGATCGGCGTCGTGCAGGCCTTCGAGCAGCTGGGCAAGCAGGGCATGACCACCGCGCAATCGGCGAGCTCCGCCGCGCCGACGCAAGTCATGAGCGCGATCGCCGAGGCGCTCGTCGCCACGGCCGTGGGTCTCGTGGTCGCGATCCCCGCGGTCGCCATGAATAACTTCTACCAGCGTATCTCGCGCTCGATTTTGGCCAACACGGACGCCCTGAGCCACGTGCTCTTGTCCTATCTGGCCGGTGTCGAAGCCGGGCATGCGCCGCCGCCGCCCGCTTCCGTGGCCGCGCTCAGCAAGGCTGACAAAGTCAAAGCCAAGCCCTCGGCGCGCGACACCGCCCCGCCCGAGGGAGATTGAGCCATGGCCGGCGGCAGCAGTAACGACGATGACGGCATGGTTTCCGGCATCAACGTCACGCCGCTCGTCGACGTGACGCTGGTGCTGCTGATCATCTTCATGGTCACGGCGCGCATCATCGTTTCGCAGGGCATGCCCATGGATCTGCCGAAGGCAGCCAGCGGTGAGGCCCTGCAACAAGTCTTCTCGGTCGAGCTCTCGGCTGACGGCAAGACGCGCGTCGATTCGGAGAACCTCGCTAGCGACGAGGGCATCACGCCGCTGGCCAAGGCCGCCAAGGCGAAGACCGCGGATCTACGCGCGGTGATCCGCGCCGACCGCAAGGTCGAGCACGGGCGGGTGATTCACGTGCTCGATCTGCTCAAGCGCGCCGGCGTGGCCAAGATCGCGTTCGCGGTGTCGCCGTCGGACAAGGGCGGCACGCCCGTCGAGACTCAGCCAGGCAAGTAAAGAGCGACGCCCCCTTGAGATGACGAGCACCGCCGACTCCATCACCGAAAGCGGTGCTCACGCCGCTGGCTCAGCCGCGGGGGCGAGCGCAGACCCGCTGGCGCCAATCCTATCGCTCGGCAATCGAGAAGTGCGGGTCGGGCTGATCTTGGGCATCATCGGCGCGCTCTTCTTGCACACGGCGGTGGGCGTCCAAGCTGCCAGCACGCTGGGCGAAGCACACGCTTTCGCCGTGCTGGTACGCGCCGCCGTGCGCGAACGCCTGCAGGCAGAGGTCGACGTCGATCTGAACGAGCCACCTCCACCTCCGCCTCCGTCAGAGCCGATCTCAGAACCCGAGCCAGAACCCAAGGCCCCACCACCGCCGCCCGCCGCGGCTCCGCCCAGCACAGCCCCGCCCCCGCCCGCTGCGGCCGAAGCCGGCAAAGTGCTGACCCAAGATCCAGATCCGAATGAGCCGGTCGATCTGACCGCGGACGGCTTCGTGAGTGGCACCGGTGATCGCTTTGCTGGCGGGGTGACCGCCGCCAACGGAACCTCCACCAACGCGGTGCGCGATCTGCGCGCGCAGCCCGATGGCGTGGGCAAAGCCCCTCCCCCTGGCCCCGTCTCTCCGCCCTCGGGTCCTGACCTTTCACGTGCCGCAGCGCCTATGGCCGGCAGCTGGAACGACTGTGAATTTCCCGCCGAAGCCGACATCGAAGGCATCGACAGCGCCGTCGTGCAGCTGACCGTCACGGTCGGCCCCAACGGTCGCGCAAAATCGGTCACCGTCTTGAAAGATCCGGGCTTCGGCTTCGGTCAGTCTGCGCGCGCGTGCGCCTTCCGCAAACCGTTCAACGCCGCGCTCGACCGCGCCGGCACGGCCATCACCATGTCCACCGCCCCCTTTACCGTCCGCTTCACGCGCTAAACCGCACCTCACGCAGACACCGCGTCAGTCGGCAAGAGTGGGCGCTCGCGATCCAGCAGCGCACCTCACAGCGCGCCGTGTTCCTTGTTTTTTGCAACGGCGCCGGGCGAGCTCGGGTTCGTCCGAGTGGTAACTCGCGTCACCAGCCAGTACGTCGATGCGAAGCGTAGCTTGCGGCCGCCGCCCGATGGGTCGACGATACAGCGCGCTGCGAGGTGCGTGGCTGGATCGCGATCGCCCCCTAAAATTTGCCGCTGATGGACAGGAACGTGAGCTTGTTGTTCGTCTCGCGAAGGCGGCCGAGGAGTGTGCGGACGATGCTCCAAAGGACTTCGTAAGCGAGGTCCTTGTGCAAGAAGAGCAGGTCGTCGAAGCCGTCTTTGGGAATCGCGAGAAGCAGGCAGCGCTCGTGCACGCGTGCGTCGGCAGAGCGCGGGGATTCGTCGAGCAGTGCCATTTCACCGAACATCTGGCCCGGGCCGAGCACGGCCAGCGCTTCCTCACCCATGCCGGGTACGTCGCGGCTGATGCGCACCTTGCCTTCTAAGATCAGGTACAATTTATCGCCCGCATCCCCGTGCTGAAAGATTTTCGTGCCGAGCGCGTGGCTCTCCTCGGTCGCCACTTTGGCAATCAGCTCGATCGCCTGCGGCTTGAGCCCAGCAAAGAGGTCTATTTTGGCGAGCTGCTCGATGCGATCATTCATGAGGTTTGGCGGTAGCGAGGGGGCGGGCGGGCCGGGGGCCAGCAGGCTGGACTCTAGCCTGGAAAAGTTCGCCGGCCGCACGTGTGCGGCCAATCCTTGGAGTGTCTCGGTTTAGGAAAAAAACCCGCTCTGTGGCCATCCACAGCCTGTGGAGATCCTCCGCACAGTCTCCGGAGCAATTCGTATCCGCCTGTATTTGCTGATAATTTTAACTAATCTTCTGTGCACGCCGCACAGAATTTGACGTCTTTACACCTGTTCAGTATCCTACGCCGGCTATGCAAGGCTTGACCGCTCGCCAGGAACAGACGTTGGACTTCATCCGCAAGTCGATCGAGGAGCGCGGCTATCCGCCAACGCTCCGCGAGATCGGCGAGTACATGGGGATTCGTTCGACCAACGGGGTCAACGATCACCTGCGTGCTTTGGAACGCAAAGGCTACCTTCGCCGTGAAGACATGAAGAGCCGCGCACTCAAGCTCGTCAGCGGGATGGAGAGCTCGACCCCGGTCAAGGTGCCAGACGATGACCTGGTGGAGGTTCGCGTGCTCGGGCGTGTTGCCGCCGGTCTGCCGCTGCTCGCGGAAGAGAACGTGATCGATACCGTGCGCGTCGACCGCATGTTGGTCCGTGGCGGCCGAGAGGTTTTCGGCCTGCGTGTCACCGGTGATTCGATGATCGAAGCCGGCATCATGAGCGGGGACTATATCTTCGTGAAGAAGCAGTCGACCGCCGAGCGCGGGGACATCGTGGTCGCCCTCATCGGGGACGAGGCCACCGTGAAGCACTTCTACCCCGAGCGCGACTACGTTCGCTTTCAGCCGGCCAATTCCCAGATGGCCCCGATCTTGGTCCGCGCATCGGACTTCAAGTCGACGATGCTGCTCGGCAAGGTCGTCGGCGTTTACCGACGTCTCTGATTTTTCAGCTTCACCAACCCCCGAGGGCTCTTGGAACGGAGCCCCGAGATAAGCGCCAGGATCGCCAAGTCCTCACCGCGTCCAAGGGCACCCACGGCGCGGGGTGGTCTCGGGAATTTGGGGGTTAGCGATTGCGCGGCGCAACTTTGCATTTTTCACGACGCGAGCTGCCGCCGAGAGCAACCCTCAATCTCCCCGGACGAACCCGGGCACGCCCGGCGTGGCACATG
>Ga0302323_100002194_pt1 | contig 15840 bp, 11 predicted proteins | sample Fen_T0_3_FD_201950 | JGI IMG/M metagenome (GOLD analysis project Ga0302323, IMG submission 201950) | Peat permafrost microbial communities from Stordalen Mire near Abisko, Sweden - Fen_T0_3 | ecosystem: Environmental > Terrestrial > Soil > Wetlands > Permafrost | place: Sweden: Abisko... | reverse complement strand
GTGGCCCCGCGGTCGAGCAGCGCCAGCGCGGTCTTGGCCAAATGTTCGGCGCTGGTCGGGCGGCCACGCTGATCGTCGACGACTTTCAAGGCCGGCTTGTCGCGCGTGAGCTTGGCCATGGTGCGCACGAAGTTGTTCGCCCAGGGGGCGTAGAGCCAGCTCGTACGCACGATGAGGTGCTGGGCGCCGCTTCCGAGAATAGCCGCCTCGCCCGCGGCCTTGGTGCGGCCGTAGGCCCCGAGCGGCTGCACGGGCGCGTCCACCGGGTAGGGGCGCTCGGCGTTGCCAGCGAAGACGTAGTCGGTGCTGAAGTGAAGCAGGGGAATGCCCGCGCGCTTGCATGCCTCGGCCAGCACGCCCGGCGCAGTCGCGTTGCCACGCATGGCCGCCTGTTCGTGTTCTTCGGCGCCATCGACATTGGTGTAGGCCGCGCAATTGATGAGGGCGCTCCACGACTTGCGAAAGATCGCCGCCACCAGCGCCGGATCGCTGGCGTCGAAGTCGGGCAGGTCGAAGCCTTGGTAGGCGCGCGCCACGCGGTCGAACAATTCGCGAAAGGCGCGGCCGAGCATGCCGCGATCACCGACGAGAAGAATAGGAGCAGCCATGGACTAACCCTCGAAGCGCGGCAGGCGCGCGGGATCGATGTCGGCCAGGTGAGGTAGACCCTTGTCCTTGCCCGAGAGCTGCGGCTCGGCCACTGGCCACGGGATGGCGATGGCCGGATCGTTCCACGCCACGCCCAGCTCATCGGCGACCGAATAGAGCGCCGTGCACTTGTAGGCGAACAGGGCGGTCTCGCTGGTCACGCAGAACCCGTGGGCGAAACCCGGTGGAATCCACAATTGACGGTGGTCTTCGCTAGAAAGCAGCGCGCCCGTCCACTTGCCGAAATTGGGCGACCCCACGCGCACATCGACGGCCGCATCGAAGACCTCGCCAGCCAGAACATAGACTAGCTTGCCTTGGTCGTTCGGGTGCTGCAGGTGCAGGCCACGCAAGATCCCGCGCACCGAGCGCGACAAGTTGTCCTGCACGAAATCCAGCTGGATGCCGGCCGCGGCGTAGCGCTCTTGGTGGTAGGCTTCAAGAAAGTATCCGCGCGCATCGCCGAAGCGATTGGGCTCGATGAGCAACACCTCGGGCAGGCTCATGCTGCTGATCTTCACTGCGGACCTCGCTGGGCCAGCTGGAGAAGGTACTGACCATAGCCGGTCTTGGCCAAGGGCCGCGCCAGGTCGTTCAGGCGAGCCACGTCGATCCACCCTTTGGCAAAGGCGATTTCCTCGGGGCAAGACACCATCAGGCCCTGCCGCGCTTGGATGGTCTGGATGAATTGCGCCGCCTGCAACAGGGAATCGTGCGTGCCGGTATCGAGCCACGCCACCCCGCGCCCCATCTTTTCCAGAAACAGCTCGCCGCGCTCCAGGTATAGACGGTTGAGGTCGGTGATTTCCAATTCGCCGCGCGCGCTGGGCTTGAGCGATTCGGCGAGTGCCACCACTTGGCTATCGTAGAAGTAAAGGCCAGTCACCGCGTAGTTGCTCTTGGGCTGCTGGGGCTTTTCCTCCAGGCCGACCACGCGCCCGCCCTCGTCCATTTCGGCCACGCCGTAGGCCTCGGGATTTTGCACGAAGTAGCCGAACACCGAGGCTCCGACCGTTCGCTGCGTCGCCTTCTTCATCAAGGTCGGCAAGCCATGCCCGTAGAAGATGTTGTCGCCCAGGACCAGCGCGCAGGGATCGCCCGCGATGAATTCGCGGCCAATCAGGAAGGCCTGCGCCAGTCCATCCGGGCTGGGCTGCACGGCGTACTGGATCGACAATCCCCACTGCGATCCGTCGCCCAGCAGTTTGCGAAACGGCCCTTGGTCTTCCGGCGTGGTGATGACCAGAACCTGGCGGATGCCGGCCAGCATGAGCACCGACAACGGATAGTAGATCATCGGCTTGTCGTAGACCGGTACCAGCTGCTTGCTGACCGCGCGGGTGATGGGGTGCAACCGTGTGCCCGAGCCGCCCGCCAGAATAATGCCCTTCTTGACCATGCTAGCGATCTCCATAGTTCCGCTCGATCCACTGCCGGTATTCCCCGGTGCGCACGCTGGCGACCCAGTCCGGGTTGTCGAGATACCAGCGCACGGTCTTGCGCATGCCAGAGGCGAAAGTTTCCTGCGGCTTCCAGCCCAGCTCGTGTTCGATCTTGCTGGCGTCGATGGCGTAGCGCAGATCGTGGCCGGGCCGATCCTTGACGTAGGTGACCAGCCCCAGTAGCTCGGCCTCGCTGACGCCGGTTTCTTGCGCCACGATGGCGCACAGCTGTTTGACCACGTCGATATTGCGCTGCTCGCTGCGGCCGCCGATGTTGTAGGTTTCGCCGGGCTTGCCCCGCAAGACCACGGTCCAAATCGCCTCGCAGTGATCGCCGACGTACAGCCAGTCGCGAACATTCTCGCCCTTGCCGTAGACCGGCAGGGGCTTGCGTTCGAGCAGGTTCTGGATCATGAGCGGGATGAGCTTTTCGGGGAACTGCAGCGGCCCGTAGTTGTTCGAGCAGTTGGTGATCTTGACCGGGACGCCGAAGGTTCGGCCCCAGGCGCGCACCAGGTGGTCGCTGGCCGCCTTGGACGCCGAATAGGGACTCGATGGGTCGTACTTGGTTTCCTCGGTGAACAGCCCCTCGGCGCCAAGGGATCCATAGACCTCGTCCGTGGAAACGTGGTGCAGCAGCCCCTGCCCTGGCTTCCAGGCCTCGCGGCAGGCTTCCAGCAGGTTGAAGGTGCCTTCGATGTTGGTGCGCAGGAACGGCCGTGGCCCCGCGATGGAGCGGTCCACGTGGCTCTCGGCCGCAAAGTGAATGACCACCTCGGGCTGATGCTTGGCAAAGACCGCACGCACCGCCTCGAAATCGACCAGATCGGCGCGCACAAAGGCGTAGTTCGCGCGCCCCTCGAGGCCGGCCAGGCTGCGCGGATTCGCGGCGTAGGTCAGGGCGTCCAAATTGACGAAGACGTGCTCGGGGTGGCGCGGAACCAGAAGGTTAAGGAAGTTCGCGCCGATGAATCCGGCGCCGCCGGTGACAAGTATTTTCATGGGGTGTCCGGGCGAAACCATACCTCAATCCCGGCCAAATTCCCCTGCGAAGCGCATGCCCAAACGCAAAGTGGCGCCCCTGGAGACAGAGGCGCCACCTGGCGACGCACTATCGCGGTAGACCCGCGCGCGTTTAGAAACTGGCCTGAAGCTGTGCCGTGAACAAGTCGTTGCCCACCTTGTTGGTGCCCTGCTCGGAGGGATGCTCGTAGATGAGCGAGGCCTTCAAATTGGGGGAGACATAGCCCAGCAAACCGCCACCGTAGGTGATGACCCGATCCGTTCCCGATGTCACGTAGGTGCCTGGCTTGGCCGTGGTACCCGCGCACTTCACGCTATCAAGCGAGCCCTGCAAGAGCGGATCGTAGCCGTCCACGCGCACGACCGCGCCCATGTATTTGCCGATAGTCTGCGCCGCAATCAAGCTCCAGCCCCAGCCGATCCGGTCCTGGCAGGTGGAAGCGGCCACCCCGTTGTAGTCCTGGTTCTTATCGCGGCTGTACATGGCCTCCCCGCGTAGCGCCAGGTTGCCCACGCCGGGTACGTCGACGTAACCCTGGACATCGGCGCCCACGCGAACCCGGGTGAACTTCAACCACTTGGTCTTGTCCGAGTTGGAGGTATCGAGAGAGTCCGGGCTGTACCAACCCGAGACACCACCCGCCACGAAGCCATTGTCGACACCCAAGCGGCCGACGAGATCCTTGTACTTGTTGGAATCCAGCACGCCAAAGGCCGCATCCTGGGTGCCGTTGCCGTTGACCAGGGCAACCTGGAAGCGAAGGATGTCGTACTTGCCCTGGATCTTGAGGCCGCGGTCACGCTCGCCCGGGAAGTAGTTCAGGATGAAGCGGGAGCGCTCGGGCATCTCGCGCACCACATCGGACTGCTGCAGTTCATAGCCAAACGGATACTTAAACTGTCCGATCGAGATGCGCAGGTGAAGCGGCGTCCACGTGTCGATGAAGGCGGCTTCGAGATCCTTGGCTGCCAGGCTTGCACCGGCGGCATCGAACTGGGCCACAAGCTCTGCATTGGTATCGTTGTAAACGGTGATGAGGCGCGCACGCTTGACGTAGAAGTAGTCCTTGGTGCCGGTCGAACCCGCCGACGTGGATCCAGCTGCGGGGAAGTTCCATCCATTCACGGAATCCTGATGCCACTCGTAGCGCCCTTGCACGTACCCGCTCAGCTTAAGCTTTGACAGCTTGTCCACCTTGGCCTGGTTGGCAGCCGCGGCGGCCTCAACCTTCTGAAGCTTCGCTTCCAGATCCGCTACCTTCGCCGCCAACACCGGATCGGTGGCAGCCGGTGCTGCTTCCGTGGCTGGAGCGGCCGCCGGGGCCGCTGCCGCGCCTTCCGCGGCTGGAGCCTCGCTTTGGGCCATGACCCGTTGGCCGAACATTGCAGTCGCTAGAAACAGAAATCTTGCCACGTTCTTCTTCATTGTTGTCTCCCTCTCACGGTGCGCCGAGTTCCCCCAGCGGATGTGCGCGCCATTGTAACGGCAATAGCACGTCTGGTGAAGGCGGGTTTCTTGTTTCTGAGACCGCCCTGAATTTACGCAACGTAGAAACGAAATACCCGAATCTTGCTCAGCTACCCGGTTTCGACTTCTCGTTGTTCTCTTTCGATACGCGTTCGTATTCTTCCAGCAGGTTGACGAACACCAGCCGCAGCTGCTCGAAGAGTTCTTCGAAGTGGCCAATCTCGTCGGGCTTTGAGATCGCAACTGGCGTCTGGTAGTCCCCACCCACGAGACGGGTGGCAACGCGCGTGATCTCGGTGAGCCGTCGGAACACCAAACTTGACAGGAGGATCAGCAGAACCACACACACCACGACGATTAACGCCACCGTGGTGGCGATGGTCAGCATCTTGGTTCGTTGGAGATCGGTGTAGATAGTGGTGATGTCCACCAGAACGAAGACCGCCCCCACCTTGGCAGACGAGGCGTCCTTGATGGGGAACGCGCTGCGGGCAAAGATCTGCCCACCTCGGTTGTTCACATCCAGCACTTGCCCCTCATCGGGCAACGCCGTCACGTCGCCGCCGTAGGCGAAGATCGACTCGTCCGTCCAGGTGTTGCCAGCCAGGACCAAATCCTTCTGTTCGTTCCAGTTGTTGGGCAGTTTCAGGCGGTCGCGTTGAATGCCCCAGTCCTTTTCCTTGAGGAATTGCTTGCGCAGGAGGAGCCCGTACTCGCGGCCAGTCTGCTTCTTGAGCGCGCCCAGGAAGCCGCCGATTTCCGAGCCCAACTCGATGTAGCCGAGCAGCTTGTCGCCCTTGAGCTGGCCGCTGTCATAGAACGGATGGGTCACGCGCAAGGCGAAGCCAAGCTGGCCAAGCGACAGGCCCGTCACCCAGGTCTTCAGCCTAGCGCATTCCTGTATATTGAAGCGGACGGCTTTGGTTCCGATGAGGCGCACGTCCTTGGTGTCCGTCATGGTGAGGAAGCGGTTCTCTTCCGGATCGATGTAGTTGAAGATCGTGACCCCATATTGCTTCTTCAGCCGTTCGAAGATGGGCGTCGTTGCATCGATCAGCTTTTCTCGATCCTTGGCCGCGAAGGTGTCGCGCAGCGCTGGATCGGCCATGGCCATTTCCGCAGCCACGGACATCTTGGCCACGCTGGCGTCGACCAGATTGGCGTAGGTGGCGCGGGCATTGGCCAGGGATTCGCCCGTGACCATCTGCACGTTCTTGCGATAGCTGGCGTCCGATAGGGCCAGAAGCCCAAGCGTCCCGGCGGAAAGGCAAAGGATGGTGGTTGCTCCGACTTTGGCTTTAATAGATAGCGTTGCCATGATCTTGCGTCTCCCTACTAAACTTTCAATTGCAACACGGCCGCGGCCGCTTTCCTCAGTTTGTCCAGTTTGACTGGATCGTCAGGTGTGGTGGCAGAGACCAGTGACAGCAGAAACCCAGTCTGCAGAGCGATCTTTCCGCGCGTGGCCACGCCATCCAATTTCCGTTCCTCGATGGTTTTGTCGATTTTGACCTTCAGGTCGTATAGAGCCGCCATATGTATCTCCTGTGTTGCGCGAGCAGGTCATCGTCAAGGCATCGGAATTCCTTTAGTCCAGCTCCAAACCAGACGGACCCAATGACCGAATTGCGTGCGTGGCTCCCAGAGATTCCAGGGCCATCCCGAATTTCAGTGGCGGCCGTGAAGTGCCGATGTGCTGGGGACGAGAAGGGGACGAGTCATGGCAATGGGAATTTGCTTGCCTGCACGGCGACGGTTTGGCCTGGTGCTCGCGATCTGCATGGTCGCGAGCCAAGGCCGAGCAGGCGCCGCGAATCTGTCCGACGGTACGGTGAAAAGCGGCGACAAAGATGCGAAGCAGGAAGCAAAGGCCCGCTTCATCTCGGGCCAAAGCCACTACAACCTCAATGAATTCACCGCGGCCTTGGGCGACTTCAAGGAAGCCTACCGGCTGCTACCTGATCCGGTCTTCCTTTTCAACTTGGGCCAGTGCGAGCGCCAGCTTGGCCATCTAGAGGAGGCCATCCGTTTCTACCGCAGCTTCCTGCGCGAACAGCCCAAGGCGGCCAATCGCCAGGATGTGGTGCACAAGATTGATGAGATGGAAGCCACGCTCAAGGCCAAGCAAGCCGAGACCGACAAAGGCGCGACTCTGCCCGCCGAGCCTGAGCCCCTGGCCGCCACAGCCGAAGCAGGCAAAGAGACCAATCAGGCGCTGCCACCAGGCGAGATGAAGTGGACACCCCCGCCAGCCGCAAAGCCCGAACCAGCGCTCGCCCAACCTACGGCACCTTCCCAAGATTCGAAGCTAGAGCCCAAGACCGCCCCCTCGCCCGCGACGGCCGGCTCCCCGGCTGCCATTCCCTCGGCGGCGCCCCCCGCAGACAGCGCAGAAAGCTCGCTTGGCCGAGTGGACCTGACAGCCGCTCCGTCAGTGCCCGCTGCATCCGCGAACCCAGCGTTCTACTCGCACTGGTGGTTCTGGCCCGCCGTGGGCGTGGTGGCCGTCGCTGCGGGTGTAGGGATCTACGCCGTAACCGCGAGCCGCTCACCCTCGGTGCCAAGATCCACGCTCGGTTCGAAGGGGGTGTTCTAGATGGAAGCCAACACGCGCGTGCGTGGCCTCTGCCTAGCGCTGGTTCTTGTTGCCACCGCGGTGGCTTGCAAGCAGTCCACGGGCACGTTCGTCGTGCTGACATTCGATGGCACCATTCCCGAAGGCAAGCCCATCCACAGCATCGGGCTCAGTCTCCAGCTTGGCACACGCACCGATTCGACGACGTTCCAGGCTCCAGTCAGCGGCGCCATTGCCTTGCCCACCGACGCCACGCTACAGATCAACAGCGGGAGCGGCGACCTGACGGTGGAGGCCAGCGCGCTTGCCGAGGATCAGTCGGTGCTTGCCACCGGGACCGCCCATGGGCGCGTGACGGCTGGGCAAACGATCCGCATCACCGTGCATCTGGGCAGTAGCAAGGGCGACGCGGGAGCGAACGCGCCCATCGACGCCCAGCCAGACAGCGGTGTCTCGGGCAAGGACGCCAGCCCCGATGGTCCGAGCACGGTGCCCGATGCAACTGCCGCTGACACCGTGCCGTTGCCATCGGATGTGGCTGACCTTGGAAACGGCAAGAACGACGTGAGCCTCGGTGGATCGGGTGGGTCAGGCCAGGGCGGCGCGGGCGGCGACGCCGGCGGCGACGCCAGCGGTATAGCCGGTGGCGGCGCCCCGGGTGGTACTGGCGGCATCAGCAGCAGCGGGACCGGAGGCAGCGCCGTTGGCGGCACCAGTGGCAGCGTCAACCTCACGGTGTCACCCGCAGCGCCCGATTTTGGCGTGGTCCCCGTGGGCAGCGTCTCCACTCCGCTCACGTTGACCATCACCAACACCGGCGCAGGCACCACGCCGGCGCTGGCGCTGTTCGTCGCCGACGGGCATCACTTCCCCGTGTTTCAGGATCGCTGCAGTGGTGCATACCTCAAGCTTGGTGATACCTGCACCGTCGCCTTCACCTTCAACCCAGACGCTACCGGAGGCATGCAAACCAACGGTTCGGTGGGGCCAGCACAGGGACCGACGGCCAAATTCACCATGAGCGGGACCGCATCGAACGGAACCCCCACGCTGACCATGTCACCATCCACCGTGGATTTCAGAAACTTGGACGTCGGAGTCTTCTCGTCGATACCCTTCACCGTGACCAACAATGGCGCCGCGGACGCTGGGGCTCTCAAAATCCTGGTCAACCCAACCTCGGTCTTCCAGATCGCGGACGATACCTGTTCCACCATAACCCTCGGTAAGCTTGGCCAGTGCACGTTCTCCCTGGTTTTCGCCCCGAAGACCTTCGGCATCGCCTCGGCGACCATCACGGCCCAGTCCACCTCGGGACTTGTCGCCACATCGAGTGCCGTGGGCGTTGGACAGGACCGCGTTCAACTCACGGTTCAGTTCGCGGGCACGGGGGGCGGCTCGGTTACGGGGCAGGGCCTCAATTGCCTCAGCGGCTCCCCATGCAACATCGGCGTGGTACGTACCGATCCCTCCTCGCTGCCCAGTCTCAACCTGTCCGCGCTGGCCAACAGCTCGTCCCTGTTCTCGGGCTGGAGTGGCCCCTGCACCGGCACGGGCAATTGTTCCATCGTCATGGATGCCGCCAAGACCGTGACCGCCACCTTCGACGCCGTTCCCGTGCAGATATCCTTGAACGTGATCGGCATGGCCGGGCAGCAGGGAACCTTGGTGTCCGACGACGGAAGCATCACTTGCGGCAGCAATTGTCCAGCCCTGACCCACGCCGCAAGCGCCAGCTTCACCTTGATCGCCAAGCCTGGCTCGAGCTCGAACTTCATCGGCTGGAGCGACGGCCCCTGTCGCGGCACCTCGCCCAAGTGCACATTCGCGCTGACTAGCGCCACCACCGTCGCCGCGACCTTCGGACCGCAATCGTACATGTTCGTTTCATCGTCAACCCTGGTGCCCGGTCAGCTGGGTGGGATTGCGGGCGCCGACAGCGAGTGTCAGCGCCTTGCCAGCAAGGCCAGTCTGCCCGGTAGCTACCGCGCCTGGATTTCCACCGCAGGCAACAACGCCAAGACGCGCATGAGCGCAGGCGGCTGGGTGCGCACGGATGGCCGGCCGTTCGCCAAGAACCTGGCCACACTGGCGACCACGGGTTCGCAGACGGTCTACTACCCACCCCGCCTGGATGAAATGGGGAACGACCTTGGCAACAACCACCTCTACGTGGCGACGGGCGGGATGGCCGACGGCAGCGCCCTGGATTCCCAGTGCAGTGACTACACGAGCACGTCAGGCGACCTGTACGTGGGCGACGCCGCCACGGGGAGCAACTATTGGGCCATGCGCGAACTGCACAGCGGCGGTTGCGGCCGCGCGTACCACCTCTACTGCTTCCGCGGGGATGGTCTCGTGGCGGACGTCGTTCCCCCTTCGCAACCTGGCCGGCGCATTTTCGTATCGGCACAGGCATTCGTTCCTGGCGGCAGCCTGGGCGCCGATCAGATGTGCCAATCCGAAGCGGCGGCGGCCAATCTGGCCAACGCCAACCAGTTTCTCGCCTTCATCGCCACCAGCACCACGCCCGCCATGAAGCGGATCCGCGCCAGTGGATTGCCGTGGAAGCGGGCCGACGATGTCTTCGTGGTCCGGCAGATTACCGACTTCGCCAACGGCAAGCTGATGGCCACGCCGGGTCTTGTTGCGAACGGGAGCCTCTACACGAATGTCCAGGTGTGGACTGGCGCCGGCGATCCAACCGTGATCGGCAGCGAAACTTGTCAGGACTGGACGGCGGGTCTTGCCACCAGCAAGGGCATCATTGGCGATGGCGCAACCACGGTGGCACCGGATTGGTTCAGCTTCGGCGGCCTCACGGTACCGTGCAACGACCCCAACACGCACCTCCTTTGCATGGAGCCCTAGCAGGTTTTCGGCGCGCAGGAACCTGGTACTCTCGCGTTGCCATGATCACCCTACACGCGACCGAGCAGCGCGCGCTGCTGGAGCGCTTCTTGCGCTACGTCCAGGTAGACACCCAGAGCGACGAGAGCTCGCTGTCCCATCCTTCGACTGACAAACAGAAGAACCTGGCGCGTTTGCTGGTGGATGAGCTCAAGACCCTGGGGTGCCTGGACGCGATGATGGCCGACTCGGGGCACGTGGTCGCCACGGTTCCGTCGAACCTGCCGCCCAAACACGCAGCAGCCGTCCCGGTGTTGGGATTCCTTGCTCACCTCGACACTTACCCTGGTACCTCGGGTGACTGCGTCCGGCCGCAAGTCATCGATGCCTACGCGGGCGGCGACATCGTTCTGCCAGCCACCGGCGCGCGTTTGTCACCAAACAGCCAGCCCAACCTCGCCCGCTGCGTGGGACACACCCTGATCCACACCGACGGCACCACGCTGCTTGGCGCCGACGACAAGGCGGGCATCGCTGAGATCATGACCCTGGTGGACTGGCTCGGGAGCCACCCCGAATTTCCCCACGGCAAGCTGCGCGTGGCCTTCACGCCCGACGAGGAGATCGGCCGCGGCGTCGAGCTGTTCGATGTGGCTGGGTTCGGCGCGCACTACGCCTACACCCTGGATGGTACGGATCTGGGCGAGGTCGAGGACGAGACCTTCAGCGCGGACGCCGCCACCCTCACCATCGTCGGGCACGATGTGCACCCGGGCCAGGCCAAGAACGTGATGATCAATGCCGTGCGCGTGGCAGCAGCCCTGGTCGAGGCATTACCCGCCGACCGGCTGCCCGAGTCGACGGCGGGACGCGAGCCGTACCTGCATCCCCATGCACTGACCGGTGACGTGGCCCGCGCGCAGCTTCGCCTGCTTGTGCGCGCCTTCACGGAAAGGGAATTGTACGAACGCGAGGAGGTTTTGCGCGAGACCATTCGACAAGTCGAGACACGTTTTCCCGGCGCGCGCCTGACCCTGGAGATCAAGCCTTCCTATCGCAATATGGGCGACCACATCGCCAAGGATCCCAAGGTCCTCGACTACGCCCTCGAAGCCGTGCGGCGGCAAGGACTTGAACCCATTCGCCGCGCGGTACGCGGTGGCACCGATGGATCGCGCTTGTCGGCCCTGGGACTGCTCACCCCCAATCTGTTCACCGGCGGACAGAGCGCCCATTCCGTGCTGGAGTGGATCTCGCTGCAGTGGATGGCTGCCGCCGTAGGCGTGTGCCTGCACCTCATCGAGGTCTGGGTGGAAAAGGCGGAACAGAACGCAGAAGAACAGAAGGTAGAAAAGGATAAAAAGGGTCCGTAAGTACCGACACCTCATTTCGTTGAAGTAATCCGACATCGTGGGTTGGCGGGGGGAATCGGGCAGCGGTACAATGAAGTCCCCAGAGCGCGTGGGGAGCGGTGATCAAACCATGGGTGGTGCACAACTTTCGCGACGCTCGCGACTTGGAAGAAAGTCCCTTTCGTGCCGTGGCTGGGTGGTTGCTTGCCTAGTCTATCTTCCTGCATCGATGGCATTCGCCGCTGACGTACCCCAGGGCGACGCAGCCGAACTGGATGCGCCCACGCCCTACTGGCGTGTGGGGCCAGCGCGGCCATTCATCTCTGGTCGGGCGATCCCTGGGTTTGGCTACGGACGTTTCGCACTGACCACGGGCTACGGCAAACCCCACTGGATGTGGGCAGGCGCGGAAGGGCTCGCGACACTTACACCCATGTACGCGGCGGTGCAGGCTGGCTTGCATCTGAGCGCTGTCGTCGCGGATCTCATGATCACGGTGAGGCGCACCTACGCCTTTGACCACACCTTGATTCCCCTGGCCGACTCGGTCGGGTCGGACGATCTCAAACAAGCGAATCAGCCGACCGCGAAGTCGACCGTCATCGATGCCAGCCTGTGGGGCTTTCTTCCCTACGGCCGGTGGCTGCTGACTTGGGAATTGACCTGCGTGCGTCCGCTTGGGCAGTCCTCGTCGATGTTGCTGTATGAGGAAATCCAGCGCGCAGTCATCGCGCGTGACGGCGTCGTGACATCGAAGCTCGGACCCATGGTCAATCTCTCTGGTGCGGGCCAGATCTATGTCGGCGTGTTGGCGGAACATCTTTCACTGCTTGGCCGAGACGATTCCTTGGTTTTCAGGATGGGTCCCAATGTCTGGATTCAGCTGTCGAACCACTGGGATCTCTTCGGCTACTGCACCTGGCCTGTCCACGGTCCGGATCACCTCGGTGCATGGTCCGGCATGTATGGAGCAGGTGGATTCCTGTATCGCTTCGCGACCGGGGAGTCCTTGGGCCGCCGACCATGACGTGGTTCCTCACGCTGCTGCCGTATGTGCTGTCCATGGCGGTCAGCTTGTCGCTGGCCGCGTACGCTTATCGCCGGCGTTCGGTGCCTGGGGCACAGCCCTTTGCGGTTTCTCTCGTCGGACAGGCCCTGTGGGCCTTCGGCTATATCTTCGAGCTTTTGTCGAAATCCCTGCCTGCGAAGATCGGTTGGGACTCCTTTCAATACATCGGGTTCTTCGTCGCGGCCCTGGGTGTGCTGGTCATGGCCCGGCAGTATGTCGGCAAGAGGCCCCCATTCTCACGACGGTTCTGGCTGCTCTTGTTGTTCGTCCCGCTTCTGGTCACGGGGGCGACGCTTAGCGAACCCGTACACCATCTGCTGCGGCGCTCGGCCCACATCGTGCCGGGGGAGCCAGCCGGTGCGCTTTGGTACGACTTCACCGGGGTGGACATCCTGGGCTTGGCCTTTCTCTACGCCACAAACATCTACGCCATGGCATTGCTCTTTCGGCACGGGCGGCGGGGTTCGCGGCTTGTACGCCGGCAGACCAAGGCCCTCCTCCTCGGTCTTCTCACACCGCTGGTCGTTGGCAATGCGTTGGTCTTCGGGTACGACCCGTTTCCCCAGCGGGATCCGGCACCCCTGCTGTTTCTGGTTGGAGGCCTCTTCTATGCCTGGGGCCTCTTCCGGACGCGCCTCTTTGACATCATGCCCGTGGCCCGGGCGGTGGTATTCGAATCCATGACCGACGGTGTGGTCGTCGTCGATCCGCAGGCGCACATCGTCGATATCAATCCCGCAGCCTCCGCCATCGTGGGTTTACCTTTGCAAAGCATTCTGGGGGATTCAGTCCAGAAGGTCGCCGCGACGGCGCGACTGACCCTGCCCGACGAGCGCAGCGCCGCGCCGGTCTCCGAAATCACGCTGGGCCCAAATACCCGGCACTGGATCGAAACCACCTCGCACGCCGTGATCGACATCGCGGGTCAGCGCCTCGGCACCGTTTTCGTTCTTCACGACGTGAGCGAATCCCACCGCCGGGAACATGATTTGCAGACGGCACACGACCAACTGGAATCCATGGTTACGACGCGCACCAAGGCGCTGGTGGCGGAAATCGCGCAGCGCACGCAGACCGAAAAAGCTCTGGCGAAAAGCGAGCGCCGCTTCCGCGCCATCTTCGACCAATCCTTTCAACTGGTGGGACTGCTCGATCCAAGCGGCACGGTCCTGGACGCCAACCGTTCGGCACTCGCCCTCATCGACGCGCAATTGTCAGACATCGTCGGTCGGCCATTCTGGGAGACGCCGTGGTGGCGGCACTCTTCGGATGAGGCCGCCAAGCTACGCAAGGGTCTGGCCGCCGCCGCGCAGGGAACCTTCGTGCGCTTCGAGACCACACTGGCCGCCGCGGACGGAACCACGCGCATCATCGATTTTTCGCTGAAGCCGATCGTAGACGAACGGGGCAAGGTGGTCATGATGATCCCCGAGGGTCGGGACATGACCGACCTCAAGCGGTCCCAGCATGAGCGTATGTCCCTGACCGCCCAGTTGCATGAATCCCAGAAGCTCGAATCGCTGGGCCGGCTGGCGGGCGGCGTGGCCCACGACTTCAACAATCTGCTCACCGTGATCGCCGGCAACTTGTCGCTCATGCAAGTTTCCGACGCTATTGAAGGCGCACAACAGCAGGCCATCCAGGAAACCATCGATGCGGCCAGGCGCGCCGCGGAACTAACCCGGCAATTGCTGACCTTCAGCCGCCGGCAAATCATCGAACCCCGCGTTTTCGATCCGGCGGAACGCCTGCGCGGCTTGACCAAGCTCCTGCCCCGCGTGGTCGGCGAGGACATCGCCCTCGCGGTCAACGTGACCGACAAGCCAGGTGGCCTGTTCATGGATCCCTCGCAGTTCGAGCAGATTGTGATGAACCTGGTGGTGAACGCACGCGATGCCATGCCCAGCGGCGGACGCGTGGACGTCACCCTTGATTGCGTCGACCTCAAAACGCCGCGCGACCTGCCCCAGGGATTGTCCGCCCCTGGCACCTACGTCATTCTAAGCGTGGCAGACACCGGAACCGGTATCTCCGAGTCGGATTTGCCCAGGGTTTTTGAACCCTTCTTCACCACCAAGGCAGCAGGCGCAGGCACCGGTCTGGGGCTGGCCACGGTTCATGGAATCGTCACGCAGGCCTTGGGTTGGATTGGCGTCGAGACCTCTCCCGGCAAGGGAACGACCTTCAAGGTCCACCTGCCGTGCTGCGAACAGGGACCCGCGACAAGCCCCGCCGCCACGACCATCGCGACGGCGGATGAGCGAACGGGAACCATCCTGGTCGTGGAGGATCAAGCCACGGTTCGCGATCTGGTGGTCCGCTCGCTCAAGCACTTTGGCTTTCAAGTTCAGGCCTTCGCCGACGGCGCCACGGCACTGTCCTACGCGCGCCAGTCCGACCATGCCTTCGATCTGGTTCTCACCGACGTGGTCATGCCTGGCATGGGTGGCCGTGCCTTGGCCGATGCTTTGAGACAAATTCGGCCCGCGCTGCCCATCGTCTTCATGTCCGGCCACACCGACGACACCGTGCTTCGCCATGGCATCGAGGAAGCCCGGGAGTACTTCCTGGCCAAACCCTTCACGCCAAGCAAACTGGTGGCCAAGCTGCGCGCTGTTCTCGAACAAGCCTCGGAGACCATGGAACCCAACTGATTAATCCCTATTCACAAGCAGAATCCTGCCCCTACCCTTCCGCTTGACCGCAGCCACCGCATCCGCTGCGGCGCTATCCGCCGCTGCTGGCAAGTAGATGTAAAAGGTGCTGCCCTTACCCGGCTCGGACTCCACATCCAGGCATCCGCCGTGGCGGCTGACAATCGAGTAGCACGTGGCCAGGCCGAGGCCATGCCCCTTGGTCTTGGTCGTGTAGAACGGATCGAAGATGTGTGGCAAAACATCCTTGGGTATGCCAATACCCCGATCCTTGACGGATAGCTTGACGTAGTTTCCCTTGGCCAGGGCGGGAAGCTGGCCCTCGTCGACAAAGATGTTCTTGGCCGCTACGTCGATGAGCCCGCCGCCCGGCATCGCCTGTTGTGCATTGATCACGATGTTGTCAATCACCTGGGCGATTTGGTTCCGGTCGATGTGACAAAGCCACAGATCGTCCGGCAAGAAGAATTGGCAGGAAACATTCGCCCCGCTCAGCGCGAATTGCACGGCCTCGCGAATCAATGGAATCACCTGGGTTGGCTTCTGCGCTGGCGCTCCGCCTTTAGCAAAGGTCAGCAATTGCATACTCAGCGCCCTTGCGCGGTTCATGGCGGCGAGCGTGCCATCCAGGTATTCGAGGGCCTGTTCATCCGTCGATCGGGCACGCGCCAATTCCACATAGCCGAAGATTCCCGTGAGCAGATTGTTGAAATCGTGGGCAATGCCGCCGGCGAGAATGCCAAGCGAATCCAGCTTGGC
>Ga0302323_100002192_pt1 | contig 15851 bp, 17 predicted proteins | sample Fen_T0_3_FD_201950 | JGI IMG/M metagenome (GOLD analysis project Ga0302323, IMG submission 201950) | Peat permafrost microbial communities from Stordalen Mire near Abisko, Sweden - Fen_T0_3 | ecosystem: Environmental > Terrestrial > Soil > Wetlands > Permafrost | place: Sweden: Abisko... | reverse complement strand
CTGATGTTGATGCCGACATATAGCGGCGGGTCAGCGGGATAGCGCTGCCGCCAACTCGCCGCCTCTAAACACGCCGTCCTTAGAACCCAAACACTAATAGGAACAATCAGGCCGCACTGTTCTGCTACCGGGATAAAAGTGCTTGGTGGTATCGAATTCGATTCCGAGGGCCGCCATCGCAAGAGTGCCTCGAAGCCCTGTACTGCCCCCGTATCCACCGCGACGATTGGCTGGTAGTGAAGTGTCAGTTCTTCATTCTGGAGTGCATATCTCAGCTTGGCTTCTAGAAGGAGTCGACTCATGACTTGCTCGTGCATCGTGCGGTCAAAGAGCTCACTGCAAGCCTTGCCTTGGTCTTTCGCACGATACATGGCGATATCGGCATTCTGAAGCACCGCCTCCGCAGATGTCACTGGTGACGTCATCGCGATGCCAATTGACGTGCTCTTGAAGATCTCAAGTCCCTCCAGTAGGAACGGCCGTTCAAATGAAGCCTGGATTCTCTCGGCTACACGGATGGCATCGCTCGGGTCAGCAATGTCTTCCACCAGAACCGTAAACTCATCCCCACCCATCCTGGCGATTGTGCCGTCGCTGCGCATGCATGCCCGCAGTCTGTTGCTCACTTCTTTGATTAGAAGGTCCCCGATTGCGTGGCCATAGCAGTCATTGACCACCTTGAAGTCGTCGATATCAATGAAAAGGACGGCAGCGGCCTCGTGTGGGTGCCTTTTCATCCGATCCACGACGCTTTGCAAACGTCCCAGAAACAAGACCCGGTCTGGAAGTCCGGTGAGCGCATCGTGGGTGGCGTTAAACACCAATTGTTCCTGAGCATGTTTTCGTTCTGTTATATCTCGGGCGTTGTAGACGATGCCGCCGATATTCTTGTGCCGAATCAAGTTCCGAACCACACTCTCGAAATAGAGCCACCTTCCGTCTGCATGTCGTAGCCGGAACTCAACTATCGGATTCTGGCCATACGCTACCGATCGCGGTCCCGTGCTCATAGTCTTCGCGAAATCGTCCGGATGTATCAGTTCGATCATGTTCGTTCCCACCAGACCATCTTCATGCACCGCTAGAACTGTATGAACGGAGGGACTCGCGTACTTGATTTGGCCGGAGGGATCGGCGATCAGAATGATGTCGGTTGACTGCTCGGTAAGAGCGCGGAAGCGCTCTGCGCTCTCGCGGAGGGCGATGCGTTCGGTTGCTTCCAACTGGCCGATGTGCTCTTGTCTCTGGAGCCGGAGAAAAAGTATCAGGATGGCAGTCGCTGCCAATATTGCGGCCGCCAGCAATTCGTTCCGAGCTCTCAGCGCAACACCTTCGGCCCATTTGCCCTCGGCTTCAATGGCAATCTGCACTTGGTGCTGCATCAAGTCGAACTGGGGGCTGACCTCCTGGAAATCGACCTGCTTTGCCTCATCAAAGTCCCCAATTTTCATCAGGATCCATTGCCGGCCGGCCGACATAATGTAGTTGTCTAACACGGGCCAGACTCTCTCTACGGCAGAGGTGTGATAGGCATGAAGGTGTGCCGCCAGCACTACTGTAGGCATTGCCTGTCTTGCCGCCCGCATCTCGGTGTCCGCTTCCGGGGTCAGGTTCTGCTCTTGCAAGGCTGTCCACGTAAGATTGTTGATTTCTCGCGTACGAACTGTAATTTGATTGAGAATCACTTGGGCGGAGCGGGCTTCGTCGACCTGATTCCTGTGAAACCAAGAGAGAGCAACCAAGACGGCGATGGCCGTGGCGAGGAAACCAAATACAAAGGCCAATTTCGGACGCGCGACTAGACTCCCAGATCGTGGGTTGAGGGTTCTCAGCGTAGCCCGGGCCATTTTGATCATGAAGAACCAAACAGATCTCTTCGCAAGCGCGCCTGTGCAAACAATGGGGAGGGAGGAGGATCGGTTGACCCGCCATACAGCAAGTGCCACATATTACTATCGAGCTTCAGGTGCGATTTTGGCACGTCCGGATCAGCATGCCATATTACGAAAGTACTTGCGGTTTTGAGGGTGATTACGCCAACTACAACCCCCTGGGGCCTCCCCGGGCCCCCTCCTGTCGGGGTTGGGAGTGGAGTCGAGAACAGGCGCAGTAGCGGTAGTCTCCCGGTGGCATATGTAAGCACTGCTTTCGCAGGGCGTGCCGCAGTCCGGTTGGGCATGGCTCTGTTTCCTGTTCCCGCTCATCGAACCGGACAGGCGCGTCTCGCGCATCCGGCTCTCGGAGAAAGTGTCACGATTTCGCCCACGGAAAGCTGCTTGTCCGAGTGGTAAGTTCGACAAGACCCAGCACCTGATGCAGGACAGTAATTGGAAACTGCTTGGTTGCCTGCCCACGCAGCTTGTGCTTGGCGCACAGCCACTGGCGTAACCTTTTGCGAGCATGTTGTTCGACCGCTCGATAGGCACTACTGACTGGCCCCAAACAGAAATAATTAGCCCACCCAATCAGCATTCGATTGAGTGTCGTGATTACTGTTTCTTGGGCCAGCAGGGTCTTGTTCCGTCCGGTTTCCTGGCTGATCGCCTTGCAGATGCGCTGCACCCGTTTCGTTGACGGCTTTGCCCCTAGATGGACCCGTCCCGTCTTCGGCGAGTAGCATCGCCCGAACGTATACCCTAAGAAGTCAAACTTCTCTCCCGGCAGCTTGCAGACCCGCGTCTTCTCCTCGTTCACCGTCAGCTTCAGCTTCGACATCATGTTCCGCATCGTGACTAAGGCCTCCTCGGCCCTGTTCCGACAACAGATCACAAGATCATCGGCATAGTTGACGATGTACGCGTTCAGACGTCTCTCGTGCCCTAGTTTCTTCCACCCGAGCACGAACCGGCGCATGTACAGATTACTCAGCAACGGGCTGATCGGAGAGCCTTGTGGACTACCCCGACCTTCATCCCGATTTCGCGTGCTTCGACGCTTATTTCCCCGCTCATCCGTTTCTTCGACCGGAGCTTCCAGCCACATCTTGATCAGATGGAGCATGTTCCCGTCTACGACCCGGCGAGCTACCGACTTTAGAAGCTCGGAATGGGGAAGAGTGTCAGAGTAGGAGCTGAGATCTGCATCTACGATTTCTCCATGGCCAGTGTTGATCAGCTTATGGACGTGTCTTACTGCGTCCAGTGCGCTGTGGTCTTTCCGATAGGCGTACTGTTCCGGCTGCAGGTCGGCTTCGAATATGGGCTCGAGAACCAGAACTGCTGCCATTTGTGCTACCCGGTCGCGGATAGCGGGCACTCCTAACGGCCGCTGTTTCCCATCTGGTTTGGGTATGTACACTCGCCGGACAGGAAGTGGTTGATAGGTTCGGTTCTTCAGCTCTTGCGCCAGTTCGTCCAACCATCGCTCCTTGCCGTATGCCTCGATGTCCTCGAACGTTCGGCCGTCCACTCCTGCCGCTCCGCCATTGGCTTTGCAGCATTCGTAGGCGAACGCTAGAACGTCCTTGCGGTACACCTTGTCGTACAGCGCATAGAAGCGAAAGCTGGGCGATCCCTTCGCTTTGTCGTGCAACGCCGTCTGCAACTTCTGAACACTTTCTGGGGTTGATAGACTCATCGCCAATCCCTCCGTCTTCGTCGCTTCTTGCGTTTCCTTTCAACTGAGGCCCCTTCCCTCCACCGGCATTACCCGGCTTCATTAGTACTACGGGCCTCTCCGTCACCCCTTGCGGCCTAACCTGTCTCTCGCGAGTTGTCAGTTGATCCGGACTGCGATCACCGCTGGGGCTTCCCGTGTTGCTGCTGGTCCACTTTGCCTGCTTGCCGTCGCCATTACCCCGGCAGGTCTGATGGAACTCGTTCGCTCGTACTGTCCCATCAACGGCGGCCCGCCCACATAACACGGGGGGAGGGCTCCTGCGTTAATCGTTTCGAGGCCTGCTCAGCGTTCACTTCACGTTACGGCCTGCATGCTCGCCAAGTCGCCTAAGCGACCTTCTACACCGGAGGCTCCGACGGCTTCGTTTCCTCCACCGCCGCTCCGATTGCTTCCGGGTGGAGCGAACCCAGTTCCCGGGCGGGACTTTCACCCGCAGTCAACCAGCGCCTTTTCACGGCGCACGCGCAATGGCGATTTTGCGACAGTAATCAAAAGCGTCAGTCGATCGCGAGAAGAGCTTCTGCTGCGCAGTCCTTCCTAGTCTCATTTTCGATTCCAGTGCTGCGCCAAAGAGAGGTTCGCCGTACATGCGTGGAAGCACTACCCAAATTGCAGCAACCGCGGCTACATTGCCTGTTTTTGAACTGGTCAAAACGAGACAGTTAACTACGTCTGCCACGCCTAAGCTGAATCGTGAGGCAACCGTCATGAAACCATTTGGAGTTCTCGGCACGGCAGTTCTGTGTTGTCTTGTCGGAACCGCCGCTCCTGCTTATTCTCAGCAGGGCCACGAGCAATCTAAGCCCGACCAAAAGCAAGAGCATACCCAGCAGCAACCGCGTGCCCAGCAGCAGCCGCGTGCCCAGCAGCAGCCGCGTGCTCAGCAGCAGCCGCGTGCTCAGCAGCAGCCGCGTGCCCAGCAGCAACCGCGTGCCCAGCAGCAGCCGCGTGCTCAGCAGCAACCGCGTGCCCAGCAGCAGCCGCGTGCTCAGCAGCAGCCGCGTGCCCAGCAGCAACCGCGGCATGCTCAGCAACAACCGCAGCATCCCGGCGGCAATCGTGTCGGAAACATGGCGGGCAATCGCGAAAACGCGGGCCGCCACACAACTCCCGGGCGCACGGTATCTCTGAAGGGCGGCGGGTCAGCGAGCCTTCGAGCGAATGGCCAGATCCGCGCCATTAACCGGAACGGAATGCAGATTCAGCACAATCTCCGCGGTGGGCGCACGATCGTGAGCGAACGCAGCGGAGCGCGCCTGGTGACCATGGGCAGAGGGAACGGCTACGTGCAGCGTCCCTACACAACGCGTGGTGGGCGTTCCTATTATTCGCGTACTTATTATGACCACGGCGCCTACCGGGTCGGGATCTATCGCGGCTACAACTATGGCGGCTATCACTACTATGGCTACTATCCCGGTTATTGGTACCGTCCTGGCTTTTATGGATGGGCGTACAGTCCGTGGGATGCGCCGGTGTACTGGGGCGTGGGGATTGGTGGCTGGGGTTGGGGTGGATCGCCGTGGTATGGCTTCTACGGTGGATATTTTGCGCCCTATCCGATGTATCCGTCGGCGGCATTCTGGCTTACGGATTATCTGATTGCGGCGAATCTGCAAGCTGCGTATGCGGACCGAGCCGAAGCCAATGCCGATGCTGCGGCCAGCTACGATCAGGGGTCGTCAAACTACGGAACTGGAGGAGGGCAGGCAGCGAACTCCGGTCCGGTGATGCTGACTCCGGAGGTAAAGCAGGCGATCGCTGAAGAAGTGAAGGCTCAACTTGCGGCAGACCAACAACAGTCTTCTGGCGGACAGGGCGCTTCCTCGGATGGACGGGAACTGGTTCCGGCATCCGCCGACGGTGAAGTGCCGCCGGCACTAAATCCAGCGCGGCGCACTTTTGTCGTGGACCACAACATCACGGTGGTGTCCGATGGCCAGGAATGTGAACTTACCGGTGGGGACGTCATCACGCGGCTCACCGACACTCCCGATGCCGATCAAAAAGTTACTGCGAGTGTCTCGGCTAGCAAGAAGACAGACTGCGGCGCGGGCAAGCAAGTGTTGATTTCCGTGGAAGACTTGCAGGAGATGCACAATCACTTCGAGGAACAACTGAACAACGGCATGAAGGCGCTGGCGGAGAAGCAGGGCACGGGCGGCTTACCGAAGGCTCCGGATACAGCCACGACGGCGTCCGATGTGCCGCTTCCACCGCCGGATACGAACGCAGCCAAGGATCTGACCGACCAGCAGGCAACAGCCGATCAGGCCGAACAGCAGGTGAAAGAAGAGACTGCCGCAGATCCGGACAGGAGACAGTAGCGTAATCAGACGTGGTTGTTGAGAAACTTTGGATTTCAGAGATTCCGCCAAACTTTGGGGGACAGAAAATGTCCAGACGACCAATAGAAAACCGTTTGTGGGGCGCCCTGACGCTATCTGATTTCTGCAGATTTCTGGAAAATGACTTTTTCAACAGCCACAGGTGTTTACACTCAGAGCCCAGTCAATGAGAGCGCGATGTTACATCCGTTAGATTTCGCCGCAAGAAGAAGTCACCCTTCCGCCCGGAAACCCCGGCGGAAGGGTTCGCATCTGAGCCCGCCCCCTGAGATAACCTAATTGTTGCCGGGCAGGTATCGTAGTCGGCGCTTCCGGGTGCTATTCGAGCGAGTAGTCACGGTTTCTCTTGGCAAGCCGGATAACGGGTGCCTAGTTCTTGCGTGCGTGCACGACGAATCGGTTTGGGGCCGGTCCGACAAAATAAAATGGGTAGCAAGTCACGAGCGTTAGTGTGGATTCTGCACCGGAAGCACCCAGAACCGACGTGTCATGGGACCCGACGACCTTCACCCAATCCACCTGATAGCGGAAAAGCCCGGTTGCAGTCTGAAGCTGAATCTCGTCATTCACGTGAATCTCTTTTAACTCACGAAAGAAGGTGTCTCTGTGCCCGGCGATTCCGCTGTTCCCCGGGTCTCCAGGAAGTGATGTGGTCTCGATATGTCCCGCACCCAATCGCAGCATTCTTGAGCTCGTCCCTTGTAGCACTGCGACCGAGACTCGCAGCCTCGGAATGTCAATGCGGCCCAGCACGTCACCCTCTTTGACGGTTGGCCTGACTTGGCTGACGGTTGGGCCGACGGACGTCCGGATCTGGTTTTCCAGAGAGTGCTTCGCAGAAACCTGGTAGAGCCGTGCGTCGAGCAAAGTCAGCCCAACATAAGCGAGAGCAATGATACCGGTAGCAAACAAGAGTCGGCGACTCCAACGAACCAATCGTTGAGTTCGCGGCGGAAGAAGCACGGGCAACCTGATTCTGATTTTCATGGTCGATCGGCTTTGCCGCCGATAGTGGAAAGTGCCGAAGGTGCGAAGTAACCAGTTCGAGTGCGAACCGACAAGCGTCCCCGCCCCGGCGCGCTTGCCTTTACTTGGATGACCCGATACGTTCCGTCCCGCTTTTTGTTCGTGGGGACGTAGGCAAGGGTGTACTGATTACGGATATCGTGAGCGATCCGTTCACAGATGGGGGCGACGTCCTTCAATGATTCCGGCAAGAAGGCCTCGCCACCCGTGTCCTTCGCGAGCTGCTTGAGCACCTGAGGATTTCGGTCGCCATCCTGCTCATCGAAAATACCAACAGTATAGACAATTACGCCAGGCTGCCCTATCAGGGCCTTGATCTCGGTCAACTTATGTTTGCTCGCGTTATCGCCTCCGTCGCTGACTACGATCAGCACTTTCTTTTCCCGGGTGCCCTTCTTCAGGTGCTCGAGAGCCGATGCAACCGCATCGTACAGCGCTGTCTGACCGGTGGCTGCGATTCTGGACAGGGCTATCTCCAACTGAGCAAGATTGTCTGTGAACGGCGTGTTGTCCGGGAGGACGAACGAAACCCTCTCATTGAACTTGACCACGAACATCTGGTCCTGCGGGTTGCTGGAACGGGCAAAGGCCAGAGCGGCGGCGATAACGTCGGTGCGCTTCGGCCCCATGCTTCCACTGTTGTCGACGACCAGACCGACCGTGACCGGGATGTCTTCGTGGCTGAAATACTTGATCGGTTGGAGCGTCCCGTTCTCGTAAATCTGGAAATCGTCTTTGCCGAGTCCTGCGACCGGACTGTTCTTATGGTCCTGCGCGGTTGCGTGCAATACAACCATGTCCACATTTACGCTGATCGTGTATTCGTCGCCCGGACGGCTTTGTGAAAGGGCCGATTCTTGAGCGCCAGCAACGATCGGTGTAGCGATCAGTAAAAGAAGAGCAACCAGACATCGGAGTGCAGAGACAAATTGCTCCCTGATGCGCACTCCCGTGCCGATACGTTCTGTAGCCTGCGGCCTTAGCTCACCCTGCGGACGCGGCGCGGATGAGGAGAGCTCTGCCATCCGTCTAGTCCTTTCATGTCATGCACTCTGAGCCGTGTACCGGAGAAACCGGACGGGCGCAGTTTCTCGCCGTCCGGCATCCGGTCAACTCACATCGGTAGGTCTTTACGCCGATCTACCCGTTCGTTTGGACTAAACGCCTCGCTTTGAAAACGCCGAGAGAGCAAAGCCGGCGCCAATCGTCAGCAACCCGATCAGTGCAATCAGGGGCAGAGGGCTGGCCGTTTTCGGCAGAGGTTCAGCCACTGGTTCCGCGGCAGCTACAGTCACCGGCTCAGCAGCAGCCACCGGTTCGGCGGCAGGCGCTGGAGGTGTTTCCACGACTTTGGCCAACTCCACTGGTTCGCCCTTAGGGTCAACGGCTTCCACTGGCGCGGTTTTCAGGGCCTCGATGGGCGCTGCAGTTAGCTCGATCGGAGTTTCCAGAACGGGCTGGTTAGTTTCCTTCGCCAACTCGACGGCCCTCGACTTTGCGTATACAAATTCCTCTCCCCATGCACGCCCGGGGTAAAACCATGCTCTCAGAGCTTCCGGCTCTCCGGCGGGCCGTTCGCTAAATGTGATTACCGTCTTGTCAGTTGTCTTGAGGCGGTAATTCGGAATTGCGAGGATGGTCGTGAAGACGTGGGTTTTGTCCTGGCTGAAGATCTGGACGATATGGCGGTCGGATAGTGAGTCTACAATCTTGAAAACATACGTACCGGCCGGCAGAGTTTGAGCACCCACGCCTGGAACTTCGACGGGCCCGCTAAAGGTGACGACAGTTTCCCTGTTCCAGTCGTCAGCCGACGATGTTGGCACGACAAGCACACAGAGGGCGGCGAGGCAGAATACAGTTGCTAGCGCTTTAAACAGTTTCATGGTCTCTCCTGTAGTTTTGTCCGAGTCGCTCGCACGGCGGTGGGTAGGTTTTGGGAACTCTTGGGTATCGGTTCACAAGAGTTCTACAGCCGGATAGTCCGGCGGCTTCTCAACCGTGGAGAGTGTTATGCATTGCTAGTATCGAGTGTCTGTCTTGGCATTACTGAGCTGTATTGACCGCCTTGATTTCTTGCCAGAGCCGACACAGGGGCCCGCAATCACTTTCTTCAAACCGCACTTCGTCGTCCGCTCAGTAAGTTAATGACCAGGACCACTAACCCTACAACCAGCAACAAGTGGATCAGTCCGCCGCCAACATGCAGGCTGAAACCCAGAAGCCACAAAATCAGAAGTACAACAAAAATCGTCCAAAGCATATGAACCTCCTGTGCTCAATTCGCGAGCAGGGGAATCCGAATCTCATCACGTCCGCTGCGAGCGTTGTTTCGCGCGAACGGACAAGAGAACGACTGACGGACTGGGTTCCCACTCCGAACACAGCCCGTCGGCTGAACGACGATACCGGCAGATCGAGTCCGAAAGCTCTACTTCTTGTCTTCGGACTTGGCTTCAGCTTTCCCTTCGGCTACAGCCTGGGCTTTTGCCGAGCGAATTTCCGCAAGGAACGGCTGGGCCGCGGATGGAACCGCCACTTTGCCCAACAGCAAAGCCCGAGTCGTGACTTTGCGCCCGTACATCGCGTGCCGGGAATCACTATCTTGGCGGATGGATGCACCTTCCAGCGTGAGACCAGCGAACACACCCTTAGCGCGGGAGTAGGTCAGGATCTCCGTATCCATCTTCCAATTCGTACCCGCCTCGGCGTGCCGTCCAACTGGACCCGCTGCCGCTGAAGCGTCGGCTCCAACGTGGAAATTACTCGAGAGCAGCTTTTGCATCCCTTTTTCATTCTGAATGATCATGACCAGGTCCACAGCTTCCACACCGATCTGCAGTCCCCAGTTTCCGCCCGAAATCGTGATGAACGCCGGCGCACTCCAGCCATCCGCTGTGCGGCAGGTGGCTACGCCTTTGCCTCCTTTACCTCCGAAGATAAAGCCGCCTTTAACCATGTGCGGTATCACGGCCACGCACTTTGCGTGCTCCAACACTTCTTCCGGGATGCCCTTATCTGGCATTCCCATGATTTCGTGCAACACCTTGGTGGAGTTCTCCAGCCGGTCGGTAGCATCTTCCCGCGCCGAACCTGCCCAGCACAGCGTGCCGATACTCAACATTGCAAAGAACAGCATCACTTTTTTCATGAGACAGCCTCATTTCTGTGACCTCTGCGCCGACTCTCTGGCTGCGCGCAATCTGTACAACTCGCGCGCACAATCTGGGTGGAAATGCCAGCGCACCAGGTCGGCTCTGACGATAGCAATTCAGGGTTCCGGAGGTCTGAGCAATAATGCTCACCGGGCCCATGCGGAATCTGCCGACTACCTGTCGTGGAAGAATCGGCTACCGCTTTGCGGTCTGAATGGCCACAGGGGATCAGTCGATCCACTGGGTGCTCAAGCCGAAAGTGTTCCTTGAGCTCCGCGTGTGACGTGGGTATGTGAAGGCTGCACAGGCAAACTCTTAGGATTTGAGTGGGCGCAGGGCCCAAGCTCAAAGGCCTGCTGGTCGTACTTGGTTGTGCCTTCGACAACCGTGTGGTTCTTGTCGATGGTGATCTTCCTGGCCTGACCGAGGTCGGAAATCTGTATGTATTTCAGCTGGTAATCGAGGCTTTCGGTGATGGCTTTGCCGCCGGTGAGTAGGGCAATATCCCGCAACATGCTCTTGCGCTGCTCCCCGACGCCGGGTGCTCGTACAGCAGCAACTTGCAGAGGGCCACGCAGCTTGTTCACCACCAGAGTAGCCAGCGCCTCCTCCCCCACATCCTCTGCGATTATGAGCAGCGGCTTACCGCTCTTTATGATCTGCTCAAGCAGCGGTAGCAAGTCCCTTTTAGAGCTGAGTTTCCTTTCGTGAATGAGAACGTAGGCGTTCTCAAAGGCAACTTCCATGCGTTGGGGGTCAGTGATGAAGTAAGGTGAGAGGTATCCGCAGTCGAATTGAGTGCCCCTAATCTGCGTTTGGTCGCTGGCGCTACGGGAAAAGATACGCCCATCGCGGACGCTAGATTCTTCTTCGGCCGAAATGCGGCCGTCTACAGTAGCTGGCCTTGCAGTCATGGTAGTACCTCCGTCAACCGTGCCTCCGGGCGTCTTCTTCCCTGCTCGATGTGGACTATTTTCTTTCTAGTGAGCATGCCTGATTTCACTTTTTCAGTATGGTCATTTTGGAACACTTTGGAACACGCCTCGATTCACTTCATCGCGATAAATTTGCCGGATCAGGCCAAAACTCAACTACTGGTCGTTGATTGCGTTCTCAGCTTGTTGTTTGTTGGCGCCGTCTCCGTCGTTCTGTTCGAGAGCCGTAGCCTTTGAGACTTCCTTCCGAGAAGCCTTGCTTGCTCTACGCTCAGCCCGCCTGATGCCTGCGGAAGGCTTTTCTCTTTCCATCACGTCGCCAGCCCGGTCGATACCGTGCCCAGTCGCCATCGGGGCTCTTGCGGAACTGTCCCAGCTCGCCTCAGGTCTGACCCCGAGTCCAGCTGCGGTCCGGGTATCCACCTGGCCGGTAATCGGCAAATTCTCAGCCTTCTGGTACGCGCGGATACTGGCTCGGGTCCGGAGACCGAAGACACCATCGACAACGCCTTGGTAGTAGCCTTTATCGCGCAGGATTTCCTGCATCTTCGTGATCTCGTCCTTGCTGACGAAGGCTGCCACTCGCTCTTTGTGGGAGTCTGCTTTTGCTGGGATTTGCGGGAAGCCTTTTACCAACATCCCAATCGTCAAAAGCGTGAAGGCGATTCCAGCCCACCCGATCTTGCTCGCGAAAAACATGAGTTGTCCTTCGGCCGGCCAGGACGGTGCGCTCTCTGTCCGAACGCAACCGCTTGCCGATTGCACCGCGATGACGAACGAGCGGAGCACCCAGCGTCCCGTGTCTGCGTCTGGGTCGGCCCTTGTTCCGGGAGGGTAGGTCGGGCCGTCTGGTTTGGCGGGCAAACTGCCCTTTTGAGACGCCCCTAGATTCGCTCACTTGCCCTGGCAATACTGTGCAGAATGGCTCAGTTCGTGAGCCATCAGACATAATTTCCTCGATCGTGCTTTCCCTGATTTGTAGCCACGCGCCGCAAGACGGGCTTAGGTTTATGCGATATTTACACTGCCCAAGAAAGCGCTAGAATGAACATATTCGTCGTTAGGCGGAGGGAGGTATCTATGTCTCCTGCTCGCCAACCCAGCGATTTTCCACGCCCGAGGAAGAAAGTCCGCCAAACCCCGATCGACCCAACAATTCAAGCGGCCAAGAAGAGGCGCGATTTCGATCCCCGTGCGTTCCTCGCAACCATCGGCGAGGGGAGGAGATTCGTGCTCTTTCCCAAGAAACAAACCATCTTCACCCAAGGGGGTCCCAGCGACGCAGTGTTTTATGTACAGACCGGCAAGGTAGAACTCACGGTCGTGTCCAATGATGGAAAGGAAGCAACCATTGGCATGCCAGGAGAGGGAGACTTTTTCGGTGAAGGTGCGCTGGCAGGTCAGGCTCTTCGCATGGGGTCTGCAACCGCACTGACAGATTGCGTTGTCCTGCGAATCGACAAGAGGGCGATGATGCATGCATTGCACCGCGAACACGCACTTTCCGATCTGTTCGTGGCGTATTTGCTGGCGCGGAATATCCGTTACGAAGAAGATCTCGTCGATCAGTTGTTTAATTCCAGCGAAAAGAGGCTGGCCCGGCTCCTTCTGCTGCTTGCTCATTTTGGCAAGGAAGGCAAGCCCGAAACGGTAGTGCCCAAGATCAGCCAGGAGACGCTGGCCGAAATGGTGGGGACAACCCGCTCGCGAGTCAGCTTCTTCATGAACCGGTTCAGGACGTTGGGATTTGTTCACTACAATGGCGGGCTGCAAGTTCATAGCTCGCTGCTGAATGTCGTCCTGCACGACTAGACTTCCAAGCGTTGCAGTGCGCGTCCTTCCGCAATTGTGGAGTGCAAGGGGTGGGGTGTGCAGCGTCTCCTGGAAGAAAAAAGGGCACCCTGAAAATTCAAGGTGCCCAGTGCTGAATCCCACCTTCTGCTACTGAGGCGGCTTCTCATCCCGCTTCGGCTTTTCATCCTTTTGTTTCTTCTCTTCCGGCTTCTGCGCCTCGGGCTTCGGGCGCTGTTGTTCTTGCGCCGCACGCGGCGTTTCCGCAGGAGGAGTGCGCTGGGGCTGCGAACGCTCACTCGGAGGAGGAGTTTGAGACCGCTGAGCGGGCTCATTCCGGTTGGGCTCCGGCCGAGTGTTCGGCTCGGCTGTCGTTGGACGATCCGGTCGAGCGTTCGGTTCGGCTGTCGGCGGACGGTTCGCTTCCGGTGGCTTATTCGGTGCAGACCGGTCGGGGCGCGTGGCGTTGTTCTCTGATTGCGCGGCCGGAGCATTTGTACGTGGCTGAGCTGCGGCACGATTGGCTGGGGGAACATAAGGCGCGCCTGCCTCTTTGGCCGGCACGACTGCGCGGTCGTTCATTGCCCCCGGCTTGGGAGTCGCAGCGACGGGCGGCTTGCCGCGATTCGCAGAAGCCCGTAGCTCGGGATTGTCGCGGGCCGCCTGCACATGTTGCGTCTGAACGGCTACAGGAGCGATATGCTTCTCATGTGCCACAGCCTCTTCTCGGGGCGTTGGCCGCGCACTGATGCCGCCATTGCCGCCGTTGTAGCTGACCCGGTTCACTGTCGTGTTGTTGATCACCGTGGTGTTGTAAACGTTGTGAATGATGGTGACGTTTACGTTGTTCACCGAACGGTTGTAGAAGAAGTGACCGTTATCCCAACGTCCACCTTGATAGCCCTCACCAAAGTAGCCGTAGCCATAGCTGATCCCGCCATAGAAACCAACCTGGGGACCCCAGTAACCATCATAGAAAACAAATCTGTCGCCGCCCCAACCCCAATATGCTGGAGTCCAGAGCAGACCGACTTCCGGCGCCATCACCCATGTGCCCGGCACCCAGTAGTAATCGTCTTCGCCGTAAGCCCAATACCCGGGTGTCCAGAGATAGCCGTCGCCGGGGCAAAGAGGCTGCTCGTAGACGGGCAGCGCAGGCGGGGCGATGGTAATCATAATCCCGATTTGCGCGAACGACGCGGCCGACATGGCCAGCACCACGACCGCGAATAACAGCGAACGAATGGATGGCATGATACGCACTGTGCTTCCTCTTGCCCGATGATCCTTCGCTTGCCCGGTGTTGCTCTGCGGCTGCGGGTTGCGCGGATTGAGAGGCACGATTTCCAGACGAAACCTGTTGAAGCCTTCGTCTCGCCCGTAAATGGTTCTGGCTGAAACTTTCTCATTTCGGAGATTTCGAAGTCTGTGCAAAAACGCTCACTCCAAAGATGCGTCCCATGAGCTCCCTGTGGTCGAAAGAGCATGGAACAGGCAGGGATAGACAGATTGCCAGCCGCAGGGCTGGCAAATTTGCTGAATTGGTCTCAGCCTTGGCAGATTGACCTAGCCTTGGTACGGGCTCACACCTTCTTGAGCCACGGTTGATGGAGTCTCACACGGCCGTCATCATCCCACTTGACGATCGCGTCATCTTCGTTCGATTGCTCAACTGTGCCGAATTCTCCCGTCGGTTTTCCGAAGTCGCCCAAGCCCTCGACGCGATCCCCGGGATTCAGGTCCGGGCCGGTCGCAGAGGGCTCGGCGAGCCGTGGCTTCTTGGCGCGGTCGGCGTCCGGGGTAGCCCCGGGGTACGACAAGGGCGGTTGAGGAGCCCTATGCAGTTTGGGTACCGGCTTACTCGTGATGTCGGACATATTCCATTGTCTTTCCAAGGGCCCAGAACAGCTCCCTCCGCTGCGACTGTTCGTCGCCTCGATAGATACACCATAGACCCGGAAAGAATGGTCGACTGGTCCAAACTGCACAGTTTCGACAATAGGCCTGGCTATCCAGCGGGGCGTGCCGTTCGACGGCACCGACTTCGGCAGACTACACAACAAACATGGCTACGCCCGCGGCGAACATTGCCACCGTGGTGATCGCCACGACGGTCCATCCCAAGCGTGAACTCGGTTGTCCCTGCATCAGTTTCTTGTCCGAAGCGACGACCAGGATTGCAACGAGAAGGAACGGTGCCAGCAATCCGTTGATGACCGCGGTCCAGTAGAGCGCCTTCACAGGATTTATGCCGGCGAAGTCCAGCCCCACGCCTACCCCCGTGGAGAACAGAATAAGAGCGTAAAACCAGCGTGCTTGCTTCAGTTTCTTGTCCAGACCTTGGCGCCACCCCAGCGTTTCCGCGAATGCGTAGGCCGTTGATCCCGCCAGCGTCGGGATGGCAAGAAATCCAACGCCAACAATACCCACGGTAAACAGGGTCGCAGCAAACTTGCCGGCAAAGGGCCGAAGGGCTTCGGCGGCCTGACGAGTCGTCTCAATGTGCGTGATGCCGTGGCGGTTGAGGGTAATGGCGGTTGTCAGGATGATAAAGAACATGACCACGTTCGAGAAAAACGTGCCGACACTGACATCAATGTTCCTCAGCTCAAGTTCTTTGACCGTTGCTCCTCTCCGTTCAGCAAGCGTAGCCTGACCTGCCGCTTTTTCCTCTTCCACTTCTTCACTCGCCTGCCAGAAAAACAAATACGGACTGATCGTAGTACCGAGAATAGCGACCAGCATCGACCATTCATCTCTGGTATGCGGTATTGACGGCACCAGGGTGGCGTGTGCCACCCGGCTCCAATCCGCCCCCACCACGAACGCGGTGATGGGGTAGGCAAAGAGCACCAGCACCAGCCACTTGAGCACGTTCGCGATCTGGTGGTATCGCAGTCGCACGGTTGCCCATGAAATAACGATTGCGAAGACCACTACAAACAAGTGTGAATTGATCCCGGACAGCATTGCAGCCG
>Ga0302323_100002191_pt1 | contig 15861 bp, 13 predicted proteins | sample Fen_T0_3_FD_201950 | JGI IMG/M metagenome (GOLD analysis project Ga0302323, IMG submission 201950) | Peat permafrost microbial communities from Stordalen Mire near Abisko, Sweden - Fen_T0_3 | ecosystem: Environmental > Terrestrial > Soil > Wetlands > Permafrost | place: Sweden: Abisko... | reverse complement strand
GCCGTGGGCATGGAGCTTTGCCCCGCACTCGGCATCACAATTCCCGTCGGTAAAGATTCGATGAGCATGTCGACTGGTTGGCATGAAGGCACCGAGCAGAAACGCGTCACGGCGCCGATCTCGCTCATCATTTCCGCCTTCGCGCCCGTGAGCGACATCCGCCTCACGCTCACCCCGCAGCTGAAGTATGATCAACCTTCCACTTCCGACGTAGGGGCGCAGTCTAGCTCCGCCCTCCTCACCGACCCCGATGTGCGTAGCGAGTCTCCGTCGCTACAGAACGCCATTGGCGAAACCGTACTCCTCCTGATCGATCTCGGCCGCGGTCTAAATCGCCTCGGTGGTTCAATCCTAGCCCAAGTCGATTCGCAGATGGGCACTGCCACGCCTGATGTCGACGACCCGGGCGATTTGAAAGCCTTCTGGGAACTGATCCAGACGCTGGGTCGCGAGAAAAAGATTCTCGCCTACCACGATCGCTCCGATGGCGGCCTGTTCACCACCGCCGTGGAAATGGCCTTTGCTGGACATGTCGGCGTCAGTCTCGAACTATCTCCCTCCGCCAAAGGCAAACGCCCCGGCGGGGCGACACCCTCCTCGCCATTTGCCCAGCTGTTCGCGGAAGAACTCGGCGCCGTCATTCAGGTGCGCGAAGCCGACCTCGACGATGTTTCCGTCCTCATTCGCAAATTCGGTTTCAAAGCCTGCACCGCACGCATCGGCACGCTCAACCGCGACTACCGCTTCGTCATCCGTCAGTCCGGTCAGGTTCTGCTCGATCAGGATCTCTCCGAACTTCGCGCCATCTGGTCGGACACCACACGGCGAATCGCCGCGCTCCGCGACAACCCCGCCTGCGCCGAATCCGAATACCAGCTGAAACTTGACCGTGCCGATCCAGGGATCCGGCCGCTGCTTACTTTTGACTTTCCTACAACCTCGATTGTCGCAGCCGAAAAGGTCCAGGGAACAACTACCAAGATCCAAGAAACCAGCCCTGGCACTTGGAACTTGAACCTTGTCACTTCCTCAAAACGCCCACCCGTGGCGATTTTGAGAGAGCAAGGCGTCAACAGCGAAGTCGAGATGGCGGCCGCGTTTACCCGCGCCGGCTTCCGCGCCGTCGACGTCCACATGACCGACATCTTGAGCGGACGCATTTCGCTGAAGGACTTCCGTGGCCTCGCGGCCTGCGGCGGCTTTAGCTACGGCGATGTTCTCGGTGCCGGCGAAGGCTGGGCCAAGAGTATTCTCTTCAACGATCACGCCCGCGCCGAATTCACGGCATTCTTCGCCCGCCCCGACACCTTCGCGCTCGGGGTATGCAACGGATGCCAGATGATGAGCAACCTGCATTCGATCATTCCCGGTGCCGAGCACTGGCCGCACTTTGTGCAAAATCGATCCGAGCGCTTCGAAGCCCGCTTCGCCTCGCTCAAGATCGAGAAGAGCCCGAGCATCCTGTTTGCCGGTATGGAAGGTTCGGTCATTCCGATCGCCGTCTCGCACGGTGAAGGTTACGCCGAGTTCAGCGACGCCAGTACTGCTCAGGCTTGCAGCGATTCAGGCCTCGTTTGCGCCCGCTTCGTCGATAACAAACACCAGGTCACCGAGCAGTATCCGCTGAACCCAAACGGTTCGCCGCTCGGCATGACCGCGCTGACCACCCGCGACGGGCGGGTCACCATCTTGATGCCGCATCCTGAACGCGTACACCGCACCGTCGCGATGAGCTGGCACCCCGCCGACTGGGCCGACGATTCACCGTGGATGAAGTTATTCTACAACGCCCGGGCTTGGGTCGGGTAAATTTGCAATGTCTTTCCGGCTGGGCCTAACGATTGTTTCGTTGGCCCTCGTCGGCTGCGCAACGAAACCGACAACGGTGTCGCCCGCCAGCGTTTCCTCGCCGCCACTTACTTCATCCAACACGGACGATCCGAAAGATCTCAGCGTCCTACTCGCACCAATCATTGCCCGGCACAATGTACCCGGCATGGCTGCGGTTGTCCTGCGCGGAAACAAAGTCTTAGCCCAAGGCGTCGCCGGAGTCCGTAAACGCGGGGCAACCGAACTAATCACAATCGACGATCAGTTTTTGCTGTGTTCTGGCGGAAAAGCGATGACCGCGACGCTTGCAGCCATGGCCGTCGAGGAGGGGCGGCTTTCGTGGAACGCCACCCTGGGCGAAATATTCTCCGACGCCATCAAGGGTTTGGACCCGGGGTGGAATGCGGTTACAGTGGCACAACTCCTCGATCATCGGTCCGGCGTGCCAGCGGATAGCGCCTTGTTTTGGCCGCTCGTGCGTCTGCAGTTTTCTCACACTTCGCCAGAGGAAAAACGTCACGCCATCATCGCCAAAGTCCTATCCAAACGCCCGCGATATCAGCCCGGTTCGCGCTACGTTTATGCCAGTGTCGATTACGTCATCGTTGGTGCAATCTTGGAGAAGATCTACGGACAAAGTTGGGAGACCTTGATCGACGATCGTCTCTGGAAACCTCTCGGTATCACGTCGGGTGGATTCGGTGTGCCCGGTACTCCAGGGAAAATTGATCAGCCTTGGGGTCATTGGGGCATGCTCTTTCCGGGACGCCCGACCGGCCCCGGAAGTCTATGGGCCAACCTCAGTGCGCCAGCTTTCGCGGGACCTGGTGGCACCGAATGCATGACGATTACCGACTGGGCAAAATTCATCGCGCTTCATCTCGGCGGCGACCCGGCGAATCCGCACCATTCCTCCGGACTCCTCCAGGCACAGTCTTTCGAAAAGCTACACCAGAGCGAGCCTGGCAGATTCTACGAATCAGGCTGGATTCTCAGGCAACGTCCTTGGGCAAACGGTCATCGGCCCGGCAATATCGGCCGTGTGATCTGCAGCGAAGGTGACAATGGCTTCTGGCACTGCGAAGCGTGGCTCGCCCCAGAAATCGACTTTGCCGTCATCGTCACCTGCAATCAGGGCGGAGCGTCTGCGGATAAACCAGCCAACATCGCCAGTCAGGAAGTGCTGAGCTCCCTGCTAGAAAAGTTCGGTCCGAAATAGAATCGACCTCTCGCGGGACTGAAGGCCGGCATTTCAAACTTGAGTTAAACCCTAACCCTCCGTCTCAATCCGGCCTTTTGAAAGAGACCATCTGGTTCTGTTCGCGATGGTTCGTCCAGAAGCGCGTGCCGTCGAACGCCAAGGCGCGGGCGGCAAAAGGAATGCGGACAAGATCCTCGATCTTCGGCGTGTCGGTGCGCCGGTCCACGCGCGTGAGCCAGTAGTCGTTCGTTTCCTCGGCATCGGTCGTGACGAGATAGGTAAAATCGCCAACAACAACCTGCCCACAGATGCCATGAGCGACGCTGATGACACGCTCCACATTTCCGTCCTCGCCCAGCGCGAGCACTTTCTTGGGATACCACTGGCTGACATACAGGCGCTTGCCGTCCCAACCGAGTTGTGAACCGGTGTCGTCCGGACATGGGATGCCGAACTTTCCGTCGAAGCCTCTTCCGGGAAGGCAGCGCCGGATGACCCGGGTGTCTCCAGCGGTCTCGCCGCACAGCACGCGCAGCTCCGGCCCCACGGCCGCCATGCCCCACGGCGTGCCAGGAGCTTCGACCTCCCAACCGACCGACCACGTGACCGGATTGATGGCGTAGAGGCGTCGCGTCTCGCGCGAGCCCATCCAAAGCGTGACACCATCCCATGCGAGTGACTGCGGCTTGGGGGCGGGCGATACGAGGCGTTGCAGTTCGTGAATGTCGTTCATGGCAGGAAGAGAGTTGAAATTCCTAACCGGAATGGAGCGGTTGTCGAATCTGCAGAAACGATTGAACCTCGCACCCTGAACTAACACTTGTGGTTGCGCGACAGGCTGGGCGCACCGCGCAAACGGACGGCCCGGCGGTCCGTCCCTACCTCGGTAAGCCTATTGTTCGATTCGCATCGTTGCACTTCCCTTCGTGAGATCTATTGCTAGGCCTCTGAAAACGCCGCCCATTCCAACTTCGCCCATGCGCCCCAATATTCTCACCGTCGATGATGCCAAAGCCGTGCGGCTCATCGCGCAAAAAGTGCTCAGCGCCTTCGATTGCGACGTGAACGAGGCCTCCAATGGCTACAACGCCCTCTTCGCCATGGAACGGGCCCTGCCCGACTTGATCCTTCTCGACGTCAGCATGCCAATCATGGGCGGCGTGGAACTGCTCGAGATGCTTAAATCCAAACCCGAACTCAAAGCGATCCCAGTCATCATGCTGACCTCGCCTGCCGATCATGCCGCCATCCCCAAGATCAAGCAGCTCGGTGTAAGCGACATCCTGATTAAACCCTTCAGCGAGCCCGCGCTTCTCGAAAAAATCCGCGGTGTCGTCGCCCTGAAAATGAAATAGCTTCCGAAGGGAAGTGCCTGCCCATGGGCAAGGCCATCGGACCTCTCCCCCTAAATCCGTGAAACCAAAGCTTGTCGTCCTGAGCGGTGCCGGCATGAGCGCCGAGAGCGGTCTTTCAACCTTCCGCGACAAAAACGGGCTGTGGGATAATCACGCTATCGACGACGTCGCCAGTCCCGAAGGTTGGGCGAGGAATCGCGAATTGGTCCTGAATTTCTACAACGAGCGCCGCCGCAAGATGTGGGCGTGTCAGCCCAACGCCGGCCACCTCGGCCTCGTCCAGCTCGAAGCCGACTACGACGTCGAGATCGTCACGCAAAATATCGACAACCTCCACGAACGCGCCGGCAGCACCCGCGTGCTCCACCTGCATGGCGAACTCAGCAAGGCGCGCAGCACGCTGGACCCCGACCTCGTCAGCGACATCGGCGAACACGACATCCTGCCCGGCAGCAAGTGTGCCCGCGGTTCACAGCTCCGTCCCCATATCGTCTGGTTCGGTGAAGACGTGCCACTCTTCCCACGTGCCACCGAAATCGTTGGCGCGGCCGACATCGTGGTCATCATCGGCACCTCGCTGTCCGTATATCCCGCAGCGTCGCTGATCAATTTTGCCCAAAGTCAGGCTCAAATTTTTCTGATCGACCCAAAACCAAAGCCGACCAAACGACCGTTGACCGTCATCGCCGCCACCGCGACCGAAGGCGTGGCGCAGCTGATCCGAATGCTCAACGGTTCGAGCACGACGCAAGTAGCGTAGGAGCGGCTTTACGCCACGATTCGCCAAAGCCTTCGGCGAACGCTCTCGTCCTTCAGGCCAAGCGGGCAAACTCGCCGATGAAATGATCGACGTTCCGACCGGAAACTTGGGCCTCAATCTCGCGGTGCAGTCCGTGTATCTTTTCGCTCACTTTTACGGAAACGCCCACGCGTTGTGCTAATTTTTGAATCTCCTTTGCGCGATTTCGCTCCCATAGCCAACAGGTGAGCCCCACGCGAATCGGTGTCGCCGACGGCGCTTCGGGTAAAACAGCGGTTTGGTTCATGACAAAAATAGTTAAGCTCAAAACGCGCCAACCCAGCGAGCTGTCGGGGGTCAAAATGCGTTCTAATGAAACTATTAATTTCTCCACGAAGACCCGAGAGGGATACATCTCTTCACTCGGCAGTCCTCGGTCAAAACGGTCGCTTCCGCAAAGGCGCCCTCACTGAGAATGCCCTTAAGTTGCGCTGCTCTACCCACGCGAAAATCTGTAACCCGTAGCCGCTCCTTTGTGTTATCTTCGCGTAACCCCTATGAAAATCATCGGAATCTTTTTACTCTGGTGCTTGTTGCTCGCGGTGTGCTGGCCGCTGGCGCTGCTGGCTCTAATCTTGGCACCGCTTGTATGGCTGATCGCTCTGCCTTTCCGTCTCCTCGGCGTCTGCGTGCACGCGACGTTCGCCTTGATCAAGTCCCTGGTCTTTTTGCCTGCTCGCCTACTCGGAGGAGCCGGCCCGACATAATCGCAGAATAACGCGTCACCCCAGCCCCCATCCCTTTCCGGCGGCTCAACTCATCTGCAGAGCGCCGCCGAGGGCAGAGGTTGTAACGCCAGTATCAAAATTCGGCCTTGGGATCGTCAGGGGTTGATTCGTCGTGCCCAGCATAGGAAGGGTAATGCGTCGCGCTTACCGCGGGACGAAACCTTTTCAACCGCCATGCCGATCCTGCCGCCATCCCCCCTGCGCCGTTTGATCTGGACAACTTTCTTTGCCCTCGCCGGCTTAGGCCTCGGGTTCTCTGGCAAGGCCGCAACCGCGACTGATTTTCTCGCGGCCACGCTGGCAAAAACAGGAACCGAACCATTTGATCTTCCTTATCGTTACCTCGTGCCGACCGGATACAACGCAGCCAATTCATACCCATTGATCGTATTTCTCCACGGCTCGGGCGAACGCGGGAACGACAACACCGCCCAGCTCAACAACAACGCCAACGGCGCGCTCCAACTCGTCTCCACCGCCAATCAAGCGGCCTTCCCCTGCTTCATGCTCGCTCCGCAGGCGAACATGACCGAAGGCTGGAATGGCAACACCCTCGGCCAGGTCATCCGCACGATCCAGCTGCTGGCGACAACCTATTCGATCGATCCCAACCGGATCTACGTCACGGGCCTCTCGATGGGCGGCGGTGGCACCTGGAGCATCATCACCAGCAATCCCTTCTTCTTTGCCGCAGCCGCGCCCATGTCCGGCTGGGGTGCAGGCAGCTACGAGAAAATCGTCGGCGTCCCGATTTGGAACTTTCACGCCGCCAATGATGGCACCGTTGACGTTTCTGGCAGCGACAACGCCGTCAGCGCGCTCCGACAGGTCGGCGGACGCGTTATCTACACGCGTTACGCAACGGGTGGCCACGGGATCTGGCCGACGGCGTATGCAACGCCTTCGCTGCTTCCCTGGATGATGGCCCAGCGCCGCAACCAGCCCATAGCGGGAACCCCGATCATCTCCATCCTCTCGCCGACGCCACACGTCGTTCCACCTCCGATCGTTTCAACGCTCAACGTCACCGGTACAGCCTCAATCTCCGGTGGCGTGACCAAGGTCAACTGGACCTTCACGCCGTCGACCGGCGGTGCCGGGGTCGACACCAGCACCTACGCAGTCGCAACCGGCACCGATTCCTGGTCCGTGGCGAACGCGCCCGTGGCCGCCAATTCCACACTCTTTCTCGCCGTCGCCTCCGGATCGACCTGGTCGACCCTCGGCGGCGTCACGACCGCGAATGACAACCTTTGGACCATCCCCACTGGCGCTAACCTTACCGCACCTACAATCACGATCACGACCCCCACCAACACCGGTTCCTATACAACCACCGCCCCAACTTTAAGCCTCAGCGGTACCGCCTCGGCCGCCTCTGGTAAGACGGTTAAGGCCCTTACCTGGTCAAACGATCGCGGCGGCGAAGGCGTCGTCCTGGGCACAACTGCTTGGAATGTGAGCGGCCTGGAACTGAAATCGGGCGATAACCTCATCACGGTGGTCGCGCGCGATTCCAGCAGCATCACCGCCAGCACAACCTTGCTCGTGCACGCCAATCTCGGCGGTGACGCAACTCCGCCCACCATCCCGACCAATCTCGCCGGCAATGCGACTTCGTCGTCAGCCATCCACCTGACCTGGTCTGCCTCGACCGACAATGTCGCTGTCACCGGTTATGCCGTCTATCGCAACAATTCACCGGCGGGCACCACCGCAACCCTCAGCTACTCCGACACCGGCCTGTCGGCTGCAACAACCTACGCGTATTCAATATCTGCTTACGACGCTGCCAACAATTTTTCTGCCAAATCGCCGCCCGTCAACGTTGCCACCCAGGCAGCGAGCTCGTCGTCCAGCTCCAGCAGCTCTTCATCGAGTTCGAGCAGTTCGTCATCGAGCAGCTCAAGTTCGTCCAGCAGTAGTTCATCCTCCTCCAGCAGCAGTTCATCTTCCTCGAGCAGCTCTTCCTCCGGCTCCGGAGGTGGTGGCGGCGCTCCCAGCAACTATTTCGCGCTTACACTGCTGTCTCTGGCTGCCATGCGCATAACGGCTCTGGGCCGGCACTCCGTTAGGCGGCCTTGATCAAGGCGAGTGTTGCTTCACGGGCGAGTCCGATCACGGTCGGATCGCCCGAGGTGTGCGCGGTGACGATCGCGCCTTCCAACAGAAGCTGAATCTGTCCGGCCAAAGATCTTGGCGATGCCACGCTAAGATCTGCCAGCAAGATTTCCAGCGTCTCGCGCGCAGCGTGTTTACGACGAGCGACCACCTGATGCACGGGCGACGCGAGCTCGGGGTATTCGCCGGCCGCGCGTATAAACGCGCAACCATTGAAATCCTTGCTCTTAAACCAGCGCTCATACCAATCAAACACCGCTAACAACCGTTTCTTAGGTGATGATCCGACAGCCTCCACTGCCGCACTGATCCCGTTCGCGATCTCCTGCCCGCGACGCTCAAGCGCGGCGACAATCAACTCCTCCTTCGAGGCAAAATGATGGTAGAGCGTCATTTTCGCCAGCCCTGCCTCCGCCAGGATCGTATCGATCCCCACCGCGTGATAGCCATCGCGATAAAAAAGCCGGGCCGCCGTATCCAACAGTAAATCGCGTTTTGGCGTGCTGGACGGATTCGAGGCAACAGATGTCTTGCTCATAAAGAATTCCTAGCAGATCGCCCTTACAATTCAAGTGTTATACAAACCTGTCTAACTAAACCTTGCTTTGGCTATACAGATCTGTCTAACTCAATCTCGTAATGAAAACTGCAATCTTCATCATGACTGATCCCAACGGTGGCTCTGACGAAGCGACCTCCAAACTCCTCAACGCGCTCGGCTACGCCGACGAATGCAAACGCAGCGGAGACGAACTCGCGATCGTCTTTGCCGGCACCGGCACACGCTGGCCTCAGGAATTGGCGAAACTGACGCATCCAGCCAACGCCCGCTACGACGGTGTACGCGAACACGTGCGCGGCGCTTCCCGCGGATGCGCGATGCGCAACCACGCCGTTGAAGGACTCCAGGACGCGGGAATTCCATTGATCAACGATAACCTGATTCCCGACACACCTGGCGTTGCCAGCTTTCGTCGTTATTATGCCGAAGGCTGGAACGTCAGTATCTTCTAGCGCCATCAGTTCTCTCCATCCTATGAGAAATCAATTCCTTCGAACCCTCGCGTCGCCAACGGTTCAGGCCGAGCAGGAACGCTACTACGGAAAAAGCCGCGTGCCGAATGCCTCCGATCAATCGCAGCTTCTCGGCTTGGAAGAAAAGACGTTCATCGGGGCACGCGACAGTTTCTACCTGGCAACAATTGGAAACGATGGTTGGCCCTACATCCAGCATCGCGGCGGGCCTATAGGATTTGTCCAGGTTCTCGGCGAGACCCAACTTGCCTTCGGCGATTACAACGGTAATCGACAACTGCTCAGTACCGGCAACGTCAAGGCGAACCAGCGGGTAGCCCTCTTCTTCATGGATTATGCCGCCCGCGAACGCCTCAAAATCATCGGCCACTCCGAGGTGCTCACGCCCGCTGAAGCCGGCGATCTGACCTTAAAACTGGTCGTCCCAAAAGGCGCCGTGATCGAACGGGTTTTTCGCATCGACGTTCTCGGCTTCGACTGGAACTGCCCGAAATACATCACGCCCCGGTTCACCGCCGCCGAGGTCGAACAAGCAGTCGCACCTCTGAAAGCGCGCATCGCCGAGCTGGAAGCCGCCCTAAACCGAACCAATACTTAGCCATAACGAACATTCAACAACCCAGACCTATGAAAATCGCCCTCCTGGGAGCCACCGGACAAGTTGGTTCACAATTGCTCACTGAAGCCCTATCTCGCGGCCACGTCGTCACCGGTGTCGCGCGCTACACCGATGCGTTGCCCTTACATCCCGCGCTCCGACCAAAAAAAGTCGATATCACCGACTACGCTGAGCTGCCCGACGTCCTGGCCGGGCACGACGTGGTTGTTCTATCGATTCCCTTTCGCTCGTTCGATGGAACGGCACTTATCTCCGCGGTTAAAGAATCCCGCGTCCCGCGCCTTCTAGTCGTGGGCGGCGCCGGAAGCCTTGAAGTCGCTCCAGGAATCGTCTTGGTGGATACGCCTGATTTCCCGGTTGAGTACAAAACAGAAGCACTTGCCGGACGCGATTTCTTAAACGTACTGCGCGGTGAATCGTCGCTGAACTGGACCTTTCTTTCGCCGTCCGCTTTTCTCCACTCTGGACCACGTACAGGCATATTCCGTCTCGGTAGGGACAGCCTCCTGGTTGCAGACGACGGAAACAGTCACATTTCAATCGCAGACTATGCCATCGCGTTTATCGACGAGTTGGAAAAACCGAACCATTCACAAGCACGTTTTACCGTCGGCTACTGATGGGGCAGGCCTCGTCGCCCTCGACGACAATACTCAAATCCTCATCTCTGACTGCCACGGATGAGTGTTTGTAACATTACTGCCGTTACATTTCGCCTGGCCGGCGCAATCGTACCACTAACTGGTCCCATTTTCCGCGGGGTGTATGGTAAGTACCGCCCGAATCCACCGACTCCAGGAAGTTTCCGGCAGTTTATCGGCAAGCTTGCCGCCAAAATCGGATTTGGACAAAAACCAGCGTCGGCATTCAAATCTCAACCGCACCCCCTCCTTAACGTGGCCAAAATCGAAATCCCTGAATCCCTGAAAGCTGACCTGCCGCAGACCGCGCTCGGCCGCATCATGAGCGCCACTCCGATCGTGATGACCGTGATCGCCACCATGCTGGCCGGCCTCGCTTCGAGCGAGATGACCAAAGCCCAGTATGACCGTTCGCTCGCCGCGCAACAACAGTCGAAAGCGGGCGACCAGTGGAGTTTCTTCCAGGCCAAACGCCTGCGCAGCGCTTTTCAAAGCAGCGCCCTCGACCAGAGCGAACTGCAGGCCTCCAACGAAATCCACCCCCTCGACACCGTTGCCCTGCTTCAATCGATCGCATCGTCCCCCGGTGCCGAAAAAACGCTCCCGCTCCTCGACTCCGAGGCCGGACTCGAGGCGCTCGCACTTCTGCAAAAAGGAAAACTACCCGCCATCGCCTCGAATGCCGCCGTCGCGCCCGAGGTGAAGGCTGCGCTCAACGCCATCGAAGCCCTCAAGCCCGACGCCGAAATCGCCGAATTGCTGGCCAAGGTGAGCGACAAGCTTCTAACCGAATCAATCTTGTCCGCCAAAGAGCGAACTGACGCCTTTGACGCCGCGACAAAACCGGTAAACCAGGCAATCGACACCGCCGAGAACGCGCTGCAACAACAACCTACCAGCCCCACCAAACGCGACTTCATCGCCGCCCGCCTGCGCTTTGCCGCCCTGCGCTACGACACCGAGGCGCGCCTCAACCAGACCATCGCCAGCCTCTACGAATTGCAGGTGCGCAAGAACAACATCAGCGCCGAACGCCACCATCACCGCAGCCAGCGCTTTTTCTACGGGATGCTCGGCGCACAGATGGCCGTGATCATCTCGACCTTCTCGATCGCTGCCCGCCAGCGCAACCTGCTTTGGACCTTGGCCGCCGCCGCCGGCGTCACCGCTCTCGCCTTCGCCGCTTACGTGTATTTGTACGTCTGAGCTCGAGCTTCTTTCTCCTTCTCTTTCGTCTTTATCATTCTCCGCTTCGGGCCAAATCCCACAATCGGGTTTGAACTACGAAGAAGCGAAGAATCAAAGTGGGAGGAATGGTGTTATGCAATTTCACACACATACACCAAAAGAGGTAATGGTAGGGACGACCCGCCGGGTCGTCCGCGAGCGTTGCCTGCCACCAGCTCATATCCAACCGGACGGCCCGGCGGTCCGTCCCTCCCATCCAAACGTCGGAGTTTATGATGCGTTTAAAAGAGAAATGGTATCAGTTGTCCCCCCGGGACGAGGGTTCACCAATCAAGTGATACACCCAACGCTCCAAAATCATCCCCTTGGATTCTTCGTTTCTTCGTAGTTCAACTTCCGCCTAAAGACTCAGCCAACGATCCCGCCTTCGACACGTGCCGATGATACAGCGCCACGCCTAAAATACAGACCGCGAGAAAAGCCAGCTGCGTGAGGGCGAGCGTCATCGTCGTACTCCAGACCAACACCGCCAGAACTGAGACCAGCGCGTTGCACGAGCTCTGAATGAAGCTCTGGCAGGACGATGCCAGGCCGCGCTGCTTCGGAAAAAGATCAAGCCCGAGAATCGTCAAACTTGGCAACGACAACGCCATCCCAAGCGTGTAGAAAAATAGCGGCAGTACGCTCCATGGCAGCCCCGGCGGCACAAAGAAGTTGAGCAGAATATTTAAACCACTCGCCACCGCCATGACGGTGCAGCCCAGCATTGCAGTTCGAACCGGACGCATTCTCCCGGCGAGACGTCCAGAAAGCGTGGCACCGCTCACCATGCCGAGTGTAACCGGACCGAAGAGCCAGAGAAAACCCGTTTCACTCACGTGCAGATGGCGCATGAGAAACACCGGTGCCGACACAACGTAGATAAACAGCCCGCCAAAACCCGTCGCCGTCGCCACGCAGATGCAGACGAAAGGCAGGCTCGTCCACACGCTCCAATACGCCCGCGCCAGATACGCCGGGTGAAATGGCTGTCGACGTTCCACGGGCAATGTTTCAGGCAGAGACGCCCAACACCACCACCCTACCGAAGTGGCGAACACTGTCATGAAGACAAACACCGCGCGCCAGCCGAACCAATGATGGAGCCAGCCACCTATCACCGGCGCCACCGCAGGTGCCACGGCGAAGATCGTAGTGACCAACGCCATCATCCGCTGCGCTTCGTGACCTTGAATCACATCGCGAATGATTGCACGACCGATGACCATGCCCGCGCCGGCCGTGAGCCCTTGCAGCATGCGACAAATGAGCAGACTGGAAAAACTCGGCGACAGCGCACACCCCAGCGACGCTCCGACAAAAAGCCCCAGCAAAACCAAAATAACCCGGCGTCTTCCGAACGCATCAGAAATCGCCCCGTGCCAAAGAGTCATCACCGCAAACGGCACCATGTAGGCCGTGAGCGTTTGTTGCACTGCGGCCAGTCCGACGCCAAACGTGCTCGCGATCTCCGGCATCGAGGGCAGGTACGCGTCGATGCAAAACGGCCCGACCGCCGACAGCGCCGCCAACTGGAAGGCCAGCTTACGATGTGTGCCGGCTGGTTGAAACTGTGGAGCGTGAGGCATGAAAGGTTGATGATTGATCAGGCTCGTTCCCGTCGCAACCGCCTTTCGCCACTCAGCGCGCTTACCAGTTCGTCGTATATTATGTAGTTTCAAAATAACTTCATCGCACCCTTCGCGCCCGCGCCTAGCCGCCTTTTTCCCAACTCCCCTTCCGCTAGCTCTCCTCGGCCGCCTGCACGTCGGAGCGCATTTTCCCTCTCTCAACTCCTGAAAATACCCCCGCAATCTGCCAATCGATGCGGCATCTCAGGCATTGACGCAGATTTTACGTCGTCGTTTCCTGCATGGCATGAATCAAGCCTCGGCCACGACAACGTCGGTCAAGTATAAGCGCATCGTCCTCAAGCTCAGCGGCGAAGTCCTTCGCGGCGGCAAATCGGGCGACCCCATCGACGGCGGTATTCTCGAACGCGTCTGTCGTCAGGTGAAAGCCATTCACGACCTCGGCGTACAAACCAGCCTCGTCATCGGCGGTGGAAATATCTTCCGCGGCCTCGCCGGCGAAAAACGCGGCGTCGACCGGACCACCGGCGACTACATGGGCATGCTCGCCACCGTCATCAACGCCCTCGCGCTGATGGATTGTCTGGAAAAAATGGATGTCACCACCCGCGTGCAGAGCGCCATCCCGATGAACCAGATTGCCGAACCATTCATTCTCCGTCGCGCCCAACGCCACCTCGAAAAGGGACGTGTCGTCATTTTCGCCGCCGGTACCGGCAATCCTTATTTCTCGACCGACACGACGGCCGCCCTGCGCGCCAGCGAACTGCACGCCGATATCATCATGAAGGCCACGAAGGTCGACGGTATCTACGATAAGGATCCAAAAAAATTCCCCGATGCCGTGAAATATGACCAGCTCACGTTTATCGACGCGCTACGGCAGCGGCTCAACGTCATGGATTCGACCGCGTTTTCCCTCTGCCTCGACAACAATGTCCCCATCCTCGTGTTCGACCTCAATGATGAGAACGCCATCCGCAAAGCGGTGATGGGCGAAAAAATCGGCACCCTCGTCCACGGCTGATTTGGAATGCCTTTTTTTTATGTGGAACTCAGGAAAACTGGAACGAACCAATTCATTTCGCCTTTCCGTCGGTTCCTGATTTCCTGAGTTCCCCATAAATTCTTTTTGAATTTCCCTCTTTAAATTTTCTCACTTCTAAACCTCCACATCCCATGTCCAACCCCGCGATCACTGATATGCAGGCCAAGATGAAGAAGGCCTTCGACCACACGTTGCACGAATTTGGTTCCATCCACACCGGCAAAGCTTCGCCGACCATGGTGGAAAGCGTCATGGTCGAAGCCTACGGCACCACCCAGCCGCTCAAGGCCTGCGCCGCCATTTCCACGCCCGACCCGCACATGATCCAGATCCAGCCCTGGGACAAAGGTCTCACCCAGGCTATCATCAAAGGCATTCAAATGGCCAATCTAGGGCTCAATCCTTCGGTCGATGGTGCCGTCGTGCGCGTGCCGCTGCCCCAGCTCAGCCGCGAACGCCGCCAGGAATTCGTCAAGGTCGCCAATCGCATGGCCGAAGAAGGACGGGTAACCATCCGCAATATCCGCCGCGATACGATGGATTCGCTCAAGAAATCACAAAAGGACGGCAAGATCACCGAGGACGACCTCAAGCGCTTGGAAAAAGAAGTTCAAGTCGCCACCGACAAAACGATCAAAGACATCGGCGATAACCTCGGTAAAAAAGAAAAAGATCTGCTGACGGTGTAAGTTCCGTTGGCTTGAGGTAGGGACGATGCTGCGATGCGTCCGGCTCCTCGCCTGCCGAAAACGTTACCGCATTTTTCTAAAGCCTATTAATTCCGGTGTAGCCGGGGTCACTGACCCCGGAACCTTCCATACTCCGGCCTCTGCGAGGCCGGCTACATCAACCCCCTCTCATCGAGCGGCAACAGTAACTTAAAACCGCTCTAGTTCCAAAGATGATTTCGGTCAAAAAACCCAAACGCATTGTCGTCAAACTCGGCACCGGCGTGCTCACCCATGGCATCGGCCAGCTCGACGCCGGCCGCATCGCCGCGATCTGTGCCCAGGTTGCCGAGCTGCGCGCCAAGGGCACCGAAGTGATCATCGTAAGTTCGGGTGCCGTCGGCCTCGGCATGGGCCGCCTCGGACTCTCGCGCAAACCGAAGGAAGTCTCCAAAAAACAGGCCTGCGCCGCCGTGGGCCAGAGCCTGCTCATGCAAACCTGGCAGCGCGGCTTCGAACCCCACAGTCTGACCGTCGCCCAAGTTCTCCTTACGCGCGAGGATCTGCGTGAACGCGACCGCTATCTCAGCATCAAGGCCGTGCTCAACCAACTCGTCGCCTACGGCTCGATTCCGATCATCAACGAAAATGACACCGTTAGCGCAGCCGAGATCAACGCGATGTTGAAGTTCGGCGACAACGACACGCTCTCCGCAATGGTCGCCAGCCTGGTCGATGCGGAATACCTTGTCATTTTATCGACCGCACCCGGCCTGATCGACATGAAAGGCACCGGCCAGATCGTGCCGATCGTCGAAAAGATCACCTCGGCGATTGAAGCGATGGCCGGCGGCACCCTCAGTGAAACCGCGACGGGCGGCATGATTTCAAAAATTTCCGCGGCCCGGCTCGCGACCAAGGCCGGCTGCGGCGTTTACATCGCCAGCGGTGCCGAGGATAAAGTTCTCCAGCGCATTTTTGCCGGCACCGGCCCAGG
>Ga0302323_100002189_pt1 | contig 15869 bp, 11 predicted proteins | sample Fen_T0_3_FD_201950 | JGI IMG/M metagenome (GOLD analysis project Ga0302323, IMG submission 201950) | Peat permafrost microbial communities from Stordalen Mire near Abisko, Sweden - Fen_T0_3 | ecosystem: Environmental > Terrestrial > Soil > Wetlands > Permafrost | place: Sweden: Abisko... | reverse complement strand
GCCTGTCGCAAAGCAGCGAATACAGCGTCATCCAAAGTGTTTGCTGCCGCGAGTGCGCGGGTGAGGTGGAAAAGTGCCGTGGCACGTTCTTCGCGCATCCGCTCGTTGCGCGCCTGCGCGCGGATGCGGGCGGTCAATTGGCCGGACACCAGGGCGACGATGAAATAAGTTCCGAAGAGCAGCGCGTCTTCGAGCTTGTTGATGACAAACGTGTATTTTGGCGGGATGAAAAGGTAATCCCAGGTCAGCGCACTGAGGACACCTGCCGCCAGCACCGGCCAGCGTCCCACTCGCAAACTGAGCGATATGACGGCCAGCAGATAGACCAGACCGACGGCGAGGTAATAGTCAGTTGGGAGAAGCGAACCGAGTATCGTCACGGTGCCAACCACGGCGGCTACTATGCCATATTCGCGGGAGTCGAACCGGAGCTCACCGTCCAGCTTCAACCACTGCCGCTGGCGGCGGTCCTCCTCAGCGGGAACGACCGAAATGTCGATTGCACCGCCGATTGCCACGAGCCGGTCGACGAGCGAACCGCCGCGCAGAAAGTTCAGCCAGCGATTCTCGCGCGACTTGCCGACGACGATCTGGGTCGCGTTGTGTTGCAGCGCTAGCCGAACCAATGCGGATGCAACGTTATCGTCATGAGTGTGGATGACCTCGGCGCCAAGTTCGCGGGCTAGCCCGAGGTTTTTGTCGAGTAATCGCTGTTGTTCCGGCGTCATCGACCGGGCTCCCTCGACGTAAACAGCCAGCCAGGGCGCGCCCAACGCCGCGGAAAGGCGACGTGTCCAGCGCACAAGTTGGGCCGAGAATGGGCTCGGCCCCACCGCCACGAGCAGTCGCTCGCCGCTGCGCCACACCACCCGGCGGTTGCCGCGCAATTGCCGCACACGATCCTCGACCCGTTCGGCGGTGAAACGCAGAGCCAGTTCGCGGAGCGCCGCGAGGTGCGCTTCCTGAAAGAAATTTTCCTGCGCGGTCGCCGCACGATCGCCGAGGTAAACTTTGCCCTCGCGCAGGCGTTCTTGCAGAGCCTCCGGCGTCAGATCAATCAGTTCAAACTGATCGGCGAGCGCGAGCACCGAGTCCGGCACGGTTTCGTGCACGGTCACACCTGTGATTTGACGAACCACATCCGAGCGGGATTCGACGTGCTGAATGTTGATTGTAGTAAAAATGTCGATACCGGCATCGAGCAGTTCAACCACGTCCTGCCAGCGTTTTGTATGCCGTGAACCCGGGGCGTTTGTGTGGGCGAGTTCATCGACCAGCGCGAGGCCGGGTTTGCGTGCGAGCAGTGTCTCCAGATCCATTTCCTCCAGTGTGACCTCGCGGTAGGAAATTTTGAGGCGAGGCAAAACCGTCAGGCCCTCGAGCATTGCCTGAGTTTCCTTGCGACCATGCGTTTCAACGATGCCCACGACGATTTCTCGCCCGGCGGTCTTCTCTTCGCTCGCCGCACGCAACATGGCGTAGGTCTTCCCCACGCCTGGACACATGCCAAGGAACACCTTGAGTTTTCCACGCTGGGCGCGCGCCTGCTCCTGCTGGAGCGACGCGAGCAATGCTTCGGGGTCGGGCCGGAAGTCAGCCATGGGTTCTGCTCACAGTGACTGGTTGGTTGGCGCTGTTCAAGCCGTGCCGCGTCGAGCCAAGGATTACGCACGTCATCAGCAACAACCAAAGCAATGCCGAGCCGACCAGCATCCTGATCATAAAGTGTCGCGTGCCGGCCTCGGCGGTGGCACTCGGTTTCCACCACGAGTAGTCCACCAACCACCGAACAACCGGATTGCCTGAAAAAGGCGAGCGCTCACCGAACCATTTATAATCAACGGGGATGAAGCCTTCAGCTGCGAGTTCGCGGATGAAGTAGGCTTTGCGTTCCTCCGAAAACGTGGCGCGAGTGGCGCGGATCACAACTTCGTCGGGCCTGTTTTCAACACAGACGAGCGTGTCCAGTTTTGGGAAACAAAATTCAAAAGTCTCCGGTTCTGCCGTGTTTGTTTTCATGGAGGGAAATTGCTTTTGGGGTGAGAAGCTTGCGGCCAGTCGATGCGTGAACCGGTGTGGCTATCGCGTCCGGCAACGCCAAGCAGCATTCCAATCACAAGAGCCACCAGCGCAATAAACACGTAGGAGGAAAAGTGTGAGCGATCCATTTCGTGGTTCATGGCCGGCGCGGTTGAGTTCATTTGACCGGTGAGGCCGCATCAAGCGCGACGTTCAGCCGAAGAACATTCACACCGGGTTCGCCGAAGACCGTCCAGTCGCGGCCCTCGGTGGCTGCGGCGATGAATGACTGGAGCTTTTCGAGTGAAAGCCCACGGGCTTTGGCGACGCGCGGCGCCTGCAGATTCGCGTTGGCAACGCCGATATGCGGGTCGAGGCCGCTGCTGGAGCTTGTGACCGCATCGGCGGGCACCGGCGCGTCGCTGGCGAGTCCGTTCGCTTGGCGGTAAGCGATGGCCGCGGCTTTGATGCTGTCCGCGAGTTTCTGACTGGTCGGGCCGAGGTTGGTGCCTGATGATGCGGTGGCATCGTAGCCAGTGCCAGCGGCGGAAGGACGTGGCTGGAAATATTTCTCGCTGGAGAAATTCTGCGCGAGCAGGCGTGAACCGCGCACGATACCGGCCTTATCCACCACCAGGCTGCCGTTGGCTTTGTCGGCAAAAAACGCCTGCGCCCCGGCCCACACGGCGAGCGGATAGGCACCACAGAGCAGCACAGCAAAAACGATGGTGAGCAGGACGGCTGATTTGATTTCTACGAGGAGCGTTTTCATGGGAAATATTTGAACACAAAGAGCGCAAAGGGACGCGAAGAGGGCGGGTGAAGATGGTTCTTTGCGTATCTTTGCTTCCTTGGGGTTTAAGGTTTGGTTTAGACGAGATGGATTGCGTTGATCAGAAGATCGACGGCCTTGATGCCGATGAACGGGATGATGATGCCGCCCAGGCCGTAGATGAAGAGATTGCGCCGCAGTAGCGCGGCTGCGCCGACCGGGCGATAGGCCACGCCGCGGAGCGCTAGCGGGATGAGCGCGATGATGATGAGGGCATTGAAGATCACCGCGCTCATGATGGCACTCGCCGGTGAGACGAGGTGCATGACATTCAGCGGCGCGATGGCGGGAAATGCACCGACCAACATGGCAGGGATAATGGCGAAATATTTCGCGATATCATTGGCGATAGAGAAAGTTGTGAGGGCGCCGCGTGTGATGAGGAGCTGTTTCCCGATCTCAACCACCTCGATGAGTTTGGTTGGGTTGCTGTCGAGATCGACCATGTTGCCAGCTTCTTTCGCGGCCTGCGTGCCGGTGTTCATCGCGACGCCGACATCGGCCTGAGCGAGCGCCGGAGCGTCGTTGGTGCCGTCGCCGGTCATGGCGACGAGGCGGCCCTTGGCCTGTTCGTCGCGGATGCGCTGTAGCTTCATTTCAGGCGTGGCCTGAGCGAGGAAATCGTCGACGCCGGCTTCCGCGGCGATGGCGGCGGCGGTGAGCGGGTTGTCGCCGGTAATCATGACGGTGCGAATACCCATCGTGCGGAGCTGGGCGAAGCGCTCCTTGATGCCGCCTTTGACGACGTCCTTGAGGAAAACAACACCGAGCACCTGGCGATCTTCTGCGACGACGAGCGGAGTGCCGCCCTGGCGCGAAATCTTGTCGACCGCCTCCGAGACGGCGGGCGGATAAATACCGCCCTGCGAGACGATCCAGTTCTTAACGCTCTCGGCGGCGCCTTTGCGAATGTGGCGCGTAGTGCCGATGTCGATACCGCTCATGCGCGTCTGCGCGGTGAAGGGAACGAACGTATGAGCTGCAGTGAGGTCGCGTCCGCGGAGGTTAAATTTCTCTTTGGCGAGCACGACGATGCTGCGACCCTCAGGCGTTTCGTCGGCGAGCGAGGAGAGCTGCGCGGCGTCCGCGAGCTGATCGGGAGTCACACCGGGTGCCGGAATAAACTCGGTCGCCATGCGATTGCCAAGCGTGATCGTGCCGGTTTTATCGAGCAACAACACGTCGATATCGCCAGCGGCCTCGACGGCGCGGCCGGACATTGCGAGGACGTTGCGCTGAAGTAGGCGGTCCATGCCGGCGATGCCGATGGCGCTGAGCAAGCCGCCGATCGTGGTCGGTATGAGGCAGACCAGCAGCGCGATCAGCGTGGTGATCGAGAAAGCGACATTGGCGTAAACGCCGAAGGGTTTGAGCGTGATGATCACGAGCAGAAAAATAAACGTGAGCGCGGAGAGCAGGATCGTGAGCGCGATCTCATTGGGTGTCTTCTGGCGCGTGGCGCCTTCGACCAGGCTGATCATGTGATCGAGAAAACCCTCGCCGGGATTGGCGGTGATGCGGATCAGAAGCTGGTCGGAGAGAATGCGCGTGCCGCCGGTGACCGCGCTGCGATCGCCGCCCGCTTCACGAATAACCGGAGCGGATTCGCCGGTGATCGCGGCCTCGTCGACTGAGGCGACGCCCTCGACGACCTCGCCATCACCGGGGATGAGTTCACCCGCGACCACAAATACGATGTCGTCTTTGCGCAGATCGGAAGCGTCGACGGTTTCGAGCGAGCCATCTTTGCGGCGACGTTTCGCGACGAGTTGCTTGCGCGAGGTGCGCAGCGCCCGGGCCTGAGCTTTGCCGCGGCCCTCGGCGACGGCTTCAGCGAAGTTGGCAAACACAACCGTGAACAACAGCCAAAGAGCAATCTGCAGGACGTAGCCCAACGGCTCTTTTGTGGTGAAGAGCTGCTCGAACGTGAGGATCGCGCCGAGCAACGTGACAAACATCACGGGGTTCTTGAGCTGCAGGCGCGGGTCAAGTTTTTTGAAGGAGTCGGTGACCGCCTTCAGCATGATCTCACGGTCGAAGAGGGAAATGGTTTTGGTGCTCATAGGATGAGGAAAGGATGGAGAATGAGTTTTTAAATCTGGAAGGCTGGAACTCAGGAAATGAAACGGGCAGGCCTAATGGCGGTTTTATATAGTTAGTTAAAACAAAGTACCGGCGCCCATCAGGTAGTGTTCGATGACCGGGCCCATCGCGAGGGCAGGCAGGAAGGTGAGTGCGCCCACGAGTACGACGGTGCCGATGAGCAACAGGATAAACGTGACGCCTTCGGTCTGGAAGGTGCCAGCGCTGGCCGGAACGAGTTTCTTTCCGGCAAGATTTCCTGCTAGCGCGAGGATCGGCACGATCATGAGAAAACGTCCGATGAGCATCGCGATGCCGAGCGTGATGTTCCAATGCGGATCACCGTTCGCCGGATTGGCCGTCAGTCCCGCGAAGGCGCTGCCGTTATTGCCCACAGCCGAGCTGAAGGCGTAAAGCATTTCGCTGAAACCGTGCGGGCCGTTGTTGTTGAGTCCGGCCTGGCCCCAGGCGCCGATCGCGCTCCACGCGGTGAAAGCGAGAATGGTGGCGGACAAAACCATCAGCACCATCATTACCAGCTTGACGTCGTAGGCCTCAATTTTTTTGCCGAGATACTCCGGCGTACGGCCAACCATCAGACCGGCTATAAACACGGCGAGCACGACGAAGATCAGCATGCCGTAAAGTCCCGAGCCGACGCCGCCAAAAATGACTTCGCCGGTCTCGATATTGAAAAGCGGCACGAGTCCGCCGAGCGGCGTGAACGAGTCGTGCATGGCGTTGACCGCGCCGCACGAGGCGTCGGTGGTGACGGTGGCGAAGAGCGCGGAGTTGAAGATGCCGAAGCGCACTTCCTTGCCTTCCATGTTGCCATCGGTTGCGGTGACGCCGAGCGCCTGGTGAATGGGATTGCCCGAGGCTTCGGCCTTCCAGCAAACGAGCACGCCGACTGCGAACATGACAGCCATGGCGCCCCAGACGGCCCAGCCGTGACGCTGGTTTTTGACCATGCGGCCAAGATAGTAGGTGAGGGCGCTGGGAATCGCGAAGATCGACAGCATCTGAAAGAAGTTCGAAAGCGGTGTGGGGTTTTCGAACGGGTGGGCGGCGTTGGCGTTGGTGTAGCCGCCGCCATTTGTACCAAGCATTTTGATCGCAATCTGCGAAGCCATCGGGCCCTGCACGATCGTCTGCGTATCCACAACCTGATCGACCATGACCGGTGTTTTGCCGTCGGCGGCCAAGACGGGCTGGCCTTTGTCGTCGGTCTTGGCGACCTGCGTGGTGTAGGGCTCAAACGTTTTGGCCTGTGTGTACGGTTTAAAATTCTGGATCATGCCCTGTGAGACGAGAAAGAGCGCGAAGACGACGCAGATCGGTGCGAGCAAGTAATAAGTGACGCGCACGGTGTCGGCCCAGAAATTGCCGATTGTCCTGGTGGTCTGACGGGCGATGCCGCGTACGAGCGCTGCGGCGATCGCGATGCCGACGGCGGCCGAGGTGAAGTTGTGAATGGTCAGCGCAACCATCTGCGACAGGTACGACATCGTCGACTCGCCGGCGTAGCTCTGCCAATTGGTGTTGGTCGTGAAGCTGGCGGCGGTGTTGAACGCCAGATGTGGGGAAAGCCCGGGCAGGTTTTGCGGGTTGAGCGGCAGATGATCCTGATAGCGAAGAATGAAATACGTGAACAACATCCCGACGGCGCTGAACACGAGCATGGCTGTCGTGTAGCCGAACCAACTCTGTTCGCTATTCGGATTGATGCCGCACGCGCGGTAGGTGAGGCGTTCGACCGGCTTTACGATGCGGTCGAGCCAGGTCTTGCCGCCCGTGTCGAGCACCTGCACGAGGTAGAGCCCGAGCGGTTTGGTGATCAGGAGCAGAGCGCCAACGTAGAGCGCGAACTGAAGCCAGGTGTTTGGATTGTTCATGGTTGGAGCGGCTCAGAATTTTTCCGGGCACAACACGGCGACGACGAGATAGCCGAGCGTGGCGAGAGCGAGGAGAGCGATGACGATGGTTTCCATGGTGAGGATGGTTTCGGTCGGGAGAGTGATGTTCAGCGGACCTTTTCGCAGAACCCGGCGTAAGTGGCGGCGAGAGCGAAGAACGCGAGCGTGATGAGGACAAAGGTGAGATCGTTCATGGCTTTTTGTTATTCGCCTATCGTATCCCTCTGCCGGTCTTCCGCCTAATTAAGAGGTGCCGTGAAAGCGTTAAGAAAACATTAAGACCAATCCGGGATAGGCGTGATCTCTGGGGCAGATTCGCGCTCTGGAAATGCGTTGAGTGGTTTTTGGAGAACGGCTTGGGTTCCTTCCGTGGCAAAGAACGGTTCCACCAACTGCAGCCAAATTTCGAAGCGCTTCGCGGCGGTGTCGGCGAGGTTGCGTCCCTTTGTGGATCGTATTTGGGGTTGGGAAAGTGCTACGGCGGTGCCGTTGCCGCTGCTGTTTCCCGGGACGGGAGCAGAGTTAGTTTTTCACTACGGCGCGCCGTTTTCGGTTCGGGAAAAGACCGGGGACTGCCGTCTGCTTGAGCGAGCGTTGACGATGTGCTTGCGCTCCCGCGCCTGTCAGTTGGTTGCGACCGGCCCCGTGGGTTTCATGGCGGTGCGCTTGCGAGGCGAAGCGTTGAGGCATTTCGCCGAGATTCCGCTAGCCGAATGGATCGACGGTTTTGCGCCGATTGGAGTAGGACTGGGCGACGGTTGGCAGGATGTGCCGGCGTTGCTGGCGGACGCGCCTGGGTTTGGCGCGCGCGCGGCGCTACTTGAAGAGCGACTGGTTCGGCATCTGGCTCAACGCGAAGTTCGGCCTGCGCTCGTCGACCGGGCGGTGACACGACTCTATTATGGTGCAGATTCGGTCCAGATCGGCAATTTGGCAGATGGGCTGAACCTTAGTGCGCGACATTTTGAGCGGCTATTCAATGCTGCGACCGGGTTGACCCCAAAACGATTTCAACGCGTGGCCCGTTTTCATCACGTAATGCGGCGCCTCCTGTTGGAACAACGTAGTAGATATCTGGAGACGGCTCTGACGGGAGGATTTTACGATCAAGCGCATTTCATTCACGAGTGCCGCGATTTTACCGGACAAGCTCCCCGCGAACTGCTGACGCCCAAGCATTATTTGTCGCATTTCTACAATTCGCGACTGGCGGGATAAGTTAAGCTGCGGACGTTCCAAACGAATTATCTATGCAAACGCTCATCGTCACTTTCGTCGCCAAACCCGGTTGTGAGCAAGCGCTCGAGACCGCAATCATTGAACTCCAGCGCGCCACCGCACTCGAACTAGGCGCAATCGCCTATGAATTACATCAGGGAGCGGCGGGCTCGCGGACCTATTATCTTTACGAGCGCTACGCCGACGCCACCGCGATGAAAACGCATCTCGCGTCGTCTTATCTGCAGGCGGCGATGCCGAAAATCGTTTCGCTGCTGACCCAGCCCCCGACGCTAGTCGAGTGCGAGTACCTCTCGGGCTTGCTGCCGCGCCGGATTGAAATTGAGGGGAAGCGGATCACTGTTCACTCGATTCCGCTTGGGTCTGCCAATCTGGTTTTTGCACAGACGGAGCACGGCATTCTAGCGTGTGGTGCGATTGACCCGGCGGCGTTGCAACGCTTCGGATTAGCCACGGCCCGAGTGAAACCAACACGCGGTCCTTCGATCTCAAATGTCGACGATCTATTGGCTGGCGAAGTACGCGAGGCGAACGAAGCCGCTACCGCGCTGGGCGTTAAAGTGGGTATGTCGGGACGCGAAGTCCTTCGACTATTCTAAAATAGTCCCAACGATTCCACGGCCGTTCGTTTGCAGATTCGGCGCAGCAGGAAATTTAACGCAACCTCACTGGCCCCCCAACCGCAGCGCCGATTCGGTTTGTAACGTAATACGTTACAAACTGTCGGATACCGCCAATGTAGGGCTGCCCAGATTATAACTTAGCATTGGTTTGGTAGGCTCTGCGAAACGAGAGCTTACGCAATGCAGCCAATCCGCGCCGTGGGGAGCACCGGTTTTTCGGTACGCGACGTTGTTTGTCTTCCCGAAATTGAAACTTTTGATTTGAATGGAAGGCTCGTTGCTCCTGCTCCTTCTTAGTTTCTACTCTTTCGCATCAAAAAGCTTCTGATGTACGGATATTGTTGTGCTTTATAGGCTCTTGCGGTCGGCAAGGTTATACAGCAGTTGGAGTGGTAATGTGGTTATAGAAACGGTGCAAGTGGCGCCGCTGGCCCAGCTTTTTTATGGCAGTGATTTTGTGTCCGCTTATCAGGCCGGTCGCGCAGATCATCCGGTCAAAAGACCGCTGCTGGCTCGTAGTTGGGCAAACGGTATCGAATGCGCCAAGTTCGCTCGATACGATGAAAACGAAATTATTCTTCTCATTGATTCTTATGCTTGCGTCGCTCGGCAATGTGCGTGCGCAAAGCTATTTTGCCCGCGCTGAAGCGATGGCGGTTTCTTCCGACGGCGGCCGTTCTGACTATACGAGCGGAATAGAATTGGCAGTCGGTTCAGCCTTCGGCGAAAACAAAGAACACGAATTATCGCTTGGCTTGGGCGCAATCCACTGGGTTGAATCAGCAGATTATTGGTCAACATTACGGATAACGATCGATGGTAACAATAATACCACTACGATTCGCATCGGTGAGACGACTTATCAGATAGCGACAAGCAACAACAAGATCACGATCACCGGTGACCACGCACAATTGCCGGATGGCACGATCCAGCGGACTGATTACCAACCCAGTCTCGATGTGGCACCGTTGCTGGCCAGTTATCGATACTATATTGGCGACCAGAACGCTCGCCTGCGCGGTTTTGTCGGTGGCGGGTTAGGTGTTGCTCACGTGCAGGCTCGCTCTCGGGTTTGGGGGCATTCATATCGCTCGGAAACGGACTCTGTTTGGAAGTTTGCCTGGGAAGGCACGGCCGGCGTTGCGATCAAATTGACCGAACGGCTCAAGCTGGATTTAGCCTACGCTTACCAGGAGATAGACGGTGACACGTTCGAATTGGGAAACATCAGTTACAAGTTCGAGCCTCTCAAAACCAGCATGCTAATGGCCGGCGCGACCTGGCAGTTCTAGTTTTGGACAGCAAAAAGCGAGGCGCTTTCACGCGCCTCCTTTGAGCGGACTGGACAAGTTATGGCACGTTTTGCCGGTTATGGCCCAACCACAAGGACTTCAAACGTTCCAGGAGTTAGCTTTTGCCGGGTTGGTCCGCCGGTCGTGGAGGTCTTTGCCGGAGTGAACTTGCCCGTCGGCATGAACACACGGCCGGTCTTTTGATCAAGAGCGATAGTTCGGCATCCATGTTGGGTGGGAAGACTTTGCTCTACCGTGTACTTATCGGGGGAGTCTTCATGAACGATGGTGAGCTGACCTTCTCTAGCTGGTACGAAGATCCGGTTCGTCGCGGGTTCAAACGCTGCGCCATCTGGATCTTCGCCGACTGGTACGGTTGTGATGATGGCTCCGGTATCGCTGTTCACGACAACGAGTTTGTTTCCGCAGGCGGCAAAAAGCCTGTGGTGCTCCCGATCAATGGCGAGCCCGGTCGGACCTTCGTTGGGAGCGAGCGGCCAGGTGGCCAAAAATTTTAGCGTGTGTGTATCCACATAATGGATCGCATTGCGGTCTTCAGCATTGACGAACAAGTGGCCGCGTCCATCAAACGCCAGCTCCTCGAGGGCGCCCCCGAGTTCGATCGTGGCTTTAACCGTGCCTTTTTCGGCGTCGAGTACCGTGATATTTCCGCTGCCGTGGTTGCAGACGAAGACCTGCTTTGTGTCGGAATCGTAGTCCAAAGCGTCCGGGCGTTTGCCGGTGATTTTGATCGTTTCGATCGGCTTCAGGGTTTTCAGATCGAAGAGCGTTACGGTGCTGTCACCACCGTTGGTGATGAAGCCGTGATTGAACTCGGGGGCAAACGCGATGCCGTGGACGCCGGGCGTGGGGGTGATTTCGCCAAGTATTTTGCCTGAATCCACGTCGAGCACTTCGACCTTGGTGCCGTGAGAGACGAAGAGACGCCGGGCCGAAGGATCGACGCGCAGGTAGTCGTAACCGCCTTCGCCACCGATGGCGAAGTGGCTGACAATTTTATATTCTGCAAAAGCGGCGGTACAGGTTCCGAGACTGAGCAGAGAAAGGCAGAGGTTTTTAATTTTCATGGGCAGAGAACGAGCAGGTTGTTGCCGAAGAGTAGGCTGGACCTGTCGGATATTAAGCCGGAAGACGTTCTTTGCCAAACACGTGCAGCGAAAGAACCACTGGCAGCACGATCAGAACAAGTGGCAGTTGCACGACGAGGCCGGAGATAATGGCGATGGCAAGCGGTTGTTGCATGGCGGAACCCTGCCCGAGCCCGAGTGCGAGCGGCAGCAACGCGAGGATCGCGGCAAACGTCGTCATGGCAATCGGTCGCATGCGGTTAAGGCCGGCCTGGATCAGGGCTTCGTGTGGTTCCAGGTTGTCGGGCAGCGCTACGAGTTCGGAGACGTAGAAAATTGCTACTTCGGTAGCGATGCCGACGATCATCGTCATGCCCATCATCGACGAGATGTTGAGCTCGGTTCGGGTCAGCCACAGACCGATCGTGACTGCGGATAGCGCGAGCAAAGTGCAGGCGAGCATGGAAAGTGCGGTCCGGAACCTTTCGTAGAGGAAAAGTAGCAACAGGAAAACCAGCGCGACGGCTCCGGCGAAAACAGCCATGAGTCCGGTGAACGCTCGTTGTTGCTCGGCGTAGGTTCCGCCTAGCGCGTAGTAAACGCCGCGGGGGATCAGTCCGGGCTGGGCGAGAGCAGTTTGTACTTTTCGAATGGTTGAGCCGAGATCGCGTCCGGTGATGCGGCCGGTCACGGCAAGTGTTCGCTTCAAATCATCACGATCAATTTGAGGTTGTCCGGCGATGCTAGTGATCGTGGCCACGCGTCTGAGGGGGAAATAATGGCCATCGGGCGCGCGTAGATCGAGATTACCAATGTCCTCGGCGGTGTGCCGGGCCGCCGGCGGTATCCAGGCGCGGATACCGATCAGCTTGGGGCCGCCTTCGATTTTTGTCGTGGCGGTCACGCCGGAGAGCAAGCCCTCGACCGCTTCGGTGACTGTGGCCGGGTCCATGCCTTCCAACGCGGCGCGCGCCCGGTCGACGTTGATATTGAGTGCGTCGCCAGCGAGTACGATGCCATTTTTAACATCGACGACGCCGGGGATCTTGCCGATCGCTTCGGCAACACTAGGCGCCACCGATTGGAGCAAGGTACTATCATCGGAGAAGAGTTTGATTTCAATCGGTTGTGGCACGGCGGTGAGATCGCCGATCAAGTCTTCCATTAACTGAGCCATTTCAATTTCCAGGCCGGGAACGTTTTTCTCCACCCGGGCGCGCACATCGTCCATGACTTCGTCGATTGGCCGGCGAGGCAGAGCTTTTAAGCGCACAAAGTAGTCGCCTTCGTTGGATTCTGTCACGGCGCCGCCAAGCTGTATTCCGGTTCGCCGCGAATATGTTTCCAATTCGGGCGTTGCTTGAAGAATTTCCTCCACTTGGCGAAGCAGTCGGTCGGTTTCGGTTAGCGAGGTGCCGGATGCGGAGCGATAATCCAGAATGAAGCCGCCTTCATCCATCGAAGGCATAAAACCGGAACCAACGTTTCGGTAGCAAAGCAAGGCTACGAGCAGTAACGGCACAAGGCCGAACAAGAGCAGCGCCGGTCGCCGGAGCATGGGGCGCATCGCACGATCATAAGCCTGATGCAGACGTTTCGTGAGTTTCCCGCCTTCTTTCTGGTCAGCGTCTTTCTCGGTCAGAAAATGGTCGGCAAGAATCGGCACGGCCAGCCAGGCGATGAGAAACGAGATGACAAGGCTCGAAGCCATCGTAAGCGAGAGCGCCTTGAAGAAGGCGCCGGTCACACCCGAGAGGAATGCGAGCGGTGCGAAAATGATAATGGTGGAAAGCGACGAGCCGACGAGCGGTCGGGTGAACTCGGCCGCCGCAGACCATACCAAGCCGCGGTGCTGCCCGGAATGTCCGCGCAGTCGACGCATGACGTGTTCGACCATCACGATCGCGTCGTCGATGATCAGACCGACGGCGGCCGCCATGCCGCCGAGCGTCATGATATTGAAGCTGCTGTTGAGCAATTTCAGGAGGAGAACGGTGGCGGCGAGCGAAGCGGGCACGCATGCCATGGCGATCAGTGTGATTTTGCCGTTGCGCAGAAACAGCATCAACACGCCACCGGCAAGAATGACGCCGATAAACACGGCGTCGCGCACGCTGTTGGCCGAAGCCAGGATGAGTTCGCTCTGATCATACCAGTTCGCGATCTTCAAGTCGGGCGGGAGCTGCGCGCGGTAGGCTTTGAGTTTTGCCTGCACATCGCGAGCGATCTGGACTGTGTTGGCGTCGGGTTGTTGATAAACCTGAAAGATAACCGCGTCGCGCCCATCGCCGGTCACGCGGACCCATTGCGGCACGGTGTCCAGTGTGACCGTGGCGATATCGCTCACGCGCACGAGTCCCGTCGGGCTTTTTTGCAACACGGTTTGCGCGAGCTGTTCCGCCGTGGTGACGCGATTGTCGATGATGGCCAAGTAAAGTTTATAGTGATCCTCGAGGCGGCCGACTGCGCTGATCGCGTTGGCGGCGGAAAGAGCCTTGGCTACGTCGCCGAGAGTCAGGCCGTTTGCCTCAAGCCGGTTTGGATCGATGGTTACCCGGTACTCCGCTTCGGCCCCGCCGAGCACCGCAACCTTGGCCACGCCGTTCACGGTCGATACCAGTGGCCGGAGCTGAAGATAGGCGATGTCGCGTAGTTCGACCAGCGAGAGCTTGGTTGAGGTTAACGTGTAGGCGATGGTTGGGAAAACCGTCGGGTCCATGCGCCGTACGTCGAAGGCCGTGCCGCCTGGCAGGGAGGGCAATACTTTGTTGATGGCCGACTCGACCTGCAGGGTGGCTGCGATCATATCCTGGCCCCAGTCGAAATTGACCGAGATGTCTGCTGCGCCCCGACTGGAAACCGAGCGAATGCTGCGCAAGCCGGGCACGGAGCGAACAGCTTCCTCGATCGGCATCGTGACCTCGGTCGTCATGCGTTCAGCCGGCCGATCTCCGGCGTCCAGGCTAATGACTACCCTCGGAAACTGCACTTGGGGAAACAACGCCACAGGCAGCGTCCAGCTGACGGCGAGTCCGCTGAGGGCGAGCAAAACCAGGAGGAAAAGGATGGAGCGCTTGTGCGTCTGCATCCAGGCGACAAAATTCACGGCTTGGCCTCCTCCTTGCCGTCCTTCGTTTCCTTTTCGCTTTTAGCTTCGGCGGTGCCGGTTTGTACGGCCATGCCTTCCGTCAGCTCGTAATTACCGAGCGTGACGACGAGGTCACCTGTATTCAGATTGCCACCACCGATTTCCACGAGGTCGCCAGAGGTAATGCCGACCTGAACTTCGTGACGGACAGCCTTGCCGTCTTTCACGGTGAAGACGATTTGGTGCTCTTCGTCGGGCAGGACCGCATTGCGTGGCGCGACGAGAGTTTCTTTTGATAGAAGTTCGATCGAGCCGATGACGTGTTCACCCGGCAGGAGGCCGGCGCCGGCCGGCACAGAAACGCGAACCTCGGCCGAGCCGCTGGCCGGATCGATCGTGGCGGTCACCATGCGAACACTCGATTTCACGGGTTCTGCTTTCGAACGGTTGACCGAGACCAGCGTGGCGGTTTGACCGGGTTTGGCTTGCGGCACATCGCCAGCTTCAATTCCGAGGCGGGCTTCAAGCCTATCTTCGGTGGTTATGGTGATCAAGGCGGTGCCGGCGGTGATCAGCGAGCCAGCGTCGGCCTCAAATTTACTCACCGTCCCGGCGCTGGCAGCAATGATCTTGCCGTCGCCGCCGAGTCCACGTTTTCCGAAGCTGGCAATTTTGGCTTTGGCGTCCTGTTCGGCTTGTTGGGCGGCGAGCAGATCCTGGCTGTTGGCCAGTTTCAGGTCGTAGCGCTCCTGTGTGGCGGCGAGCGTCTTGGTGGCGAGAACGAATGCACTGCGGGCCGACTCCAGCTGCAGCTCGGTGTCCGGACTTGGCCCGATTTCCAGCAGAAGATCGCCGGCGGCGACCGGCGCTCCGGTGCTCGTGTGGACCGCGTGGATCACGCAGTCGAAGGGCGCGGCGACGACTTGATCGCCCGACGGCGCTGGAGCGATCATGCCAAAAAGATCCAGGGTTTGTGTGATGACCTGACGTTTGATCGGCGCCGTTTCGACCTTGGCGACGGGTTTTTCTTCGGCGGCTTCGCTGGCGCTGCGAGATCTAAACAAAAACCATGCGCCTGCGGCAAAGCCGACAATCACCAGGAAAATAAGAACCTTTTTCATAAATTAGTCTTTCAGTTGGTTTGGCTGCGGTTCAGGAGCGGCCGGCCAGTGGCGATTTCCAGTGCTACGCCGAGCTCGAGCAGCTCCTGCTGAAGCTTGCATTGCTCCATGCGCTGGCTGGCAAGGATGCCTCGAGCGTCGCGGTAGGCCATGAGATCGGCGTTGTGGGTTTCCAGTGCTTTTTCAAACGAACTGATCCAGTGCTCGAGTTCAGGGAGTGACACATTCACTGCTCTGAGCTGAGCCTGCGTGTTGGCGAGATTGGACGAAATTTGCACGACTTCCGAGCGCGCCTCGGCGACGCGGGCGACGTATTCATCGAACAGCTGCTGGCGGGTTGCTTTACCGATGGCGACTTGACCTTGATTGCGATCAAACAAAGGCAGATCAATCGTCACGCCGTAGCCGCGGGTCTTGACGTTGCTGGTGTCGCGGGCTTTTGCGAGGCTGAGGCCGATTTTGGGGAATTGTGCGAGCACGGCGGCGCGCAAACCGGCTTCCTGGCTTTGGTAACCGAGGGTGAGTGCGACGAGATCCAGGCGGCGTTTTTCCAAGCCCTGCAGGAG
>Ga0302323_100002188_pt1 | contig 15870 bp, 17 predicted proteins | sample Fen_T0_3_FD_201950 | JGI IMG/M metagenome (GOLD analysis project Ga0302323, IMG submission 201950) | Peat permafrost microbial communities from Stordalen Mire near Abisko, Sweden - Fen_T0_3 | ecosystem: Environmental > Terrestrial > Soil > Wetlands > Permafrost | place: Sweden: Abisko... | reverse complement strand
GGTGGGGTCGACCACCCATGAAGCGTGAGCCGAAAACAACATCGGCTTTGTTCTCGGCGATTGGTTCGATCAATGTAGGAAATTCCTTTGGATCGTATTCGAGGTCGGCGTCCTGCACGATCACGAGGTCGTGAGTCGCATGCTTGAAACCGGTGCGAAGCGCGGCACCTTTGCCCTGATTTTTTTCGTGATAAATGATCTTGCTGACGAGTGGCGCGACCTCGTTTTGAAGAATGTCACGCGTGCCATCGGTGGAGCAGTCGTCGACAATGATGATCTCCAGCGGCGAAATGCCGCATTCGCGGACAACGTCGACGATGTGTCGGACAGTGTTGCGTTCGTTATAGCAGGGAATGACGACGGAGAGAGATGGCATGGGCCTTGGCAAAATGCAGCTTCGAGCTTCATGATCCGTGGCGAAGAAGCAAGGCCTACGGCAGATAACTCGTGGTCATAACCTGATCGACAGAGAGTTGGTGGGGCTTGAGGATGTCGAGTTCCTCGAGTTGCTTGAGTTGGTTCTGGAAACGCTCGCGGGTAATGCGCCCGGTTAGTTTTAGGCCGTTTGTTTGCCGACCGGTTACCAGTTGCTCCTCGATAATCTTTTGACGGGAAAAAGTTAGGAAGTCGTCAGTGTTGTTTACGTTGACCTTTTTCATCAATTCGTGGGCAGGGGTGGGGTCGCCGTTCAGATAGTCTTCCCAGCCGTGAATATAGGCCTGCATAAACGCTCGCACTTGTTCGGCGTGAGCGGTCGCCCAATTTTTATTAGTAATGAGTACGGTGTAAGCGTCGAATCCAGCATCCCACGCGAAGAGAAACTTCGGAGCTTCTGCGCCGCTTTTAATAATATGAAAAGGTTCGGCGATGAAGTAGCCTTGTTGGATGAAGTTTTTGTCGACGATAAAATTGGCGACCGAAAAATTCTGAGGAATTATCTTAAAATCGATCCCGTATTTCTTCCTCAAATACGGGAGGAATGCCCATTCGGGACGTGCCATGATCGTTTTGCCGTTGAGCTCTTCAAAGCGGGTAACCGGGTTTTCGGCGTGCAGCATGAGAACCGAAGGATCGTTTTGAAAAACTGCACCAATGTTAATGATCGGAGCACCTTGCGCGATAGCGAGCATGGCATTGGTGCTGTCGGCTTGACCGATGTTAGCCTGCCCCGCGGCGATTTTTTGCATGACGTTGCCGTTTGGACCGCCGGGCACGATGACGACATCCAAACCGGCTGCTTTAAAGTAACCCTTTGCAAGGGCCTGATAAAAACCTCCGTGTTCTGGTTCGGCGACCCAGTCGAGTTGCACGGTGATGTGATCGGATTTCCGGCTGCAGCCCGTTATCAAGTTGAGTAAGCTGATGAGCAGAAAAGGGATGATCTGAGAGTTTTTCATAAGATAAGTAGTCATTCCGTTTAACGGTCGTTTCGGGCATATGCATCGTGCCAGCGGTGCAGGCACAGCCAGCCGAGCCAATAAACCGCGCTTACGAGCACGAAACCGAGCAGACAACAGACGCCTGCAGTGGCGAAAAGGGCAGGAGTTTTGAGTTGGGCACTGTAAATGACGGTGCGAAAACCCAGGCCGCCAACGCCACCATTGGAATTTCCTGCAAAGAAATCTCCGGCGACGGCTCCGATAGGTGCGAGGATGGCCGAAATGCGCAGGCCCGTAAAAAAATAGGGGAGTGCGGCTGGCACGCGGAGCAAAAGAATTTCCTGCCAGTGTGAAGCTTTGCTCATACGAAAGAGTTCGACCAAGTGCTCGTCGGTGGAGATCAAGCCCTGAGTGGTGTTTACCACGAGTGGGAAAAAACTCACCAAAAACGTGATCAAGATCGTGCTCACCAATCCGGAACCAAACCAAATAAGTAAGATCGGCGTGACGACGATGATCGGTGTCATTTGCAGAGCCATAAGATAAGGAAAGAGACTTGCCCGAACGCTCCGAGATAAACTCAGTAAAAGCGAAAGCCCGGCGCTCACGATAACTGCGAGGGGAAATCCGAGCAAGGTGACGAGTGCGGTATTGAGGCCGGCTTCGATCAGTACGGCGCGTTCGTCCCGCGCTGCGGCAAGAACCTCAAGAGGTGATGGCAGCACGTAAATGGGTAATTTAAAAATGTGGCAGACAAGCGACCACAGGCCAAGCGCGGCGAGACCAACTGCGGTCGGGAGTAGAATCGATGGCCAACGCGATTTCATGACGCGGAGGTTTGTTCGGCCGCTCGCAACAATCGCGATACCTCGCGCACAAGTTGGAAATATTCCTCGGAGCGTCGCGTCTCGATGGTGCGTGGATAGGCAAACGGCACGGAGACCTCGGCGTGGATGCGTCCAGGATTGGGCGCGAGCACAACGATCCGATTGGATAGGAAAACGGCTTCGGCAACGGAGTGCGTGACGAAAAAGGCCGTCCAAATTTGTTCCTGGCGCAAGGCTAGGAGTTCTTCGTTGAGGTGATCGCGCGTGATTTCGTCGAGTGCGCCGAAAGGTTCGTCGAGCAAAAGAATATCGGGTGACAGCGAGAGGGCGCGGGCGAGAGAGACGCGCATTTTTTGCCCGCCGGAAAGTTGGCGGGGATAGGCGTCAACTTTTTCAGCCAAACGTACGCGCTCCAACGCGTGCTGACAAAGGACACGCCGTTGCGAAGGCGGACTATGACGCAACGTGAGCGGAACTTCGACGTTCTTCCTGACATTGAGCCAAGGCAACAGCGTTGGTTCTTGAAATACGAACGCGAGTTCGCGTTTGGAGATCTCCAGCGCCGCTCCGTCGATCTTAATTGAGCCAGAGCTGAGAGGACTTAGTCCTGCGATGAGACGCAACCAAGTCGATTTTCCGCAACCGCTCGGTCCGATTAAGGCCACGAAATCGCCTTGGCGGGCAGAAAAATCGATGCCGTCCAAAACCAATGGACCTTTACCAAAACGTTTTTGTACAGCAGCGAGTTCAACAATCGACGATGGCATGGATAGCCAAACCAGATGCAATCTTTAAGGAGACGCAAGTCGTCCGGTCTAGTAGTAAGATCGACCCCGATAGACTGCGGCGAAGGATTCGCATGGTTGCTACTCGTAGCGCAAGGCGTCGATTGGATCGAGCTGCGACGCTTTGAGCGCGGGATAAAATCCCGAGACGATACCGACAAAGGCGCTGCCGCCGACGGCGATGCCCATCCACATGGGAGAAAGTTGAGACGGCCAGCCGAATTTCCAGGAAATGTATTCCGAGGCGCCGATGCCGAGGAGGATTCCGATGGCGCCGCCGACAAGACTGAGCGCGACAGCTTCGGTTAGAAATTGAAGCAACACGTCTTTGCCATGCGCGCCCACGGCGAGACGGATGCCGATCTCGCGAGTGCGTTCGGTGACGGAGACGAGCATGATGTTCATGATGCCGATGCCGCCAACAATCAAAGAGACAAGTGCGATTCCGCCGAGCAGGCCCGTCATGGTTTTACTTTGAGCGGTGAAGACTTCGGCGAGTTCGAGTTGGTTGCGGATGGTGTAGTCGGGTTCGCGACCTTGCCGGCGTTGTTGCAGAAGATCGCCGATGTCACTTTGCACACGCTCCATCGAATCCGGAGTTGGCGCTTGTACGATGATGTTGCTGATGCGGTCACGTTTCGAGATGCGCTTCATCGAAGTCGTGTAAGGGACAATGATGAGATCGTCCTGATCGGCGCCACTCGAGTTGAAGCCTTTGGCCACCATAATACCGACGACACGCAGCGGAATATTACGGGCACGGATGGCTTGGCCAATCGGATCCATTCCAGCGAAAAGTTGGTCGGCGACAGTCTTGCCAATGACGCAGACTTTGGCAGCCGTGCGGACGTCGGCCTCGGTGAAAAATTCGCCTGCGTCGACTTTCCAAGCGCGAATGCTGGGGAAATCAGGCGATTCGCCGAGGACCTGTGTGTTCCAGTTGAGGCCATTGGCCATGACTTGTTGTCGGTCGCGGATCTCGGGGCTCACACCGATTGCGCCGACGACCTCTCGTTTGATGGCTTCGGCATCCTCAATCGTGAGAGAACTGGCGGAACCCCAACCACCACGCATGCCACCAGAAGTCAGGCTACCGGGGAAAATGGTGATCATGTTTTGACCAAGACCAGCGATCGAGGACTCGATTTGGGATTTTGCGCCGTTGCCCATCGCGACCATGGCAATGACCGCGCCGACGCCGATGATCATTCCAAGCGCGGCAAGAATGGTGCGCAGTTTATTACGACGCAGGGCGCGGAAGGCGATGATGAGAGTGGTGAGCAGGCGCATGGAGTTCTTGACGCGACGTAATTAATTTTCCGATACGAGCTTGGCGTCGGCTTCGGCCTTGTTGAGTTTGCGCATCTCTTCTTCAGCAAGGAGGCGGTCCTTCACGACGATGTCGCTAACGAGTTTGCCGTCGCGCAAGATCAGGTTGCGCTTGCAGTAGTGGGCGATGTCGAGCTCGTGCGTGACCATGAGGATAGTGATGCCCTGCTCGTTGAGTTTTTGGAAAACGCCCATAACCTCGACGGAGGTTTTGCTGTCGAGATTGCCGGTGGGTTCGTCAGCGAGAAGTACTTGAGGGTTGTTGACGAGGCCACGGGCAATGGCGACGCGTTGTTGCTGGCCGCCGGAAAGTTGGCTGGGCAGATGGTCGGCGCGGTTAGCGAGGCCGACGATTTCGAGAGCACGCAGCGCACGGTCGCGCATCTCTTTGCTTTTGATACGTTGGTTGCTGTAGAGCATGGGGAGCTCGACATTTTCAAGCGCGGTCGTGCGGGCAAGGAGGTTGAAACCTTGGAACACGAAACCTAGCTTTTGGTTCCGGAAATCGGCGCGATCGCTGCGGTCAAGGTTGGAGACGTCGACGCCATCGAGCAGATAATGACCGCGGGTGGGTCGGTCGAGGCAACCGAGGATATTCATGAGCGTCGATTTCCCGGAGCCACTTGCGCCCATGAGTGCGACAAACTCACCCTTCTGAATATCGATCGTGACTCCGCGGACGGCGTGGACCGAGATTTCGGCGCCGTTGCCGTAGATCTTGTGGACGTCCTCTAGTTTAACAACGGGCTGCATGTCGGAAGGTTTTGCGCAAATTAGAGACGGCGACCGGGGCCACCTGGGCCAGACTGGCCGCCGAAAGGATTGCGATTCTGTTGAGGGGCGGCGGTGGTATCGCCCGACACGAATATGCTCGAGACGATGGTATCACCTTCTTTCAGACCATCGATGATTTCGGTGCTGGAGCCGTCGGTGATGCCAAACTTGGCGGAGACGGCTTCCACTTTTAGATCAGGCAAAGGGTTTAGCAGACGATAGACCGTGCGGTTGGAGACAGTAGGTTCGCCGCTGGCGCGGTTGCGGCCGCCATTAAGAAAACGTTCAGGCAGCTCGATGCCACGTTCGGCGGCGAGCTTCTTGAGTTTCTCAATATCAGCCGGAGAAGGCGGCTGGTCGCGGGAGAATGTCACGCCGGCATCCTGCATGAGTTGGCGAAACTGCGCCCGGCGGTCACCGTTGCCCGAGGCCTGTGAGGGAGTGTTGCCGGAGGTAGAAGGTTGAGAAGGAGTGGAGGTGGTGGCGGCTGTTTCGGGCTTTGGCGGAAGATATTTGTCCGGAATGCGAGCGCGGAGAGCGGCGTTGGCGATTTTAAGGACGCCTGTCCGGCGGGCGATGATGATGGAAACGTTCGCTGTCATGCCCGGCTTTAACCGGTGACCTTCGTTGGTCACATCGATGATGGTGCTGTAAACAACGACCGATTGTTGGGTCTTGGGAAGGTTTCGGATTTGGGAAACGCGACCCGTGAATTGGCGATTGGGGAAGGCGTCGACGGTGAAAGTCACTTCCTGATCCACTGCAACGCTGCCGATGTCGGCTTCGGCCACGTCGGCGCTGATTTCCATCTTAGAAAGATCGGTGACGAGCGTGAACAGAGTGGGGGCGTTTAGGCTGGCGGCGACCATCTTGCCGACCTCAGCGATGCGATCGAGGACGATGCCGTCGATGGGCGCGTAAAGGGTGCAGCGGTCGAGATTGACGCGGGCGTCTTCGACCGTGGCTTTAGCGGTCAGCAATTGGGCATTCGATTGAGAAAGGAGCGCCTCCGCTTGATCGAGTTCTTGTTGGGAAACGAGGCTCTTGGTGCGCAACTCGCGGGTGCGTTCGGTATTGAGACGCGTGAGTGTGCTACTGGCCGTCGCTGAAGCCAAATTGGCTTCGGCCTGACGCAGACGTGACTCATAGGTTGCCGCATCGATGCGGGCGAGGACGTCATTTTTTTTAACCGGCTGATTGTAGTCGACCAGCACTTCGATGATCTGTCCGGAAATTTGCGAGCTGACGTCGACACTGGTCGGGGCTTGGAGAACACCGGTGGCGGTCACGCTTTGAACGACGTCGCCTTTGCTGACGGTGACGGTTGTGACCTCCGGTGGTTTTGCGGCGGTTTTGCCTAAGAACTGATAGGCGGCCACACTCGCGGCGATAACAATTAGTCCAAGGACAATCAGTCCACCGAAGCTGCGTTTCTTTGCCATAAATGAGTGAGAGGGAAATGGGTTTGGGCCAACTCTGCAATCCACACGTTACAGTAAGCCGCGGGCGCCGTGAGGTGCCTTTGAGTTGATAGCCAGAGATCTGCAATGACGGCGGTTACAGCCTCAGGTAACGCGGATGGGTGTTTTTTGAGATCAAAGAATGTTCGCGGTCGAAGCGCGTCTCCCTTTAGCTCCGCGAAAATCTTGCTAACATGAACGTTTATCTCTGGGTCGCGATCGGTGGTGCTCTTGGTAGTGTGACGCGTCTGGGCGCGATGGAGTTGGGCGCGCGACTTTGGGGACATGATTTCCCTTGGGCCACATTCGCGGTGAACATCGTTGGCTGCTTCGTGATCGGTTTTTTTGCCACGGCTACCGACGGCGATGCAGGGGGGCGCTGGCCAGTGGGTATAGTGGGACGGCAATTTTTTATGACCGGCGTGCTGGGTGGCTTCACAACGTTTTCAGCCTTCAGTCTGCAGACGCTCGCACTTGCGCGTGGTGGTGAATGGATGAAAGCGGGCGGTTATGTAGCCGGTTCTGTCGTGCTGTGCCTCGTCGGTGTTTGGCTCGGGCACATCGTGGCTCTTGCTATCAATCCTGCTCAGGTACGGTAAAGCAGGGATGCTTAAATCGTATTCTAAATGGTACTACGCGTCGATCATACAAATGCACACGGCAGTGATGTGTTTGATCTTAAGCTCCTGGTCGCGCGATAACGTGCGTTCTCACTTCTTGAAGGTTCGAGTATCAGCTGTGTTCGCCTAGTTGTCGTGACCAGTCGTTATCGGGCTTGAGGCCCAACTCTCCGACTTTTGTGTGCAGACAATAGTACGATCGGCGAGACCTTCTGGAGGTACTTCCTGCAAATAGGTGGCGTACTTCAGCACGCCGGGACTACGATTTTGGGCTTCGGGAACGCAGTCTCCGACCGCGGGATCCCGATTCCATGCTTTAGGATCGTGATCCGGAAGCCTTGGATCACGATCCTTAAGCTTTGGATCACGATCTTGAAGGCTTGGAACGCGATGCCGAAGTCCAGAATTACGTTCCCTAAGCGTGGGATTACGCTCCCAAGGCGTTGGATCGCGATTCCGAAGCGTGGGATTGTGATACCGAACTTCAGTATCGTGATTCCGGGGTTCAAAGTGGCCCTTTTTCGCAGAAAAAGAGCAATCCTACCGAAAAGGCCACCAAGTCCGGCTTAGGAACTGCGAGTGCCGTTACCCGCGACTATGCACCTTTCAACGCGCTGCTTTGAATAATTCCTTCTGTGTGTTACGAGACAAGCCCTTGAAGCCGTGCGGCCGTATTCACCAAAGAGCCTAGCCTGCTCGTGGGTATGCTTTTCCCAGGATCTGATTTATAGCGCAGCCCTGCGACAGCTTGGGGTTACTCGAGAAACGCTTTCTGGAGTGTGTGGGCGGTTGCGACTTCGTTCGAGCCGGTGTCGTTGGATTGATGGATGATCAGCTTACCAAATCCATCGTGGACGATGGCCTCGCGAATCACTTCTTCCTTGCGGGCAAAGGTGTATTGAGAGGCGCGGCGGGTCGCGATCTGTTCCTGGCTGAGGCCACGGGCCAGGAGTCGTTGTACGTAGGCGGCGCCTTCGGGCTCGCGGACGAGAATGACGCGGTTGCAGCAGACGTGCAGCCAGTTCAGCTCGGCCAGCAAGGCGCCTTCGATGAAGACGAGTCCTCGACGTTTCGCCAGATCCAAGCGCAGAAGAGTGAGCAGACCGTCACGGCTAAATTCATTCAACTGTTTAAGCGCCTCGGCATTTTGAAAGACGATATGACCGAGTTTCTTGCGATCTCGGGTTCCGAAGTGTGCCTCGACTCTGGCTTGAGTTTGTATCGCGAGCGGTGTGTTGCCCTCGAGAACTTCGCGGCTGAGCGCGTCGAGATTGACGTGGTGGGCGTTGGCAAAATGGCCCGCGAGCATTTTGCACAGACTGCTTTTGCCCGCGCCGATCGTGCCGGTGACACCGATGATGGTTTGGCCGAGCTTCTTCTCGATCGCCGCCTTGATATTGAGGGTAACGAATTCGTGGATCAGGCCCTGATGCCGCGCGAGCTCCTTGGCGGTGGACGAGCTGACGTTGTTCAACTTCGGATCGGCGAAAAGGAGCACGGTTTCGATACCGAGCTGTTGAGTGAGGCTGATGTCGTGGAGCAGGCGCTCATAGTCGAAGTCCTGACCGTTACGCGCACCTTTGATGAGGTGGGTGAACCCCTGAAGTTTCGCGAAATCGATTGTCAGCCCGTCGACCGCGCAAACCTCCACGTGGGTAAAACCGGTGATGTCGAGCGTCTCGCGGATAAGTGCGATCCGCTCTTCGCGATCGAACATGTACTGCTTTGCCGGATTGTCGCCAACACCGATCGTGATCTTCGGAAAGATGCCGCAAGCTCGCTTGATGATGTCGAGGTGACCTCGAGTGAGCGGATCGAAGGAGCCGGTGTAGAGCGCTTTCATTGGCAAAAAGATAAATAGGATATTTGGCCGGATGGCGAGCGGGTCGTTTGAAGGGATGGAATAGCAACCCATGGGCCGTAAATCAAAGACCAAAGGTCAGCGAACGCAGGGCACCGATTGCCTGAGCGCAGTTGGACCTGGCGGTAGTTTCGTTTTGAAATGCCATACGGTAAATCGTGGGCTGTTTCAGTGTACATCGGTGTCGGGTGCGGACACGACGGCGGCGGGTGCGGCGTTCGCGATGGCAACCCCGCGGACGAAAGGGGCGAGAAATAGGCAGATAGTTTGCAGGAACCAACGCATGTCGGACGCGGAATAATGACTCGGCGAAAAGATTTAAGGGCGGACTGGCTGCCTTTCTCAGTTTAGCGAGATACCGTGTAAGACGTCGCAATAGACTTTGGCCGCGGTGGGCTGGACCCTTCGCGTTAGCCTTAGCCACCGTGACGACAGGCGTGTTGGAATCATGGGCATTTACGTGGGAGGAGAGGAATGTTTTTTGCACGCGGCGAGTGTCGCAGAATCGGAGCGGCTTTTTAACGGACAGCCGCCGACCCCGGACAGGCGGGGTGCGGGGTTGTCCGGGGCCGAAAGAGCGTTCGTGATTGTATTTGAGGCGTGCAATGCGGAGCGTTCACGACCGTGGCCCATGCCGATTTCACGCCGTTGCCTGATGTCACTTTAGATCGGTTGCTCGACCGGATCGCGGAGGCGCTTCGTGTGGGGCGAGATCCGACGACCTTGCGCAAGTATCCGCTATGGACTCAGCGCGTGATGCGCATCCTGAAGGCCCAGTTCGTGCCGCAGGAGTATACGTCTATGTTGACGGGCGATGGTTCGGTTTTGTCAGAGGGCATCGCAGTGGCCTGGGCTGCGAAGGCGCAGGACCTCGCGAAAACGTATAACGCTAACGCGGGCGCATTAGCCCAGAAGCTTGCGGAACGGCTGGACGCAGATCCGATAACAGAGGAAGTCGCGGTGCAGGTGGGGTCAGGTGTCATCCCGCTTACGGAAGAGTTTCAAAAGCACATCATGAACCGGCTATTTGGGCCAAACGTGGCAGAACGGAGCGCTTTCGTGGAGGGGCTCGCCATCGGCAATCGATTACCCGAACTGTTAGACCGGCAAGCGACAAGCAACACGACTGACGCAACGGGAATCTATCTGTTGCTTTGGTTTTACTGGCCGGAAATTGCGCAGCTGAAGAGTGTGGGGGAAGTCGCGCGAGCCTTGGAGCCGTTCTTTTCGACGAATAAGAATTTGGTCGGTGTTCATTGGGAAGAACGAGTGCGCAAGCTGGCCAATCGGATCGGTCTGAGTTTTCGCGCGAAGCAGAAGCGCCTGCAGAAAAACGCCGGACGTGGTAAGCGTCTCTGAGAATTGCGCGGCGCCTGGTGGAACCTGTGTTACCCCACCGAGACCTAGGTACGCGCCTCGGTCTTGAACGGTAGGCGACCCGAGAAAAAATGGGTCCAAAGGCAGACTGCCAACAAGCTGATGAGCGCGCCGCTGGAATCGATCAGAACATCGCCGAAAGCAGGCGTGCGACCGGGAACGAAGGTTTGGTGCCACTCGTCGGTTGCGGCATAGGCCGCGGCGATCAGCAGTGTGAGACCGGCAGTCTGCCAGGAAAATTTGGTGGCAGGGGAACGCCGTGAACGCTTGAGGGCGCGAAAAACCAAAAGCCCGAGCACGGCATATTCTGTGAGGTGCGCGAGCTTTCGGACGACGAAATGTACAAACTCAAACTGCTCGGGAGTGGCGTCTGGTTTAATCCACTGCACGAGAGGTTCAATGATGCGCGAGGTATGTGTCGCTGAACCGAGTTCTGACGACATCAGGAAAATGAATGCCATCCAGAGAACGACGGGCAGCCAGTGTCTGTAAATGCGCATGATCGAACGTGAATTTGAAAAATAGAGCTGACTTTGAAACTCAAAGCAGGCCGTTTTTTAATTAATGCATCTGGTCGGGGTCTGTTTTTCTGAGGTGCCCGTAGGTGATTGGGTTAAAAGCGCCAAGGATAAATGCAATGGCTCATCAGGTTGCGAAAGGTTTCTTGCTCGCTGACGTAATCTCAGTCGAGATCACGCGTCTAGTGAGAAGACTGCACGAGAATTCATAATTCGCCTGACGAAGACGAGGAAGTTCTCACACTGGTCATACTGCATCATGAACCTGCCCAACCTGATCACGCTTTCGCGGATACCTACGATGTTTATCATCGTGGGGCTGATGTATTGTTCATGGTGGGGCGCGGCGACGCTAGCGTTTTGGTTGTTTATCGCGTCGGCAATCGGCGACTGGCTTGATGGTTACCTCGCGCGAAAAAGGAACATCGTTTCCAATTTTGGCAAGTTCATGGACGCGCTGACCGACAAGGTTTTTGTCGTAGGTATCATGGTCGCGTTTGTTGAACGTTTGGCCGCTCTATATCCCAAAGGTTATGGTTCGGTGATATTCCTCGTGATGGTACTGCTGACACTTTGCCGCGAATTCTTGATCGCTGGCATGCGCATGATCGCTGCGACCAAAGGCGTGGTTGTCGCGGCTGAGCGCGGTGGAAAAATCAAAACAGTGATGCAGTTCGTGGCAGTGGGATTTTTGCTTTTCGTGCCTGCAATGGAAAAAGATTGGGCGCGTTATCTGCCATTTGTGATCACGGACTATGCTGACATACTCTACAAGACGGGCTTGGGCGTGTTTATCATAGCCACGGCGTTAACGGTCAGCTCGGGAGTGAGCTACGCGTTGAAATATCGTCAGGTGTTTGACGATACTGCGAAATGAGATTGCGGCAGCCCATTTGGTCGCGGTTTTTGCCGACGAAAGTTGTGCTCTCCATTGCCCGCGTGGGGCCATGCGGCCGCATGCGCAAGGCTCCGGGCACCTGGGGTTCGCTCGCCGGGCTGCTGTACCAACTGCTCATCTTTCATTACCAACATCCGCTTACCGTTGTGGTGTTCAGCTTAATCGGAATTTGGTTCGCCATCGGAGTTTGTGGTGAGGCGGAGTTTCGTTTGGGCAAACGCGATCCAGGCGAAATCGTGCTCGATGAATTCGTAGTGATGCCGCTGTGCTTCATCGGCTGGACTCACGTAGCGTCAGTGCTCCCAATGTGGGCGACACCTTGGGCCGTTTATTTTGCCGGTTTTGCCTTGTTTCGATTGTTCGATATTACAAAACCGCTCGGCATTACCAAACTACAGGACCTGGAAGGTGGTTGGGGTGTAGTGCTGGATGACGTGGCTGCGGCGCTGGCCTCATGTGCGGTCATGCACATCGCGGCAGCAGCGTGGTTGTATTTTCATCACGTCTAATCGGGTCCTTCTACAATTTTGTAGGAGCCTGCTTGCAGGCGATTTCCCCTCTAGAGCGCGTTAACGATAACACATTTCGCTCCCTCCGCCCACGTGCCGCCGTCCGCGCTCTAAACCTTACGGCATCGCTTCGATATCGGTCAGGGGAACTTTGATCAGCAGGCCTTGTTGCAGTACATCGACGGAAATCACGATGCCCTTAGGGTTCGCGGGATCGTCGATAATGCCTTCGATGCCGCGCAAGGGACCGCTAATAATTTTTGCGCGGGCTCCACGTTTAACCATTGGATAGAGGCTGAGCGTGAAGCCTGAAGAAACGATGGTCCGCACGTCGTTGAGCTGGTGGAGAAATTTCGCCTCGTCATCGACTGTAATGGCGCGGGCGAGCAGTTCTTGCTGATAAATGCGCGCTTTTAGTTCGATCGGCACTTTCGCGAAAACATAGCCGGGGAAAAGCGGTTTAGTGAAACGCTTTGTTTCCTTCGCGTAGCGGCGCACGCTCTCAAGAAGCGGCAAATAATGCTCGAAATTCTCGGCGCCCATGAGGGCGGCAAATTTCTTTTCGCAACGTGGCTTGGTGTGGCAAACGAACCAGCACGCGTCTGTTAAAGACGTATTCACGAATCGGGGACGAATCTGGTTAGCGCTTCAAGAGGAAGCGGACGGCGGCGAAATAGCCTTCGAGGCCGAGCCCGGTGATCACAGCGACGCACGCCGGGGCAGTGTAGGAGAGGTGGCGGAACTCTTCGCGTTTGTAGATGTTGGAAATATGGACTTCGACTGCGGCTAGCTTTGAACCGAGCAATGCATCGCGCAGGGCGACGCTGGTGTGAGTAAACGCGCCGCCATTGATTACGACGCCGTCGAACTTCGCGTCGGCAAGTGCGGCGATTTTGTCGATCAATGCGCCTTCATGATTAGACTGGAAAAACTCCAACTGCGCCGTTGCGCCAAATTCCGCGCGCATCTGTTTCTCAAGATCGGCCAGCGTGGTCAAACCATAGATTTCCGGCTCGCGTTTGCCGAGGCGGTCAAGGTTGGGGCCGTTAAGGATGGCGATCTTTTTCATGGGAAAGGATTCGATTAATCTGGAACTCTGGAACTCAGGAATCGGAAGGCACTGAATTATTCAAGTTCTATTCGGGTGCAGAGAAAGAAATCGGGGGCTTTCCATCTTTCCTGAGTTCCAGATTAACACCTGTGTTTCAAAGCGGATTGTCGGTCGTGATGAATTCCCAGGGCAGGTCGAACTTTGCCGATAACTCTGCGGCGAGTGCTTTTACTGCATGGACTTCGGTTGCGTAATGGCCGCAGAGGTAAAGGTTAAGTTTTTGTTCTTGAGCGAAGTTAAACCACTCTTCACGTAGCTCGCCGGTGACGAGCGTGTCGACGCCTTCGCGCGGAAGTTCGGGCAAAGCGCTGTTGCCGCCGCCGCTGCAGAAGGCGATAGAGGCCGGCCGCTCGCTTCCATATTCGATAGCGATAACGCGTGGGTAGAGTTTTTCGAGACGAGCCTTGAGAGCGGCGCGCGATTCTGTGTGGTCTGCGATCCAGCCGATGGCTTCGCCGTCGCGTACGAGAAATGGCCGCATAGGAGCGAGGTTGAGCTGACGGGCAAGCAGGGCGTTGTTGCCGATTTCGGGATGTCCGTCGAGCGGTAGGTGGTTGGAGTAGAGCGCGCAATTGCCCTTGATCAGCGACGCGACGCGCTCGTAAGCCGGGCCTGTGAGCGGGCGAGGCATGTCCCAATACATGCCGTGATGAACGACGAGAAAATCGATCCCGGCGGCGACAGCTTTCTGAAACGGCACAACGCCTGCATCGACCGCGGCACCGATCTTGGAAACGCGTCCGTTGTTGGCGACTTGCAGGCCGTTGAATGCACCGGGCGCGTCCTTAAAAGCAGCGCGGCGCGTACGTTGGTCGCAGTAGTCGACGAGTTCTTGCAGCGTGGCCATGCGTGACGGTGGCACCAGGGAAGAAGCGGGGTCAATACTGGCGTTGAACAACGTCAGCGGAGACGCGAAGTATCTTCGAGCGCACGGGCGAGTTCATCCGCCAAACCAAGATCGGCCGCGACGCGAAGACGGAGTCGTACGCCGAGTTCCGATTTGGCCCAATCGGCGGGTAAATGCGAAAGCGCAAGCCAGGCGTCGCCGGTCCGGTAGGGCTTTTTTGCCATCGCAGCGGCGGCTTCGGCAATGAGTTCGGTGGGCGTGGTTGGAAGTTGATTTTCTACCTGTGAGTTGGGGGCGGTGAGAAAATGGGCTCCGCCAATCACGTTGGTTGCACCGGTTTCGCGTATGATAAGCTCGTAATTTCGGTCGACTGCGAGCTGGCGGCGTTGGGGCGTTTCTAGATCGGCCAATGCGACGGGCGGGCGCACTTTCTCGGCGACACGCGGTGGGACCATTGGGTCGGCTGGATCGAGTACAGCGACGTCGTATAAAACGCCTTCTCGTGCCGTCCAGGTGATGAGAGGATTAAGATACCTCGTTACACCGATGGGCGAAGTAATGGCGAAGTCGTTCGTCAGTTTCTTAGCAACGACCTTGGCGGTTTTTACTATCTCGGCCAAGGGGGAGATCAATGCTTCGGGTTCGGACGGTATTTTTTGTTGAAGGATGAGCTTGGCCGGTCCGGTGACGTTTTCCACGTCGCCTGAGTCAGTATGTACGACTCTGATCGTGGCGTTGGCAGGTATGCTGGCTTGTTCGCCCGAGTGGAGTGTCACGGGCAGACGGAGTGTTTTAGTATGCCACCAAGTAAGTTTGACGCGGCTATTTGCGTCGATGGGGAGCAAGTAAGCAGCGACTGGCTGGTTGTTCGTCTGGTGGAAAAAGAAAGCACGCCCCCATATGGCTCCCACGATCACTAGAGTGATAGCCGCGCTAGACCAAAGGAGCGGGTGGCGTTTAGGCTGCATTCAGGCGATGCGACAAATTTTACCGGCAGAGAAAGCGGTCGAAGAAGACAGAGTGTAAGCTAACGCTGGTTGTTACCGTTTACACGGTTTTTTGCGTGGTAGTTTGGTTGAAATTGATAGTCTCGTTTCTCGCAATCAACAACGTGCATTCTCTATCGCTTTTTATTCCCGCTTTTTCAAGCTGCGCCCGATGAGTGATGCGAAGGAATCTTTAATGAACCAGGTCTCCGCAGTGACCGACACGTTGCAAGGTCGCCCCTCGTGGGATGAGTATTTCATGGCCACAGCCATGTTGATCTCAACGCGTTCGCCCTGCGATCGGCTGCATGTGGGTTGTGTGGTGGTGAGCGGTGGCGAGCGGAAAAACCGCATTGTTGTCGCGGGCTACAACGGCTTTCTGCCTGGCACGCCACACGTCTCGCGCGTGCGCGACGGCCACGAACAAGCGACGGTTCATGCCGAACAAAATGCTATCGCCGATGCTGCACGCCGCGGCATTTCAGTCGAAGGATGCATTGCCTACGTCACACATTTCCCCTGCATTAATTGCGCAAAAATTCTCGCTTCCGCGGGCATCGCCGAGGTCCGTTATCGTCGCGATTATAAT
>Ga0302323_100002187_pt1 | contig 15871 bp, 12 predicted proteins | sample Fen_T0_3_FD_201950 | JGI IMG/M metagenome (GOLD analysis project Ga0302323, IMG submission 201950) | Peat permafrost microbial communities from Stordalen Mire near Abisko, Sweden - Fen_T0_3 | ecosystem: Environmental > Terrestrial > Soil > Wetlands > Permafrost | place: Sweden: Abisko... | reverse complement strand
TGTGATCGCCACGCGGCGCTGACCGTCCAAGTGCCGTATCTGCGACCGGCCCACGCCCGCCTGCACGTCGGCCAGCTGCGAAACGGCCACGGGGCCGAACGGCGATTTCACGTTCAGCGCGCCGATCGTTTCGATGCGATCGCGAGCGCCCGGCGGCAGGATCAACACGGCATCCACCGTGCGATTGCCGACGAACGTCTGGCCTACGCGTAATCCTGCGAACGCCGTTTGCACCACGTCGAGCAGCTCGCGCCGTTGCACGCCGTGTGCCGCGAGCGCTTCGGCGCGCGGCCGCACGATCACGGTCGGTGTCGCGCTCTGCCGTTCGTATTGCAGATCCGCGACGCCCGGCGTGCCCCGCAGCGCCGCCGCGACACGCGCGCCGGTTTGGTCCAGCACGTCCAAGTCGTCGCCGAACACGTTGACGACGACCGCGGCCGTCTCGCCCGTGAGGCTCTCGCTGAACCTGTCGCCGAGAAACGTGACGACCTCGGTGCGAATCCCGGGGTAGCTCGCGACGATGGCGCGGATCGCCGCTTGCGCCGCGCGCTGATCGATGCCGGGATCGGGCTTGAGCTCCACGTGCAGCTCGCTGCGATTCGGCCCCCACGTATCCTCGCCGAGCTCCGCGCGGCCGATCTGCTGCTCGACGGTGGCGACGTAGGGCAGGGCCAGGATCTGCGCGCTCAAGCGCCGGCCAATGCCGAGCATGTCGTCGAACCCCGTGCCCGGCAACGCGCTGCTGGCTTGAACGACGAAGTGGCCTTCCTCGAAATCCGGCATGAACTGGCCGCCGAGCCGCGGCAGCCAGAGCAGCGCGGCACCCACCGCGACGACGAGCACGACGGCGACGGCAACGAACCGCTCGCTGAGCCACACGGCCGCCGCGGCCTGCCGTTCTTTCAGCCGCGTGATCCAGCGTGCTTCGGCGTGCGCAGACCCGGCGCCGAGCGCGAGCGCGGACAGCGCCGGCGTGACGGTAAGAGCCACGAGCAGCGACGCCAGCACGGCAGCGACGAACGCGAGCGCGAGCGGGCCGATGAATTTGCCTTGCACGCCGGAGATGAAATACACGGGCACGAACAGCGCGACGACGGCCAACGTGGCGAACAACACCGGCGCGCGGATCTCGAGCGACGCGTCGCGCACGACTTCGAGTCGTGGCAGTGGAGCAGACAACAACGCGTTCGCGCGCAGGCGTCGCAGAATGTTCTCGATGTCGATGATCGCGTCGTCGACCAGCACGCCGACGGCCACGGCGAAACCGCCGAGCGTCATCGCGTTCAGCGTGAGACCGAATGCGCCCAGCACGAGCGTGGCGGCGAGCAGCGACAACGGAATCGTGACGAACGAGATCAGCGCAGCCCGCACGTTGCGTAAGAAGGCGAACAGCACGATCAGCACGAACAGTGCGGCCACGATCAGACCCGTGCGCAGATTCAAGAGCGCGCGTTCGATGAACGTGGCCGGCCGATGCAGTGCGGGATACACCCTGACGCCCTCGGCCGCGAGGCGCGGCGTGATGTCGGCGAGCGCGGCTTCGAGTGCGCGCGTGACGTCGAGGGTATTCGCGCTGAACTGGCTAGACAGCGTCAGCAGCACGCCGTCGCGACCCATGATCGTGGCGTCGCCGGCGCGCACGGCCGCGCTCAAAGTCACGGCTGCGAAGTCGCCGAGTCTCAGCGGCACGCCGTTGCGTACTGTGACGACGGCCGCCGCGAGCGCGGCCGTATCGGGCTCCGGCACCGGTGACTCGATCAGCACGCGTTGCGCCGCCGTATCGATGAAACCGGCGCCGCGCAGCGCGAGTGCGCCGCGCGCAGCTTCGGCGAGATCGGCGAGCGTGACGTCGTAGGCCGCGAGCTTCGCGAGATCCGGGGCAACCTGCAGCTGCCGGATCGATCCGCCGAACACGTTGACACGGGCGACGCCGGGCACGGCCAGGAGCTGCGGCTTCAGGCTCCACTCGGCGAGGTCGCGCAGCGCGAACGCGTCGAGCGTGTCGGAGACCAGCCCGATCTTCAGCACGTCCATCGTGCTGGAGGTCAGCGGGGAAAGTTTCGGCGCGCCCGCGCCTTCGGGCAGGGCGCCTGCGCCTGCGAGCCGCTCCGCGACGTCCTGATGCGCGCGCTGCGGGTTCGTGCCTGGCGCGAAACTGATGTCGACGACCGAGAGGCCGGGAATGGACTCGGAGCGCAGCGACGCGAGTCCCGGCGCGCCGTTCACGGCCGCTTCTATCGGCCTCGTGACCAGCGCCTCCACCTGGTCCGGCGTGAGTCCCGGCGCTTCGGTCTGGATCGAGACTTGCGCCGGCACGAACTCCGGGAACACATCGATCGGCGTCAGTCGCGCGCGCGACGCGCCGAGGACGAGGAACGCGAGCGCGAGCGTGGCGACCACGCCGCGCCGCCGTACCGACCAGGCGACGAGCCATTGCATGTGCGTTTAGTCTTCCGCCGGAGCGCCGCCGAGCTCGCGCGCGAGCAGCAGGCCGGCGCCTGCCGTCACGATCTTGTCGCCCGCGGCGATGGCGTGCTGCTGAAAATAGCCGGCGTCGACTGGCTTGCCGATCTCGATCGCGCGGCGCGCAAATTCGTGCTCGCCCGTTTGCACGTAACACCACGCCTGGCCGCCCGCGAGCACCATCGCGGAGGCGGGCACCACGGCGCCGGTCTGCGAGTCGCCCGCGGGCAGGGTGGCCGTCAGTCGCTCCCCAAATCCCAAGCCGTTGCTGCCGGCGAGCAGGGCGAGCAGCGTGGGGCCCGGCACGCTCGGATCGGCGGGTGCGGACCAGACTTCGCTCGCGGTCCAGGCGTCGCCCCCGTTCACGCGGCGCAGCGTGAGCGCCGCGGGTTTGCCGTTCGGCAACCCGCCCGGGAAGCTCGCGCGTACGAGCAGCGTGTTGCCGCGCGCGAGTGCGCCGAGCAATGCGTCGCGGCGGTTCGCGGAGAGCCACGGCGCGCCGCCGCCGAACCCGAGCGCCGCGCGCGTGCGTGCCACCTCCAACAATGCGGAGTCGCTGGCTGCCTGCCGCTCGGCCGTCTCCAGCGTCGCGGCCGAGACAGCGGTGTCGGCGCCGAACAGATCGCGCGCGCGTTTGCGCGCCGCGTCGCTCGAGTGCGCTTCGGCTTCGGCCTTGCCCTGCTCGGCCATCGCGGCGACAAGCTCTTGCGGGTCGAGCACCTGTGCCGGCCCGGCGACGCTCGGCTGCCACGTGGCCACGGCCGCGGCTTCGGTTTCTACGCCGAGCTTCTCCTGCTGCTCCGCGTCGAGCTCGACGCCGAGCAGCGGCGCTTCGGCTTCCGCGTGGGCACTTGGCGTTTCTGGACTGCGCGCGCTGCACGCGCAGAGGAGTGCGACGAACCCAGCCGTAGCGATACGTAGTGTCATGGAGAAGACCCCAATAGCTCGCGCAACGAAGCCGCGGGTGCGAGTTGCGATGCGGGAAACAGCGGCTGCTCCACGCCGTTCTCGAGCGTGGTGAGCGCATCGATCAGGGCGCGGCGCGCGTCGAGCGCGCTGCGCTTCAACCCCGCGAGCGCGATCTGCTCGGTCAGAACCTCGCCGCGATCGGCCGCTCCGGCCGTGAGCCGCCGCTGCATCGAGCGCTCCGCGTCGCCGGCCGCGGTGCTCGCCCGCTCGGCCGCGTCGAACGCCGCACGCGCGGACGTGAGCCGCGCCGCGCCGATGTCGATGGCCGCGAGCGCGGCGGCCTGCACTTCGTCGAACTTCGCGGCCGCCACGGCGCGCTGTGCGATGGCCTGGCGAATCGCAGGTTTCGGGTTGTGGAACAGCGGCACGGGAAGGTCGAGCCCAAGCGTGATCTTGTGATCGGCTTGATCGTGCAGGTAACCGGGCGCAAGCGTCAGGTCCGGATACTGCAACGCGACCGCCGCGCGCAGCTCCTGCTCCGCGACTTGGTACTCCGCGAGCGCGCGCCGTACGTCGAGGCGGTTCACGAGAGCATTGTCGCGCGCTGTCGCAATGTCGGCGGCCGCGAACGTCGGCAGCATCGCGAGCGGCGAGGGTTCGAGCGCCGCCAGCTCGGCAGAAGCCACGCCGATCGCGGCCGCGAGCTCGGCCCGTGCGGTCGCCAGCGCGGCGCTGTCCTGAGCGAGTCGGCTGCGGGTTTCGTTCGCGGCTTGCAGCGCGGCAAGCCGCTCGGGTGTGGTGCCCGCGCCGAGCCGCAAGCGTGTCTCGACCCAGGTCAGAAAGCCTTGGCGCAGCGTGTCTTCGTCGGTGTCGAGCGCCACCAGCTCGCGACTCAGGGAGAGATCGAGCCACGAGCGCCGAACTTCCGCGCGGGCACTCCACAGCGCTTCGCCGAACTGCCACTCGGCCGCGGCTTCGCTCGCGAGCGCGCGCTCACGGCGGATCTCGCGTTTGCCGCCGAGCTCGAACGTCATCGCCAGCGCCGCGCCGACGACCCACGGATTCGTCGCGCCGGAGTCGGTGACTTTCTCGTTGGTAAAGTTGACCGTGGGGTTCGGTCGCTGCGCCTCGACGCCGGTCGCGGCACGCACGGCGCCGACCTCGGCGCGAGCCGTCGCGAGATCCGTGCGCAACAGCCACGCCGCGAGCGTCAGCTGATCGAGCGACCACGCGTTGTCGGGCGGCGCTGCAATGCCGCGCGTAGCCAACGCGTCACGAACCGTGGGATCCGTGAGCGACCGCGTCGAGAGGCGCACGGCGTTCGCGGCGGGGTCGATCGGCGCCAGCGGCACGTGCTGGCAAGCCGTGCAGCACAGGGCGAACATCGTGCAGCACGCGAACCAGCGCACCGCGGCCGTTTTGGCACGATGTCGGGCGTTGGCAAGTGAAAGGGGCGCTAAGCGCATTGCGGTAGGTTCCGACGGCAGGCTTCGATGTTAGATCATCACGCGCCGGAACGTGACGCTCACGATCAGGCCGGGATGGTTGTCCGCAAACTCGAGCTTCGCGTCGTGCAAGGACGCGACGGCCGCCACGAGGCTCAAGCCGAGCCCGCTTCCTCCTACGGCTCTGCTCTTGTCGGACCGGTAGAAGCGTTGCGTGATGAGCTCACGATCCGCATCGGAAATCCCTGCCCCGTTGTCCGAAACCCATGCCCTGACGGCCAGCTTCGTGACCTCCATTCCCAGCGTAATAGTGCTGCCCTCCGGCGTGTGACAGATGCCGTTTTCCAGCAGGTTCGCAAAGAGCTGAGTCAGCAGCTCCTCGTCGCCGTTGATAGTTGCGGGTTCGCCGCGGACGAGGAGGAGTTTGCGACTCGCGTCGGTGGCCACAGGCTCGAATGTTTCATAGAGATCGCCGAGCAGCGCCGCGATGTCGACCGGGCGAAACTTGGCTCGTCGCGCCCCGGATTCGATCTGCGCGATTCTGAGTAGCGCTTCGAAGACGCGTTGAATATCTCGCGTCTGTGCCAAAGCGTCGGCCAGAGGTTGCTGAATGTCGTTGCCGCTCTTGGCGCCGTCGTAGGCGAGCGCGAGCTGGCTCTGCAGCCTGCCGAGCGGCCGCTTCAGGTCGTGAGCGATGTCGTTCGAGATCTGTTGCACGGAGTCCATGACTATCCGCAAGTCGCGCACGGTCGTGTTGACCAAGCCCACGACTTCTCCCACGTCGTCGCGCGCATCGGATCCTGGTATCACTTGCTTCAGATCGCCGGCTGCAACGCGCTCGAGTGCCGCGCGAATTCCTTTGATTCGAGCCTGCATGCGCCGGCTTAGAAGCACTCCGGCAGCGAGGCTCAACACTGTCGTGGCCAGCAGAGCAATGCCGAACCCCTTGATCAGAATGTCCTGGATCTCGTCGACCTCTTCGTCGCTTTCGCCCGCTGCGACGAAGTAGTCGCCGAGCATTGCCCCGGCAACGTAGAAAGTGTCATCGGCATCGCCCACTGCCGGCTCCGCCGCAACCTCGCGGTGTGCGAGCGTGCGGTGTCCGACGACCGGAGAAATGCCGCGGGCATTGCCCGCGATGACCGTGCCGTCCAGGCTCTGCAGAACAAAAATGGCATCGGCGTCTCTGACCTCTTCCGCGTGGTGGCGGACAATGTCGCGTAGCCCGTCGAATCCGCGGGCCTCCCATTCCGACGAGAACTCGGCCAGCTCGGCCGCGACGGAAGATTCCAGGTGTGAGTGCAGCTGGGCCCCGATCAGCCAGTACATCGCCGCAAACACCACGGCCATGGAAAGCGCAGAGAGTGCGCTCAAGCCCACGGCGAAACGCAGCGCGCTGCTACGTTGGATTGTCCGGAGCCACATACAGGGAATACCCAGCGCCGCGAATGGTATGAATCAGCGGAAACGAGAACGGCCGGTCGACCTTGGCCCGGAGGCGGCTGATATGTGTTTCTACGACGCTCGTCCTCGGGTCGAAATGGAAACCCCACACCCGTTCCAAGAGCATCGCGCGCGTGAGCGTCTTACCCTCGTGCTGAGCAAGCACGGCGAGCAACTTGAACTCCTTCGCTTGCAGCGAGATTTTCGCGTTCGCGCGCGTCGCGGTTCTGTTCAACAGATCGAGCTCCAAGTCCGCGACGCGGTAGTGCGTGGGTGCGCTATCTTGCTTCGTTCGTCGAACCAGGGCTTCCAATCGCGCGATGAGCTCCGCGTATTCGAAAGGTTTGACGAGGTAGTCGTCGGCGCCCGCCTCGAGCCCTTCGACGCGGTCGTCCAAGCCTCCGAGCGCCGTGAGGAAAAGAACAGGCGTTCCATCCCCGCGCTCGCGCATGTCTTTAACCACCTCCAAACCGGATCGGACGGGCAACATACGGTCTGCGATGATGACGTCGTATTTCGTAAGCGAAAGGTGCTTCAACGCGCTTGCGCCGTCGCCGATGACCTCGACTACCGAGCCGCGCGCCGTAAGCGCTGCTCGTATGGACTCGACGACCTCGAGGTCGTCCTCGATCAGTAACACGCTCATCGTGCCCGGTTTGATTCGCGAGGGGTTTGCGGACATGGCTCGTAGAGCATGAAACCCGCCGCGTGCGGCGGCAAGCGGACGTTTTTACCAATTGGTAAGGTGCTGGGGTGATAGGCGCGTGGCAGAGTCGACGTCGTCATCCCTCAGAGCGGTTTGACGCTGTAGCACAACGGGATCGGGGGGCATATGAGTAGATCTTTACTCCGGGCGTGGCCACTCATTGCGCTGATTGTCTGCGGCTTGCCGGCGGGCTCGTACGCGCAGACATTCACCGTGAGTAAGTTCGCCGTTCGGGGCGACGGCGGCCACGATTACATCGTCGCCGAGCCTGGAACCCATCGAGTCTTCGTCTCTCGCGAAACTCACTTCATGGTGATCGATGGGGCGACGGGGCAAGTGCTCGGCGATATACCGAACACGCCGGGCGTTCACGGCGCAGTGCTCGTTCCAGAGTGGAACCGTGGTTTCACCACGAACCGCGGCGACTCGACGGTCACGATGTTCGATCTAAAAACGCTGGGTTTCATCAAGAAGATACCCGTGACCGTCGGAGGCCTCGACGGGATCATGTACGACCCCTCGATCGATCGGGTCATCCTGACCAATCACAGCCGTCCCGCCGGCACAGCAGTTGCGATCGACCCCAACACGGGTGACATCACCGGTACGACTAAGCTCGAGGATCAGTCGCCGGAGGGTGCGGCGAGCGACGGAGAGGGCAGACTGTTCGTCAACAACGAGAGCAAGAACACGCTCCAGGTGATCGAAGCGAAGACGATGAACGTGCTTGCCTCTTGGCCGGTCGCACCTTGCGACGGGCCCACCGGGATCGCCTACGATAAGGCTTCGAAACGGATCTTCTCGGGCTGCAGCGGGACTTCAGTCGTCATCGATGCGACGAACGGCAAGGTGGTTGCCAAGATTGCCAACGGCGAAGGCGTGGATGCACTCGGCTGGGACCCGGTCGAGAAGCTCATCTACATTCCCGCCGGTGAGGACGGCAACGTGACGGTCGTGCACGAAGACTCTCCCGACAAGTATTCCGTCGTCGCGACGGTGCCGACACTGCGCGGCGGCAAGACCATAGCCGTCGACCCGGTGACGCACGTCGCGTACGTGTTCGCCGTGCAATACGGTCCGCCGCCCGCAGCGGCCGCCAACGCGCCGGCGCCAGGGCCCGGCGGTCCCGGTCGAGGACCCCGCGGCCCCGTCCTCGGAGCCACGTTACTGGCGATTCACCACTGAGCAGATCCGCTGTGGTTGACCGTCATCCGGTATTTCGGGAAAATCCGAAATATGGACGCAGACGTATTCGCCGCGCTGGCTTCTGATATTCGGCTCAAGGTGTTTCGGCTACTCGTTGGCAGTGCGCCTGAGGGGTTGCCGGCCGGCCAGATCGCGTTGCGGCTGGAAATCCCCGCTTCCACTCTCAGCACCCACCTGGCCCAGCTCGAGCGCGCGGGGCTTCTTCGATCCTGGCGCGAACAACAGCGCATCCTCTATGCGATCGATACCGCCGGCACCCAGAGTCTGGTGGGTTTTCTCGTCAACGATTGCTGCGGCGGGCAGCCCGAGTTGTGCGGGCTGGGAACCAAGAAACGGCCGATCAAACGAGCTCGTAAATCGTGACCGACCGGCCTTATAGCGTGCTCTTCCTGTGCACGGGCAATTCCGCACGAAGCATTCTCGCGGAGTGCGCCCTGAATCGATTGGGACGCGGCAAGTTTCGCGCATACAGCGCCGGCAGTTTTCCGAAAGGTGAAGTGCACCCCTTCGCCCTGGACTTGCTGCGGCGCCAGGACTACGCCATCGCAGAGCTGCGCTCGAAGAGCTGGGATGAGTTCGCCCTTCCCGGAGCGCCCGAACTCGATTTCGTGTTCACGGTGTGCGACAACGCCGCAAACGAAGTTTGCCCGATCTGGCCGGGGCAACCGATGACCGCGCATTGGGGCCTGCCAGACCCGGCAGCTGCGCAAGGTAACGAGGCCGAGCGGCGACTCGCCTTCGCAGAAACACTCCGCCTGTTGAACAATCGAATCAGTGCGTTCGTCAATCTGCCGATCAAGTCTCTCGACAAGCTGAGCTTGCGAAGACGCTTGCAGGACATCGGCCGCGACCTGCCCGTGAGCGCGTGAGCTCGCGCGAGATCGTCGCCGAGGCCATCGGCACCGCGCTGCTGCTCGCGGCTGTCGTGGGCTCGGGAATCATGGCGGAACGTTTGGCGGGTGGTAACGTCGCGCTCGCACTGCTCGCCAACACGCTAGCCACCGGAGCGATGTTGACCGTTCTGGTGTTGCTGTTCGGCCCCGTTTCGGGAGCGCACTTCAACCCCGCCGTGAGCCTGGTATTCGCCCTTCGGCGCGAGCTGCCTCTGCGTCGGTTCGCTCAATACGTGGTTGCGCAGATGGTCGGAGCGATCATCGGCGTGATGTGCGCGCACGCGATGTTCGAGCAATCGATGGTTCAGATCTCGAGCACCGTGCGCTCGGGTCCGGCGCAATGGCTGGCGGAGTTCGTCGCCACGTTCGGTCTGATCGGCACAATCCTGGGTATATCGAGGACTCGACCCCAAGCCGTGCCCTACGCGGTGGGGCTGTATATTTCGGCGGCCTATTGGTTCACTTCGTCAACGTCGTTCGCTAATCCGGCGGTCGCCGTTGCGCGATCGCTAAGCGATACGTTTGCAGGGATTCAACCGGCGAACGTTCCTGGATTCGTCGTCGCGGAATTCGCTGGCGCGCTCGTTGCGCTGCCGCTATTCGGTTGGCTGTTCGATCGGTCGCGCTAGGCCAGCAGGCCGACGACGCGATCGATCGACCAGTAAGCGGCCACCGCTCCGATGGCGTACAGCGCCGGCGCGCGTGCCAGCGCCACGCGCGGCCATGCCGCCACGGCGCGGTACAGCAAGAACGCGAGCGTCACGACGAGCAGCTGGCCGAGCTCGACTCCGACGTTGAATGTCAGCAGTGCCACGGGCAGATGCGCCTGCGGCAAACCGATCTCCTTCAGCGCGCCCGCGAAGCCCAACCCGTGCACGAGCCCGAACAGGAACGCCACGACGGCGGGCCAGCGACGCGCGAACGTCCGTTGGCCGTGCAGCGCTTCGCCGGCCACGAGCAGGATCGACAATGCGATGGACGCTTCGACGGGCGGCGAGCGCAGCGTGAGCAGACCCAGCGCCGCAAGTGCAAGCGTCAGACTGTGCGCGAGCGTGAACGCCGTGATCGTGTATAGGAGCTGCCGGTTGAAGCCGACCAGGAACAACAACGCCAGCACGAACAGCAGGTGATCGAAGCCCGTGAGGATGTGCTCGACGCCGAGCGCCGTGTACGCGCGCGCAATCTCGCCCATGCCTCGCTTGTCGTCCGCGGAGCCGTAGAGGTGCACCGTCGATTGCGCGGACGTGAACGTGTAAACGCGGTCCTGGCCATCGAGCCAGTACGTCTTCAGCATCACGGCTGAATAGCTCTTGCCGATGCCTTGCATCGACACCGTGCCCGTGAGGCCCTCGGCGCCGCACTGCAACACGCCTTCGTCAGCGTGGCACTCGCTCGGCCACTCGATCTTGATCTCTTCGTTCGGCGCGCGCCGTTCAGTCGGGCCCCATTGCCAGATGAACGAGCCCGGCGCGGTTTCGCGCAGATCCATCTCGGCCATCGTGAGCTCGTGCGCTCGCGCGGCACCACCCACAAGGAGCAGCAACGCGGCCACCGACAGTCCGATCACGGACAGCCACGCTCGCCAACGGATCATGGCGCGGACTCCTCGGTCACGCGGTACTTCTTCGCCATCGAACGCACGACGCCCGTGCGTTGCTCGGCCATCGTCGTGTCGGTCCAGTCTTGCAGCACCACGCCGCGCAGCGTTTCGAACTGCGCGGGCCGCGGGGGCGTGCTGCCCGTGAGCTGCACGAGTCGCGGGCCATCCTGGCTTTCCAATACGCGCCACTCATTGGCGGGTGACTCTTCAATAGCCTTCGCAAAACGCAGCCCGTAACTCTGCACGAGATTGCTGTGCGGCCTGCCCGTGAACACGCGCAGGCTGGCTTCGGATTCGCCGGGCTTGCCGGTGGCAAGCTGCGCGGCGAGCGCTTCGAGATCGGCGCGCACCGGGTTACCCGGCAGCACGGCCTCCTGATAGTCAAAGCGCGCAGGCTCGTCGTACTTGTCGCGGTGCTGCTCGAACCAGCCGCGCAGCAGCGCGTCGTCGAACTGCGGCAGCTTGAGCCCGGCTTCGATCACGCTCAGTGCCTTGAAGATCACGCGGTCACGGATCGCGGGGTCGCCCTTGTCGAGCTGCTGCGCAAGACCTTCGCGATACAGCACCTCGTTGTCGAGCCACACCTGACGCAGCGCGTGCAGCTCCTCGCCGTTCGGGTCGCGCCCACGCGCGTCCTTGAATATCTGGCGCGCCTGCGCATCCACGGCAGCATCCACGCGGATCGCGTGCGGATCCCCGGCACGACTCACGAGCACCTGGTCCACCCCAAACAGCGCCGCCCCGAGCACCACGAAGTGCAACAACGGCTCGCGTAGCCAGCCAGGCCGTCGCTTCCCCAACGAAAGTTCACTCATATTCATATCGACTTTCTTCTTGGCGTTCTTTGCGCTCTTGGCGAGAGATCTTCCTGTTCCGCTTAACGGAAAAAGGCGCCGCGCGTTCCCGCGCGGCGCCCCAGTGCCACTAGCCCGTGTTACTTGATGCCAGCAACAGGCGTCGAGCCCTGAACCTCGACAAAGATCGGATTGCTGTAGAACCAGATGTCCGACCACGCCGCTACGTCGTACGCGACCATCTTCTGGCCCGTCGTTGCGTCCACCGGCAAGTGCGCCGGGCAGCCGTCGATCTGCGCGCCCGTGTACACCTCGCCTGCGGTTGGCACGTTCGTGCCGACCGTCGTGCACGGGATGCTGAGCTTCGTCGTCGTGCCGTCACCCGCAGCCGTCAGGTTCGCGTTCGTGTAGACGTCCGACAGCGGATTGCCGCTGGCGTCCGTCTCGAACGGCACTGCCGGCGGCAGATTCGTGCCACGCAGGCGCACGTACTGCGAGTCCTTCACCGCGCGCAGACGGAACGTCATGACTTTGAAGTCCTTCGCGCCTGGAACCGTGTTCCAGCTACGCGAATTGAACGTCTTCATGACAACCGCGCTCGTGTTCTTCGCGGCCGCCGGCACCGTGGCCATGTCGGGATTTGCGAGCCACGTACGCGGCCATTCGCCCGCGTAGTTCGCGATGTCGCTCGGATCCTTGTAGCCCGTGACTTTGCCGTCGACCACGTCGATGTGATCGAGCACCGGCTTGTTCAACGGCTGGCGGATACCGACCTGCAACAGCGAAGGGTTGTTGAAGGTGTACGGCGAGTAGCTGGCACCCGAGGGATCGCGGGCCACGACGGCCACGATGATGTCGGAGCCCGGCTTCACCGTGAGCTTCTGGCCCATCGTCGCGCAGCCCGAGCCGTCGGCATCGGTGTCGGCCCAGGCAGCCACCGTTGCGAGCGTCTCGACCAACAGGTTGCCAATGGCTTCCGCCAGCGGCCCCGTGCGCTTCGCCACTTCCGGCGGAATGACGCACGCGACCACCGCGAGCCGGTCGATCAGCTGACCCGAGTCGGACCAGCTGTTACCCGTGCGGAGTCCGTCGACGATCATCTGCGGGCGGTACTTCGCATCGTGGCCGCGGTGCACCATCGTGTGCGTGCGCTGATATTCGCCGGGGTAGAAGTCCTGCGTCGAGCGGCGATCGTCGCTGCCGAACGTGCCGCGATTGTGCCAGTCGGAGCTCGCGTAGAAGAACCAGTTGCGGCCTTCGCCAAGCAGCGCGTCCCATACACCGCCGACCTGACCCGCGTAGACGCCTGTGCCGCCCCATGTCGTTCCGCCGACGGAGTCGACCTTCACGCCCGCAATCGTATTGCGGTTCGGGCGATACTCGCCGCGGTTATCCGACGCGCCATGGCCCGGTTGCGATTCGAAGCCGAACGCGATCTGCGGCGCGGCGTTGTTGAAGTCGCGCAGGCTCTCGATGTTGACGCCGTTGTTGCCGTCCGGGTTGAACGGCCCCGCGCGCTCGAGGTGCGCAGGCACGTAGTAGCTCTGCTGAGGGTTGAACGCGCTCATCCACTTCAGCGACTCGACGGCCTTCAGGTGGCCCTTGACGCCAGTGCCTGTGCCGCCGGCCGGAATCAGCTTCTGGCCAGTGACGTTCCAGCTCACGTCGAGCGAGTTTGCGCTGCCTGGCACGGAGCAATCCCAGTTGTTGCCGCCGGGCACGGGCACCGTGCCGACCGTCGTGTTGCCGCGGCTGTGGTCCGTGTCGCCGCGGTCGAAGCAGTATTCCCACTGCGCGAGCGCGTTCGCATTACCGAGCGCCGTGTAGCCCGGCGTCGTCGGCAGCGTCGCTTGATCGAGCGACGACGGCATCTGGCCCGAGATGACCGACATCGACGTGTGCTCGTGACCCGGGGTCACGCTCTCGATGCCCATGAAGATCGGCTGATTCTTGTACTGCGCGAGGTACTCGTTCTGCGCGTATTGGAATTCCTGGATCGACTGCCAGCGCCACATGTTCTGGTTCGGCGGCGCGCCGGAGACGTCGCCTTTCGGCGCGACCGGCGGAATGCTGTTCTGCCAGGTGGTGTTCGGGCCGAGCACCGTTACACCGTCGCTCGCGTACACCAGCGGGTAGGCCGGCGTCGCCAGCGACGCGTCCTCGGCCAGCGTGCAGTTGCGGTTGCCGTTGCCGCCGTGGCCGGCTTGCACGAACCAGTCGAGGCCCCAGGGCGTGTCGAACGCCTTGTTCATCGTCTTCGGCATCGAGATCGAGCCGTCCGAGCACGTGCTGTGATTGTGGAAGTCGCCGGCCACGTACGTGCCGAGGTGTTCGCCAGCGTTCACGGTGCGCGGTGTCGCGGTGAGTGCCGCCGCGCCGAGCGCCGTGGCTACCGCCAGGGCGAGCTGTGTCTTGCTGAATCCAGGGTTCATTGAGCCTCCTTGAGACGATGGGTTCGAGTGAGTGCGAAGCGCGAACGCGCCGTGAGATTTCGCACCGGAGAGTAGCGAGCGAATGTGCCTACGCTATGTAAGATTCTTGACGTTCGCGTGACAGCGCTCGGAGGTCGAGCACGTCGCGCCTTTCGGCCGACGAATGTCATCAATTTGTCGCACGCCGGTCGTTACCATGCGCCGCTCGATCAATGGCGCTCGAATCACCCCTCATGCACGAGGTCGTCGGCCTTTTCCCCACGCCGTTCATGCGCGCGCCGCGTGCGCTGCCGCCCGCGCTCGTGGCCGGCCTGGTCGCACACTTGAGCCAATCAGCTGTCGAAGCCAACAGCTCGTCCGCGAATCTCGCGCACACCAGCATGCTGCGGCCGAGCGACAGCCCCCTGCTCGTGGAGGCCGCGACCGTCATCGTGCCGCTGCTGGCCGATTTCGGCGCGCTGCTGTTCGGCGAGCGGCTCGGGTGGTCGTTGAAGGAGATGTGGGTCAACGTGCTCGACACCGGCGGCCGGCAGGCGATGCACAACCACGCGAACAGCTTCATCTCGGGCGTCGTGTACCTCACGCCGACACATCCCGACGCGCGCACCGTGTTCATGCGCTCGCCCGGCGGCCTCGAATACTCGTTCAAGAACGATCACGCCGGCGTGACGACGGGGCCGTACAACTCCGAGAAGTGGATCAGCATGCCGCCCGAGCCCGGCGACGTGGTGTTCTTCCCGAGCTTCCTGATGCACGCCGTGCCGCCGAACCCCGGCGCGCGGCGCATCACGCTCGCATTCAACGCCATCCCCGCCAGCCTCGATTCGTGGGGCTACAAGATCGCGTTCAGCGGCTGACGCGCCGCGCGCGCCGTCCTGGGCAATGAATACCCGTTCCTTGGCGTTCTTGGCGCTCTTGGTCTCGTCAGGCGCCGCGGCGCTCGGCTACCAGATCGTGTGGACGCAGCAGGCCGCGCTCTGGCTCGGCCACGAGTCGGCGGCCGTGCTGGCGGTGGTGGCCGCGTTCTTCGGCGGCCTCGCGCTCGGCGCGTTGCTGCTCGGCCGGCGCGTGCAGATGAGCCGCGTGCCCGCGCGCTGGTTCGCCGGGTGCGAAGCCGCGATCGGCGCGTGGAGTCTCGTGCTCGCGCTGTTGCTCGACCCGCTTGCGCGCGGCCTCGTCGCGATCGTGGGCGCGCAGCCCACTCCCGCGTGGCACTGGGCCGTGGCGTTTGGCGGCACGTTCTTGTTGCTGCTGCCGGCCACCGCAGCGATGGGCGCCACGTTGCCGGCCATGGAGCGTGCGCTTGCGCGCACGCAACCCGGCGGCGCGTCGATCGCCGTGCTGTATGCGGGCAACACGGCGGGCGCCGTGCTCGGCGTGCTCGCGGCCGCGTTCTGGCTCGTGCCGACGCTCGGGCTCACGGCCACCGCGACGGTATGCGCGGCGTTGAAGTTCGTCGCGGCCGCGGCCGCGCTGCGCGTGTTCGCCGCGCCGTCGGTTGCCGCTGCGGTGGAGCCAGTGAGCCCAGCGCGGGCGCCCCGTGTTCTGCCGCGGCTGGCCGCGACCGGTTTTCTCGGCATCGGCTACGAAGTGCTGGTCGTGCGCGTCGTGAGCCAGGTCACGGAGAACACGGTGTACACGTTCGCGCTGTTGCTCGCGGTGTATCTCGTGGGCACGGCGCTCGGCGCCGCCGCGTACGGGCGCTGGCTCGGCCGCGGCGCAGCGCACGAAGCCATGCGCGATCGGCTGCTGTGGACGCTCGCCGCTGCGTGTCTGCTCGGCACATGGGCTTTGAACTTCGCGGAGCCGGTCCGCGACGGCGTGCTACGCGTGTTCGGCCCGCACATGAGCGCTGCACTCGCGGCCGAAGCCGCGCTGGCCGCGCTCGGATTCTTGTTGCCGACGTTCGCAATGGGCGCGTTGTTCAGCCACCTGGCCGCAGCGGCGGGCGCCGCGGGCGTGGGGCTCGGCCGCGTGCTC
>Ga0302323_100002186_pt1 | contig 15887 bp, 11 predicted proteins | sample Fen_T0_3_FD_201950 | JGI IMG/M metagenome (GOLD analysis project Ga0302323, IMG submission 201950) | Peat permafrost microbial communities from Stordalen Mire near Abisko, Sweden - Fen_T0_3 | ecosystem: Environmental > Terrestrial > Soil > Wetlands > Permafrost | place: Sweden: Abisko... | reverse complement strand
ACCGCAGCTACTACCTCGAGCCGGAGACCACCGCGCTCAAGCCCTACGTGCTGCTGCGCGAGGCGCTCGCGACCACCGACCGCACCGCGATCGTCCGCGTCGTGCTGCGCAACAAGACGCAGCTCGGTGCACTGCGGGTGCGCGACAACGTGCTCGTCCTGCAGACGATGCTCTGGCCCGACGAGGTGCGCGCGGCGGAGTTCGACGCGCTCGACACCGAGGTCGAGGTGCGCCCGCAGGAGCTGAGCATGGCGTCCTCGCTCATCGACAGCCTGTCGACGGACTTCGACCCCGCCGCCTACCGCGACGAGTACCGCGAGGCGCTGATGGCCGTCATCGAGGCCAAGCTCGCGGGCGGCGAGGGCCGGGCACCGGTCGTCACGGCGACCGCGGGCGATGGCGGCGACGGCATCGTCGTCGACCTCATGGCGGCGCTGCGCGAGTCGGTCGAGCGCAACCAGGCCGCACGACCTGCTGCCGCTGCGGACGCGGCACAGGCGGCGACGACGTCGGCGACCACCAAGCGGTCGACGGCGTCGGCACCGGCCGCGAAATCGCCGGCGCGCGGTTCGGCCAAGCCGGCAGCCGCCGGACGCGCGGTGAAGTCGACGTCCTCGGCGGCGGCGAAGAAGGCGGCCACGTCGGACGCCGGGGCCGCTGCGAAGCCGGCCCGCAGCCGCACCGCCTGACCGGCCGCAGCTGTCCGGCACCGCACGACCATGGGACCCGGCAGCGGGTCGCGGGGTGCTACGCCGCTGGCCCGCGCCCGCGGCGCTTCGTGGATGACCGCGCCGTGGCGGCGACGTCGTGCTCGACGAGCTCCAGCAGATCCATCGGGTCGCCGACCAGGACGTCGTGGTCGAGCTCGTCGAGCTTGACGCTCGACTCGTGGTCGTCGATCACCACGATGGGGTCGACGTCGGCCCGGGTGTTGAGACAGACGACGGCGACGCCCTCGACCGCCAGCGCGGCATCGCGCACGGCGTCGTGGTGGGTCAGCACGACGACCTGCTGCTCCGCGCCGATCTCGGCGAGCAGCTCGAGCGCCGCGGCGCTGCGGTTGTCGTCGAAGGTCATGAAGACGTCGTCGAGCAGCAGCGGCAGCGTCTCGTGGCCGTCGGCGCGACGCTCCTGCTGCAGCTCCACGAGGGTGGCGAGCACGAGCGCGAGGTAGAGCTGCGTGGCGGTGCCCTCCGAGAGCTGACCGGCGTCGAGCTCGGTGTCGTCGGTGACGACGAGGAGGCCGCGCTGGGTGCCGTCGGTGTGGGCGCGGACGTGGGAGTAGCGCCCGTCGGTGAGCCGCGCGAGATAGCGACCGGCCCGGTCGAGCACCGGATTGGCGTGCGAGTCGGCGTAGGCGCGCACCTCGGCGGCGAGCAGGTGCTCCTTGATGGCGAGCAGCGCCCAGGCCTCGGCCTTGTCGGCGATCTGGGCGTCGAGGCCGACGAGCGCCTGGTGCAGCTGCTCGGCGCCGTCGGCCGATTCGAGCGAGAGCCGCTCCTCGTGGCGGCGCAGGGCCTGCCCCCGGAGCAGTTCCACCCCGGCCTCGAGTGCCTCCGCGTCGTCGGCCGCCCGCTCCACGGCCTCGACCAGCTCCTCGCGGGTGGTCGCGGCGAGCGAGTCGACGACGTCGTCGAGGTCGTCGAGGTGACGTGCGCGCAGCAGCGCGGTGGTGGCCTCGACCTTCGCGGTGAGCTCGCTCCCGCGCTGTGCCCGGGCGAGCAGCTCGGGCAGCTCCGCGACCTCGACGCCGTGGTGCGCGGCGACAGCGGCGAGAGCGGTGTCGAGCTCGAGGCGTTCTGCGTCGAGGACCGCGAGCGCGGCGACGGCGGCGGACTCGTGACCGCGGTGCACGGCGACGGCCTTCTGCTCGCGCAGGCTGTCGTCGAGCGCGTTCTTGGTGCGGGTCAGGAAGGCGGCGGCGGTCGCGGGGGCGACGACCTCCTCGAGTGTCGCGCCGAGGGCGACGACGCGGTCGGTCCACTGGTCGACCCGTGCGGCTGCGAGGGCGTGACGGCGCTCGTGGTCGGACGCTGTGGCGGCGAGGTCGCGGGCGGTCGCGAGGACGGCCGCGCGGACCAGCCAGCCGGCCGCACCGATCGACGGCTCGAGGCCGGCGCCGACCGCCGCGGCCACCCACTCCTGCGCCCAGGTCTCCAGCCGTGCGACGGCAGCGGTGAGCTCCTGCTCGGCCCGGTCATGTGCGCGGCGGCGCTCGGCCAGGGTGGCCGCCGCGCTCGCGGCAGCCGCCACCGCCTCGCGCTCGGCATCGCCCAGCGCGCCGGCCGCCGCGGTGAGCGAGTCGGCCTCGATGTCGGCGTCGACGACCGCGGTCTCGTAGGCGTCGGCGAGGGACTCGGGGGTGAGACCACCCTCGATCGCACGCCCGTGCAGCCAGGCGGCGCGCACCTGATGCCAGCGCTGCTCGCGAGCGTCGCGCGAGGCGGCGAGCCGGGAGTGGTCGAGGTCGGCGTCGGTCACGACGGGGCTGATCGTGGCGGACAGCTCGGCGACCGCGTCGGCCGCGACCCGCACCGCGCGCTCGGCGGATTCGACGTCGCCCCGCAGCGACTCGCCGCGGGCGGCCCGCGCGTCGAGGTCGGCGGCGGTGTCGGCGGGCACGCACACCCGCGCCAGCACGTGGCCGGCGTCGTCGAGGTCGACGACGCCGAGGGCCGCGAGGGCGGCGCGCAGGCGGCCGAGGGCGGCCTCGGCGCTCTCCCCCTCCGTCACCGCGTCGGTGCGGGCGTCGTCGATGGCGCTGCGCAGGGACGCGAGCGTGTCGATCTCGTCGCGGTGCGGCAGCAGCGCCTCGTCGACCCGCAGCCGCGCGATCTCCTCGCGCGCCTCTGAGAGCCGCCCCGCGAGTCCCGCGGCCTCGCTGGTGATCGCGGCGAGGCGTTGCAGGACGGCGACGACCTGCGTCACCTCGGCCTCGTCGAGGCGGTCGCCCTCGGCGTCGAGCAGCGCGAAGGCGCGTACGGCGTCCCCGCGGTTGTTCGCGAACGTCCAGGACTCCAGCAGGCGGGTCAGCCGCACGTGCTCGGCGCGCGCGGTGCGCACGTCGGCGAGTCCGGCGTCGCGAGCACGCACGGCGGCGGCCTCGACGGCGCGCGCGGCGGCGACCTGCTCGGCGGTGACGAGCGCCTCGCGGAGCTCGGCGTCGAGCTGCTCCCGCTTCTCGAGCAGGGCATTGACCTCGGCGTTGCCGTTCTTGCGCGGCTTGTAGATGCTCTCGGACCGCTGCCTCATCCCGGTGACCAGCGCCCGGACGTCGACACCGGCCCGGGCCTCGAACACCAGGTCGGCGACGTCGCCCGTGCCGCTCATGAGCGAGCGCCCACCGGCGACCAGCCGCTCGTGGTCGAGGCCGTAGCGGCGGGCCAGGTGCAGGTGCTCGGCCCGCAGCGCGCCGAACCGCACGAGGACGTCGTCGTCGAGCGGCTCGCCCGTGCCCTCGTCGACCAGGTCGAGCGGAGCGCGTCGGGAGCTGCGCACCACGCTCAGGGCGGTGCCGTCGTCGAGGACCACGCGACCGTGGATGCGCAGGTCCTTGCGCGCGGCGGCGAAGTCGAAGAGGGCCGGAACGCGGATCCCGCACAGCAGGTCGGTGCACGCGGCGAGCATCGTGGACTTGCCGCTCTCGTTGGCGCCGTGGACGACCGTGACGCCCGGGTCGAGCGCGACGGTCGTGTCGGCGAACGCGCCGAAGGGGGCGAGGCGCAGGGAGACGAGACGCACCTAGATCCCCCCGCCCAGCTGCGCGGTGAGCTCACGACCCGCGCGCTCGACGAGCGCGGTCACCACCGCGTCGTCATCGAGGTCGAGGTCGGCGCCCTTGGCCAGGCGCCACACCCCCTGCTTGCGCAGATCCACCAGCAGCGCGCGCACGGCGTCGGGGTCGGCCGCGAGCGCACCGGAGGCCCGGCCGAGCAGGTCCGCGAGCTCCGGGTCGGCCCGAAGGGCCGCCGCCGAGGGGCGGACGTCGAGGCTCACCTTGTCCAGGGCGCTGCCCGCCCGGATGAACGCGCGCGCGTCGGCGTCGAGCCGCTCGGTGTCGCGCAGCAGCTCCGAGGCGGCCTCGGTCTCGCCGGCGACCTCGAACCGGACGACGAGGGGGCGGCCCTCGGCCGCACCGACCACCCCCTGGTAGGCCGTCTCCATCGCCTCGACGACGGACTCGACGTCGGCGCAGCCGCTGACGTCGGGCCGTAGGACCTCCCAGCGGGCGACGTCGCACTCGGCGAACCGCACCTGCGCCTGGCCGTCGATCTCGAGGTCGACCACCAGCGCCCCCTTGGCGCCGGTCTCGCGCGGGTGGCGGCCCTGAAGGTTGCCGCTGAACCACGCGGGTGCCCGACCGGCGACGACCTGCTGGCGCTGGTGCACGTGGCCGAGGGCGAAGTAGTCGTAGCCGCAGGCGGTGAGGTCGGACTCGACGCACGGCGCGTAGCGCGCGTGACCCGCGATGCCCTGCAGCCCGGTGTGCAGCAGCCCGATGTTGACCAGGTCCCGATGCTTCTCCGGATAGTGCTGCACCAGGTTCGCAAGGGTGTCACGCACGTCGTAGCCCTGCCCGTGGACCGCGACGCCGATGTCCTCGAACACGTGCGTCTCCGGCTGGGTCGCGGACAGCACGTGGACGCCCGCGGGCATGCGCAGCCGCCGGGTGATCTGGCTCTCCGCGTCGTGGTTGCCGTGGACGATCGCGACCGCGATCCCGGAGTCGGTGAGCCGCCGCAGCCCGCGGACGAAGTACTCGCCCGTGGCGTGGGAGTCCCAGTCGCCGTCGTAGATGTCGCCCGCCAGCACGAGCAGCTGCGCCGACTCCCGCTCGCAGAGCTCGACGAGGTTGTCGAAGGCGCGACGCGTCGCCGCACGGAGGTCGTGCTCGAGGCCGCGGTCGCCGAGGCGCGCGAGCCCGCGCAGGGGGCTGTCGAGGTGGAGGTCGGCCGCGTGGACGATCCGAACCACGGGCGATCCCCCCTCCTGGACGGCCTACAGCGCTTGCAGCGGCACCTGCGCGCAGGACGCGCGCCGGACCGGCTCACGCCAGTCTCTCAGCCGGGTCCGACAGCGACGTGGGTCCTCGAGGGCGTGTCGCCCGTCGTCAGCCCTCCAGGTGCCTCAGCAGGTCGTGGACCACGAACGCCGGCCAGACCAGCGCCTTTCCCACCGCCCGGGCACGGTCGGCCGGGTCGTCGGCCCTGCGCCAGTAGTAGACGAGCGCTCCGACCATGCCGAGGGCGTACACCGGCGAGGCGCCGCCCTGGGGACCGCGCCGCGGTCGCTTGTCCGTCGTGACCTCGCCCTCGTCCTTGCGCTGCACCTCGGTCGTCATCGCGTCCTCCCGGTTCGACTGTGCGATCCGTCCCGCGGCGGGGCCCGCCGCGGCCGTGCCGGCTCAGGCCTCGGCGATCGAGGCGAGCACGTCGAGTCGAGCCGCCCGGCGGGCCGGCAGGACCGCCGCCACCAGCCCCATCGCGCAGGCGAGCACGAGCACCACGACCAGCGTCCCCCACGGCACGGCGACCTCGGTGATCCCCTCGTCGCGCATCGCCCGGGCGAACGCCTGACCCACGAGCAGGCCCAGCGTGGCGCCGAGCACCGACCCGTAGAGCGCGATCACCAGCGACTCCCAGGTGATCATCCGGCGCACCTGGCGGCGGGTGGCGCCGACGGCGCGCAGCAGGCCGATCTCGCGGGTCCGCTCCACGATCGAGAGCGCCAGCGTGTTGACGATCCCGAGCAGGGCGATGATCACGGCGAGCGCCAGCATCGCGTAGACGAGCGCAAGCAGCTGACGGACCTGGGCGCGCATGGCCTCCTTCTGCTGGGTCGCGTCGCGGGCCACCACGTTGGGATACGCCGCGAGCGAGGTCGCCAGCGCGCTCGAGGTGGCCGCCGCGTCTGCTCCCGGCTTCAGCACGGCGAACACCGTTCCGTCCTGGTGCGGCCAGCCGAGGCGCTCGAGCTCGGCGCGGTCGCCGATCAGCCCCGAGGCCCCCAGGTCGGAGCGGTAGACCGCCGCGATCCGCATCTGCTCGCTGCTGCCGGGCAGGGTGACCTTGAACGTCGTTCCCAGCTTCAATCCCTGGTCCGCCGCGGTCTTGTCGTCGACGGCGAGGCTCGCGCCGTGCACGTCGGCGAGGCTGCCCGAGACGAACTCGAGCGCGATCGCCTGGTCGACGGTGGACGGGTCGGCGCCGGTGATGGTCTGTGCGGCGCCGTCGAGCAGCACCGGGGCCACCGTGGTCGACGACACGAGACCGACGCCCGGCGCCGCGGCCACGCGCTCGGCGACGTCGGGTGCGAAGAGCTTGCCGTTGACCGAGCTCACGACGAAGTCGGCCTTGAGCGTGCGGCTGATCGCCGCGTCGCTCGAGGCCTCGCTCGACGCACCGAACACGCCGAACGCGCTCACGAGCATGAGCCCGATCATGAGCGCCGACGCGGTGGTCGCCGTACGCCGTGGGTTGCGCCGGCCGTTCTCGAGCGCGAGGTGCGCGGTGGCCAGGTGGCCCCGCGTGCCATGGGCGGCTCCGGCGAGCGTCGCCGAGACGAGCCACGGGCTCACCATCACGCCGCCGGCCAGCACGAGCACGGCACCGACGCCGACGAGCGCCAGCGAGCTGGGCGTGCGTGCGGCCGCGACGACGAGGGCCACCACGCCGAGGACGAGCACCGCCGTGCCGGCGATGGTGCGTCCGCGCAGCGAGCGGCGTGCAGCCGTCGAGGCCTCGCGCAGCGCAGCCACCGGCTTGATCCGCGAAGCGCGCCGCGCCGGGAGCCACGCCGCGAGGACCGTGACGACGACGGCCACGGCGTAGGACGCCACGATCGCCTGCCACGAGATGGTGAGGCCGGCGTAGGGCATGTCCATGCCGATCGTGGCGAAGCCCTTCTGGATGCCCAGGGCCAGCAGCAGTCCGAGCGCCAGCCCGACGGTGCCGCCGATGAGCCCGACGATGAGCGCCTCGCCGAGCACGGAGTACGCGACCTGACGGCGGGTGGCACCGAGCGCGCGGAGCATGGCCAGGTCGCGGGACCGCTGGGCCACGAGCACCGAGAAGGTGTTGAGCACCAGGAACGAGCCGACGAGCAGTGCGATCCCGGCGAAGACCAGCAGGAACGCGGAGAGGAAGTTCAGGCTCTGGTTGATCTGCTGCTGCGCCTCGCTCACGACCTGGGCGCGCGTCCACACGCGCAGGGTCGGGTCGGCGAGCGCCGACGTGATCCGGTCGCGGGCCGCGTCGGGAGTCGTGCCCTCGGCGACGGTGACACCGACCGAGGTGTAGCCGGACCGACCCTGCAGCAGGAGCTGACGTGCGGTGGCGGGGTCGAAGGCGGTCATGGTGGCCCCGGCGAGGTTGCCCGAGGCGCCGTAGCGCATGAGGCCGACGACCGTCGCCGTCTGCGCCGCAGCGGGCGTGACGAGGTGCACGGTGCTGCCGACCTCGAGCCCGGCGCGCGACGCGGTCTGGGTGTCGAGGACGACCTCACCCGCCCCTGCCGGGGCGCTGCCGGACGCGAGCGAGATGCCGCTCATGTCGGTGGGATTCCACGCCCATCCGAACGACGGTGCCTGCGTGAGCCCGACCGGGGTGCCGTTGGACCCGATGACCTGCACGCCGTCGACGAGCACGTCGCCGATCGCGGTTGCCACGCCCGGCGTGCGCCCGATCGTGGTCAGCTGCGCCTCGGTGAGAAGGGCGGCGCCGTTGTTCCAGGAGATGACCGACGCGTTCGGCTCGATGGAGATGTCCGCGATGCCGGCGTCCATGAGGCTGTCGAACGTGCGCTGCAGCGTCGCGGTGAACACGAGCGTGCCGGACACGAAGGCCGTGCCGAGGATGACGGCGACGGAGGTCAGCAGCAGGCGCGCCTTGTGGGTCATCAGGCTGCGCCACGTCAGGTGCCACATCAGGGCACCAGGGCTTCGAGCTTCGCCATGCGCTCGATGACCGTCACCGCGGTCGGGGCGACCAGCTCGTCGCGCAGCCGCCCGTCGCCGAGGAACACCACCCGGTCCGCGCGCGCCGCCGCCGACGGGTCGTGCGTGACCATCACGACGGTACGCCCGAGCCGGTGCGCGGCGTCGACCAGGATGTCGAGCACCTCCGCGCCGGACTTCGAGTCGAGGTTGCCGGTCGGCTCGTCGCAGAACAGGACGTCCGGGCGCCCGGCCAGCGCGCGCGCGCAGGCGACCCGTTGCTGCTGCCCTCCGGACATCTCCGCGGGGATGTGCTCGAGGCGGTCGCGGATGCCGAGGGCGTCGATGATGCCGTCGAGCCACGGCTGGTCGGGCTTGCGGCCGGCGATGTCGAGCGCCACGGTGATGTTGTCGCGCGCGGTCAGCATCGGCAGCAGGTTGAACGACTGGAACACGAAGCCGACGTGGTCGCGGCGGAACCGCGTGAGGTCGTCGTCGCCGAGGTCGGTGACGTCGACCCCCGCGATCCGCACCCGTCCCGACGTCGGCTCGTCCAGCCCGGCGAGGCAGTGCAGCAGGGTGGACTTGCCAGAGCCGGACGGCCCCATGATGGCCGAGAAGAGTCCGGCCTCGAAGGCCACCGACACGTCGTCGAGCGCCAGCACCCTCGCCTCACCGCTCCCGTAGACCATCGTGAGGTTGTCCGCGATCACTGCGGGGACGTCGGAGGCGAAGGGTGTGGTCTGATCCGGCATGGCTCTCTCCCGCTCACGGGCGAGCCGCCATGAGCGAGCAGCCGGCGGCCCGCTTCCCCCCACGCTAGCCGTCGTTCACCGGCCGCGGATCCCCGACGACGCTCGCCGCGATGATCCTTACGTCACAACGGTGATCGCCGATCACCCTCGACCCTGCCGAGCCGCCGCGCGGCATGCCTTGCCTTGCCTGGCCTAAGCCGGGGTGCCGGGCTCCTGGGCCACGGGCAGCAGGCGCGCGACGACGGCGCGATGGTCGGAGTGCGGGCCACCGGGGGCGTCGAGGTGCGCGGCGTCGACGACCTGCCACTGCTGCTCCGTGCCCTGCTGCAGGAACACGTAGTCGATGCGCCGCGCCGGCGACCAGCGCCGCCAGGGCAGGCCCGACGCGTGGGTGCTGCTGTCGGCGTCGGGATGCACCCGGCGGAAGGTGTCGACCCAGGCAGTCCCGGTGCGGGCCATCTCCCGGCGGACCTCTGGCGCGTTGAAGTCCCCGCCGATGACGGCCGGTGTCCCCGCGCCGATCTCGGCCACCCACGCGCGCAGGGCCTGCAGCTGGGCGTCGTTGGCGCGCTGCGAGAGGCCGAGGTGCACGGAGACCGCGAGCAGCCGCCCCAGCGGCGTGATGAGCTCGGCGCCCAGCGCGATCCGGCGGGTCAGCGGGTTGTGGCTTCGACCCAGCTGACGCAGGTGGACCCGCTCGATGGGGAACCGGGCGAGCACCGCCAGTCCCTCCTCGAAGCCGATCGCCTCGACCCCGCCGTTGGCGCGCGCGTAGACCCGCGCCATCCCGAGCCGGTGGGCGAGCTGCTCGTCCGCGTGCTGCGACGTGGTGCGCGCGACCTCCTGCAGCAGCACGACGTCGGCCCGCTCCTGCTCGATCAGCTCGGCCACCGCGTCGAGCCGCTGGGCCCAGCGATGCTGGCGCGGCCAGTCGTGCCAGAGGTTCGCGCTGAGAACGGTGAGCCCGTCGAGCGCCGTCGGGGGCTCGAGCGCCGGGGTGTCGACGAGGCTCGACGAGCCGGCCGGTCGGGCGACCGCGTCGACGCGACGGGCCAACGGCGCGAGCCGGTTCAGGCCGGGCACCGTGAGCAGCCGACCGGCGCCTCGTGCCAGCAGCGGGTACCACGCGGCCGCGACGTCCGGGTGCGCCTCGAGGAAGGTGTCCACCGAGCCGGGCACGGCGTCACCCCGCCTTGCGGCGGCTGCGGTCGGCGCAGACGATGTCGGCGTACGGCGCGAGAGCGGTGTCGGCACGGACCACCGGCTCTGCTCCCGCGGTGACGTCGTCGACGAGGAAGAAGCCGAGCGTCGACTCGCGGTCGAGGCCGCCGTGGGTGCCCTTGAGCCGCCCGCCGCGGACGATGCCGCCGGCGAACGCCGAGCGCCAGCCCCACGACCAGCCCGGTCCCAGGGAGAGCAGCACCGTGGCCCTGCTGCGCACCCGGTCGCCGGTGAGCGCGTCGGCGAGTCGGCGCAACGGGTCGGGATAGGCGCCGAAGACCGTCTCGCGCAGCCAGGCGTCCTCGTGCGCGAAGCCGTCAGAGCCGAGCAGGTCGTCGGCGGCGAGCCGGGCGCGCGCGGTGCCGAGCTCGAGGACGTCTCCCCCGTCATCGTCGTAGGCGAACTGCCGCCCCGCGTCGGTGGTGCGCCAGCGGACCCGGGCCGAGCCGTGGTCGGCGAGCACCTCGACCGACTCCGCCGATGTCGCGTAGGCGGCGAGGTCGATCGAGGCGAGCGCGGTCATCGCGCGCGCGGCCGTGGCGGCGAGGGCCGGGTCCTGCAGGAACAGCGCGCTGTAGTTGACGATGCCGAACGTGTGCGCCACCACGTCGCGCGGGCCGTCGAGGCGGTCCACGGGTCGCAGGCCGGCGTCGCGCAGCACCGGCCGGAGGCTGCCGGTGTAGTGCACCCGCGCACGTCCGCACCCGTGGTCGGAGAACAGCACGAGGCGCAGCGGCCGTCCGCGCACCGACTCGTGCCGACGTCGCAGGTCCGCGAGCCGATGGTCGAGGTCGACGAGGAACGCGACGAGGCTCTCGTCGTCGTAGAGGTGCATGAAGCCGTCGGTGGCGCCGAGGTAGGCGATCACGACGTCGTGCTCCGAGGCCATCACATGGTCGACGATCTCGTCGACCTCGGCCCGGGCGGCCATCGGCGCGGACACGTAGTTGGACACCTTGGCCACGACGCCACGGTGCGGTGCGTCGAACAGCCGGCTCCACGGCGGCACCTGGTCGCGGTAGGTGATCGGGCTGCCGCCGACGATCTCGTTGCTGGCGCGGTCGTAGTAGCGGACCTCGTACCCCCACGACGGCTCCACACCGAAGGGCTCGAACAGCGCGGCGAAGCCGGGATGAGTCAGGGACGGGAAGGGCGCGACCAGCGCGGCGGGTGGTGCCCAGCCGGCGAAGGCACCTCGCGCCACGGCCTCCACGGCGACGCGGTACGGCACCGCGTCCAGCGCCAGCAGCAACATGCGCGCGGCGACGGCCCGAACCGGCAACGTCACACCCTCAGGGTAGATCGGCCGGACCGGCGTAGGGCGGGCTCGACGGCGTCCGGCGGACCCCAGGACGCGACGAGAACCCGCTGTTACCGTGGAATCGAGTGCGGTCCTCTCGACCCCGCCTGATGCGGGAAGAGTGCTGGAGGTGCTCCATGGTCACCGAGTCGCGCACCGATCGTCTGCCGCTCGCCCGGATGGCGTCGACCGGGAGGAGACCGGACCCGAGCCCGCGACCTCCTGAGGGCGACGGTCCCCCGGACCCGTCAGGCCGGTCGGGCCCGCTCCGGATCGGCTTGATAGCACCGCCGTGGGTGCCGGTGCCACCGACCGCGTACGGCGGCACGGAGCTCGTGGTGGACACCATCGCGCGCGGCCTGGCCGACGCCGGGCACGACGTGGTGCTCGTGGCGACGGCCGACTCGACCTGCCCGGTGCGCCGGATCTCGGTGTTCGACACCGCGCCGCGGCCGATGAACACCACCGCCGAGGAGCTCCGCCACGTGCAGGGCGCCTACGACGCGCTGGCGGGCGAGGTCGACGTCATCCACGACCACACGCTCGTCGGACCGGTGTGGGCGCTCGCCGCCGGCGTGACCACGCCGATCGTCTCGACCGCGCACGGGCCTATCAAGGACCTCACCCGCGGCATCTACGCCATGACCGGCAGGTCCGTCCGGCTCACCGCCATCTCCTACCGTCAGCAGGAGCTCGCCGGCGACCTGCCGTTCCACGATGTCATCCACCACGGGCTCGACCCCGCCCGGTTCGACCCCGGTCCCGGTGACGGCGGCTACCTCATGTTCGTGGGGCGGATGTCGTACGAGAAGGGCGTGCGGGACGCCGTCCTCATCGCCCGCGGTGCCGGCCTGCCGATCGTCGTGGCGTCGAAGATGCGTGAGGACGTCGAGCTCGAGTACTTCGAGAAGCAGGTACGACCGATCGCCGACAGCAGCGTCATGTTCCTCGGTGAGCTCGCGCCCGACGAGCGCGACGCCTACCTGCGACGCGCCATCGCGCTGGTGAACCCGATCGACTGGGAGGAGCCCTTCGGCCTGACCATGATCGAAGCCCTCGCCCTCGGGACCCCCGCCATCGTGACGCGGCGCGGAGCCGCGCCCGAGATCATCACCGACGGCGTGACCGGCTTCGTCGTCGACGACGTCGAGCAGGGCGTGGCCGCCGTGGCGCGCATCGGCGAGATCGACCGCGGCGTGTGCCGCAAGGCAGTCGAGGGCTACTTCTCGGCGCAGCGCATGGTCGGTCAGTACGAGCAGCTCTACCGCGACGTGCTCGCCCGGGCCGCGGCGAGGACCGCGTGAGCGACAGCTGGTTCGAGCCGCTGACGGGTCAGACGGCCCTGGACCAGTTCGCGGTGACCCTGGTCGAGGGGTCGAGCTTCTGCCTGAGCACGAGCGTCGGCAACATCGTGCCGGGCGCCACGTTCGGGCTGTTCGTCCGCGACCTGCGCATCCTGTCGCAGTGGATCCTCGAGGTCGACGGCGAGCGGCTCGAACCGCTGTCGCACATGCGGCCCGAGCCGTTCCACGGCAGCTTCGTCACGATGGTCAAGCCGCGGTCCGGCGCGCACGAGAGCACTCTGGTGCTCGTGCGCGACCGCGAGGTCGGCGACGGCATGCGCGAGACCCTCACCCTGCGCAGCTTCAGCCCCGAGGCCACGGCGGTGAGCCTCGAGCTGCACGTCGGGGTGGACTTCGCCGACCTGTTCGAGGTCAAGGTCGCGCGCACCACGTCGCAGCACCACCACAGCCAGTCCACGACCGACCATCGGTCGCTGCAGTTCCGCGCCGACCGCTCGGAGCAGGCCACCACCGTGAACGTCGTCGTCGAGGACGACGAGTCGCCGCAGGTGACGAGGCGGATCGCGCCCGGTCGCATCCTGTGGAACGTCGTCGTCCCGGCGCGCGGCGAGTGGAGCACGACGCTGTCGGTCGAGACCGTCATCCACGGCGTGCGGCTCGCGCCGGAGATGCACGGCTCGTCGAGCACCGAGTCGGTCGCGCAGTCCCGCGCCCGGCAGTGGCGCGAGGCCGCACCGGACCTCGAGACCCCGGACGACGAGCTCGAGCGGACCCTGCGCACCAGCGTGGCCGACCTGGGGTCGCTGCGGATCTTCGATCCCGACCACCCCGCGCGGGCGATCCCCGCCGCGGGCGCGCCGTGGTTCATGGCCCTGTTCGGCCGCGACTCGCTGCTCACGTCGTGGATGACGCTGCCGCTCGACCCGTCGCTGGCGCTGGGCACCGTGCATGCGCTCGCTGAGTCGCAGGGCCGCGTGGAGGACCCGCTCACCGACGAGCAGCCCGGCCGGATCCTGCACGAGCGCCGCTTCGGGTGGTCGTCGGCCGGGGTCGACACCTCGGGCGAGCACCGCTACTACGGGACCGCCGACGCGACGCCGCTGTTCGTCATGCTCGTCGGCGAGATGCTGCGCTGGGGCATCCCCACCGACCGGCTCACCGACGTGCTGCCGGCGGTGGACCGCGCGCTCGCCTGGGTGGCCGACTACGGCGACGCCGACGGCGACGGCTTCGTCGAGTACCGCCGCTCCACCGACCGCGGCCTGCGCAACCAGGGGTGGAAGGACTCCTTCGACGGCGTCAACTTCGCCGGTGGCCGGCTGGCCGAGCCGCCGATCGCGCTGTGCGAGGTGCAGGCCTACGTCTACGGCGCCTACCTCGCGCGCGCACACATCGCCCGCGAGCAGGGCGACGACGCCACGCAGGAGCGCTACAGCCACTTGGCCGACGACCTCAAGCGCCGGTTCAACGAGACGTTCTGGCTCCCCGAGTGGGAGTGGTACGCCGTGGCCCTCGACGCCGACAAGCAGCCCGTCGACGCGCTCGCCTCCAACATGGGCCACTGCCTCTGGACCGGCATCGTCGACGCCGACAAGGCGCCCGCCGTGGTCGCGCACCTGATGAGCCCGGAGATGTTCACCGGCTGGGGGGTGCGCACGCTCGCCACGACGATGGGGGCGTACAACCCGCTCGGCTACCACAACGGCAGCGTGTGGCCGCACGACAACGCGATCATCGCCGCGGGCATGGTGCGCTACGGCTTCGTCGAGGAGGCCCGCACCGTCGCGTCGGGGGTGCTCGACGCCGCTGCGTGCTTCGGCGGCCGGCTCCCGGAGCTGTTCTGCGGCTTCGACCGTTCCGAGTACACCGCCCCCGTGCCCTTCCCGACGTCGTGCTCGCCGCAGGCCTGGTCCGCGGCCGCCCCGCTGCTGCTCATGCGGTCGCTGTTCCGCCTCGAGCCGTCGGTGTCCATGGGCGAGGTCCGGGTGGCGCCGATCCTGCCGCAGCGCTACCTGCCGCTGTCGTTGCGCAACATCCGCATCGGCGACGCTCGCGTGTCGCTGCGTGCGGACGACTCCGGCGTCGACGTGGTCGGCCTGCCCGACGGCGTACGCCTGGTCACCGAGGCCCGTGAGCCACTCACCGAGCTGCACGAGCACTGAGCCCGGCGTCGTCGATCAGGACCTACTGCTCGAGCAGTAGCTGCTGGCGGATCAGCTCGCGCTCGGCGGCCTTCGGGACCGTGATGTCGCGCAGCGTCTGGACGATGCGGGTCACATGACCCTCCGCGTCTCGCACCAGGACGACGTTCACGCTGCAGTCCCACTCGCGCCCGGTCCGCAGACTGCGGTAGTGCAGCTCGAGCTCGCGCACGAAGTCCCCTCGCGTCGCACGCATCAGCGGCCACGAGTCGTGGTCGATCAGCTGCCCGTCCGGACCGGTCAGCTCCCAGTCGGTCCGGAGCCGCTCGGGATTGGTCGAGAGGTCCACGTCCGGCGTGAGCTCGTGCAGCGCCCGGGCGGTGTCGTCCATCGTGATGTGCCCGCCCTGCGCGTCGCTGAGGACAAGCCCGGGTGGACGTGCTCTCGCACACGGCGCTCAGCGTCGCTCGACCCAGCGCCAACGCCTGCTCGAACCGGTGCGCGTCGCTGGTCGCGCGCACGACACCGAGCAGCGGGTCCGTCTGGGACCGCAGGTAGGACAGCGCCGCGCTCACCCGCCGGTCGACGAGGGTCGGGTCGGTGAGGTCGAGCTTGCGGAAATGGTGGTGATGTACTTCTCGACCGCCTTGGTCGACAGGTGCACCTCCGCGGCGATGGCGCTGTTCGACAGCCCGCCGGCGAACTGCTCGAGCACGTCGCTCTCGCGAGGGGTCAGGCGTTCGGACCCGTCACCGGTGGTGGCTCGAACGAGGTCGTCGATGATGCTCGGGTCGAGCAGCGCGCGCCCTGCGCGCACCTCGTGCAGGGCGCCCAGCACGGCGTCGATGTCGGGGAGGCGGTCGTCGAGGAGGTAGGCCAGTCGTGACGCCCCGTCCCGGAGGGGCTCGAGGGCGAACCCGTTGCCGCGGTCGGAGATGACGACGACCCCGAGGCCGGGATGCTCCTCGCGGAGCCTTCGAGCGGCTTGGATCGTGGCCATGGTGGCGTAGACCGGGTTGCGGATGCTCAGGATCACCACGTCGGGGTCGAGATCATCGACCATGCGCAGCAGCGCCTCGTGGTCGCGCACGCGTAACCGTCCCCAGGAGTCCGACATGGCGCGTGAGCACCTGATCCGCTGCCCGATCTGCGCGGACCTGATGACGGTGAGCAGCCGGACGCGGGAGATCGACTGCCCCGGGCGCCACCACGCCACGACAGATCCGGAGCAGT